>Ga0181539_1003310_pt1 | contig 14965 bp, 11 predicted proteins | sample PEATcosm2014_Bin_46_FD_119767 | JGI IMG/M metagenome (GOLD analysis project Ga0181539, IMG submission 119767) | Peatland microbial communities from MTU Mesocosm Facility, Houghton, MI, USA - PEATcosm2014_Bin23_60_metaG | ecosystem: Environmental > Terrestrial > Soil > Wetlands > Peat | place... | reverse complement strand
TGTCCACATCGGGCGCCTCACGAATCGACGCCACAGAGAATCATAAGAGAGTCGCACTCTTCAAGCGGTTTTCTCAACCGCCGACAACCGACTCAAATGACTCGAAAAGTCCCCGGACGGACATTAAGACCGAGCACAACGCGTCGTCGATCACGATACGCACAGGGTCGGCGCTGAGTTGAGCCAATGGGGCGAGCTGCTGCTTCGATACCTTGTCATATAACTTGGCAAGCTTCGAAAGCGCGTCCGGGTTGAGCTGATGCACATCCAACGCAGGCATAGCTAACCAAGCGGGCTTTTTCATTTGCATCCAAGCGCTTCGGGTGGTGACGCGACGCCCGAAATAAAGGAGCAAACCCAAAGAACTATTGAGCCATAGCAGCAGTGCCTTTTCCTGCGCCGCTGAGATTTTTTCGCCTTTGAATGCCCACCATGTGTTGCCGAGAACCTGATCCTTAAAGCCGACTGCGAGAACATGGTGAGTGATAGGCCACAACCTCTCGACCAGAAGGACGCGGGCTGACTTTGACCAAACTGCCGAAGCGTCCTTTAACTTTCGGTTTTTCGCCGCTTTCGTTCGGGGGATCAGGTGCGCTGACGGCTCTTGTGCAATCGTTCGTACCTTTTGAGCTTCGTGACCCCAGAAGGCCGGATGAGGCGACCAGTCCTCATAAGACACTTCGAAGGCGTCATGGATGTCGCGGCGGTCGTATCCGAGATCGCCAAGCGAGCTGAGGGGACACAACGGCAAGGCGTAAGCTTTTTTCTGCCCGGTGATCTGAAGCGAATTGCTTTGAAGATACCAGTAGGTGCGAAACAGCTCGGTTTGGGCGAAGAGCGCTCCTGACCAATTCTCCTCGGCCTTCGGACATGGGGCCGTGAAAATCTCTCCGAGTTTGCCGCTCGGGGAAGGAATGCTTGTGAAGCCGGTCGAGGCAATATCTACCGGCGAAGCCTCATCGGAAATTCTCGTTGCAAGGTCGAGGGCTTCGTGAATCGAGCGCGGATTGCGCCAGAGATTCACATATTTTGTACGGGCGTCCTTCGGTTTCGTCCGCTTCCTTGCGATGAAAAGAACCTCCGAAAGGTCTGTATTTTCCGAGAAATTGGGTCGTTCCGCGTCGTGGCTGGCAATCACAATTTCGAGGTGAAATTTATCGGCGATGAGCTTGCGTGTCGGAGCCCATGCCTCACCTGAGACGAGCGCCGCCGGAAGTACAAAGGCAAGGCGTCCATCCGTTTCAAGGCGGCGCTCGGCCAGAGCGACAAAAACGCTGCCGAGTCCGGCCGTTGCGCTTGCACCGATTTTTTTTACCCGCGCTTTCAACTCAGCCTGCAAGCGCCCGCGCTCGTCGGGTAGCGACCCGAATAAGAGGTTGCCGCCGACGCTTCGAACGAAGGGCGGATTCATGACGCAAAGGTGCAGCGGCGGAACCTTCGCGTTCGTGTAAGTCGTTCTCGCAGCTCCGGTGCGAATCGTATCGAGTTGCGTATCGTCGAGCGAGAATTGCGTTTGAACCTCTGGCCCCGCTAAGAAATCGAGGCTGCCAAGCCGGGCCTTGCCGTGGTCAAGTCCCATCGGCATGACAAAGAGATTCATGTTTCGGAACGCCACATCCGGCGCGAGAAGTGCGAGCGTCGAGGCGGTAAGATGAAGCGCGGTCGGCAGAACGTCGTAGCCGTGCAAGACGTTCTGCATCAAGGTTTGATGCAAAATCGAGATGTCTTTGTCGGTCAAGGACAAGTCATCGGCTGCACGGTCGCGGATGTAACGATCTGTGAGCGATTGCGCGGCGGCCATAAGCAGGGTGCCAGTGCCGCATGCCAGATCGGCGACTTTGAAGTCGGCAAGCTCGCGCGGACTGGAAAAATCCTGCTTCCAGTCCAGCGACATTGTGAGCTTCAAGAGAAGCGTGGCTGCCGAGACTGAAGTGTAATAGGTACCAAGAAATTTCGCTTCGTGAAGAAGCCAATGGTAGATGCGGCCCATAAGGTCGTGGCGAAGCGCGGCTTGCTGCCGGCAGATTGCCTGCGCCTCGGAAAGCAGTGCCTTGACGGCGACTGTCGTGTTCGGGCTTTGGGGCAGTTCATCGAGAACACGCTCGCCGAGCTGGAAAATTGGGACGTAATTGATGTTCTCCCAAATCCAGCGCCAATGCGTCGCCGTCGCCCCGATCATGTCTTTGCTTTTCGCGAGCTTACGCAAGGTGTCGATGCGGGTGTCGGTCGTCGCCAACTGCTCCTGAAAGATATAGGCGTTGGCGAGGACGAGGGCCGAGACCCGCGCTGCGGTCTCGCGTCGCCCGTTTTCCTTTTCTTTCTTCTCGCCTTTGGGGGCGGGAATGCCCAAAATCGTCGAGAGCCGGTCGCAGATATTTTGCTGGCCAATCCAAAGACGAGCGACGGTTTCGAGTTGCATTGACAGCGATTTCGCTGTTTTTGCAACGATGTCATCTTTGGTTAGGGCTTCCTGAGCGCGTCTAAGCGCCGCCATAAGCTCGGAAGGCGTCCCTTCGAACCAGCTATCGTTTTCGTGTGTCTCTGCGACAATTCGATAGCGGAGAGAACTCTTCTCGAGAACGCTGAGGATTTTCGTTGTAGGCGTCGAGCGCAATTCCTTTGGATAAACCGCCGCCGCTGCAATGTGTGCGATGCCGCTTCGCACTCTTCTACGCGCATCCTCTAAAACAACCGCATCAGCCGAAGGATAGTCTGCAAATTTGCCTTCGATGACGACGCGAAGGCCGCGCATCTGAAAAAGAACGTCGGGCCGGTGTTTGCCATGAACGTGAATAGTCTCTCCGTCGGCGGTTACGCCGTAACGAGAGATAAGGATTGCGAGCTGGGTGTTGACAGCTTCTTCGCGGTTGCGTTGCCCTGCCATACCCCCTACTTTCGCCGCTTTATCGCAGCCTTGATATGCTTTGCGCACTAACTTTGCAGCGGCGCCCAGTGGTATGCTCGGTCTGCTCCGAAATCGCCGTCTCGCGGATTTGCTTGAAATAGGCTTCAGAGGGCGGCGGCATGCCCTATGTCACGCGCCGACGCCCGCCGCGTCAACGGAATTGAGCGGCGAGTGCGACTTTTGCCCGGCGATGATCCGCCGAGAGCCGTTCGCTCCCCTGCCCCGCCCTACCTCCCCTTCACCCACCCTCCGTCCTCCCCTTCGCGCCAATAGCTCGGCGCGGCGCCGGCGTTCTTGAGGAGGGTCCATTGCCTGCGCGCGTCGGCGCGCATCTCTTCGTCGCGGCCGTCGAACAAGAGGATCACCCGCTCGTAGGCGCCGCCCGCCGCTTGCGCAAAGGGCGCGGCGTCGACGCCGGCGAGCAGCACGCGCAGGCGCGCGCCGTTGGGGTTGTCTTCGCCTGATGTCAGATAGACCGGCTGCGCCTGCGGCTCGCCGTCGCCCGCCGCGCCGTGCGGCAGGAAGCTTTCGTCGGCGTAGGTCCACAGCCGCTCGTTCAACGCCTCGACGCGCTCAGTCGAGGGCGCCTGGACGACGGCGCGCAGGCCGTGCGCCAGCGCGTCCTCGAGAATTTCCGGCAGCGCCTGGTCGATGCGGCGGCGTTCGAGGTGGTAGAAGCGGAATTCGGTCATCGCCGGCGCCCGTCATCGCGAGCCCGAACGCAGCGAGGGCGACGCAATCCACAGGCCGCGTCGACCCCGGCTGGATCGCTTCGTCGCCTGCGCTCCTCGCCATGACGGATCGAGCCGATCGGGCGGATCATGCGGCCTCCGCTCGACGGCGCCGCCGCCGGGCCGCGACGAACACGGATCGGCTCCTCGATTGCAACTTCGTCTTTCGGAAAAACGAAAAGCGTGCTAGGCTTCTTGTTGTCGCTCCTCGCGATATCCCTCTTGCCGGCGGCGCCGGGCGGGGGCTTTCGGACGGCTTTCGGCGCAAGAAATTTGGAGGAAAGCGGAATTTTCCTTTTTCTCCTTGCAAGCCGTTGATTTTCCACGAAACGGACGAAGGAATCTTTGGAAATATTTGGAGAAAAAGGCCGCAAATTTGGAAATGTTTGGCGCGGGTCGGGAAAAGCTTGCGGGGCTCGACGTCCGGCGAAGCGGGAAAGGCGTCTCGGCGCGCGCGCTTTGGCCTGCCGCGGCCGCAAAATCGAAAGACGCGCTTCCCTTCCCCCCTCGCGGGTGTCAGGCGAACGTTTCGTTCGCTGAGAGGTGTCATGCGAAGCATGACGGATGAGGGGGGGTCGAGCGAAGCGAGACGGCTCCGACCCGCGCCGTCGCCAGCCGTCGCGCTTACGCGCGACCCCCCTCATCCGACCCTCGCTGACGCGAGGGCCACCTTCCCCCGCGAGGGGGGAAGGGGCGCCCGCCCGTTCGATTTTGTCGACCCGAGCCGTCATTCCTCGCCGCCGACGATGATGAAGGCGCTGTCGGTGTCGGTGACGATCAGGCCGAGCGAGACGCCGCCGGGGGCGTGCTCCTCGGTCTTGCCGGAGATATAGACGTCGCCGCGCTCGCGCGAAGCCTTGAGGTAATCGCGCGCGTCGGCGGCCATTTCGCGCACCGTGCTGCGGCTCTTGGCGGCGTCCCAGCCGAGCGCGGCGCGCAGCGCCGCCGCCTGGATAGTCTCGAACTCGCTCGCCGCGCGCGCCGACGTCGGTTCGGCGACGCGCGCCTCGAAGCGCAGCAGCCCGTCCTTTCGGCACGTCAACGTGCCGTCGATGTCGCCCTTGGTCGTGACGTCGAAGACGTCGGTGTCGCTGCGCGCCCTGGAAACGATGAGCGCGTGGGTGAAATCGACGCGCAATTCGCTCGCGCCGGTCCGCAGCTTGTCGATGAAGGCGTCGCAGCCGGCGAGCCCCGACCCCGACCCCGCCCGCGCCGGCGCGGCGCAAAGGCAGAGCGCGACCATGGCGAGCCCCAATCCCGATCGCATCACGCTTCCCTCCGGGCGGTCATCCCAAGCCAACGGCCATTCTCTCCGGCGAACATGACGTTGCAATCAAGGGGCGAAACCTCAGCGCTCGTAATATTCGGCGACCAGGCGGTCCAAGAGGCGCACGCCCCAACCCGATCCCCAGGACTGGTTGACCTCGCTCGCCGGCGAGTTCATCGCGACGCCGGCGACGTCGAGGTGCGCCCAGGGCGTGTCGTCGACGAAGCGCTTGAGAAACTGCGCCGCGGTGATCGCGCCGGCGTTGCGGCCGCCGGTGTTCTTCACGTCGGCGAATTTCGAATCGATCAGCTTGTCGTAGGCGGCCCCGAGCGGCATGCGCCAGACGGATTCGCCCGTCGCCGCGCCCGCCACGCTCAGCCGGGCGGCGAGTTCGTCGTCGCTGGAGAAGAGCCCGGCGTTCTCCTGGCCCAGCGCGACCATGATGGCGCCCGTCAGCGTCGCGAGGTCGACGATGAACCGCGGCTTGAACCGGTTGTGAACGTACCAGAGCGCGTCGGCCAGCACGAGGCGCCCTTCCGCGTCGGTGTTGATGACTTCGATCGACTTGCCGGACATCGACTTGAGAATGTCGCTCGGGCGGATGGCGCGGCCGCCGGGCATGTTCTCGACCAGGCCGATGACGCCGACCGCGTCGACCTTGGCCTTGCGGCTGGCGAGCGCGTGCATCAGGCCGACGACGCAGGCCGCGCCCGCCATGTCGCCCTTCATGTCCTCCATACCGGCGCCCGGCTTGATCGAGATTCCGCCCGAGTCGAAACAGACGCCCTTGCCGACGAAGGCGATCGGCTTGGCCTTCTTCGCCTTGACGCCGCGCCAGCGCATGACGACCAGTCGGCTTTCGCGCTTCGAGCCCTGGCCGACGCCGAGCAGCGCGCCCATGCCGAGCTTGGTCATCGCCTTTTCGTCGAGAACTTCGACCTCGACGCCGAGCCCCTTCAGGGCGCTCGCGCGTTCGGCGAACGCTTCGGGATAGAGCGCGTTCGGCGGCTCGTTGACCAGGTCGCGGGCGAGTTCGACGCCTGCGGCGACCGCCGTGCGCGCGGGCGCGGCGGCGCGCGCCGCCGCGAAGTCCGTCGTTGCGATCGTGATCGAGGGCGGCGTGTCGTCGCTGTCCTCGCCGTTCTTCTTCACCGTCTTGTATTTGTCGAAACGATAGGCCCTCAGGCGCATCCCCAGCGCGAAATCGGCCGCCGCGCCGCCGTCCCAGTCGCCCGCCGGCGCCTCGAAAGCCACTTCGACGGACTTGGCCGCGCCGAGCTTGCCGAACACGAAGCCGCCCAGAGTGGGAAAATCGATCGGCTTGCCGTCCTTGCCGGGAGCGACGCCGACGACGAGAAGCCGCGCGGCGTCCACTCCCGAAGGCTCGAGAATGTCCAGGGACGTCTGGGTCTTGCCGTGAAACCGGGCGGTCTTGGCGGCCGCTTCGATCCGGGCGGCGGCTTCGCCCAGAAGCGCGGCGACCCGCGGCGACGCCTTGAGGTCCGCGCCGACGAAAACCACGAAGGTTCCGTCCTTGGGAGCCGAAATCGGCCCGAAGGCGATCTTGACGAATTCGTTCATGCATGGACCCCGGACACGATTGAGAGCGGCGCGGCCGGCGCGGCGCCGGCGACCATGGGACTAATCAAGGGCTTTGAACCGCCCGTCAATAAGGAGAGGACGCGAACGCGACGCTTCGCCGCGTCTCGTCCGTTCACGGAATCGCGCCTTGCCAGACGCGCCGGGGCGGGCTAGCGCTGCTTGGTGGGCGCGCGTCGCGGCGGCGCGCCTCCCCCTGGGGAAACATGGAAACCGGCGCCGGATGTTGCGCATCGAACGATACGTGTTCCGGACCGCGTCGACGGCCTTCCTGGCCGGCCTGATTGCGCTGACCGGCCTGGTGTGGGTCACGCAAGCGCTGCGGCAGATCGACCTCTTGACCAGCAAGGGGCAGTCGCTGCTGGTGTTTTTCGCGATCACCGGGCTCACGCTGCCTTCGCTCGTCGCCATCATCGCGCCGGTCGCGCTGTTCGCCGGCGTGCTCTACTGCCTGAACAAACTGAACGGCGACAGCGAACTGGTGGTCATGAGCGCCTCCGGCGTCTCGCCGGGACGGCTGCTGCGGCCGTTTCTCGTTCTGTTCACGCTCGTCTTCGCGATCGTGGCGGGGCTCTATCTCGAAGTCATGCCCAGGAGCTTCGACGCCATCGAGAATCTGACGACGCTGGTGCGCGCCGATTTCATCGCCAATTACGCCCGTCCCGGCGCCTTCAACGAACTCGCGTCCGGCTTCGTATTCCACTTCCGCGAGCGGGCGCCGGACGGCTCGCTGCGCGGAATCTTCATGCAGGACCGCCGCGATCCCGCCCATGTCACGACCTACATTTCCGAAGTGGGCAACACGGTGGAGAAGGATGGCCAAACCTATCTGGTCCTGTCGAAGGGCTCTTATCAACGCCCCGAACAGTCCGGCGACTCGGCGATCGTGACGTTCGACGACTACGCGATCGACCTTTCCCAGTTCGTCCATAAGGGCGAAGGGGTCGCGCGGCCGCGCGAGCGGGCGACGTCGCAATTGATCGCCCCGGACCCCAAGGACGCGTCGGCGCCGCGACTGGCCGCGCGATTGCGCGCCGAATTGCTCGATCGTCTGGCGAGCCCGCTCTACGCCTTCGTGGCGGGCCTCATCGGCTTTGCGGCGCTCGGCGAGGCGCGAACGACCCGTCAGGGCCGGGGCGCCGCGACGGCGATCGCGATCCTCGCCTTTTCGGCCCTGCGCATGCTCGGCATCGCCGCGACGTCGCTCGCCGTCAGCAAGCCGAACGCCGCGATCCTGGTCTGGGCGATCCCGATCGGCGCATCGGCGGCCTGCGTCGATTCGATCTTCGCCGGACCGCTGAGCCGCGCCCTCGAGCGCATCGGCCGCCTCGCTTACGCCGCGACGAGGATCCGATGATCGGCGGCACGCTCGGACGCTATTTCGCCAAGCGGTTCTTCAAGACCATCGTCGCGGTCTTCGCGGCGGTCTTCGCCCTCATCTACGCGATCGACCTCGTCGAAATGCTGCGTCGTTCCGGCGACACCCCGGGAGCGACCGGGCTCGTGATGGCCTGGGACGCCCTCCTGCAAACGCCGATCGTCGCCGAGCAGGCCTTGCCCTTCGCCGTCCTTTTCGGAGCGATGATCTCGTTTCTCAACCTGTCGCGAAGACTGGAACTGGTGGTGGCGCGCGCCGCCGGCGTTTCCGCCTGGCAGTTCGTCACCCCGCCGCTGCTCGTCGCCCTGGCGTTCGGCGTCTTCATGGCGACGCTCTACAATCCGGCGTCCACCGCGATGAAACGCCAGGCGGACCGGATCGAGGCCAAGTTGTTCGGCGCCGGCGCCGGCAACTCCGCGGGGGTGTGGATCAGGCAAAAGAGCGTCGACGGCGAATCGGTCGTCCATGCCGACGGCCGCGACGATTCCGGTCCCTCGCTCATCCATGTCCAGGTCTTCGGTTTCGACGCGAACGGCGCCTTCGCCGAACGCATCGACGCGGAAACGGCGACGCTGAAAGACGGCTTTTGGCGCCTGAGCGACGCCAAAGTGGTCACCCCCGGCTTCGACACCCTGACGACCGGCTCCTATCTGCTCGCCACGACCTTGACCAAAGCCGACGTCGCGCAAGCCTTCATCGCGCCGGAGACCGCGTCGTTCTGGTCGCTTCCCGCGCTCGCCGCGCAAACCAAGCGCGCGGGCCTCGACGCGACCGGATACTCTCTGCGATTTCAAGAGCTTCTCGCTTTGCCGTTGACGCTGGCGGCGATGGTTCTCGTGGCCGCGTGCTTTTCGTTAAGATTCTTCCGAATGGGCGGCGTCTCGAAGATGGTTTCTGGTGGCGTCGCGGCCGGCTTCGTGCTTTATGTCGCAACGAAATTGGTCAGTGATCTCGGCGGGGCGGGCATCTTCAGCGTCCCGGTGGCGGGGTGGTCGCCGGCGGTGATCGGCTGTATCTTCGGGGTGTACGTGCTTCTCCACCAGGAGGACGGTTGATGGGCCTCTCCATCAGCTTTTCCCACCCGAGCGGACGCCGCGCGGGGGTGGCTGGGTGTTTGGCCGTTCTGTTGGCGCTCTTTTTCGGCGCGGCGGTCGCGCAAGCGCAGACCGGCGCGCCGGCGCCGTCCGCATCCGTCGCCGCGGCGGCGCGAAATCCCGACAAGTTGATCCTCGAAGCCAACGAGCTCGTCTACGACAAGGACCACAGCACCGTGACGGCCGTCGGCGCGGCGCAGCTCTACTACAAGCATCGCATCCTCCAGGCCGACCGGGTCATTTACAACCGCGCGACCAAACGGCTCTACGCGGAGGGCCACGCCAAGCTGACGGACGAGCACGGCAACGTCACCTACGCCTCGCGATTCGACCTGACCGACGACTTCGCCGCCGGCTTCGCCGAGGGCGTGGAAATGCTGTCGACCCAGAAGACCCGGTTCACGGCGCCGCGCGTCGAACGGGCGGCCGGCTCGGTGACGGTGTTCAGCGGCGGCGTCTACACCGCGTGCGAGCCGTGCAAGGACCATCCCGAACGGCCGCCGTTCTGGCAGATCCGCGCCGCGCGCATCATCGAGAACCAGCAGACGCACATCGTCTATTACGAGGACGCCTGGCTCGAGGTCGGCGGCGTGCCGATCGCCTACGTTCCCTATTTCTCGGCGGCCGACCCCTCGGTCACGCGCGCGAGCGGCTTTCTGGCGCCGACGTTCTATCAGGGAAGTCGCCTCGGCTACGGCGCGGGGCTGCCGTATTTCTACGATCTCGCGCCCAATTACGACCTGACGCTGACGCCGACCTACCTCTCGGCCCAAGGACTGTTCGCCGAGGCCCAGTGGCGCCAACGCCTGGACAACGGCGAATACAGCATCCGCGCCACCGGGCTCTTTCAGCAGAACCCTTCGCTGTTCCTGCCCGCCCCCTACGGCTCGGGCGATCAACGCTGGCGCGGCTCGCTCGAGAGCGTGGGCGAGTTCTACATCAACGACAAATGGAAGTACGGCTGGGACCTCACCGCGGTTTCCGATCCCTTCTATCTCAACGACTACAAGGTCAAGAGCCAAGACGTGTCGCGCTACTATTTCCAGGACATCGTGTCCTCGGTCTATCTGCGCGGCCAGGCGGATCGCGGGTTTTTCGACCTGAGCGGCTATCGGTTCGAAAGCACGACCGCCGCCACCGACCAGCGCACGGAGCCGTTCGCGGCGCCGGTGCTCGACTACAACAAGACGTTCGCCATCGCGCCCGATCAAAGCGGGGGAATCGGCGGCGAGGTGAAGGTCGACCTCAACGCGACCAACATCGCGCGCATCGAGGCCTCGTTCCAGAACGTCGGCGCGCAATCGCTCGATACGGCGTACAGCCTCTATAACATCTGCGAAACTGGCGGCACTGTAGTCGCCGGCACGCGCAGCGGCGGCAATACGGGCCCCTCCGCTTATACGCCCGGCAACTGCCTGCTGCGCGGCATCGCCGGCGATTACGCGCGCGTTTCCGAGCAGGTTTCCTGGCAGCGCAAGTTCGTCGATCCGATCGGCGAAACCTGGACACCGTTCGTGTTCGCGCGCCTCGACGGCGAAACGACCAATCTCGACACCAGCGGAACCTACTCGTACTCCAGCCCGGCGGGATCGAGCGCCGTCTACAACGGCAGCCAGACCAACTTCTTCAACGGCGCGAGCAGCGGCGCGTCCGCCCGCGCCATGCCGGGCGTCGGGCTGGAATATCGCTACCCCTTCGTCTCGACCTCGATGCTCGGCGAGCAGATCATCGAACCGATCGCCCAGCTCATCGCGCGCCCGAACGAAGTCGTGCCGAAGCTGCAGCCCAACGAAGACGCGCAGAGCCTGGTGTTCGACGAGACGAACCTGTTCGCCTGGGACAAGTATTCCGGCTACGATCGCGTCGAAGGCGGCACGCGGCTCAACTACGGCATGCAATACACCGCGAATTTCGACAACGGCGGCCACGCCAATTTCGTCGGCGGCCAATCCATCCAGCTCGCCGGGCAGAACTCCTACATGATCGGCGGCGCCGCCAACACCGGACTGGAGTCGGGGCTCGACCAGAAATATTCGAACTTCGTCGCGGGCGAGACGATCGCGCCGTTCTCCTCGAACTTCTCGCTCACCAGCAAGCAGCAGTTCGACAGCACGACCTTCGCCCTGACGCGGCTCGACGTGATCGCCAACGCCGAATTCGGCGGCTTCAAGACGAGCGTCGACTTCGGGCGATACGACGCGCAGCCGCTGCTCGGCTGGATTTACAATCGCGAGGGCATCCTAACCAGCGCCAGCTACAAGCTCGCCAGCAATTGGACCGTCGACGGATCGGTGCTGTTCGACTTGTCGCGCCATTACTACGACCTGCCGACGCAGACGACGCCCGTCTTCTTCGCGCCCAACTACAGCCTCGGCCTCGTCTATGGCGACACCTGCACGACGGTCAAGGTGCGCTATTCCTCGACGTTCTCCGATCCCATCGTTCCCACGACGCCGGCGGTGCGCGATCAGACCGTGCTGCTGCAACTCACGCTGCGGACGCTGGGAGAGGTCGGCGGCGCCATCGGGTTGCAATGATCCGCGTCGCGAAACGTCGACCTCGACCATGACCACGCCGTCGTCGCGCCGGCCGCTGGCCCTCACCATGGGCGATCCCGCCGGGATCGGGCCGGAGCTCATGCTGCGCGCCTGGCTCGCGCGCGCTTCGCTCGAAGCGCCGTTCTTCGCCCTCGCCGACCCGAAAGCGCTCGGCGCGCTCGCCCGGCGGCTCGGGCTCGAGGCGCCGATCGCCGAGGTCGCGCCCGCCGAGGCGAGCGCGGCGTTCGCGCGCGCCCTGCCCGTCGTGGCGCTTCGCGCGCGCGCCGACGCGCGGCCGGGCGAGCCCGATCCCGCCTTCGCCGCCGCCACGATCGAGTCGATCGAGCGCGCCGTCGGCTACGTCCGATCGGGCGAAGCGAGCGCGATCGTCACCAACCCCATCGCCAAGGCGACGCTCTACAAGGCCGGCTTCAAGTTTCCCGGCCACACCGAATATCTGGGCGCGCTGGCGCGAAGCTGGGGCGCGCCGGCGCAGCCGGTGATGATGATCTGGTCGCCGGCGCTGGCGGTCGTGCCGGTGACGATCCATGTCGCCTTGAGCGAAGTTCCCGGGCTCCTGACCCGCGAACTCATCGTCTCGACCGCGCGCATCGTCGCCGCCGACATGACCAAGCGGTTCGGCCTCGCGCGGCCGCGCCTGGCGCTCGCCGGGCTCAATCCGCACGCCGGCGAAGGCGGCGCGATGGGACGCGAGGAGATCGATACGATCGCCCCGGCGGTCGCCGAGCTCAAGGCCGAAGGCCTCGACGTCGTCGGCCCGCTGCCCGCCGACACCATGTTCCACGCGGCGGCGCGCGCGCGTTACGACGTCGCGCTGACCATGTACCACGACCAGGGCCTCATCCCCGCCAAGACGCTGGCCTTCGACACGGGCGTCAACGTCACGCTCGGCCTGCCGTTCGTGCGCGCCTCGCCCGACCACGGCACCGCGTTCGACATCGCCGGCAAGGGGCTCGCCAGCCCGACCAGCCTGATCGAAGCGTTGCGGCTGGCGGCGCGCCTCGCGCCGTGAGCCTCGCCGCGGACGGATTGCCGCCGCTGCGCGAAGTCGTCGCCGCGCACGGGTTAGAGGCCAAGAAGTCGCTCGGCCAGAATTTTCTCTTCGACTTGAATCTCACCGGCCGCATCGCGCGCGCCGCCGGCCCGCTCGAGGGCGTCGTCGTCGTCGAGATCGGCCCCGGCCCCGGCGGCCTCACCCGCGCGCTCCTCGCCCACGGCGCGAAGAAAGTCATAGCAATCGAGCGCGACGAGCGCTGCCTCGGCGCGCTCGCCGAGATCGCCGCGCATTGGCCGGGGCGCCTGAAAATCATCGCCGGCGACGCGCTCGCCCTCGACGCCGCGACGCTGCGCGACGAGGCGGGCGGCGCGCGCTTACGCATCTGCGCCAACCTGCCCTACAACATCGCCACCGCGCTGCTCACGCGCTGGCTCGAAGCCGAGCCGTGGCCGCCGTTCTACGACCGGCTGACGCTGATGTTCCAGCGCGAGGTGGCGCTGCGCATCGTTGCCACGCCGGCCGAGCGCGCCGACTACGGCCGCCTCGCGGTGCTGGCGGGCTGGCGCACGCGCGCGCGGCTGCTGTTCGACATCCCCCCCGCCGCGTTCACGCCGCCGCCCAAGGTGACCTCCAGCGTCGTCGAACTGATCCCGCGCGAAGAGCCCGAGCCGTGCGACGCGCGGCTCTTGTCGGCGGCGACGCAGGCGGCGTTCGGCCAGCGGCGCAAGATGCTGCGCCAGTCGCTCAAGAGCTTCGCCGCCGCGCAAGGGGTCGACCTTGCGAGGCTGCTCGAGGCGGCGGGGCTCGATCCGACCCGGCGCGCCGAGGAGATCGACGTCAGCGGCTTTTGCGCGCTGGCGCGGGCGGCGCAGGCGCTCGGGGGGCGTTAGCGCGGTCGCCGGAGCGGCACTGAAGCGCGGCGCCGTTTTCCGGCGTGATTCAATGTTTTCAAGGCGCTGCGACGCGGTTTTCCGCCGCCTCGGCGCACCGCCCGCCGACGAGGGCGCGAAGTCCGGGTCTCCGCGAGCTTCGGCGGACGCCGGCGTTCTCGATCGCCGAACTTGACGGGCCGCGGCCTCCCACATAAAAACTGATCGGTCAGTTTTATTGATGAGGCGCCCTCATGCCCAAGATCAGCCCATCGCGTCGCGAATCGCGCCGCCGCGACATCCTCGAAGCCGCGCTCGCGTGTTTTGCCGAGAACGGATTTCACCAAACCGGCATGGCCGACATCGTCCAGCGTTCGGGCATGAGCCATGGCGCCGTCTACGGATATTTCGCAAGCAAGGACGACATTATCGAAGCGCTCGCCGACGATCGCCGCCAAACCGAAATGATCCTGAACGCCGCGGCGCGACAGGCGGACGATCCGATCGAAGCGCTTCGCGCGCTCGTGCGCGCCTACGCGCGCTCGCTGCTCGATCCGGCCGGCGCGCTGAGGCGGCGCGTCGGCGTTCACGGCTGGGCGGAGGCGCTGCGCAGCACGCGCGTTCACGCGCGCGTGGTCGAGGGAGTCGATATTCCGCGCGCGCTGATCGCCGAACGGGTCGAGCTGGCGCAGCGCAGGGGAAGCCTGCCGAAAGACCTGAGCGCCGACGCGATCGCCAGATCGTTGATCGCCCTCTTCCAAGGCTTCGTTCTGCAAGTCGCCTGGGGCGAGGACATCGACGTCGATTCCTGCGTCGCCGTGGTCGACCGCATGTTGCTGGGACTCCGGCGAGCGAATCCGCATGCAAGGTCACGCCCGACGAGCGGAACATGAGCTCGCCTCTCCATGACCTCCTTGCCGGGGTTGGCGTAGGCCTCGTCGGCGGCGTCACATCAGGGCTTCTCGGGGTAAGTCCCGGAGGCGGACTCGTCGTGTCCTCAACTCTCTTGTTGGGGTCCGAACAGCACGTCGCGCAGGGCATTTCGCTCTTCGCCCAGATACCCCCCACGGGGCTTTCCGGGATACGGCGCTATTGGGAAAAAGGAAGCCGCGCTCCGCTGAGCTGGTTGGCCCTGCTGACCATCGGCTTTCTCATCGGCGGAATTGCCGGAGCGGTGGCGGCCGGGAGCGTCTCAAGCTCCTTCCGGCGATGGACCTATGTTCTCTATCTCGGGACGTTGGACGCATTGCTGATTTTCCGGTCTCGCCATGAACGCGCTGAAGAGACCTGCGGGAATCTTGCGGGACGCATTCATTGGGCGGCGTTGCTCGCCGTGGGCGTCATCGCCGGCTTTTCATCGGGATTCCTGGGAATTGGCGGAGGCTTGGCGATCGCCGCGGGTCTCGGCGCGGCTTTGAGGGCGCCGCAACGCCAGGCCCAATTGGTCGTATCCCTCCGGTTGCGGCCGCCTTGTCGTGAGGGCGGGGATCGCGATGCTGCACAGCTAGATCGTCCTTACGAGCGAGGCTAGCTGCACGGCATGGGTCGGATGACATTGATCACGGGC
>Ga0181539_1003308_pt1 | contig 14968 bp, 12 predicted proteins | sample PEATcosm2014_Bin_46_FD_119767 | JGI IMG/M metagenome (GOLD analysis project Ga0181539, IMG submission 119767) | Peatland microbial communities from MTU Mesocosm Facility, Houghton, MI, USA - PEATcosm2014_Bin23_60_metaG | ecosystem: Environmental > Terrestrial > Soil > Wetlands > Peat | place... | reverse complement strand
TCGGCGAGCACACCGATTATGCCGAGGGCTTTGTAATGCCCGTGGCCATCAACTTCGCCACCCTGGCGGCCATCTCGCCGCGCTCCGACGGCAAGATCGTCATGTGGGCCGAGAACTACTCGGAAGAGAAGACCTTCGACGCCGCCGCCAAGCCCGTGGCCACCAAGCACTGGAGCGACTACCCGATGGGCGTCGTCTCCATCCTGACCGGCGAGGGCCACAAGATTCCCGGCTTCAGCCTGAGCATATGGGGCGACGTGCCGTTGGGATCGGGGCTGTCGAGTTCGGCTGCCTTGGAAGTGGTGACGGCGCTGGCCGTGCTGTCGCTGATTGGGGCCAGCTATCCGGGGCCGGTGCTGGCCCGGCTCTGCCAGCGTGTGGAGAACGAGTTTGTGGGCGCCAACTGCGGCATCATGGACCAGTTCATCTCCGTCAACGGCAAGGAGAACCACGCTCTGCTGCTCGACTGCCGCGACTTGAGCTTCCGCCTGGCGCCGATTCCCGCCAACGTCGCGCTGGTAATTGCCAACACCATGGTCAAGCACTCCATTGCCGGCGGCGACTATCCCACGCGCCGGCGCGAGTCCGAGGCGGCCTGCGCGATTATCAACGGCCACCGCGGCGGCGTACCCTTCCTGCGCGACGCCACGCTCGAGGACCTGGCCAAGTGGGGCCACGAGATGGAACCCAAGTCGTACCTGCGCGCCAAGCACGTTATCACCGAAGACCTGCGCACCGTGGCCGCGTCGGAGGCGTTGCTGAAGGGCGACATGAAGGATGTCGGCCGGCTGATGGCCGAGGCGCACATCAGCTACAGCAAGGACTTTGAGGGCAGTTGTGTTGAGGCCGACCTTATGGTCGAACTGGCCAATGAGCTGCCGGGGCTGATCGGCGCGCGGCTCACCGGAGGCGGCTTCGGCGGCTGCACCGTCAACCTGGTGGAACAGAGCCACGCCAAGGCCTTTGCCGAGGAACTGGGCAATCGCTATGCCGCCAAGACCGGAATCGTGCCGCAGATTCACATTTGTCACGCTTCGGACGGCGCGCACCGTATCTCGTAGATCTCCGCGTCAGACGGTCTCCCAGGTCCCAAAATCGGGACCTGGGGCACCCAGTTTCAGTGATGGGGAGGTGCGCCACCCGCCTAATTCCTGAGTTTCCAGGCCTCGAATTCAAGACCTGGAAACCCGGCATGACGGGGCAGGTGTAGAATTTGTCCCGTGTTGTTCGAGGTCTCAATTCGAGACCTGATTCTTCTGGCGTTCTGGCCGGGTTCGATGCGAAGAAGACCCGGTCTTCAGTGGAGGATCTGTGAATCGTAAGGAATTTCTGAAGAACTGCGCTGGCGGTCTGTGCGCCTGCGCGGCAGTCAGTTTGGTTTCCACAGCCAGCCTCTCCGCGGCTGAGACTAGCAAGACCGAGGACTGGCGCTTGCCATTTGTGAAGAAGCGCTACGGAAAGCTGATCGAGATACTGTCGAGCCGGATGGACGAGGAAACGATGAACGAAACCCTGCTTGGGGTTGGAACCTTTTGCTCCAGTCTGAGCGACGATTGGATCATCAAGCACCGGGGAGATTTCGACGGTTTCTGCAAGGCGATTGAGCAAGGGATCTCGGGCGACCATGTCGCCTACGATCGCGACAAGGGAATCATAACGATGACCTCGCCAGACAGGACCGAGTGCTTCTGCCCGCTCATCGGCGCGAGTACGCCGAAGGTTGTGTGCAACTGCTCCCTCGGCTGGCAGCAGCATACCTGGGAAACGCTGCTGCAAAAGAAGGTCAAGGTGGAGTTGAAGGAGTCTGTGCTGCGCGGCGGAAAACGTTGCGTCTTTGAGATTCGGGTGGGGAACACCGCTTGAGACGCCGGGGACTCCACGTCTCGCATACCTGGGAAATCACGCATGCATACGATCACGGTACTGGAGCGCCCGTCGTCGGGCGCCCCTTGCCTGACCTAGCTCCATTGCGGCAATGTGGGACTGCAAGTCGCCTGCATTGCCGCAATCGTGAGAATGCTATAAATAGCCTGTCCGTATGACCGGAGCCTCATGGCAACCGACTTCCACCTTTTTGGACCGGCGCACCTTCTCATCCTCGGTGCGGTCCCTTTTCTTGCGGCCGTTCTTGCGGCAGTCCAGCGGCAACTCCCGCGCGGATTCAAATGGCTGCGAGTCGGCTTGGCTGTTCTGCTCGTGTCGGACTTCGTTGCATATTGCGGGTACCAGGCCGCGCACGGCCAGCTTACGTTTCCAGATAGGCTGCCTCTGGAACTCTGCGATGTCACACAGTGTGTTGTCATCCTTGCGTTGCTCACCCTCAATCGGGCAATCTGCGATCTGGCTTACTATTGCGCGTTGGCCGGAGCTTCGATGGCCTTGCTGACACCGAACCTGCTTGAGCAGTTCCCGTCCTTCTTGACAGTTCAGTTCTTTGTTGGCCATGGCCTCGATGTAACCGCCGCGCTATACCTTGTATGGTCCAAGCAGGCGCGGCCACGGCCAGGGTCGGTCGGCAGGGCGATGCTGGCCATAAACATCTTTGCCGCCGCCATCGGTACATTCGATTTCATCTTCAAGACCGACTATATGTACCTTCGCGCCAAGCCGCAGAATGTATCGCTTCTCAGTTTTCTTGGACCGTGGCCCTGGTACATCGTGGCTACAGAGTGCGTTGCATTCGGCCTATTCCTGCTGCTCTATCTTCCCTTCCGGCAAGCCGCAGCGCATCCCGCGCCTCACCGTTGAGGCCTTTCGCGGATGGGCGCTCAGTGGCCGGGAAAATGAATCCTTTCTCCCGGTTACGGCTTCAAACGATTATTCTGAGGGCGGGTTTTCTTGCGGGAGGGAATCCGCACCCGCGGCAGTTGCGCGGGATGAATGAGCCGTTCCAAGGCCATGGATAACCTTCGTCTGGTCGGTATGGGGGTGACCAATGCCCCGTTCGTGCCAGGGTTCTTGAGCAGCGTTCCTTGTTAAAATCTGAGAAGTTTGTCTCGATGAAGGCCGGGCTGGACTGGTGATGCCCGGTTGGCTTCCCCGATTTCCATTCCCAGATCGTTGCTTCGAGGGTTAAGAAGCGCGGCGGAGAGATGAAGACCATGCAACCGACATCGCCGATACCGTTCTCATACGAAGTTTTTCCTACCTCGGGCCTGGTGGCGTACTTCTCCATGGAGATCGCGATGAATCCCGCCATGCCGACCTACTCCGGCGGCCTGGGAGTTCTGGCCGGCGATACGCTGCGCTCCGCTGCCGACCTGGGCGTTCCCCTGGTGGCATTCACGCTGGTGCACCGCAAGGGATACTTCCAGCAGCACCTGGATGGAAGAGGTGTGCAAAGCGAGGACGTTCAGCCCTGGAATCCATCGGACTACTGCACTGAGGAGGGAGCGCGGATTACGGTTTCGGTCGAAGACCGCGTGGTGACGGTGCGTTGTTGGCGCTACGATCTGGCGGGCCGCTTCGGACACGTGGTGCCGATCTACCTGTTGGACACGGATATGGAGGGCAATTCGGGGTGGGATCGGGGACTGACCGACCACCTGTACGGCGGGGATACGAACTACCGGTTGCAGCAGGAGATCGTGTTGGGGATGGGCGGCGTGCGGATGGCCAACGCGCTGGGCCACCGAATCAATGTTTACCACATGAACGAGGGCCACGCGGCCCTGCTGACGCTGGCGCTTATCGAACGGGAGCTGGGCGGCGGTCCGCTGGGCGCGCCCACCGAGGCCGATCTTGCTCTGGTGCGGCAGAAGTGCGTCTTCACGACCCACACCCCGGTCCCGGCCGGCCATGACCGCTTTTCCATCGAGCAGACAATTCGCATTCTGGGAGGCGACCGGACGGCGCGGCTGGAACGGCTGGGCTGTTATCGCGACGGCATGTTGAACATGACGCTATTGGCGCTGAAGTTCTCGCGCTATGCCAACGCGGTGGCGATGCAGCATGCGAAGGTCTCTCGCGCGATGTTTCCGGAGTTTGCCATCGACTCGATCACCAATGGGGTTCATGCGTGCACCTGGGCCTGTGAACCGATCCAGGAGATTCTGGATGCAAATGTCCCCTCGTGGCGGCGGGACAATCTCTACCTGCGCAATGTGATCGACATGCCGGAGAAGGAAATTCTCTCAGCGCACGCCCGCGCCAAGGACGCGCTGTTGGCGGAGGTTGCCGCGCGTACCGGGGTGACGCTCAATCACAAAGTGCTGACGCTGGGCTTTGCCCGGCGCGTGGCTACTTACAAGCGAGCGACGCTGCTCTTCACCGATTCCCGGCGGCTGGTGGAGATTGCCGCCGCGGCCGGCGGATTGCAGATTATCTACGCCGGCAAGGCCCATCCCCAGGACGAGCCGGGCAAGGCGCTGATCCAGCAGGTCGTCGAGGATGCCGCCCGGTTGTCGAACGACCTGCTGAAAATCGTTTATCTGGAGAATTACGGATGGGATCTGGGCGCGCTGCTGACAGCTGGCGTAGATGTTTGGGTGAACACGCCGCGGCGGCCCTATGAGGCCTCCGGCACGAGCGGAATGAAGGCGGCTCTGAACGGGGTTCCCAGCCTCTCGATTCTGGACGGGTGGTGGATCGAAGGCTGCATCGAGGGTGTCACTGGCTGGGCGATCGAGGACGGCTCCAACGATGCGGAGGAGGCTGCTTCGCTCTACAAGAAGCTGGAGACGGCCGTGGTGCCGCTGTACCTGGAGGCGCCGGAGAAGTGGGCCCGGCTGATGCGCACTACGCTGGCGTTCAACGGATCGTACTTCAACACCAACCGCATGGTGAAGCAGTACACACGGAACTCATACTATCCGGTGAAGCTGATCGAGGGGGCAAGAGTGGAAGAGGCGGCGTTCGCGGACTAGCGTTGGCAGGCAGACGGCTTCTTGCGGTTTCCCGGTTTTTTCGGGGATGGATTGGGAAGGAATGGGAGGAGTGTGGCGCCCTATCTCCGCTTTGCCAGAGTTGCCGCCGCTACTACCGCTTGCCCGTAACTCAGCCCTCCATCTCCAGGGCTGACGAGGCGATGCTGAAAGACCTTGAATCCCGTCGCCTCCAAGCCATCCCTCAGCAATCGCGACAGCCTCCGGTTATGCATGCATCCGCCAGTCAGCATCACATGCTCCAGGCCAGTAGCCGCGCGCGCCAGCGCTGCAACCCGCACAAAGCCGGCCGCCACGCCGGCATGGAATCGTGCTGCTATTTGAGCCTTTTTCACCCCGCTCTGCAAATCCTCGATAAGCGCTCGCCACAGCGGCCCCGCGCCGATCCTCGCCGGCTCGCGGCGCGCCCAGTTCCCGCCTATTAGCTCCATTTCGTAGCCCGGCTCATCGGCTTCATCGACCGCCATGCCTTCCAGTTCGATGGCCGCCTGCGCCTCGTAATCCATCCGCCGCGACGGACGGCGCACGAACACAACCGCCGCTACGGCATCGAAGAGCCTGCCCAAACTGGAGGTAAGCGGCGCATTCACCCCGCGCTCCATCATCCGATCCAACACCCGCGCCTCCTTTTCGCTGGCGCCCACGAGCGCAGCCGCTGACTGCAGATCGAGACCCACGGTGCGCAGCGCGGCAAGCGCCATTCGCCACGGCTCCCGAATTGCTGCTTCACCGCCCGGCATGGGCACATATTCGAGATGAGCAAAGCGCTCGAAGCCGTCCAGCCGGCTAATGAGTACTTCGCCGCCCCAAATCCGTCCATCCGCGCCGTAGCCGGTGCCATCGAGTGCCAGGCCGATCGCCTCGCCCCCGATCCCATGCTCGGCCATGCACCCGGCCACATGCGCATGGTGATGCTGCACGACGATTGGCGTCAGTCCTCGCGCCGCCGCCCACTGTTTCGCCCATTCGGTCGACAGGTACCCCGGATGCAGATCGTGCGCCACCGCCTCCGGCTCAATCTCGAAGGTGTGCATCAGGTGGTCGAGCGACTCGGTGAAGAACTCTAGCCCCGTCAGGTTCTCCAGATCGCCCAGATGCTGGCTCTGGTATACGAATCGCCCGCGAGCCAGCGCGAAGACATTCTTCAGATGCCCGCCGACGGCGAGCAGCGGCGGCGCTTCCAGTTGCAATGCGGCCGGCAGCTCCACCCCCAGCGGCACAAACCCCCGGGCTCGGCGGATCAGCTGCGGCGCGCCATCCACCACCGCCGCCACCGAATCATCGCACCGCTGCAATATCTCCCGGTCGTGCATGAGGAAGACATCCGCAATCGCCTCCAGCCGTGCTCGCGCTTCGTCGTTGTCGATGGCGATGGGCTCCTCGCTGAGGTTGGCGCTGGTCATCACCAACGCCCGCACGCGCCTATCGGCAAACAGCAGATGCTGCAGCGGCGCGTAGGGCAGATAGACTCCCAGCCAGGGAAGCCCCGGCGCCACCGCGTCCGCAATCCCACAACCGTCCTTTCGCCGCGCCAGCACAATGGGCCGCGCCGAGGTGGTGAGCAGCGCCTCGTCCGCCGCCGTCAGCGCGCAGACCTCCCGCGCCGCCTCCAGGTCGCGCACCATCACCGCCAGCGGCTTCCCGTAGCGGCGCTTGCGCTCCCTGAGCCGCATCACCGCGGCCTCATTGGTCGCATCGACGCTGAGATGAAAGCCGCCAATGCCCTTGATGGCCACGATCTCGCCGGCCAAGAGGCGGTCGATGGTTGCTGCCGCGGCATCGTCCAAAGCGATCTCGGCCCCATCCCCGCCCGCCAGCCAAACCCGAGGCCCGCACTCCCAACAGGCATTCGGCTGGGCATGGAAGCGCCGGTTCAGGGGATCGTCGTACTCCGCCTGGCAGGCCGCGCACATCTTGAAGCGCGCCATCGAGGTCTGCGGCCGGTCGTAGGGAATCCGCCGCGTAATCGTGAACCGCGGCCCGCAGTTCGTGCAGTTCAGGAACGGATACCTGTATCGCCGGTCCGCCGGGTCCAGCAACTCCCGCAGACAATCCGGGCAAGTAGCCGCATCGGCCGGAATCCCCGTGCTCACGCGCCCCAAAACCTCGCTGGCAGCAATCCGGAACCCCGCCTCGCCGGTCGCGGCCAACTCCCGAGCCGCAACGGAATCGATTCGCGCCAGTGGAGGCGCCTCGGCGCGCAGCCGGTGCAGAAACGCCTCCACACGCTCCGCCGGCCCTTCGATCTCGATGGTCACCCCATCGGTATCGTTGCCGATGAACCCTGCCAGCCCTTCTTCCAGCGCAAGCCGGTAGACAAACGGACGGAACCCCACCCCCTGCACCACCCCGCGGACGACCACGCCCCGCCTCAGCGGCGGCACTTCGTGCGGTTCTCGTTTTGGATGGGTTTCTTCAATCACAGGCACGCCTCGCGCCGCAGACAAGCATAGCGCATGATCGCCGATCCGCCCTGCGGGCCTCAACATCCTGCTGCGAAGGGACGATTTTCCGCGGTGGGTCGGTTTCCGGTTAGCCGGTAACACAACCGGCGCCCCCGAAAGCGACTTTCAGCCTGGTTCCCGATTCATGCGAGAGGCGTATATCATTGCAGGCAATATGAACCCCAAACGAAATAGGCCGATCGGCGTGACGCTGATCGCTCTCGTTTTCTTGTGGATCGGGTGCTGCGGTACCCTCTTTTTACCCATTATCGGTCTGGCCGGGGGCCTGTCTTCCCTTTGGCGACTTGCACTTGGATCGACGATCCATTCGGAGGCATGGCTAAACACGATTTCTTACCTGCTTGATTCGGTTTGGTTCCTCTTGTACGTGGTGTACGCTGTCATCGGATTTGGACTCTGGAAACTAAGGAACTGGGCCCGCAAGAGCGTATTAGGCATTTCAATCGTCGGAATCATTGCCGGACTTGTCGTCTCACTCGTTTTTGTGAGGCCAATAATCTTCGGCATCGGCGTGATCGGTATCGCAGCCGTTCAATTCGGCTGGCTTAGTTGGTACCTCATGCGGCCCCGCGTTCGGTACGCATTCGGAGTTTGGAATCGGTACAGTCCCACTGGTGAGTGGATTGAACCTCCGGGCCTCTCCAAGCTCGGGAAGCTGGGCATCGGCACGCTCGTCGCAGCGTCTTTTGTTGTTCTCTTTGTGATTCCGCTGTTCTTTGCAATCGACGCGGATATGCGCAACTCTGATGCCTACAAGCTGACTATGAACACGGCACAAGAGTCACCTTGTGTCACGAGTGTATTGGGTTCACCGATTAAACCGGGCTGGATGATGACAGGTGGCTTGCAGGAATCCTCCATCGAAGGCTCAGCTAACCTCAGCATCCCCGTCATAGGACCGAAAGGAAAGGGAAATCTGGACGTGCAAGCCACAGAACTCAACGGGAACTGGAGGATCAACTCGTTGGTATTCACGCATGGGGCGGTCCACTCTAACATTGTCCCATCTGAATCAAATCAAACTTGCCAGTGAGTGAGATTCTGATCCCGTGGAATTCTCGCCTATTCGGAAACCGACCAATGCCCGCTTTTCCAAGCGCGACCGTCCAAGTACTGAAAGGCCTTACTCTGGAAGAGAGCGCAATGGGAGGGTCTCAGCATGGTGAACTCCAGGAGATGGATTGCGGCGCGAGCGGTTGCGGCTGCTTGCTGCGTTGCGTGTCTCGGAACCGTCTCCGCCACGGGCCAGCAGATGGACGCCGCATCGGTCATTCAACTGGTTGACGCCGCGGTGAAAGCCAGGGTCGATCACGTTGCGGCCTACACTGTCACCGAGCATTACGCTGTCTACCGGAGCAAGGACGAGACCCATCCCGCGGCTGAAATGACGGTGAGAACCGAATACAAGGCGGAGACCGGCAAGAGTTACACCATCCTCTCCCAGTCCGGCTCCGGGCTGATTCACAAATACGTGCTGGCCCCGCTCCTCGTCAATGAGAAGACGATCAACCTGCCTGGCAACCGGGAGCGCTCCTGGTTCACTTCAGCGAATTACGAGATGAAGCTGAAGTCCGGCGCGGTCGAGCGGCTGGATGAGAGGGATTGCATTGCCCTGGCCATCGTCCCAAAGCACAAGGCTCCCAACATGATTGAAGGAACCTTGTGGGTGGACGCCAAGGACGGCTCCATCGCCCGCATCGAGGGAACCGCATCCCAGAGCGTCTCTGTCTTTACCGAACCCGCCCGTGTGATGCGTCAGTATGTGAACATCGATGGCTATTCAATGGCCACACATGCCCGGGCCACATCGGACAGTTTCCTCCTCGGCCGGACAACCGTGACCATCGACTACCGGGACTATCAGATCAAGCTCCGTCCAGCCAAATAAGCGGGGCCGTCACCCGCGCCCAGTCGCGCCTGTCCGCGCCTACCCCAAAAACATCCCCGCGATTGACGCCGAGATCAAGTTCGCCATCGTCCCGGCCAGCATGGCCCGCACGCCCAGTCTGGCCAGGTCGTTGCGCCGCTCGGGGACCAGCGCGCCGATGCCGCCGATCTGAATGCCGATGGAACTCAAGTTGGCGAAGCCGCAAAGAGCAAAGGTCGCGATGATGAAGGAGCGCGGCGCCAGCGTGGCCTTCTGCGCGCCCAGGCCGATGTAGGCGACCACTTCGTTCAGCGCCATGCGCGTGCCCAGCAGGTTACCGATGGCGCCGCAATCATGCCAGGGAACGCCGATCAGCCAGGCGACGGGAGCGAAAAGGAAGCCCAGAATCTGGCCCAGCGAGCCGGGAACCCAGTGCATATAGCTGAGCCCGTGCGTCCAGCCGAGCAGGCTGTCGAGCAGCGCCACCAGCGCCAGGAAGCTGATAAGCATGATGGCCACGTTGAAGGCCAGCTTGCCCCCGTCGATGGTGCCGCGGGCAATGGCGCCGATGAGGTTTTCGTCCTTGTGCAGTTCGTCCTTGGGGATGACGACCCGACCCTCGGTAGCGGGAACCTCGGTTTCCGGAACAAGCATCTTGGCCATCAGGATGGTGCCGGGCGAGGTCATGATGACGGCCGAGAGCAGATGCTGGGCCGCCACGCCCTGCGCAATGTACATGGCCATGATGCCGCCCGAGACGTGGGCCATGCCGCTGGTCATAATCGTCATCAGCTCGCTGCGGGTGGCCTTGGCGAGAAACGGCCGGATGGTCAGCGGCGCCTCGGTCTGGCCCATAAAGATCGACGCCGCCACGTTCATGCTCTCCGCGCCGCTGATGCGCATGGTCTTGAGCATGATCCAGGCCAGGGCGCGAATGACGATCTGCATCAGGCCGATGTGATAAAGCAGGGCAAAGAAGGCGGAGATGAAGATGATGGTGGGCAGAACCTGGAAGGCGAAGATGGAGCCCAAAGAGCCGGAGGGAAGGCCCAGCGGACCAAAGACCACCCTGGTTCCGTCGAAGGTGTTGGCAAGCATGGAGTTGACCACGCTGCCGGCCCAGCTCATGGCGCGCTGTCCGTAGTCGAAGCGCAGCACCAGGAAGGCGAAGGTCAACTGCAGGCCAAGTCCCCAGGCGACGGTGCGCCAGCGGATGCGCCTGCGATCTGTCGAGCCCAGCCAGGCCGCCAGCAGCACGGCCAGAATACCCAGCACTCCGGTGAATCTTTCCAAGACGAGCTCTCCTTCAGCGTAAATCTGCTCAAAACGGGCTTTCGATTACCTTACAGCATCCTGCAATTGAGGTTCCGCATTTGACATAGATATTCATTGCAGGCCTGCGCTATATTCTGAGTTGAGTAGTCGAGGTCATCATGGATAAAGCGGCTATCTATGCGTTTATGGCGCGATATCGCTACGGCGTCGTTTCCACCATTTCAAGGGACGGAACTCCCCAGTCGGCGCTGGTGGGCATCGCAACGACTCCCAGATTGGAGATCATCTTCGATACGGTTCGTTCATCCCGGAAGTACCCCAATCTAGTCGAGCGGCCTTCTTGTTCGTTCGTGGTGGGATGGGGTGGGGAGCAGACGGTGCAATTCGAGGGAATTGCCATTGAGCCGAAGGGGGCCGAGCTTGAACGCTACCAAAGGGAGTACTTCACGGTTTGGCCGGATGGATCAGCCCGCATGAGCTGGCCCGGCATAACCTATTTCGTTGTCCAGCCCAGGTGGATTCGGTACAGCGACTTCGATCAAGCGCCGCCGCTCATTGCAGAGCTCGCATTTCCGGCCTGAACCCTCTTTGATCGGCGCGCTCTCTTGATGTGGGTCATCGTGCGCTATTAGACCGTGAGATTGGAATCGCTGATTAAGTGGCAATCGGGCCAAGCGGCAATCGCAGATGTTCTTCCACCGACCTCCACGTAAAGATGCGGCTGACGAGGGGCACAGCGCGGGGCGGAGTCTTGGCGAGAGCGATTGCCTCGCGGAGCAGCGCCATGGGTTCGGCCAGAAGAGTGGGGCTGGTGGCGTAGAGCGTGGCCAGCGGCTGGCCCTCCTCGACGCGCGCGCCGCGGCGAGCGTGGAAGAGAATGCCTGCGTGTGGATCGACGGGCTCGCCCGCCCTCTCTCGGCCCGCGCCCAGCCGTTGCACGGCCCAGCCGAGCTTGGTGGTATCCATCTCCGCGATGTAGCCACTCTCCCATGCATGCAGCACCCCGGTCGCGCCCGGCTTGTGAAATCCTGCAGGATCGTCGAAAACCGCAGTATCGCCGCCTTGAGCTTCGACCATCGCGAAAAATGCGCGCAGGGCGGAGCCGTCCTCAAGCGCAGCCGCGGCGAGCGCATGACCGCCTTCAGGCGTGGCGGCTTTCCCTCCCAGGTGAATCATCCAACCGGCGAGGATGAGCGACAGCTCGCGCAGGTCTTCGCTCTCCGCCGGCCTTGAGCCGCGCAGCAGCTCGACGGCCTCGGCCAGCTCAATCCAGTTGCCGGCGGCGCGGCTCAGCGGCTGGCCCATATCGGTAAGCAGGGCCACGGTGCGGGTTCCGGCGGCCTCGGCGGTGGCAACCATCAGGGCGGCCAGGTATTCGGCGTCCTCCCGCTTGCGCAGGAACGCGCCGGAGCCGGTCTTCACGTCCAGCACCAGGGCGTCGAGGCCGACGGCGAGCTTCTTGCTCAAAATCGAGGCGCAAATCAGGCCGGGAGATTCGACCGTGCCGGTGCGGTCTCTCAAGGCATAAAGGACGCGGTCGGCGGGGACCAGGGTTGGGGTCTGGCTGACGATCGATGCGCCGCAACGCTTAAGAACTGTCTCGAATTCGGACAGTGTGAGGGCGGTGCGGTAGCCGGGGATGGATTCGAGCTTGTCCAAGGTTCCGCCGGTGTGGCCCAGCGCGCGACCGCTTATCATGGGCACGGCCAGGCCGCAGGCGGCGGCGATGGGAGCGACCAGGAAGCTGGTCTTGTCGCCCACGCCGCCGGTCGAGTGCTTGTCGACGGCCACTTTGCCCAGGCGGGCTGGCGAAAACTTCTCGCCCGAGTCGCGCATGGCAATGGTGAGGGACTGGGTTTCTTCCCGCGAAAGGCCGCGCAGCCAGGACGCCATCAGCCAGGCAGAAAGCTGCTCTAGCGGGATCGACCCGTCCACCGCTCCGGAAACGAGGAACCGGATCTCTCGCGGGTCAAGCTCGCCCCCGTCGCGCTTCTTGCAGATCAGGTCGATCATGTGCAACGGGGCGGGGTTAGGCATGATGGCTCGGGCCTCGGTCTCTCTTGCTGAGATTATCGCAAGCCGGGCGGAAATGGGTTGAGCAGCCGCCGCGGAGAAAGCCTGCAACTTCGCCGCGCGGACGGCGTGATCTGCATCAGCGGACAGCACGAAACCTGCTACATCCCCTCCGGCCAGTGGCGGGTTGATGCGAGCGACTCCCCTGTTTCGAGCAGACTCTTCAGGCTCGCCAGGATCATCGGCCATCCGGTCGACACGGCCTTGATGAACTTCGAGCCGCTCTTCTCCATGATGTGCGTGACGGTGAGCTTGACGGTTTCTCCCTTCTCTTCGATCTCGTAGGTCATGCGCGAGTAGCCCTCGGCGGTCATCTCGGGAAAAAGCTCATTCCGCCACTTGAGGACCAGGCGCTTGCGCGGCTCAATCTCAAGGACTTCGCCGCTGTCGGCCGTGCGCCCGTCCGGCTTCATAATCCGCCACGATGCGCCCGGCGTCCACTCGGACTCCTGCGTTGTCCCCATCCAGAATTGGCGGGTGAACTCGGGTTCGGTCAGCGCGCGCCACAGCTTTTCCGGCGTGGTGCGGATATAAGTCACATACATGAACTGGGATTCAGCCATTGGTTTCTCCCTCCAGTTTGGTTTTGAGTTCCGCGAGGACGCGCAAACGCCCCCGCTCGTACTTGCCAATCCAACGCTCGGCAATCTCGTGGATCGGCATCGGATTGAGGTAGTGCAGCTTCTCGCGGCCCCGCCAGATGGGGACCACAAGCGTCGCCTCTTCCAGCAGCTTGAGATGCCTGGTCACAGCCTGGCGCGTCATCTCCATGCCTTCGCAAAGCTGGCCCAGCGACTGCCCATTCTCCGCGTGCAGGCGATCCAGCAACAGGCGCGGTTCGGGGGCCGCGAGCACTTTGAGCGTCTTGTCGAAGTCCCCGGCCATTGCCGAATGATATGCAACAAATCAGTTGCATGCCAAGGAGAAAGTTGCCCGATTGCCCGGTGCTCAACCGGTACAATGCTGGCGGGAGCGGGACAATGGCAAAACGAGTTCTTCTTTTTGCGCCCTGTGCGTTCAATCTCGCCGAAACCAGCCGTATGGTAGAGATCGCCAAGGGAATCGAGCGCCATCCAGACGCAAGTCAGACCTTCCAAGTCCATTTCATCTCTGACGGCGGCGACTTCGAGAAGATGATCGAAAGACAAGGCTTTGCCCTGACGAGACTCGAACCGCGCCTCACCGCCGAGAAGATCGAGCACATTGCCAAAGTGGACCGAGGCGAGGAGTTTGCGCCTGCCTTCACCGACTCCGAGATGATAAGGCGCGTGGAAAGCGAGGTAGCTTATCTCAAAACCCTCCGGCCTGTCGCCGTAGTGACCGGGTCGTACGTCACAATTCCGGTGACCTGCAGGGTCCTTAACAATCCGGTCGTTTGGGTGATCCAGTCGACTTGGCTTCCGGAGTTCTTCCGCCACGGCGCGGGCATGACGGACCACTTTAGGCCTGCGCCGTTGAAGGCGGGGGCCGACTGGGCGCTGATGCTGTTCATCAATTTCTGGATCAGATACGGATTCCTCAATCCCGTCAACCGCGCCGCAAAGCACTTCGGGGTGAAGGGCTACAGCTCGATCTTCGAATTCTGGCGCGGCGACATCACCTTGGTTGCGGAACCTCCGGAGTTTTCCGGAGCGAAACTGCCGCCCGAACACTATTTCATCGGCCCGCTCATTCCCCAAGGCGAATTTGACCTTCCTACGGAGCTTGACTCCATACCGAGAGACAGGCCGCTCATTTACTTCGCCATGGGCAGCTCCGGAACCCCCGAGATTGTTGCCAGAATTGTGGAGAGCTTCGAGGGCGCGCCCTACCGCGTCATCGCTCCGGTAAAGTTTCTTCTCGGGCTGGTCCCCGGAGTTCGTATTCCACCCAATGTTCTCGTCACCGACTGGGTTCCGGCGCTTCAGGTCAACAAAATGGCCGACCTCGCTTTGATTCATGGAGGTATTGGAACGGTCATGACGGCCGCACTGGCGGGCAAGCCTGTTGTCGGCGTGGGCATGCAGATGGAACAAGTTGCCAACCTGGCTTGTCTCGAACGGCTCGGCTTCGCAATACGCATCCGGAAATCGGCGAACCCGTCCAGGTCGATCCAGGCGGCGATCGCAAAGCTGCTCGACGACGACCAGGCAAAGACGAAGGCGGCCGCGTTTGCCGATGTTGTGGCGCGCTGGGATGGAGCGAAGCTGGCGGCCGACATGCTCTTTGAGCGCTATGGCGCCTCCGGCAATCTACAATCAAGCACGAGATGAACTGGCAAGAATTAGCTGCGGAAGTGACCGCGGTCGGCGCGGGCGGAGACTCCGTCCAGCCGGTGACGGGCGTCGAATACGACTCGCGGCGCGTGCGGCCCGGTTCGGTCTTTGTGGCCATGAAGGGCGGCTCGACCGACGGCAATCGCTACG
>Ga0181539_1003305_pt1 | contig 14979 bp, 7 predicted proteins | sample PEATcosm2014_Bin_46_FD_119767 | JGI IMG/M metagenome (GOLD analysis project Ga0181539, IMG submission 119767) | Peatland microbial communities from MTU Mesocosm Facility, Houghton, MI, USA - PEATcosm2014_Bin23_60_metaG | ecosystem: Environmental > Terrestrial > Soil > Wetlands > Peat | place... | reverse complement strand
GTAAGTCCCACAATCCGACGTTTCTCTGCAATGCTCCGGCGTATCCGATCCCCAGACAATCCCATGCAAACATCGTCTACGGCAAACACAAGCCCAGTCCAGAGGGGATGGGCATACGCTTACCCTCCTCGTGCTCGATCCGCGTCTTGTCACAGAACTGCTTCCCAGTCGATCCACAGGCCGTCTCGATCAATCGCAGCGCATCGCGAGTGCCTACGATGTCCTGTTCTGTGTGCTTGCGCTCTGTCTGCTGGAGAACGGCTGGAAGCTGATCGCCCAGCCCGGTTATTTAACTCTCGAAAACGGGGCATCCACCGTTGACCCAGCCAAGGTCATCGGATCAATCAGGAACGGCACACTCTCTGTGGTGGCATGGAAGAACTTCAGTGCGGAGCACGGAATCGGCGACTGGCCGCTGGCGGCTCCAGTAGCTTCGCTTTCCAACTCGTAACCGCGTCGGCGGGAGCTTCGTTGGCGGCAGCCGAAGCGGAGCCTGAAGTCGGCATTGTGCCCCAGACCCTACGACCTGAGCAATGGTGAAAAGAGCGCAATTCTATCTGAAGCCCCGGTTTTTGCGGCCGCGCCTCGCGGAAGGGGCGCGGCCATCTCATTCTGGAACGGCTACTGCACGGTGAGGGCGACGAGGCAGGTAGCCGTGACCGAGCCTGAGGTGCCCGTCACGGTAATGGTGTAGGAGCCCGGCGTGGTGCCGGCAATGCCGCCTCCGCCACCTCCACCCCCGCCTCCTCCTCCACCACCTCCTTCACCACCACCTCCGCCGCAAGCACAGACGCCGCTGCTGAGCGCCACGAACAGCGCCAGCGCTCCGAGCATCGTCCGCCACCTACGCCGACGCGCCGGGATGCCGAAGAGCAGCAGGCAGGCCAGAGTTGCGCCACCGGCTGCGTACCAGAAAACTCCGGGGCGCTTGGGATAGACGAGCGCCCCGCTTGTTGGCGCCGTGGTGAAGACGGTGAGGTATGCTGTCCCCACGTTGGTTCCTACAATGGTCACCGGACTGCTTGAACCGAAGCTCAGGGTAGGCGGATACTGAGCGCCGGCGGGGCTGGAGGTGACGGTGGCCGTCAGCGCCACGCTGCCGGTGAAGCCGCCGGCAGGTGTCAAGGTGATAGTTGAGGTGTTTCCAGTGGTTGCGCCGGGGGCAACTGTGACTGCCGTACCAACAATGGTAAGACTAGGCGGGAGCGCAGTCACAGTGACGGTCTCAGTGTTGTTCCCGGCGAGGTAGTTCGAGTCGCCGCTATACGAGGCGGTGAGAGTATCGCTGCCCACCGCCAACGTGTTTGCCGGGATGGTGAAGCCGGCCGAGCCGGCGGTCAACTGGACCGGCGACGAGGAGTAGCTCCCGCTCGATAGAGTCACTGTGCCGGTCGGCGTTGGCGAGAACAGTTGACCGGCGACATTGACGGTCACATTCAGGGGCTGATTGACGGCGGTGGATGGATTGGCGGGCGCAAAACCGATTGTCGCTCCCAAAAAGACGCTCACGGTGCCCGTGGCGCTGCCGCTGGTGTAGGTGGAGTCGCCGGGGTAGGTTGCAGTCAGCGTGTGGGTTCCGCTCTCGCCGCCTTGAATGGTGAAGGTAGCCAGGCCATTGATCAACTGCGCGGATTGCGCATAGGCGGTTAGGTCGGTGCTGGAAAGCGTCACCAATCCCGTTGCGGTTGGATCTCCGCTGGGCCCGCCCACCGCAACCGTAACCTGGAACGGAAAAGTCACTCCCGTGGCGGGCGGAATTACCGTTACCGTCGGCGCGATCGTGCCGGAGGGACGCACCGTAACGAACGTGGTACCGGTATTCTGCTGAAAAACGGCATCCCCGCTGTAGTTGGCTGTGATCGCATCGCTCCCCCCGACCCACAGGGAGTTTGCCGGGATGGTCACTGTGGCGGTTCCGCCGACGAGATTCACGGCCGGCATGACAACGCCTGGGTTGCCATTGTAGGACACCGTCACCGACCCTGTAGGCAACGGCAGGCCGGTCAGGGGAGTTGGCGTGACGGTTACCTGCAGCGATTGATTGGAAAGGAAGTTATAGGAAGAGGGCGTCACCGTGATGGATGTGTAGGCCTTTGCGAGGGTAAAAGAGACCGCGGGCGATGTTGAACCCGCATAATTGGCATCGCCGCTGTAGACGGCATCGACGTTATAGTTTCCCGGCTGCAGGGGGCCGGAGGCGAAACTGGCAGAGCCCGAGGCAGCCGCAGCGCCGACGGCGGCGGTACCCGTCAGCGGCCCGGACCCCAACGTTGTCGATCCGTTCCGAAAGGTCACCGTGCCCGTGGGCGCCGCGCCGGCGCTGTCGGTCGAGAGGGTGGCGTAGAGCGTAACGGCGCTGTCGTTCCATAACACGTAGGTTGGCGCGGTCTGAGTCGTAACCGCCGATACAACCGTGAAGGGATAGGGCGAGCTGGTGCTGGCCAGGAAACTGGCGTCTCCAGGGAACACGGCGGTGAGACTGTCGGTACCGCCCGGGAGCAAGGCTGTGTGCAGTTCGGCGACGCTATTGTTGGCCAGCGCGGCTGTGCCAAATGTTGTGCCGCGGCTTTGGAAGGCGATGACGCCAGTGGCGGCGCCATTCGAGTTTGCAGCCGAGGCACTGTTGCCATAAGTCTGCGCGTCGATTGCATAATTGAAGCCGTAATAGGGAGTGGTCGCGGCCTTCCCAGTTGCCGGGTCGGAATACCCGACGACCTTGAGAGTGGTGGTGCTGCTTTCGGGTTCGACGGCAACGGAAATCGCGTTGGAGTCGCTCTGGGCATACGTGCCGCTGCCGCCGTAGTGAGCCGAGATCTGATAAGTGCCGCCGGGAAGGGAGTTGGTCGTGCCGGCAGCAGATCCGCTTATCAGTGCGAATTCCGCGATACCCTCGCTGTTCGGCTGGATTGCTGGACTGAGGCTGTCAACCAGCGCGATATTGCCCGAGGGTGTGCCACCGGCGGCGGTCACGCTCGCATTGACGGCGACGCTTTGGCCGTGAGTAATGTTGAGGGGGCCGGTTGCTTCGTTGAGCAGGAGGGACGAAGAAGTGGCGATGAAACTCGCACCGGGCCAGTTACTTACAAGCTGGGCGGCATCCACGCTTCCCAGTCCGCTGGCCAGATCATATCCGGTCGTGGCATTGTATCCGGTCATGAAGTAGTAGCCGACCACATCGCCGGCGCAACCGGGTGAATAGCCCACGCAGTCGACGGAATTGTCGCCGGTGGCGACGTCGTGAAAGACGGTGGAGTAACTGGTCTTGGCCAAGGCATAGAGCGCGTAATCGGCTTGGCCGAGGCGAGTGCCGGTCTTCTGCTTCACCAAGGCCAACATGCCGGCGAAGGCGGGCGCCGACGCCGATGTGCCGCCGATGCCGGTGAGATAGAAGCCGGCGCTTAAGGGGCCGGTCGCGCAGTCCGCATATCCGAGCGGGACTTGGTCGGTACAGATGCTCCAGAGCGCGCCGTAGAATCCGTTACCCGCCTGGAAAGAAACGTCAGGCAGGTTGCGGCCCGCGCCTGTGGCGAACGCGGCTTGCCACGCGGGCACAGGGTAAATCGAGCTGATGCCGCCGCCACCCGCGATGATATCGTTGTCGCCCGAGATTCCGGTGTAGGAATAGATAGGCGCGTTCTGGGCAATGCTGAGATTGGGATAAGTGGAGTCGTTCCAGGGCTTTTCGGGAATGTAGCCGAGCGCGCTGCGACGGTTGGGCAGCGTGTTGGTGATGTCAACATAAGTGGTAAAGCTGGTGGGGAAGTTACTGTATAGGATGTCATAGTCGGTGCCGCCCACGGATATGTTGTAGGGCGTGGCGCTGAGACCATTCACAGCCAGGCCTTGCGAAGCTTGAGTTTCCGTATTCGGGTCGTCGCAACCGGCCGATCCGCTGTCGCCCGAAGAGACTGTGACCGAAATGCCCTGTGCCGCTGCCTGTTCCCACAGATTCAGGATGTACTGGTTGCCGGAGGCGCCAAGCGCCGATTCGCATTCGCCGAAGCTGACATTCAGGATGTCCGCCTGGTTGTCATCGAGGGCGCGCTGGATGGCGATGTAAACCCCTTGCTGGAAGGAGTTGCCGGCGGCGGTGTAAAGGATCACCTTGGCGTTGGGGGCGATGCCTCCAGAGACCTGGGTGTCGAGGTATGCCTCAATGGAATCGCTATTCTCGCCGGGGTCGTCGCCGTCGACCACAACCGTGACTGGGTTCGGGGCCAGCCCGAAGACGGAACGATAGTTGGCGTTTTGGGTCACGCTAATGTTGGAGTCTCCGGCAACTCCGATGGTCACGCCAATGCCGTCTAAGGCCGTGCCGGAGAAGTTCGCGTTGAGGGTGGTGGGCGTGTCGTAGATGGTGGCTGCGTCCGCGGGGCCGAGGTAGATGTAGTAATCGCCGTACATATCTTCATTGGTATAAGCGGGACGAATGGTGCGCGTTTGGGGATCGAAGACGCCGCCTGGTCCCAGGACGTACTGCGCCCTGAGCTTGAAGTTGTTAAGAGAGGCAAAGCCTGCAACGGCGGGAGCCAGAGCGCCGGGGATTTGCGGATCGGTGGCGTTGGCCCAGTGCTGCTCGCCGTTAACCATGTAGCTGTGGAGCGAGGTGTGAAAGGCGCTCTGAACCTGGCCCACCGAGCCGGAGAACTCAATGGCCATGCGCCCCTTGGCGACCCTGTTCACGGCGAATCCGTGGCTCGCGAGCCAGGCCTGGATCGACTGGAGATCGGCGTCGCCGACGCCGAAGCGCTTGCCGAACTCGTCGGGGCTCAGGAATCTATGGTAGTTCGGTGAGTTCGCATCCTGCACTGATTGGAGCCAGGTCTGGAGGTCCGCCTCCTGCTGCGTGCTGCGCGCGAGAACCAGGAGCAGGCGGTTGGCCGGCATGGAGAGGGGCGCCGGCCCCTGGTCGTACCTTGGCTGCGCGAGCGGGTGCGTGTTGCCGTGCAGGGTCACGAGCGACGACTCGTCAATGACTCCGGCGATGCGCGGCTGCACGTAAGAACGCGGCAAATCCTGAGCCCCGGTGGAGACTGCGATGAACAACGAGCAAGCCAGAAGGAGAACAGAAGAAGGAATGAGCGGAGAACGCCGATCGAACGTACTCATGATGCCACCCTGCCGGGCATCCAGTCGCTGTACGCGGTGCAGGCTTCACGACAGAAAGCACGCGGCACAAGAACCCGCAGGAATTGTATCAAAAGGGGAAGTCGGCTGGCGGGTTGGGCTTAAGCGCTGGCCTAGTCAGGATCGAGCGCCGCCACCCAAAACTGTCTGGTGGACCCGGCCAGCGTTTGCGCCTCTTCCATCTGCTGCGCGTGGAAGGAAGTTCTGAAGACCTGCAAGAACGGGCGGGGATTCGGGATTTTCGTTTTCACGATCTCCGCTAGACGTTTGCGTCCTGGTACATGATGAATGGCGGCGATCTTTACGAGCTTGCGAAGATTCTCGGCCATTCGAACATCAAGATGACCGAGCACTATGCCAAACTGGGGCGGTAACGCATCGCCGGAACCGGCAGCACAGCTCACGAAATCTGGAAGCAGATGAAGCAAGAGAAGGGGAACAAACAGAACATCGCTCTGGGATGTTCCCGTATTGTTCCCGCAGCTAGAACCTCAGCTCTTTGGTTTCCGCTAAGTTCTTTAGAATGTGGTGGCCAGAGACGGGATTGAACCGCCGACGCCGGCCTTTTCAGGGCCGCGCTCTACCACTGAGCTATCTGGCCTCAGTGCAAACCGCTGCGCTTGCTCCGCGCGGATTCCGGCTCCGCCAAAACAGGCGGGCGAATGCCGCGGAGCGCGCCGCAACAACTCAATCAGTATAGCAACTCCCATTCTCCGCGCCAAACCCGGCTGCTCCAAGCCTCCCCAGGCCGCTGGTCCCTGCTCTACACTGGAAGGCAATCATGCGCCGTCCTGCCTACTCTTTCGCCTGTCTTCTGCTCGCCGCAACCGCCGCCCTATGCGCCCAGACGCCTTCTTCACGCGCTCCCGAGCCGGAAATCCGCGCCGCCCGCGCCTACCAATCCGCCGTGCAGGGCGGGCCGCTGAGCTTGCGCGCCTTTCTTGAGGGCTTTCCCAAGGGCGCCGATCTGCACGTTCATCTCTCGGGGGCCGTGTATGCGGAGACTCTCGTCCGCGATGCGGGCGAGGACGGCCTGTGTGTGGACCCCACGGCGCTGAGTTTTACCGCGCCTCCTTGTGACAAGCCAACAGCCGTACCCGCGCGCCGGTTCTACGGTAATCTGAGCGGCGCCGACCAGGCTCTCTACGACCGGCTCATCGACTCCTTCTCCATGCGCGGCTTTGTTCCCACCTCCGGCTTCAGCGGCCACGACCAGTTCTTTTCCACGTTTGGCCGGTTTGGCGGGCTGAGCAAGATGCATATGGGAGAGTGGGTGGATGAGGTTGCCAGCCGCGCCGCCGCTCAGAACCAGCAATACTTGGAACTGATGGTGACGCCATCCTTCGCCCGTGCCAAGACCATCGCCGACCAGGGCGGATGGGGGCGGAAATCCGCCGGCACTCCGCCAGGGGAGTTTCAACCTGACTTTGCAGGGATTCGCAAATCTCTGATCGCCCAAGGCTTGCGCGACGAAGTGGCCGCCGGCCGCGACGACGTCCGCTCCGCCGAGGCCGAGCGCCGCGGGATCGAGCGCTGCGGAACCCCGCAAGCCGCGCCCGCCTGCCAGATCGAGGTTCGTTACATCTACCAGGTTTCGCGCGGCGCGCCGCCGCAGCAGGTCTTCGCTCAGACGCTGCTCGGCTTTGAGACGATTCAGGCCACCATGGACTCTCACGAACCGGGCTTTGTGGGCATCAACTTCGTCATGCCCGAAGACGGCGTCATCGCCATGCGCGACTATACGCTGCAGATGAAGATGCTCGACTATCTTCACTCCGTCTATCCGCAGGTCCACATCAGCCTGCACGCCGGTGAGTTGGTGCCTGGCCTCGTGCCGCCCGAGGGCCTGCGCTTCCATGTCCGTCAGGCGGTCGAGTTGGGCCACGCCGAGCGCATCGGCCACGGCGTTGACGTGATGTACGAGGACGATGCCCCGGCCCTTCTGAAGGAGATGGCGCAGAAGCATGTGATGGTCGAGATCAACCTCAGCTCCAACGAAGGCATTCTGGGCATAAAGGGCGCCGACCACCCCTTCCCGCTTTATCGCGCCGCTCACGTTCCGGTCGCGCTCTCAACAGACGATGAGGGAGTCAGCCGCATCGACATCACCCACGAGTACGTTCGCGCGGCGCTCGACTACCGGCTCACCTATCAGGATCTCAAGCAGCTCGCCCGCACCGGCATGGAACACGACTTTCTGCCCGGCCCCAGCCTGTGGGCCGCCCCGGACGCCTTCACCTCGCCCGCCGCTCCCTGCAAGGGCCAGCCACTCGGCTCCGGCAAACCCGCCCCCGCCTGCAGAGCCTTCCTGGACGGCAGCGAAAAGGCCGCGGCCCAGTGGGAACTCGAACGCCGATTTCGCGAATTCGAAGCCAGGTTCTGAGCTTCTTCGGGACCGCTTGCGCAGCTACCCAAAAGGAACGGGCAGCCCGAAGGCTGCCCATTCTGCCGCATTTGAACCGGACGGTTCGCGGGCTATGGGAGGTAGTAGCGGAAGGAGGTCCAGAACATGTTGTCGATGCCCTTGGCGCCGATGCCCGATACCCCCGACCAGCCCTCGCGGACCGCGTAGCCGTACTGAATGGCCTGGCGCAGGCGGCCGCGATCGCCCTTGTAGATGTCGTACCAGTAGCCGCCGGTCATCTCCTGCACGTCGCGGGTTTGGGCGCCGCAGGAGCCGCCGGGGTAGTAGCCGGTCGAACTGCCGTTCAGGCCGGGGTTGGCAATGGTATTGCAGCTGGAGTTGCTGAGAAAACGCGAGCCGTAGCCCACGGGCTGCTGCGCCAAGCCTGCTGTGGTCCAATGGCCGCCCCAAGCGCCAGCCGTACTCTGCGCGGCGGAGGGCGCGCCCAGCGTGGTGGCGCCGGGGGTCGAGTAATCCTCGCGGCCGGCGTAGTCCCCGCCGTAGTTCAGGTAAAGGGTAAGGCGGGGATTCGGGTTGGCCTCAAGCGTAAACAGGCCGGAGGCGTTGTGGATGGGGGCAAGCCCGCCCCAGGAGTTGACGGTCACGTCGGCCAGTGTGCTGTCGCCGTAGCGGCCCACGCCGGGTCCGAAGAGGCCCTTCACGCCAAAGCTCAGCTTGTTGGCGATGATGGGGACGCGCAGGCTGCCACCCCCGCCGCCGAGGACGATGCTGTCGTAAATCGAGCCGGCCGCGCTGGCCGCCGGATAGAGACCGCCGATGTTGGCGCCCGCCGTGATGTCCGACTGGCCGCCGAACTTGAGTCTGTCGATGGTCACGTTCGGGTAGACCGTCTCGTGTGCAAAGCTGATGATGCCGAAGATCTCATAGTGGCCCCAGCCGGGATCGATGGCTGCCTTCACGATGAAGTCGGGCGCAATGTTGAAGGAGTAGTTGGAGATGTTGGTGTTGGCGACGATGGTGTTGTAGACGGGATACGGCGTGTTGACCGTATAGCCGGTACCGCCGATGGTGACCGGGGTGGCCGCGTTCTTGTAGTTCTGCACGTAGGTCGTAGCCGCGACGGTGCTGACGGTGGCGTTGTAGTTGCCGCCGTTTTGGCCCACGCTGCCCAGGACGGCATTGGGCGTGTTTCCGGCCAAGGACGCGGTGTAAAGGAGCTGCGGATTCTCAGCCGATACGCCGAAGGCAGCGGTCTTGAAGCTCTTGACGATGCGGAAGCCGTACTGGCGGGTCCACACGAAGCCCGGAACGTAGTTGGGGTCTATGGTCAGCGGAGTCGCGATGTCGCTTGGGGCGCTGGGTATGCCGCTCTTGCCCTCGGCGGCCAGGGACCACATCTGCCCGCCGGCGAACCTCCAGCCGCTGTTGGTCTCGGCCTGGGCATAGACGACGCGCTGGCGCAGAACGTAGCTGTTGGACTGGTTGTTGTTGGAGGAGGTGCCGGTGCCCAGAAAGTCGGCCTCATAATAGCCGCGCAGCGTGCCCCAGCTGGTCTTGCCCTCGCCAAGCAGGGTGAGGCGTGACTGGCGGGCGGTGCCGTAGAACTCGCTGAGCGAATAGGCATCCGCGCCCTCGTAGGGAAGGGAGCTGAAAGCGGTGGGAATGTCGCCGCCGGTGGCCTTGGAGCGCCAAATAGTTTCAGCCGCCGCGAAGCCTCCGGGCGTCAGCGTGATTCCCTTGTAGTGGAGCGCGGTGGGATTGGCGATGGACGCCTTGATCTTGGCGGTTTCGTCGGAGACCGTGGAGGCCAGCGACGCCTGATTGCCCTTGAGGTCGGTAACCGTGGTCTGGAGGGTGGTGACGGCGGCCGTGTTGTCAGTCACCGCCTGGTTTTGGGCCGAGACAGCGGCTGCGGCCCGGTCCGCGGCGGCCTGAGCATCGGCTGCCGCCTGCTGCGCCTTCTTCAATTGCGCATCCTTTTCGGCCAGGTCGTTCTTGAGGCTGTTGATCTGGCCTTCCAGTTCCTGGCGCAGGGCCTTAATCTGCTCTTCGACCGTGGCGGCCGGAGGCGTCTTGGCCTTCGTCTTGGCAACTTGCTTCTTGGCCGGCGCAGGTGGATCGCTGGCATACGCATATGAGGCAATTAGACTGGCTGCCAGGATTACGGCGGCAGCTGTTTTGAGCTTGAAGTTCATTGGGCCTCTCTTTTTCCTTTCAAATCAGGTTGAATGGTGCCTGCATCCGCTCGCGGAGCGAACGCCTTGCGCTCCCGCATCTCCGAAACCTTGAAATGAAGCCGAACCGCGCTTTTGCCGGCCATGCGGAAGGAAGATTGCGAACCGGCGAATGAACCCGCGCAAACGGAGCTTTCCCCGGCCGCTTCCGATTCCAAGACTCGCAGAGTTTTATGAATGCTTGACGAATTCACATAATTTTAACAGGGCGATTGCGCAATGTACCGATGTGCTATCGGCTGATTTGCCAATGGGCAATCGAAGGCAAGGCGCCCCGGAAGAGAATCGGCGGCATGGGTTTAGAAGATCCACCTGGCGGTGAGCGCCAGCTCGTGGTTGTAAGTGTGGAACCGGCTGGTGGCGATCTGCATTCCGGCGCCGAAGGCCAGGCCGGGGCGGGATTTGGGATCGGAGGGGTGCAAGGCGCACTTGCCCACGATGATTCCGGGAGTAATGAACTCCTGGGTCTTGCCGTCGTTAGCGCCGCCCTTGTAGAAGGTGGCATTGCTCTCGAACTCCGGCCAGAAGAGCTTGCCGATGCGGTACTGCGCCACCGTATTCCACAGCACGGGGCGGCCCGTGGCGGCGATGGCCGGACTGCCGGTGGGCAGCGTGGCCCCGATCGCCGATTGCACATCGAAGTTCCCGAAGCCCTTGCCGCCGCCCAGGTTGGGCTGGACGCTCGCGCTTGCCGCGCCGTTCTTGTAGCTGCCGGTGGGCACGGTGGTCAGGGCCCAGACGCTGAGCGTGTGGCTGCCGTGCTGCGCGCTGCCGCTGGCGATGCGGTACTTGGCCAGGAAGGAAAGGTCGCCGAATCCATCCTTGCTCGAGGCTGGGGCCGGCAGGTTGTGTCTGATGAACGGCGGCAGATCGACGGCCAGCTCGGTGTTGGCCCAGGGAACCAGGTTGAGGCCCTTGCTGTTGTCCAGGTTCCAGGTGTTGGTGTGGGTGGGCGTGATCTGGTGCACGATGTCCGTGCGCGCCACCTGGATAAGCCCTGTGTAGGTGGTGATGAGCGGAACCGCCCAGGCGGGTTGCTTGGCCTGAGTGGCCGAGCTGCGGGCCAGCCAGCGGCTGAAGAAGCCGCCTGGAGCGGGAGTGCCCGGCGCGGATGGGACGGGGCCGCCCTGCGCATACACGCTCACCGTAGCCAGCAGGAGGAAGAGGGAAAGGGGAAGCCTTCTCATGTCGGTCTATTGAGCATGAAGGGTCGAAGCGGGAGCGGCAACCGCCGATTGGCCTAGTTTCTTCTCCATCCGAGGGTTGAGGAGCAGCCGCTCCTTGGGGAGGAAGAAGCGTCCGGCCACGATCAACCGCTCGAATGCTTATGGGCGCGGCGCTGGCGGCTGATCTGTGTTCGCCGGAGTATTCTCTCCGGCGCTGAGCAGGTTGGCAAGGATGCGGTAAGCGCCGGGAACCAGCTCGGGAAGCTGGCGATAAAGCGCGTAGGCGGCGTAGATATACGTTCCCTTGCCGGGATGGGCAACCAGGAGGCCGCCCCGTTGCGGGTCTTGGCCGGGGTCGGCCGTCTCGGTGAGCGCTGTGTAGGCGGGGTCCCAGGAAGCGAGGAAGGAGTGGCCGCGCTCCTCAACCCAGCCGTCAAAGTCGGCAGCGGTGATGGCGTTGGGCCACGTGAGCAGGGGATTGGCGGGATCGAGCAGCTTGACCGGGGCGGTCTCGTCCACCACCCGCTCCGGGGCGTGGCCCATGGAAAGCGGGAACGGGGCAGGAAAGTTGCCGCTCTGGTACTGGACGATCAGCGTTCCGCCGCGGCGAACGAACTGCTCAAGACGGGGCTGGGCCAGGGTTAACTCAGGATGCACGGAATAGGCCCGGATGCCGATTACAAGAATGTTCCACGTGGAAAAGTCGTCCGAAACTATCTCTTGTTCGTTTAGAATGTGTGGCTTGACGCCCAAGGCCTCGATGGCCTCCGGAACCAGGTCGCCGCTGCCCATGATGTAGCCCACGCGCAATCCCGGCACCAGCTTCACGTCTATCTTGCGGGTCTTCAACTGGGCTGTTTTGTACAAGTTGTAGGGGCGCAGGCCGGGGTAGCCTATGCTCTGCCAGCCGGTCTGATAAGTGCGCCCAGCGTAATGCGCGACCGCCTGAATGGTGTAAGCGGCGGATTCGGCGGCAGCCGGAGCGCCCCGCGACAGGTTCTTGTCGCTGGGTTGCCCGGTTGGCTTGACGGAGAACAGGATCGGCTCCGTATCTCCGGCGCTGTCCAGATGGAAATGCGCCTCTGCGGGGTCGGAGCGCCATCCGGCGGGGAGCTTTAGCTCCACCGTGCCGTCGGCGGCAGCCTGCGCATGGACCGTGACCCGGACCGGAAGCGCCGAGCCGTTGAGCGGCAGAATGCGAGCCTCGGGGTCCACGCGCACGCCGATAGCCGGCGTGACCACCAGCGGCTCGTAGATTCCGCCCGGCCCCAGGACGCGCTGCATGGTCTGCACCACTTGGCCGACCCGGATGGGCAGGCCGTCGAAGGTGAACTCCGCCCAGGCGACGAGGGGCCAGGGGGCGAAGGATCGCTCGCGGTACTCCAGCTCGGTCAGGTCGTAGTACGCCTGCTCAGTGTCGGGCCGCATGAAATATGGCTCCGTGGGCTCGGCATTCTCCGGGACATGAACTTTGAAGATCGGGTCGGCGGTGGGCGCGGCGAGGTCGATGGCGCCGGTGATGTTCTCGTTCTTCCACGGCTCGCCGCTGCGGCTTTCCAGCCAGACCCGGTTGAGCCGGGTCTCCGCCGTGGCCTGCGACGTATGCACCTGCACCCGGAACTCTTCGCCGGGAGAGACGCTGCGCGGGGTCTCGTCCGGCGCGCCGCCCCGGAACGGACCGCCGGTCTGCGCTCCAGACGTGCCTGTTCTGAACGCCACCATGTCCAGACCAACCAGGTTCCTTAACGCCGCCTGGAACTGCTCGATCTTGAGGTTGAGTTCAAATGAAAAGCTGGCTTTCCCCTTGATTTCCGGGTTGCCCATGTCCGTACCCGGCTTGTTGAAACCGCCGATATTGGTAGCAACCCACGCTCTCCGCAAGATGAGAGCGTCGTCATAGATCGCAGCGAGCTTGTGGGCAGCCGCGATTTCCGTGAGGCCGGGGCGTTCCGCTTGGAAGTTCTTGAGATCCAGGTCTAACCGGTGCAGTCGCGCACTAAGTATCTCAGGTGAATCGGTTGTCTCGGGTGAATTCGGAGCAGCGAACCTGGCGAGGCCGGCCAACGAGGTGTCGATATTGACCCGACTGTTGTGGAAGAGGTCGCTATTGGTCGTAATTTCACCGGGTTTTGCTGCTGCCTCGGGAGCCACGGCCCACAGATGATAGCTCGTCGTCGCCGGGCCGCTCAGCGTGGGATTCGCCCCGCCGTTCTGCGACTTCTGCTCGCCCCAGCCCTCGCGGGCGATCTGCATGTAGCTGCGCCCCAGAACCGGGTCCAGCGTGCCCACCGGAATGCTTACGTCGGTCGAGGGTACGTCCGTGCTCCACTCGCCGGTCACGTAGTTCTTGAACCGAGCCGGCGCCCACTTGCCGGTAGCGTAGTCGAACATCTTCCCGTCGTTGACTGGCGCAAAGGGGGTCCGTGAGTATACCGCCAGCGGCTGCCAGGGCTGCAGGCCGTCTTTTAGCTGCTCGGGGAAGACCTTGGGGTCGCCCGCCGCCTTGAAGGCCTCCTGCGCAATCTCGCCGGAGACCTGGTGATGGCCGTGGCCGTCGGTAATGCCGCCGACAAAGGTGGAGACGATGATCTGCGGGCGTTCGCGGCGGACGGCCAGCACGGCGTCGTAGAGCACGCGATCGTGGCCCCAGCGGGCGAACGACTCTTCCTGGGTCTTCGAGAAGCCGAAGTCCACCTCCGTGCCCCAGAGCTGCTTGGCGCCGTAGTATTCGTCGGCCTTCAACAGTTCGTTGGTGCGGATGAGGCCGAGCGCGTCGTAGCTGTCGGCGCTCATCGCGTTCTGGCCGCCCTCGCCGCGGGTCAGGGTGAGCAGCGTGCAGCGCGCGCCCAGGCCGCGGGAGAGGTACGCGAGCAGCGCGCCGTCCTCGTCGTCCGGATGCGCCACGATCATCAGTACGCTGGCAGTTGTGCCCAGCCGCTTCAGCGATTGCTCGAGCGCGGCCTGCCCGCGGTCTTCGGCGATGGGCAGGGCAACGTCGCTGGGCTCGGGCAAGGGAACGGCCGCAAGCTCGGCGGCCGTGTCTCCAGGTTGCGGGGCCGGTAGTTGGGCGGCAAGCGGATGCGCGCCCAGAAGAATCAGGCCGGTGAGGACCGCGCTCAGCGCCGATCCGTAAAGTTTGCGAACTCTGTCGGTGATAACCATACTTCCCGTCAGTGTACAATCCGGGGAGCGCCGACGCATCATGTCCCAGCCCCCGCCCACCTCCGCAAGCGCCGATTCTTTGCAGCGCCGCATCGGTCTGCGCTCGGCCGTCGCCCTCAATATGCTGGAGATGATTGGGGTGGGGCCCTTCATCACCCTGCCGCTGGTGATTGCCGCCGCGGGCTACCGGCTCTCGGTGTGGGCGTGGGTGCTGGGTGCGGCCATCGCCGTGGCCGACGGCCTGGTGTGGGCCGAGCTGGGCGCGGCTTTTCCGCGTGCCGGCGGTTCGTATGCGTTTCTGCGCGAGATCTACGGCCCGAAGGGCGCAGGGAACTGGCTCAGCTTTCTTTACGTCTGGCAGGTCAGCTTCACCGCGCCGCTGGCGATCGCCTCGGGCTGCATCGGGCTTTCGGGGTTTCTGGCTTGGTTCTGGCCGGGGCTCGACGGCGCTCCCATCGCAGCGCTTTCCACCCTGCGCTATGCGAGCTTTGCCGCCGCCGGAGCCTGCCTGCTGGTGACCGCGCTGCTCTATCGCAACCTGAGCTCGATCACGCGCCTGGCCTGGCTGCTCTTTGCCGGTGTGCTGGCGGCCATTGCCGGGGTGATCGTCTCCGGCTTTGCCCACGCGGCGGCCACGGACGGCTGGCGGATGCCGGCTGCTGCCGCGCTCTCCTGGTCCGTCGCCAGCCTGGGACTGGCTCAGGCCACGCTGCTCACGACCTATTGCTACTGGGGTTACTACAATATCTGCTTTCTGGGCGGCGAAGTGCGGCGGCCGGAGCGGACCATTCCGCGCGCCATTCTGCTTTCGCTGCTCTTCGTTGCGGCATTTTATGTGGCCATGAACCTGGCCGCGCTGCCTTCCATGCGCGATTCCGCGGCCCACGCCGCCGACAGCCAGATGGTTCGCGTGCAACTGGTTGCC
>Ga0181539_1003303_pt1 | contig 14985 bp, 11 predicted proteins | sample PEATcosm2014_Bin_46_FD_119767 | JGI IMG/M metagenome (GOLD analysis project Ga0181539, IMG submission 119767) | Peatland microbial communities from MTU Mesocosm Facility, Houghton, MI, USA - PEATcosm2014_Bin23_60_metaG | ecosystem: Environmental > Terrestrial > Soil > Wetlands > Peat | place... | reverse complement strand
TGGCATGCCCCCACGTTGCGCGTATAGCTGTCAGCTTACCGTGGCAACGCCCAAAATTCAGCGGCTGGTTTCGGTAAAAAAATCTCAGCTCGATTGATGGACTTTCTGGCGAAGTCTTATTAGAAGGGAGTCAAATGATTGATTGGCCAAGATCGAACCGAACTGACCCCGGTAGTTATCGACGAAGCTGATTCCCTCGACTACCACGTCATAAACTTGCCACTGTCCCCCATCCCGGTGGAGTCTGTATTCGATCGAGATGTAATTATCGCCCTGATAAAGAATGTGAGTTTTGACCAGGGCGTGGTCCCCATCCAGTTTTTCAGAATCGTAGAAGACCCGTTCGTTGGAGCCTGTACAATTCTCGATCCGGTTAATGTAGGTATTGAACAGAAGCTGTTTGAAAAGTTGGGCGAATTCCTGGCGCTTCTCAGGGGATTGCTCTTTCCAGGGGCGGCCCAGCGCTCTTTTGGCCATTTCCTCGAAGTTGAAATATTCGTTCACTATAACCAGGATCTCATCCTTCCTGTGCCGCAAAGAGGGCGCCTGCCTGCTTTGAGACTCATGCAAAATCTGGATGACCCTTTCCGTGCCGCTCTGTATGAGGACCATGGGGTTCTCTTGGCCCGGGAGAGCGGAGGGAATAAATTGGGCAGAGACAAACAGCAACAGGACCCCCAGTACGAAGAAAAACTTACCTTCTTTCAATCGCCACAACACTGCTTCCCTCCTTCAGCATATTGTCGATATTTCGGCAGATTGACCCCTCGGAGCAGGTACTGCAATTTTCTTGGGATTTTCCCTCTTTGGAGACCTAACGAGGGAGAATTATCCATCCGAGAATGCCCATTAATAAGAATCCGGCGATTATCAGAATGAGTGCTGCCGGAATTGCTGCAACCTCCATCTTGATTGTGAACCCTGCCTTTCTCCAGAACGACATATCAAAATCAGTTACTATGACTTCGTGTCGCTCGTTCATCTTGTTACTCCTCCTGGTAAGACATTCATCATCATGGCTTTTTCATATTTGTGGCCGTCTTATTCGAACTCATTTCCACTGTGCCGCCGTGTTCAGCTCTTCCTGCTCAATCCATAACGTGTGGCTTATCAGTCCGAGATCTCCGAGCGCCGAACTCATCTCTTTGCCTAAAATGCTCCCGGACTCAGAGTCGGACTTCCACTGAAGATGGATGCTGATATCGGTCGCATATCTCGCACTGCAAAACACGGTCCAATTCAACAGCTTTTCGTCTGCAATCGATTGGAATGTTTGCCTGCAGATCTCGAAGACCTTTCGGGCTTCGATAATCCCAGCCGTGCGAATGCTTATCATCTCAAGCCGGATCATGCCGTTCTTCCTAGCGGGGCTCCTGTTCGTCATTCCGGCGGAGGCCGGAATCCAGGCATTTTCTGCAACTAGTCCTCAACCGGACCCCAGCGCCTGAACTCCCGAAGCTGTGGAGGTCGCACGAACCGGCCTTGGCTCTTAAGCGGGCAGGATGGGGAGCTGGGGAAGCACGGTGAGTCTGCCAAAGAAGTGGCAGATCCGCACGACCTCCATCCTGGAATAGAGCCATACTTGTGCCAAAGTATTTTATTTATTAAATTCAGATACATAGTGAATTCATTCGCTATAATTCACTATATATGGCATATAATTCGTTAAATAGCGTTTAAGCGTTATATATCGTGAATTTCTTTTACCGGCATAGGAAAGTCCGCGAGGGGGAGACCCGGGAATGAAGTTAGATGAGAATGAGTTTTTCCGGCAGGCAACTCTGAGAATCTGCAGCAGCCTGGATATCGAAAAAGCCCTGTTCAACTGCCTGCAATACATTCGATTATTTATGCCCGCCTCCTTGATATCTCTCGGCCTGTTCGAACCAAGCACCGGGGTCCTTCGGAGCCTTGCAATCGTGGATCATGCCGGAAGTAAAAAATCTGTGCCTCCTACTCAGTTGTCCAGGGAAGCCATCCAAGAGATTGAAGCCGATGAGGGGTCACGCGATGTCAGGGTTCTCGACCGAGGGTTAAAGCCTTCAGTAGTAAAGATCCTCCGCCCCTACATCGACCTTTCGAACCATTCTGCTCTTGCCCTGGGACTTGAGATCGAAGACAAGCGCCTGGGCACGTTCGCCATACTGGCTGAAGGAAAGGCGAGGTTCACCAAAGCGCATGTCCACATGATGTCACTTTTGCGGGAACCCTTTGCGATAGCTATGTCCAATGCGCTCCGCTACGAAGAGGTTGTGAAGCTCAAAGATATAGTCGACGCAGAAAATCGGGAACTAAGCCGGGAACTGCGGCATTTTTCAGGCGACGAAATCGTTGGGGCTGAGTACGGCCTGAAAGCAACAATGGAGATGGTGCGGCAGGTAGCCCCGCTAAACAGTCCGGTCTTGCTTCTTGGGGAGACGGGAGTCGGCAAGGAAGTTGTCGCCAATGCGATTCATTACACTTCATCCAGCAGAGGCGGGCCGTTCATCAAGGTTAACTGCGGCGCCATCCCGGAGAATCTTCTGGACAGCGAACTTTTCGGACATGAAAAAGGTGCGTTTACCGGGGCGATTACCCAAAAAAGGGGACGCTTCGAGCGGGCCGATAAAGGGAGCATTTTTCTCGACGAAATAGGAGAATTGCCGCTTCAGGCGCAAGTCAGGCTTCTTCGTGTTCTGCAGCACAAAGAGATCGAACGGGTGGGCGGGACGAAGAGCATTCCGGTGGATGTCCGCATCATTGCCGCAACCCACAAGAGTATGGAAGAAATGGTCCGGTCAGGAGCGTTTCGGGAGGACCTTTGGTTTCGGCTCGATGTATTTCCTATTACGATCCCCCCATTGAGGCGCCGTAAAGAGGACATTCCAGCCCTGGTCCATCATTTTGTTGAAAGAAAGTCAAAGGACCTCAAAATCTACCCCCCACCTTCGGTTTCCGCCGAAGAGGTCGAGCGCCTGAAGGCTTATCACTGGCCCGGCAATATACGGGAACTGGAGAACCTGATCGAGCGCGAGCTTATCCATAAACGGGGCAAGGAAAAAAACGGGCGGCTGACGTTCGGACATTTCGATGTACCGAAGAAGACTGACGATCTTGGTATGCCGCACGACGGGGACCGCAGCATGCTTTTTCTTAACGAAGCCATGTCGCGGCACATCCGCCAGGCGCTTCAAATTTCCAATGGCAAAATAAGCGGCGCCGGGGGGGCCGCCCAGCTCCTTGGAACCAATCCCAACACCCTCAGAAGCCGAATGAGAAAATTGGGCATTTCCTTTAAATACAGAGCGCGATGACCTGTGCAGCTTAACAGTGCGTTGAACAATACGGATTTCTGAGCATATTCCATCTTAGACGAGTGCAGATAACATCTTGAGCTGAAAGAGAGAGGATATGAGCAAATACATGCAGATAGACGTCAGGCTTCTCCCGGCTTACGGGGAGGGCGGCTTGAAGAAAGCGTTCCCCGGCCTTTTCAAATTGTTGAGTGATAGCGGCTACGATCTGGTCATCGAGAAGGAGCCTTCGCTGTACGAAATGGTCGAGGTGATGATTAGAATCAAAAACGATCCGCACGTTCGCGAGGACTGCAAAAAACCAATAATCCGGAAACTTAACGAGTTGATAAAAGTGCGCGACCAGGCGCGTGAATCGTTTCTGGCCCTCCGGCTCAATGAGTTGGATCGGTTTTTATACAGGCTGGAGGACCTGTTCGGAGATCTTTAGGGCTTGGGAACCGTGACCGCCGGCCGGATTCTCGACGCTCTCCCTTCCCGGCCTGTCGATGATCGCTGTCCATGACCGGAGGCGGGTGGCCGCAGAGAGGCCGGGGCTCTTGTTCGTCATTCCGGCGGAGGCCCATAGCCGTCAACTTAAGAGTTGACAGGCAGAACATTCGTCTGCCGCACCCTTTTCTCGTGCCTCCTTCGTGTTCTTCGTGCTCTTCGTGGTTGCTAGCTTAGAATGATTTTCTCACCACGAAGGAGGAGCGCAGCGGGGTGAAGAGCACGAAGGTTCTGCCGAGCCTGCCCTGGGTATCTCGCGGAGCGTGGAGATAAAAGCACCACATAGCGCCTTACAGCCGCTTGACATTAAAGCAAGCAGTTTCACCCCGCTGCGCTCCCTCTTCGTGATAAAGACAGCCTCGGTCAACCAAAACACAAAGGAGAAACGAAGAGGGAGCGCAGCGGGGTGAAGTGTTTGCCCCGACACATCCGCTAAAGTTGACGGCTATGGGCGGAGGCCGGAATCCAGGCATTTTCTGCAACTCGCGGGGCTCTTGTTCGTCATTCCGGCGGAGGCCGGAATCCAGGCATTTTCTGCAACTCGCGGGGCTCTTGTTCGTCATTCCGGCGGAGGCCGGAATCCAGGCATTTTCTGCAACTAATTAATTTTTTCTATTCACCATTCACTGCCTTGGGTGCTTGATCGAGGTCAAGAGATGACCGAAGAGCATTTTTCTCCGCGAGCCGGCGAACGATTTCGTCCCTTGCTTCCGGAGAAACATTTTCGATTATCTCCAATACTTCAGCCTGAAATTGCTCGACCGCCCGCATGTCGAAAAGTGCCTGGAAGATTTCGACCTGTAACTTAAGTTGCCCGCGGATCTCGGCCATGACTTTCAAAGCGAGTTCGCGGGGGTCCCTGAATTTATACCCCGCCTCACTTTGCTCGGAGTTCGCGGGTTGCGGATGGCGCGTGCAACTTGGCCAAACGGGACAATCAGATTGCCCAGCGCCGAATCGAAGATTGGTTTTTGACCCGTAACCCGTAACTCGAAACCCGTTGCCTGCCCCATTGTTCCGATGCCTGTGCATGCAAAAGTCAAGCAGCTCATTGGCATCCCGGTTGATCTTCTGGAGTTGATCGATAGCGTTGATTTCGCGGTCCACAATCTTGCGCGCAGAGCGGATCGCCACGTCTCTCGACACAGCGATGTTCAGCGCCTTGAGCCTCACGCACACCGTAGACTTGCTCACCCCCAGGTGTCTGGCCATGGCTCTTAAGGATAAACCTTTTCTAACAAGTTGTTTCAATTCAATGTCAGTGAATTTCAATGTTCCCATCCCTGAAACCCCTTTCGCAGTGAAATCCGGTCCCACCGCCCCGCCACCCGCCCCAATGGAAAATCACAGGAGAAGTCGCCCGAAGCCGAAGGCCTCGGGCAATCTGGCTGGCGGTCCCACCGCCCCGCCACCCGCCCCAGTGGAAAATCACAGGAGAAGTCGCCCGAAGCCGAAGGCCTCGGGCAATCTGGCTGGCGGTCCCACCGCCCCGCTTTAAGCAGCCCATGGTTTTCCAGGCCTCCGGCTTTGCCCGAGGTATCTGATTCAGACGGTATTCTACCTCGCAGTGGTTTAGACCTGCCAAACGGCAACGAGAAGCGGCAACGAAAACCGGCAATAGAAACGGCAACCATAAGCGGAAAAAAATAACTCCTCTTGGTTCTATCGCTTCGCGAGGGCAATAGAAACGGCAACCGTAAGCGGCAAAAAACAACTCCTCCTGGTTCTATCGCTACGCGAGGAATCGTGAATAACAGGGTAATCCTCCGGCTCTGCCGGCGGACTCGCAGAGTTTGACATTTCGGGGAGTCAGGTGTCATTCCGGCAGTGCTTAGGCCGGAATCCAGGTTCTTGTGTCTCGTCAGGGCCTTTAAAGGTATCGGTTGCCAATTTGAAGCGCTGGCTAAAGCTTGTATACCAACCTGCGAAAATCTGCCGGATTCCGGCTCAAAAGCGCCCCCGGAATGACGATGGCGCGGTAGTCAAAGACCATCAATCCCTTAATCCCTCAATCCCTCAATCCCCCAATCCCTCAATCCCTCACTTTTGCGCTTCGCCGGGACAGATTCACCGTGCAAAAAGCCTTTCATTTGGTCTATTTTATCGGCAGGCTTATAATTAGCGTCCATCTGGAAACTGCGGATGGAACGCTGGCTGTTTCCGATTCGAAAAGGAGGCATAATCTGTTCTCCACGCTCCGCGAGGCGTTTAGCCGGAACGTTTCCGTCATGGCAAGGAAATCGAGGTGTTGCGCGGAGGCGTACATCCGTGCCGCCTCGCGGGTGGGTGGGCTGTCGAAATCTCTGACTCGGTTTTGCCGCCGCCGAAGGTTTGAGTGGCCAAGTCGGCAGGCTTATAATTAATTTCCATTCACCACTCACGATTTACGGAGTATCCGGTGAGACGCGGGTTGGCAAATAGAATTCTAAGCACGGTCTCGAAGGAATCTGATGAAGGGGGTTCGTGGCGCTCGATCGGACTGCTCAAGCCCTACTTCAGAGGTCATCTTTTGAGGCTTGCAGGGGGCTTTTTGGCCCTTGTTCTCGTTGACCTGCTTCAGCTTTTTATTCCCCGAATTGTCAAGTATGCGGTGGATGCGCTTCAAAAGGGCGTTGCGACCCCGCGTGGCCTTTTGCAGTATGGACTCTATATCTTTTTGATCGCGATTGCGATTGCAGGCTTTCGATTTATTTGGCGTCAGCTTATCCTTGGATTTTCACGCATTGTTGAAATAGACCTGCGAAACCGGATGTTCTCCCATCTGCTTGCCCTCGATAAGGATTTCTTCCAGAAAACCACAACGGGTGAGGTGATGGCCCTTGCAACCAATGATCTTTCTGCGGTGCAGCTTGCAACCGGGATGGGGGTCGTCGCTTTTGTGGATGCGGTTTTCATGGGGCTGGCAGCGTTTGGTTTCATGCTATACATTCACCCGCTTCTGACCGTTATAGCCCTTGCGCCGATGCCTATACTCGTTTTTTTGACAAGGACACTGTCATCCCGCCTGCACGGAAGGTTCAAAAAAGTCCAGGAACAGTTTTCAGTTCTGACCGAATTTGTCCGCTCAACGCTGTCTTCCATTCGTCTGGTAAAAGCTTACAACCAGGAGGAGCATCAGGCCCTGCGCTTTGCCCAAATGAGTGAAACTTATGTGAGAAACAATCTCAAGCTGGCGTTTGTCTACGGAACGCTTTTCCCGATATCCGGCTTCATTGCGAACTCCAGCATGCTGCTGGTGCTGGTTTTCGGGGGACGTCTAACAATATCCGGGACTATTACGGCTGGGGATTTAGTCGCCTTCATAAGCTATCTTTTTATAATGACCTGGCCGATGATGGCTATGGGCTGGGTGGCGGACCTGTTCCAACGCGGAGTTACGTCTCTTGCCCGGATCGAGGCGGTTATGAGCGTCAGACCTTCTCTTTCCGAACGCGGCGCTGCGCCTTCTGCGTCGATCGGCCGAGGGGAAATCCGGGTGAGAGAGCTGTCCTTCAGGTACCCCGGGCAAGCCGAGCTGAGTCTAAAGGGAATAGACCTCCATATTCCCGAAGGAATGTTCCTGGGGATTGTGGGCCGAACCGGGGCAGGGAAAACCACATTATGCAATCTGCTGGCGCGGCTTTTTGCGGTTCCGGACGGGCGTCTCTTTTTCGACGGTTTCGATGTAAATTCCATCTCTATTAATTCGGTAAGAAGCGCAATTGCATACGTGCCTCAGGATGCGGGCCTTTTTTCCGATACCATAGCTTTCAATATTGCTTTCGGTACGCCGGAGGCTTCCATCGAGGAGATCGAAAAAGTTGCGAGGGCTGCCGCCATTCATGACGAGATAGCCGCCATGCCGCAAGGATATGAAACCAGAATAGGGGAGAAGGGAATAAAACTTTCCGGCGGCCAGCGGCAGAGAATTGCGATAGCGCGGGCGCTCCTTTTAAACCGGCCCGTAATTATGATTGACGATGGTCTTTCAGCCGTGGACATGGAAACAGAGCACGCGATAATCCGTTCTATTGCTTCCTACCTTGAAGGACGCACCTGCATAGTCGTGTCCCACCGGATAGCGCCTCTGGCAGACGCCAACCAAATCGTGGTAATGGAAAAAGGACAGGTTGTCGACCAGGGGCCGCACAATGAATTGATCGAGCGAAACGCCTTCTATTCGAGCATTTACAGGCATCAAACTTTGAGCGGCTATGCTGAGGACAGTCTCACTGGCGGTGAACAATGAATCACGATCAGGAAATTCTAGACGACGAACAAACACGCTACCTCAGCGACTTCAAACTGTGGGGGCGGCTGCTCAAATTCATAGTTCCCCAGTGGAAGTGGGTCCTTACGGCCGTTAGTCTCGCCTTTATCATTACCGGCGCAAGTCTTATGTGGCCCAGACTCGTCCAATTGGCCATCGACAAGTATATCCTCAACAATTCCCTGCCCGTCAACGATCGGATGAACGGGGTGACTTGGATCGCTATGCTTTTCCTGGCTGTTATCGTGGTCGGGTTTGTGGCGAATTTTTTCCAGGTTATCGCCCTCGAATGGGCCGGCCAAAGAATCATGCACTCTTTGCGCCTGCGTCTGTTCAACCATGTCATCAGCCTGAACCTCTCGTTTTTCAGCGCCCACAGGGTAGGCAGGCTGGTTACCCGGCACACAAACGATATCCAGAACATGTATGAGATGTTCACATCGGTCATCATTACGCTTTTCAACGAAGGAATCAGGCTTGTTGGCATCCTTTTGGTCCTGTTTTGGATGGATTGGAGACTTTCGCTCCTTCTTGCTCTCAGTTTTCCGCCGATGATCCTTATAACGCTGACTTTCGGTAAACTGAGCCGGCGGGCTTTCCGCAGAATACGCTCTCACCTTGCTGGAATTAACGCGTTTTTACAGGAAGCGGTCTCGGGGATGTCGGTTGTTCAGATCTTTCTGCGCGAAAAAGACGTGCGGGAGCGTTTCTCCCGCTTGAACGGAAAATATTTTGAAGCAGCGATGTACCAGATTCGGGTATTCGGTATTTTTGTGCCGCTGATCGAGGTCATGAGTTCGGTTACGCTCGCACTGATAATATGGTACGGCGGGGGCCAGGTCCTGAGAAACTTCATGACGATAGGAATCCTCACCGCCTTCATTTCCTATATGCGGCTCTTTTTCCAGCCCATTCGCGAGTTTTCTCAAAAATACACGATAGTGCAGTCCGCGATGACCTCGGCAGAGAGGATTTTTCAACTGCTCGAAGAAAAGGATTACATCCCGCAGGTAATCGATCCGGTAAGGATAGACGAAATCCGGGGGCACATCGAATTTCGCGGTGTGGTGTTCTCCTATGAGACAGGCCGGCCGGTCCTGAGAAACATCTCCTTCGAAGTGAAGCCGGGCAGCACTTTTGCCATTATCGGGGCAACCGGATCGGGAAAGACCACTATCATAAATTTACTGGAAAGGTTTTACGACCCGCAGCAGGGGAGCGTACTGTTGGACGGCGTGGATCTCCGCAGGTTCGAGCCGCACTGGTTGCGGGAACACATTGGGCTTGTGATGCAGGATATTTTCATAGTGCCGGGATCGATCAGAGAAAATATACTGCTTGACCGTGATCTGTCTGAAGCCGAGATTGGCCGCATCGTGGGTCTCTCGCAATTGGAGAGCCTGGTGCACAGTCTTCCACGGGGACTCGACACAACAATAGGGGAGGGCGGCATGGATCTCTCAGCAGGTCAGAAACAACTGCTGGCGTTTGCGCGAGTTCTGGCTCGGGACCCTAAAATCCTTATTCTGGACGAGGCAACTTCAAATGTGGATACACAAACGGAGATGTTGATCGAGCAGGCAATCAGGGCTGTAATGGCAAACCGGACGAGCATCATAATCGCACATCGGCTATCCACTATCAGGCGGGCAAATCAGATTATTATCATCGACCAGGGACGCATAGTTGAGCAGGGGACTCACGAAGACCTGATGGAGAAGGCCGGCCTTTACCATCACCTCCAGACGCTCGAAAACGGCATCTCCGTCGCATGATAGACTTATATAATACCCTTTGCGGCGTGTGAGCGCGTAGCGCGGAGGCCGGCCGCTCATTCTCGACAGCCCGCCCACCCACCCGCGAGACGGGGCGGTAGCGGGAGGCCTCGTATGATAGACTTATATAATACCCTTTGCGGCGTGTGAGCGCGTAGCGCGGAGGCCGACCGCACGGCAGGTCTATCACACGGGATAGGCGGGAGCGGGAGGCCTCGCAGGACCAGGTGCTTTACGGCTCCTGAGAACCAGTGCACATTAACTACGTCGAGATGATCGAGCCTGGTTGCTGCGGCGGGCGTATTTCAGATTTAGCATTAGCTGATTGATTATCTGTTGAAAAAACCGCTCAATTGTCGTAAATTGACAATGTGCGAGGGGTGCAATATGAGACCGGTAAACTTGGAAACACGTCTTATGAAGCGGATCGACCGCAAGCGCGGTGATGTATTTCTGCGCGCGGATTTCAGCGATATGGCCGGCTATGACCAGGTCGGCCGCGCCCTTCGTCTGCTGGTTGGGAAGGGCAAACTTCTGAAAATCGGCCAGGGCCTTTACACGCGCGCGGCGGCATCGCCTTTCGACGGGACCCCGGCGCCGGTGAAAGGGCTGCGCGCCCTGGCGAAGGAAGCGCTCGGCCGGCTTGGGGTGGAGAGCGCTCCCACGCGCTTTGAACAAGCCTATAATTCCGGACAGACAACTCAGGTGCCGGCGGGCCGGGTGGTCGCCGTCAGAAAGAGGGTGCGCCGCAAGATTGGTTATAACGGGACCTTCGTGAGTTTCGAACGTGCTTGACCGGCAGCTCATTCAGCGGATCGCCGGCGCATTCCCAACCGACGAAGTCCTGGTTGAGAAGGATTGGTATATCGTCCGCGCGATCGGGATGATCGCATCTCTCGATCATGCCGGCGCGACGCCGGTCTTTTCAGGCGGCACGTCGCTCTCGAAAGGCTGGGGCCTTATCAAGCGCTTTTCCGAAGATATGGACTTCAAGGTTGCCATGCCGAAAGCCGCGAGCGGCGCGGCAAGCCGCAACAAACGGCGGGCCTTCCGCGAGCGGTTCTCTCGGCCCTCACGGCGAACGAATTCGAGCTTTTGGGCGCGCCCCTGATCGGCAACGAGAGCCAGTTTTTCGCGGCCGACCTTGCGTATGAAAGCCATTTCGCGACAGGTGAAGGCCTCCGGCCGCACCTTCGTGTCGAGATGTCCTTTCACGCGCCGGCGCTGAAGCCGATTAACCGGCCGCTTCAGTCGCTGATCGCGCAGGCGCAAAAACAGCCTCCCGAAGTTTCAGGCTTTCCCTGCATCGACCCCATAGAAACCGCCGCCGACAAGTTGAGCACTCTCGCCTGGCGCGTTTGCGCACGCAAAAGAGGCGGCGCGGACGACGACCCGACGATCATCCGGCATCTTCATGACCTGGCAGCGCTTGAAGGCACCGTCGCGGGGGCATCCGGGTTTGCGGCCCTGGCGCAAAAGACAGCGGAAGACGACACCGGACGGGGAGGGCAGGGCGTGCCTTCAAACCCGAAGGAACGCTTCGCCGCCATGCTCGAGTTTCTGCATAATGACGAGCTGTGGGCTTCCGAGTATGAAACATTCGTGCTGCAGGTGTCGTTTGCCGGACCCGGCGAAACGATCAGCTTTGCCGAAGCCTTCGCGGCCACACGGAGGCTGGTAGCGTCGGTTTACAAAGAGGGAAGCGCATGACGAACGGCAATGAAGCTTGCTCGCGTCTGGTGATCGCATGCTCTTTGTGTTGTTGAGAAAAACGTTTGGATCATTGGTTTGAGGCGCTTTATGAAAAAGAGAAAATTACTTATTGTAGCCGGAGCTGGCGCACATTCTTCTTCCGCCTCCGTGGCGCGTACAACCCGGCGAAACACCACTCCAAGATTGCCCAGCGCCAGGCCGGAGGCCGCGCGTACAACCCGGCGAAACACCACTCCAAGATTGCCCAGCGCCGGGCCGGAGGCCGTCAGTCCTGTGTCTTCACCCCCGCTTCCCGCTCCTCCAGAGGGTCCTTCTTCATCACTCATCACTCATCACTCATCACTCATCATTCCTCTGTCCTCCGCCTTCCGTCCTCCGTCCTCTGTCCTCCGCCCTCAGCCCAAGCTGTTCTTTCTTCGCGGCTTCGCGTGAACCAAAGGGGCTTGATAATTCAGCCCGGAGTTAGTCCCGCGCCTCGCGGGACGCCGCTTTTACTCAGTCCTCAGCACTCAGCCCTCAGTCCTGCTCCCCGCCCTCCGCCCAGGCTGTTCTTTCTTCGCGGCTTCGCGGCTTCGCGTGAACCAAAGGGGCTTGATAATTCAGCCCGGGGTTAGTCCCGCGCCTCGCGGGACCCCGCTTTTACTCAGTCCTCAGCACTCAGCCCTCAGTCCTGCTCCCCGCCCTCCGTCCTCTGTCCTCCGTCCTCCGTCCTCTGTCCTCCGTCCTCTTGAGCTTATCTGGCAGGGCTATATGATCCGGGAATGCGAATCCCTCAAATGATAATCCTCCGATCGAGAAATAGGAGAGATGCTTTAACTTCCGCACAAATCAAGATCACTTACAAATTCAATCATCAGGCGGCTTGTAAAAGTAGGCACCAGAGGGGTCTACCACCGCCAGGAGGTCGTATGTACACATTGCATCGGCTTTTCCCTTCGCACGCTACTATCGAATCCTATTCGCTTGAGCCTGTCACCAGACGGTGTGGCGGAACGGGTTGACCAAATGCGGGGAGGAGGTGTGTCTGAAATCGAAAAAATCAGCTGCATTCACGTTTCATTTGTGTATCCTACCGGCAAAGCTGTATGCTGTTAGGGATTCACAGGAGTTCACCAGAGGTTTTTCGGGCAAGAATTTGATTCCAGCGTGCAGTTTGGTGCAGAGCGCAGAAGTTGATGCATTATTCCGGACAAAAAGGAACCTGACATGAAAAAGGTACTCTCTCTGCTTATGTTTGTCGCATTCGTGATGACCACCTCTGTACGGGCACAACAGCAGACTCAGAGCAAGCCGGCACCTGCACCCGCGCCCAGGCCGGCGTCCCAACCTGCGCCGCGGCCGGCACCCGCACCTGCGCCCAGGCCCTCACCTCAACCTGCGCCCAGGCCGGCACCTGCACCTGCGCCCAGGCCGGCGCCCCAACCTGCACCGCGGCCTGCACCTCAACCTGCGCCCAGGCCGGCGCCCCAACCTGCGCCGCGGCCCGCACCTCAGCCTGCACCTAAACCTGCGCCTAAACCCGTGCCCACACCCGCACCTAAACCGGCACCTCAGCCCGCGCCTAAACCGGCACCTCAGCCCACACCTAAACCTGCACCTAAACCGGCACCTCAGCCAGCACCTAAACCCGCACCTAAACCCACACCTCAGCCTGCGCCTAAACCTGTGCCCAGGCCGGCGCCCCAACCAGCGCCTAAACCGGCACCTCAACCTGCGCCCACACCCGCACCTAAACCCACACCTCAGCCTGCGCCTAAACCCGTGCCCACACCCGCACCTAAACCTGCACCTCAGCCCACACCTAAACCTGCGCCCACACCCGCACCTAAACCTGCGCCCACTCCAGCGCCAGGCGGCGAAGCCAAAAGCGGCACGGGCGGAGCCGCACGCCGGCAGTTGCCGGAATGGGTTTCCGAGAACAAGCACGTGAAAGCCCTGCAGCGGCACCAGGATAAATATATGGCCGCTCAGCGGCAAAACGAAAATAAGCTGGCGCAGGTCCGCCGGCAGATGGAGACGGCCGATCCGGCCAGGAAGCGTCAACTTGAGGTGCAGGCTGCGAAAATTGAAAAGGACCTGTCAAGAACTCAAGCCCGGATCGAAACCAACGCGAAGGAAACCCGTAAATACGCCGAGCACCTCGTTGCAAGGGCGCCATGGTATAAAAATCATGAGGAGCCGGCTTCCAAAGAAGATCAAACTGGTCGGGAGACTGAATTTAAAGGTGTGTTGAACAATCCCGGTACACGCGCCCAGCCGATTGATGCCCCGCAGAAAAACTATATTGATAACCGCAGTGCCGCTGAATACCACAAGGTGATCGAGCAGTTTCAATTGCCAAGACCGGATAAACCACAAATCCCTGAACGCTACAAACCGGAATTCTATAAGATCACCAGGATTGACTACTATAGGATCATGCCTGACAAAGAAAAGGTCTTGATTGACAAAAAGCAATATCTCAAGTTGGATAAGAGGCATCGATCCATGACGATAGAAAAGGTTCCGGTTGACTATGAGGAATATCGCAAGTTGCCCGAGAAGGGTCGATTTGGAAAAACTTACTGTAATATTTTTGTTTGGGATGTGACAAGAGCAATGGTTGGGCCCAAGGAAGCGATCCCGCACATCGTAAATGGTCAAGAAATGCAAGTTAATAAACTCGTCCCCTGGTTGACAGACGAAGGCAAGAAAAATGGATGGCGCCGGATCGATGCCCGTATGGCCTATCAAATGGCGACCGAGGGCCATCCGACCATTGCAATCTGGAAGAACCCCAATGAGGAACACTCCGGTCACGTAACGATGGTGCGGCCGGGAAATCCCCAGGAGAATGGCCCGGCGATCGCACAGGCAGGGACTTGGGTCATGGATGCCTCCCATTTGAAGGCTAAGCACGCTTTCAGGGAAAGAGCAGTCGAATTCTGGTATCACGAATAGCGAAGAAATGATGCAATTCACTTCATTACCAAGCAGAGAAATGGAATAAGGCCCGACAGGGTTGCCTGCAAGATAAAATGGCATGTGGGGGAAGTCTTCCCTTGTGTCGGTTTCATTGTGACTAACTCGAACCTTGAAGCGGAACACGTAATCACGGTCTACAATGGGCGGGCTGAGATCGAAAACCGGATAAAGGAGGGGAAAAACACCCTCCGGTGGGACAAAACGAGCTGCCATCGCTTTGCAGCGAACCAGGCACGGCTCCTTGTCGGATGTCTCGCATATAACCTGCTTCATATGATCCGGGATGCGGCGTTCTGGGGCGAGAGCGTCAAGCCATCCATAGACTCGATCATCAGACGGCTTGTCAAGGTTGGGGCCAGGGTGGTCTACCATGCAGAGAAGAGAGAGGGGTCAAACCTACACTTTTCACGCCCCAAGCTCCCTCTCAAGCATTCCAACAGATTTGCTCTGTTTCATCTCCTCTGCTGCAACCAGTCTGACTGCCCCGCCATTGTCAGGAGTG
>Ga0181539_1003295_pt1 | contig 15007 bp, 10 predicted proteins | sample PEATcosm2014_Bin_46_FD_119767 | JGI IMG/M metagenome (GOLD analysis project Ga0181539, IMG submission 119767) | Peatland microbial communities from MTU Mesocosm Facility, Houghton, MI, USA - PEATcosm2014_Bin23_60_metaG | ecosystem: Environmental > Terrestrial > Soil > Wetlands > Peat | place... | reverse complement strand
TCAGCCAGGCGCGAGTCTGGCAGAAACGGTCGGTATAAGTGAAGGCAAAAACATTGAACGGTAATCATGGGTTATTTAGTTTGTCTCACGATAGGGGTTCATGCTACTGTCCGTGGGCTTTTCTCATGCCCGATGCTCCCGCGGCAGGTCGTCAATCGGGATGGAACACGCCGCTGCCGTTGCCCTGTCCAAAGTAAGTTTGCGGTAACTCGGCCACCGCCAGAAGAACCCACGGTCAGGACTGGTCGCCGCGGCGACACCGTGGCTACCCCCGCCTCACCAACCGCTTCCGCGCAGAAGGGGAAAAAGGTGTCAGGTACCTTTTCCGGGTCCTGACACCTTCCTCCCTCGCATCACTCTACCCACGACCGAATCCCCGCGCTTCGTCCCTGCGATGGGACCCTTTTCCCTTCTGCGAAGAAATTGGTCTGACACCTTTTTCCTCCTTGCCGGGCGCGAAAGACGTTAGCCCTTGGCCATGCGCGTGGCATCCGTTTCTGTCATCACGGAGAGCCAGCCAACTTGTTGGTTCTTGACGGCGCGTGGAGCCAAGCCTTAAGCTTCGTCTGGGCCTTTGCCGGTGCAGACTCCCGGCGCCGCCCCGCCCCATCATGCGCAGGTCATCGTTCTTCAAACCGCTGCTGGCCACCTTGGCAACGCTCTTTGCCGCTGCCACCATTTTTTACACCGTCCTTTGGATAGACAGCAACTACCGGCCAATTCCGGTGGAATTGGGTTTTGATAACAAGTACCTTAAGGCCGAGCATTGCGAGCTTGTTGAGCGTGTCCGAAGTGGCAGCCCCGCGGAGACCGCCGGATTGAGAGCGGGAGATCGAATCATCGAGATCAATGGACGCCACATCGAAACGGAGTATTCCATCACCGACACCTGGGCCAAACACCATCCTGGTGATACGGTTAAGCTGACCATCCAGCGGCCCCATGTTTCTGCCCCATTCGTGATTACAGGAAAATTTCGGGCCCCTCTTGCCTCTTCGCGAGAGGGAAGTGTAGCGGTGGATGTGGCCAAGGACATTTTCAACACCTATCCCGTGGCGTTCCTCGTGGTCGGCCTGGCGGTGCTGTTTCTTCGCTTGGAAGACCCCAATGCCTGGCTTCTGGCTTTGATGTTCGCGGGCCTTATTGCTATACCGAATAGCGAGAATTCGTTCGAGAGCCTAACTCCCTCCTTGCGGTCGTTCGCGCTGGCCTATAGGGCAGTGTTCGGCAACCTGTATCCGTCGTTGTTCTATTTCTTTTTCGCGGTCTTCCCCACGCGCTCCCCGCTCGATCGCCGTCTTCCTTGGTTGAAGTGGATCGCCCTCGTGATGGGGGTTTTCTTGGCGGTGTCTGCGGCCTTGTCAGGGTTCTCCCACCGGCCCCCTCTACCGGTGTTGTTTTTCTCTTATGGGCTCATCGCCTTGGGCTTTGTTTCGCTGATCTGGAATGCTCTCACCGCTCCCACTCCGGAGGCGCGCCGGAAGATTCGAGTGATTCTCTGGGGGACACTGGTGGGGGTCGTACCGGCCACGCTGCTGCTTGCGGCCAATGACTTTTTTGGCTTTCACGACCCCCTTTGGCTGGTTGTCGTGATCGTGGTTTTGTTGTGGCTCTTTCCTTTATCCTTTGCCTACGCGGTCGTTAAGCACCGGGTGCTGGAAATCCCGGTTTTGCTCAGGATGAGCGCGCGTTACCTGCTGGTGCAACGCGGTTTTACGATCTCGCTATCCCTGCTCAGTATTGTCGTGGTATGGATGTTTGCCGTCTCTTTTGCTCATTATCTCGCACCCCTCACCCGGGCCGCCTTACCTGAAGGTATAGCCTTGGGGACAGCCTTCGGCTCACTTTTGCTTTGGACAGGAACGGGGGTTCATAAGCGCGTCGGTGAGAAGATCGATCGGGCTTTCTTCCGCAGTGCCTACGACGCTCGCGTGATCCTCCAGGAGCTGGCGGAGAAAACCCGCACGGCGACGAATCGGCAAGAGCTGGCGGCACTCCTCGACTACTATCTGAATCAAGCGCTGCAACCGAGCTCGCTCGCCATCTATCTTGAAACCCGTGACCATCAAATCTCTGCCTTCCGCGGTAATGTCCCGTCGGAACTCCAAACCATCCCCGTCACGCCGGCGATCATGGCGGAACTGGCGCGACGCGGCCGGTTGGAACGGTATCCCGGGATTCCCTCCGCCTGGGAGGTTGCCGCGGAGAGCTCGAGCAGTACGATTGAATCCTTTCTCTTCGAGCTTCTTCGGCCCGATTGCCTGGTGCCCCTTCTGGGACGTGACAGCCGCCTGGTGGGCTTATTGGTATTGGGCGTTCGCCTCTCCGAGGAGCCTTATTCGAACGACGATAAACACCTGCTGACTTCCGTCGCGAGCCAGGCAGGCATGGTGCTGGAGAGCATTCGCCTGGGCGAGAAGATTGCCGAGCGAATCGAGGCGGAGCGGCGCATTGCCCAGGAAATGGAGTACGCGAAACAAGTCCAGGCCCGGTTGTTCCCGCAGAAGCTTCCAACAATGAAGACGCTCGAGTATGCGGGCGGCTGCATCCAAGCTCGCCAGGTGGGTGGCGATTATTACGACTTCCTCGAATTACGCCCCGGCCGGCTGGCGCTGGTGCTGGCAGACATCGCGGGCAAGGGGATATCCGGCGCTCTCTTGATGGCCAATCTCCAGGCCAACCTGCGCAGCCAGTACGCCGTAGCCTTGGAGGACCTCCCGCGGCTGCTCAAGTCGGTGAATCAATTGTTCTATGAGAACAGCAGTGACAGCAGTTACGCCACGCTGTTCTTTGCCGATTACGACGATTCCAGCCTTCGGCTGCGCTATGTGAATTGCGGACACTTGCCGCCTCTCCTGCTGCGCGCGGATGGACAGTTGGAACGATTAACGGCTACGAACACCGTGCTGGGACTATTCGAAAAGTGGGAGTGCGCGGTGGCGGAGGTCCAGCTTGCCGCGGGGGACCTTCTGGTCCTTTACACCGACGGCGTCACAGAAGCGGAGAACGCCGAAGGGGAGCAGTTTGGCGAGTCCCGCCTTGTCGAGACGATGCTCGCCCACCGCCACCTGCCACTCCCCTCTCTGCTCGAAACCATCGTGGCCACGGTGCAAAAATTCAGTGCTGGCGAACAGGCGGATGACATCACCCTGGTGCTGGCACGGTGTAGATCCTAGGAAAGCCAGGCCGCGGTAGTGGCGACATCAGACGCCGGTCCAGCAGACTAAGCCTTCGCCCTCAAGGGAAGAATCCACGGTCAGAACGGCACTGACCGTGGCCCGCTCTTGGCGCGCAGAGCTGAGCTCTGCACCAGCCGGCGCAGCCGCATGAGCACCGGTCGCCAGAGCTTTTCCTGGCCATAGTGAAGGGATGGTCGTGCTTAGGCGTCAGCGTAAACTTCCCCCGCGAGAAGCGCTTTCATCCGTGCGAGCCCCTGGGATCCGGCGGCCAGCAAGCAGACGGCGGCCAGAACAGGGCACACGCCGGCGACGAGAATCGCCGGTCCGAAATGCCTTTGTGGCCCGAGTATGAATCCCGTAACAACGGGCGCCACGGCGCCCGCCGTCACGGAAACCGTGTTCAGGTATCCGATCGTCCGCCCTACCATATTCTTCGGTGGCACGTGTTGCGAGATCGTCCAGAAGTTCGAATTGCCGATTCCCGTCGCGCACATCGAAAACGTGAGGATCGGAAGTGCCCAGGACCGATCCGGGGTCACCAGCAGCAGCAATATTGCCGCCGTCCCGGCCCATCCCACCACCGCAAACCACAAACGTGCCCGGAACACTCCGATCCGGGCCGCCAATTTATCCACCGCCGCGCCCGCGCAGACATTCACGATGGCCATCGTAAAAAGCGCCGTCGAAACCACCCGTCCCATTCCGAGAGTCGAGAACCCTCGCGAGAGGATCAAATAACTCGGCACCCAGGTCAAAACGAAATACCAATAATAAGAGGACAGCAAAATGGACAACGACATGGCCCAAAAGATCCGGTGGGTCAAGAGCATGCGCCAAGTCCACCGCCGGGGCGCGGCGAGATCGTCAGCCGCCTTTTCCGCTTGCCGCACGGCACGGGTTCCGTCGGAGGGGGCGGCGAACAGCCAGCCGGGCAACCAAATCAGCCCCCCTAATCCGGTCATGGCAAACATCATGCGCCATCCAAATCGGTCCAACAGCAGGGCTCCTACGAGCGCCCCCAGTGCGGGTCCGATATTCTGGCCGGCAATATAGATCGATGTCGGCAGCCCCTGATCCTTCCCCGCAAAATTATTTCGGATGAACGATATGCTGGCCAGCGGAGCGATCGATTCGGCGAGGCCCAGCACCATGCGCATGCCGATGATGTCGCCTCCCCCGCGGCTGAGGGCGATGGCAGCCGAGGCTATCGACCAGACCAGGAAACCAGCAGCGTAAGACCGGCGGATGCCGAACCGGTCCACGAGCGCGCCGGCCGGGATTTGAAATGCGGCATAAGTCCAGAAAAAGGCAGAGAGGAGCACCCCCATGGTGGCGGGCGCGATGCGGAAATCCCGCATGATCGAGGGCGCCGCGACGCTGAGGTTGCCGCGATCGATATAATTGATCACGATGCCGAGAAAGACCAGCGCGAGGACAATCCAACGTCGGTTCATGGCGCCGAGTCACCTTTCGCAACGGACCCGGGTGGGGGCGTTGGAAATTCCCCTCCCTCGAATTCGTGGATGAAGCGGGCTACCACCTTCCCGGTGGCGCCCAAATAGCGGATAGCCATGCATTGCAGTCCTGACCGTGGGATTTTCTCATGCCCGATGCCCCCGCGGCAACCGCGCGTCGTCAATCGGGAGGGGGCACTGAAAATAAGTCTTCCGGTGTTAGTAACAACGGGTGGCAAGGCGAAAGCTGGGACTTAGGATCGAGGATTTAGGATTTAGGATCCAGCCCCTGACTCCTAACTCCTGACTCCTAGCTCCCAGCACCTGACCCCGAATCCCTAATCCCGAAACCCCAATCCCGCATTCCGAATCCCCGGCGGCCGCTTTTATCGGACGAATTTTGCGCGCACGATATGTCTTGACACACTTTCTAAAGTCTGCCAGGCTCCGGCGTATGGCAAAAGAATTGACAGTACGCGAAATGGCAAGTATGGGGGGACGCGCCCGGTCCAAAAAGTACAGCCAGCGCCAAAGGAAGGCGTGGGGAAAGATGGGTGGACGCCCGCCGAAACTGAGCGAGCGAGACTGGGCACGGTTGTTTTATATGCTCAGGGCCGGCAAGACGCAAGGGGAATGCGCCCGCGAGTTTAAGATCACCACGCGCACCATCGGCCGCGCTTTAGTGAAGGCAAGGGCGAAGCTCCGTCGCCGATCTTCGGGGTAGATCGAACTGACCCACGGCAAGAAAATGCCAACTGTACCACCGCCAAGGCCTCGCATTCCTTGACAATCTGTGGCGACATCTTCAACAATGACGGATTCTAATTGCGGGTAGTCAGCCATCCGAGTACAGCCATCAGCGCGAACGCCGACGTACAAGCTGATCGCTGAGAGCTGATAGCTGACAGCTAGAAACAACGAAAGGTCGAACTCATGCGTTGGAGCCAGGTTTTCATTCCCACTTTGCGGGAAGACCCCGCGGAAGCAGAAGTTCCCAGCCACCGCCTGTTACTGCGGGCAGGATACATCCGCCAGGTTGCCGCGGGGGTTTATGCGCATCTCCTGTTGGGGCAAAGATCGCTGCTGAAGATCATGCAGATTATTCGCGAGGAGATGAATGCCATTGGTGCCCAGGAATTTTACCTACCGGCCCTGAACCCGGCGGAGCTTTGGAAAGAGTCGGGGCGCTACGCCGCCTACGGCCCGACGATTTTCAAGCTCAGGGACCGGAACGATCATGAAATGGTCCTGGGCGTAACTCACGAAGAGGAAATGACCAACATCGCGCGCGGGGAACTGCGCTCGTACAAGCAACTTCCGCAAATGTGGTACCAGATTCAGGAAAAATTCCGCGATGAGCCGCGCCCCAAGTCGGGGTTGCTGCGCCTGCGGGAATTCTGGATGAAGGATTCGTATTCGTTCGACCTCGACGATGCCGGCCTGGACGTGAGCTACCGCAAGCATTACGACGCGTATCGCCGCATCTTTGACCGCTGCGGGCTGAAGTACGTGATTGTGGAAGCCTACTCGGGGACGATGGGCGGGACGCACTCGCATGAGTTCACCGCCCCCACGGACGCGGGTGAGGATTTGATCGCGTTGTGCGATTGCGGCTACGCGGCGAATCTGGAAAAGGCGGAAGGGAACGCGCCACCGGTGGCGGACCCCCCGGGCGATGCGGCACCGGAGCCTTTCGCCACGCCGGGGCAGAAGACCATCGATGATCTGGTGAAATTCACGGGTGAGAGCGGCGACCGGATGATCAAGACCCTGGTGTACATCGTGGAGGGCCAGGCGATGTTGATCCTGCTGCGCGGGGATCACACCCTGAGCGAAACCAAGCTGACCGCGACGCTGGGCACAGAAAGGTTCCGCCCGTCCACGCCGGAAGAAGCCCGGGGGTTGCTGGGGGCGCACCTGGGCTCGCTGGGACCGGTGGGATTGAAAGGGGTCAGGATTCTCGCTGACAAGGCGCTGGAAGGCCGCCGGGGTATGATCACGGGCGCCAACCAGGATGACACCCACCTGCGCAATGTAACGCCGGGGCGCGATATTAGCGCCGAGTACCGCGATTTGCGGGTGGTTTCCGCCGGGGATCTTTGCCCCAAGTGCGCCCGGCCGATGCGGATCAGCGTTTCGGTGGAGTTGGGCCACATTTTCAAACTGGGGCGCCGCTATTCCCAAACGATGCACGCCAGCGTGCTCGACGAAAACGGCCGGGAGGTTCCGCTGGTGATGGGTTCCTACGGCATTGGCGTGGAGCGCATCCTGAGCGCGGCAGTGGAACAGAACCACGACCGCGATGGCATGTTCCTGCCCGCCTCCATCGCTCCCTTTGACGTCATCCTGACGGCGGCCAACATGGATGACGCGCGGCTGCGTGCGGCCGCCGAAAAGCTTTATGAGGAGATGCGGGCGCACTCCCTGGACGTGCTGTTTGACGACCGCGCCGAAAGGCCGGGGGTCAAGTTCAAGGACGCTGATCTGATTGGAGTACCTTATCGGGTGACGATCGGCAAACGCAAATTTGAGCAAGGGCTGGCGGAGATTTTCCAGCGCTCGACAAAGCAAATTCAGGATGTTAAGCTAGAGGCCGTTATCCCGAGTTTACTGGCCATGCACAAGGGATAACAAGAAGGGGATCTGCCCGCCACGGGGGACACCATGCGGCTGTCTGAGTCCGGGAACATATCTTTTAAGGCCATCCTTTATCTTGCCTTTCTCGCGGCGTTGATCTTTGTCGGTTTCAAAATCATTCCCGTTTACGTCAACAATTTCCAACTCCAAGACTACTTGCAGAGCCAAACACCTTTCTGGCTGACACAGCATGCCTCGGCAGACGCGATTCGAAAAAACGTCCTGGCCAAGGCCCAGGATTTGGGTCTACCCATGGCGGCGGAGGATGTGACGGTGGAGGCCAATGCGAACCGCGTGGCGGTCAGCATTGATTACCACGTTCCCGTGGATTTGAAGGTGTATACGCTGCAACTCCACTTTACCCCCTCATCGGAAAACCGGTCGATATAAAACGTGGCTGTCCGTCCATCTTCGGCATCGCGAGGCTCGTACGGGTCAGGGGGCCGGCGGATATTTGCGCGGCCGGGAAAATCCCCTTTCGGAAAGGGGAAGAAATTCTTGCTCGGCGCCGGGCTGCTGGTGTTTCTGGCGGCATTGGGAGCCTTTGTCTATTTCTATGTCCGCTTCTCACGGGTCATCGACGCCCGGCTGAGCGGCGACGTGTTCAACAACGCTTCCTTGGTATTTGCCGCGCCCACGCCGGTGTTCGTGGGTGAGGCGATAACGCCGGAGGAGGTGGCCGCCCGCCTGCGCAAAGGGCTTTACGCCGAGGACGAGGGCGGGTCAGATGTCGGCGCCTACCGGCGGGTTGGCAATCGCTTGGAAATCCGGCCCGGCTCCGCGTCCTTCTTTCAGAGCGACTTTTTCAAAGAGGGGCCGGCGGCGCTGGAGTTCACCAACGGACACATCGTTTCCATCACCTCGCTCTCGGACACGGCGCCGCTCGCGAGTTACAAGCTGGAACCGGAAGTCATCACCACGCTGTTTGACAATTCCCGCAGCAAGCGGCGGCTGGTGCGCTACCAGGATCTTCCCAAGACGGTCATCGACGCTGTGGTGGCGGCGGAAGATCATAGTTTCTTTTCTCACCATGGCGTGAACTTTTACCGCATCTTCGCTTCCGGTCTGCACGATTTCTTCCGCACCGACGAAATCATGCAGGGCGGCAGCACCCTGACCATGCAGTTGGCCCGCAACATCTTCGGGCTCACCCCCCAGCGTAAATTTGGCCGCAAAATAAATGAAGTTTTCCTGGCCCTCCTGCTGGAGCAACGCCTAAATAAGGAACAGATTTTTGAGTTGTACGCGAACCAGATTTATCTGGGCCAGCGCGGAAGTTTTTCCATCTATGGGTTCGGGGAAGCGGCCAGCACCTACTTCAACAAGGATGTGGGCAGCCTGACCGCGGCGGAGGCCGCCCTGCTGGCCGGGGTGATTCGCGGGCCGAACATCTATTCCCCTTACAAGTACCCCTCGCGAGCTTTGGAGCGACGCAACTTTATCCTGAGGAGCATGATGGAACAGGGCATGCTCACACCCCAGGAGACGGAAAAGGACTCCGCGGCGCCCTTGGGCGTGGTGTTGCGCAACGTGGAGGGCACGCAGGCTCCTTACTTCGTCGATATGGTGAAGGATCAGTTGCTCTCGCAATTCTCCGACCACGACCTGCTCTCCGAGAGCTACCGGATTTACACCACCCTCGACCTGGATGTGCAAGAAGCGGCTTCGGCAGCCATCACTGCCGGCGCCGTGGAAGTTGACAAGCGATTGAAAAAGTCCAAGGCGGCCAAAGACGCCCCGCCGTCTGATCCCTTGCAACCGCAATTGGCTCTGGTGGTGCTTGATCCTCACACCGGATGGCTGAAGGGCCTGGTCGGCGGACGCGATTATGGCCGCAGCCAGCTCAATCATGTGCTGGCCAAACGCCAGCCGGGATCATCGTTCAAGCCTTTCGTCTATGCCGCGGCGCTGAACTCCGGCGTGGACGGATCCCAACCCCTCATTACTCCCGCGACCTTGCTCAACGATGAGCCCACCTCTTTCCAGTTTGGCGACCTGACTTACGCGCCGGAAAACTACAAGCAAGAATACTTCGGTGAGGTGACGCTGCGGCAAGCGCTAATGTATTCGCTGAACGTGGCCACCGTGCGTCTGGCCGAGATGGTGGGATACGAAAAGGTGCGTAACCTGGCAGTGGCGGCGGGGTTCAACAGGGATTTGCTGGCCACGCCCGCCATCGCGTTGGGATCGTATGTGGCAACGCCGCTGGAAGTCGCCGGTGCTTATACGATCTTTTCCAATGGCGGCACCTATGTGGAGCCGCGGTTTATTTTGGCGGTCAATGATGCTTCCGGGCGCCTGCTGTGGCGAAGTTCGGAAGTCACCCGCCAGGTGCTGGACCCGCGTGTAACCTACCTGATGGTCAACTTGCTCGAGAGTGTCATCAACAATGGCACGGGAGCGGGGGCACGGTCGCGTGGATTCACCTTGCCCGCCGCCGGCAAGACCGGAACTTCCCACGACGGCTGGTTTGCCGGTTTCACTTCCAACCTGCTGGCGGTTGCCTGGGTGGGATATGACGACGATCGTGAACTGAAACTCCCCGGGGCGGATTCCGCTCTGCCCATCTGGACCGAATTCATGAAGCGGGCCACCCAGGACCCCGCCTATCGCGACGCCCAGCCCTTCGAAGCTCCGCCCGGCATCGTGGCGGTTCCCGTGCAGATGACATCCACTCTTCCCAGTGGCAATGACGCGGTAGTGGTCCGTAACGAGTTCTTTATCGAGGGAACGGAACCGCAGGGGCCCACACCCCGGCAGGGCGGTGGCGGGATTCTGAGCCGATTGTTCCACTCCGGTAACGCCACCACCGTGCCGGTTGCGGCGACCAATTCTCCCCCGGGGAACGACAATACGGTTGCCGCAGCCCCCAATGCTGACGGCTCGCAGCAACCCGAAGAGAAGAAAGGCGGTGTGCTGAGGAAATTCCTTTCGATCTTCAAGGGAAAGAATGCCAAGCCGGCCAACTCTCCGGATGCAGCCAAGAAAACACCGCCGGAGGGATGAAATTCGGAACCCGGGACACGGGATACGGGATACGGGACACGGGGTACGGGAATCGGGATTCGGGAATCCGGAATTCGGGATCAACGTTTGGCGAAATCCAGATTTCTGAAGCCTCGTGGTCCCACCCCACGGAAGCGTCACCGCCGGTCGAACCCGAGTCCCGTATCCCGTGTCCCGTGTCCCGTATCCCGTATCCCGGATCTTATGTCCCGAAAGTTCGAGGTTTACTCATGAAACCCCAAATGCGATGCGCGGGCTTATTTGCTGCCACTCTTATGATGGTGGCTGCTGTCTTTTGGTGGGCGGCGCCGGCCATCGTGGCAGGTTCCAACCCGGAACAAGCGGCCCCGGCAGGAGGATCCCCGGCGGCCCAGACTACCCAGCCCAAGGTGCTCACCCCGGAACAGCGGGGGGACGTCTTCATGGCGAGAAAGAATTATGATGACGCGGCTGATTATTACTACCGGGCGCTCAAGAAGTCATCTTTCAAGGATCCCGTGGTGTGGAACAAGCTGGGGATCGCTTTTCAGCAGCTCAGCAAGTTCCACGGCGCCCGCAAGGCTTACACCAACGCAACTCGTGTCGACAAAAATTTTGCCGAGGCCTGGAACAACCTGGGCACCGTATACTTCATGGAGAAGAAGTACGGAAGGTCGTTGAAGTATTACCAGCGGGCGATCGAGTTGAAGGGCGACATTGCCGCTTTCCATATGAATCTGGGCACATCCTATTATCATCTTAAGAAATTCGATCTGGCAGTGGAAGAGTATCGCACCGCTCTCGGCATTGATCCCAGAGTGGTGTCCGAGCAGTCCTCCGTGGGGACGGTGGTCCACGCCGGCGGGACAGATGTGGAATACTATTTCTACATGGCCAAAGCCTTCGCTTCCGTGGGGAACGCGGAGGATGCCGTACGCTACCTCCGGCGCGCTCTGGAGGATGGCTTCAACGACCGGAAACGGATCGACGAGGATCCCGACCTCAAAAAGATCAGCAAACACCCGGCTTTTGTCGAACTCATGCGGAATCCCCCCGTCGCCATTAAGGATTGAATGCGGGGCTTGGCGCCGGAGCGGCGGGCCGAATCCCGCGCAGTGCTATAATGGATGGGTCGGGTTGAGTTCTCATGCGAAAAACCGCCGGACTTCTTCTGCTCCTGTTGTCTTGCCCCTGGCAGCTTCGTGGCTCGTCGGAGGTGCGATCCCTACTGGTCTTTCCCTTTGAGAATCTGAGCCCCCGCGCGGATTTGAATTGGATCTCGGAAAGTTTCGCGCAAGTCCTTTCTTCCCGGCTGCCACAGCCGGACAACTATGTCCTTGACCGCGACGAGCGCAACGCCGCCTACACGCAACTGGGAATGCCCGTTGATGCACCCCTGACGCTGGCGAGTGAGTTCAAGGTGGCGCAGACCTTGGGCGTGGATTGGGCCATCCTGGGCAATTTCAATGTCACGGACAATCGCCTGGACGCACACGCGCAAGTGCTTAACGTCAAACTGTTGAGGCTATCGCCACCCCTGGAAGTTTCTGGAGACTTGACGGAGCTGGTGGATCTTCAGACGCGGCTGGCGTGGCGGCTGCTGGCGACGCACGACCCCGGTTTTACCGTGGGTAATGAAGAGGACTTCCGGCGGAGTTTTCACGATATCCGCCTTGACGCCTTCGAGAATTATATTCGCGGCCTGGTGGCCACCGATGACGCCAGCCGTCTGCATTTCTTTACGGAATCGGAGCGCCTCGATCCGTCCGACCACCGCGCCGCCTTTGCCCTGGGGCGGTTTTATTTTGACCAGAAGGACTATGCGAACTCGGCCAAGTGGTTGGGAAAGATCGAGGAGTCCGATTTGGATTACAATGAGTCGCTGTTCCTGCGCGCGGTCGATGAGTTTTTCCTGGGGCGGGAACAGGTGGCGGAAAAGGAATTTGAAACTCTGGCGAAGGTGCTGCCGTTGGACGAAGTCTCCAATAACCTGGGAGTGTTGGAAGCCCGTCGTGGCCGTTATGCCGAGGCCTTGGCGAATTTCGAGCGCGCCTATCAGAGCGATCCCTCGGATGTGGACTTCTGCTTTAATCGGGGCGTGGCCCTCTGGTACGATCAGCGCTATCCGGCGGCAGCGGAATCTCTCCAGGCAGCGATTCACGCCAATCCCGATGATTCCGAAGCCCACACGTTACTGGCGGTGGTTTTTGGCAAGCTGGGAGATGACGCAGCGGAACAAAAGGAATTGGATTGGCTGGCGGAACACGAAGTGGGAACGGCAGCCGGCCAACCGGGAGATGTGCTCCCGCAGCCGCGCCTCAAGAAGAATTATGATGGCCGCGCCTTCCGGTTGCTGGAGTTGACCTTGCATAACGCCATGGAGGAGCGCCTGGCCAATGCTTCACCCCAGCAGCACATTGACGCGCACCTTGCCCAGGGGAAGAAGTTTCTTGCCGGGAACCGGTACGGGGAAGCAGAGCGTGAGCTGGCCGAGGTTGTCTCCTTGTCTCCGGATGATCCCCAGGCGCACATCCTGCTGGCCCAGGCGCTCGAGGCCGAGGGCAAACACCCTGAAGCCGCGGGGGAACTTCGGACCTCACTGAAGTTGAAAGACACGGCGGAAGCGCACCTTTCACTGGCGCATGTTTATCTTTCCATGAATCAGCCGGACCTGGCTCGCTTGCAGGGGCAGGCCGCGCTCAATCTCGATCCCGGTAACCGCCAAGCAGAACAATTCCTGCAACAAATCCATGCCGGAGCTCCGGCGGCAAGGAAAACGCCTTGAGCGCCAAAATTCTGCGTCCTGAACTCTTGTTGATGGTCCTTCTCGCCGCCGCACTACCCTCCCAGCCCCTCCGTGCCGCCCGGCCCCGGCCACGCGTGGTGGAGATTAAGCTCGACATGATGATCCATCAGGTGAGCGCGGAATACGTGGAGCGGGGAATCCTTTACGCCAATGAGCAGAATGCCGACGCCATCCTCCTGGAGTTGAACACCCCCGGCGGACTGGTAACCGCCACGCAGGAGCTGGTCCAGGCGATCTACGCGTCACATGTTCCCGTGATTACCTATGTCGCGCCGAGCGGCGCCAGCGCGGCGTCCGGGGGCTTCTTCGTTTTGCTCGCGGGCGATCTGGCAGTGATGGCCCCTGGCACCAACACCGGCGCTTCCCATCCGGTAGACCTGCTGGGAGGGCAAGCGGACAAGACGATGAGCGAGAAGATCGAGAATGATTTGGCTTCCTACATCCGGTCGATCGCGCAGAAGCGCGGGCGCAATGTGACGCTGGCGGATGATGCGGTGCGCAAGAGCGCGTCCTTCTCGGACAAAGAAGCGCTGGACGGCAAACTGATTGACGCCGTGGCGGGTTCGCCGCGCGAACTTTTCGCGCAGTACGATGGCAAGACGGTGCAACGCTTCAACGGCGCCCCCACCACCCTGTATCTGGCCGATGCCGACGTCGAGATCTACCCGATGACGCGCATTGAATCCCTGCTGGTCTGGGTGGCGGACCCCAACATCGCCTTTCTTCTGGGCGCGATTGGGTTGGTATGCCTGTACATTGAGTTCACTCATCCTGGCATGGTGGCGCCGGGTGTGGTGGGGGCGATCTCGTTAGTGCTGGCGCTCTATGCTTTTAATTTCCTGCCCATCAATTACGCCGGGGTTCTGCTGATCATCACCGCGCTCGCGCTGTTCGCGCTTGAGGCCAAGCTGACTTCGCACGGCGTGCTGGCGGCGGGGGGGATTTTGGCGATGGTGTTGGGCGCTATGATCCTGATTAAATCACCCTGGCCGGAAGCGCGCATCCACCTTCCCACGGCGCTGAGCGTGGCGTTACCCTTGGCGTTCATCACCATCATCCTGCTGCGTTTTGTCATTGCCTCCCAGCGACGCAAAGCGGTTACCGGCGAGGCGGGAATGATCGGTTTGGTGGGCGTGGCGGATACCGACCTCGACCCGGCGGGGAAAGTCTTGGTGCGCGGCGAATTGTGGGGGGCACGGGCGAGAGAGAGAATCCCCCAAGGCGCGCGAGTTCGCGTGCGGGAGATTGAGGGCCTGACCTTGGTGGTTGAGTCGGCGCCGGAAACCCGGTAGACTTCCTAACCGTTCGGGATTAGGGGAGAGCGCAACGATTGGATGCTCTTGAGTAGCCTTCCGGGGTGATGCACCAACGGGAGTACCACGGCCCCAGGGGCCGCGGAAGTTCTTGAACTGATAAGTGGGTTGTCTGGGCCGCAGGAATGCGGAGAGGGGGGTGTTATGGGTATGGGATCCATCGTCGTGGTGGTTATTCTCTTTATGTGGGTTTCAGCGTGTTTGAACGTGATGAGGGAGTATGAGCGGGCGGTGGTCTTCCGCCTGGGACGGCTCCAGAGGCCGGACAAGGGGCCGGGGCTGATCTTCATCCTCTGGCCGATTGATAAGCTGGTGCGGGTTTCCCTCCGCGTTGTGGCGTGGGATATGCCCCCACAAGACATCATCACAAGGGATAACGTTTCACTGAAGGTCAACGCCGTTGTTTATTTTCGCGTGATCAGCGCGCAGCAGGCGTTCGTGGAGCTGGAGAATTACCGTTACGCTGTCGAACAGTTGGCGCAAACCACCCTGCGCTCGGTCTTGGGCGAAGTGGAGCTGGACGATCTGCTCTCCCAGCGCGAGAAGCTGAACAGCCGGCTGCAATCCATCCTGGACGAGCACACCGAGCCCTGGGGCATCAAGGTGACCAAGGTGGAAGTGCGGCAGGTAGAC
>Ga0181539_1003290_pt1 | contig 15021 bp, 13 predicted proteins | sample PEATcosm2014_Bin_46_FD_119767 | JGI IMG/M metagenome (GOLD analysis project Ga0181539, IMG submission 119767) | Peatland microbial communities from MTU Mesocosm Facility, Houghton, MI, USA - PEATcosm2014_Bin23_60_metaG | ecosystem: Environmental > Terrestrial > Soil > Wetlands > Peat | place... | reverse complement strand
CCGGGATGAGCCTAAGAAATAATCATGCATCAAGCAAATATCGGGGTCGAATCCGCAGCCGCGCGGCGGGCCGTCGAATTGTATTCGCCTCCGCTCGTCACGAAGCCTCGCCGGTTCCTCGCGTCATTTGCCGCCACAGCCCCTTGAGCGGCTCGAAGCGGAACACCACTTCATGCCGGCCCTCGGGCACCGCCACCGCGCGAAACAGTACATTGGCGCGCGACACCCGGACCGGCGCGCCATCCACTTCGGCAAACCAATAGGGATGCCAGACGTCGTTCAGCACGACCCAACCGCCGCCGCGGGGCGCCTCGGCCTCGATCACCACCTTGGTGTTCTCGTAGGAGACGATGCGCGCCGTCGCCGGCGCTTGGTCGGCCGTTTGCCTGTGGCAGATCGGCGATTCCTCGAGCAGCACGGCCTCGCGAAAATCGACATCCGGCCATCCCCCGTCTTCGATCATCTTCGCGAAATCGGCGCGCAACGCGCAGACGGGCAGCAGCACGCGCGGCAACGCATTGGGATATTCGTAGACATAGGCGTCCTTCGTGCGCGCGATGAAATTCACGTCGCCCGGCTTGATGTTCTTGTCGATCTCTTCGATCGGGACGCCGGTCGCGATGTAGCGCAGGCCCAGCAAATCCGACATTGGCGAGCGGTAGGACGGGTAAAGCTTGGAGAATTGCCTTTGGTCGGGCAACGCCACATGGTCGCCGGCGCCGGTCGCGTCCTCGAACAGTTTCAGGCGGATTGGATTGTAGCCGAGATCGTGGTCGAAGCCATGCACGAGGCTGGCGTTCGGCCAGTGAAAATCTATCGCCGCGAGTTCGACGCGGTCGCGCTGATCCGGCGCGGGATAGGCGAGCTTTTCGCGCAGCAGCGCGATGGTGTCGTTCTTGGTGTCGGCGCGCAACACGTTGAATTTTTCGGGCGGCAGCGCCGTCGATTCATTGGGCTCGTTACCGATTGAAAGATCGAGCGTCGCGACCGCCCCGACCAACGCCAGCGCCGCGAAACCGTTCTTTTGCGCGAGACGCGGCGCGAAGGCGATCACCGCCAGGGCCAGCGCCCAAAAGCCGGCGCTTGTGAGCAGCGGCGCGCTGGCCTGCGGCAGCCGGTCCTTGGCGAAGGCGACGCCGGCGCAAAGCGCCAGCAGCGCCGCCGCCGCGCTCGCGAGCGCCCATAAATTGGGCCGCGCCTCGCCGCGAATCAGCCGATGTAGGGCATAGCCGCCGAGAATCGCCAGCACCGCGCAGAGCGGGAAGGTCGCGTCCGCCGGCCGGCGCCATAGATCGACGCCGGGAATGTGAAACAGCGGCGCGAAAAGCGGCGTGTAACGTCCCAATGCGTAGATCGTCAGCAGCGCCGCGGCGCCGGCGAAAAATCGGATTTCCTTCTCCTCGAAGAGACGTTTGCCCGACGCCGCCAGCAAGGCCAGCATCGGCAACGCGCCCATGTAGATCGCGGTCATGTTGCGGGCGAGATAAATATCGCTCGTGCCAAAAACCTGCGAGGGCGGTCCCCAAAAGTCCTTGAGCGGTCCATCCGTGCCAAACAGATTCGCGCAGATCAGAGTGAGGAACGAACCGGGCGGCAGCGAGCCCTTAAAGGCGCCGTCGAGGTCGATGGCCGGCCGATTGGAATTGGCCGCGAGATCCAGCGTCCACAGAAGAGGCAGCGCGATGATTGTCGCGCCCGTGACCGCTCCCGCGAGCAGTGGCTTCAACGCGCCCAGCATGTCTTCCTCGTCGGTCGCGACGCGGAACAGCGCATAGGCCGCGAGCAGCAGCACCGACAAAAACGCGACCTGATCGCGGCCCAGCACCAGAAAGGCGGCGACCGCGCCGGCGGCCGCGCCATAGCCCATGGAGCGCCGGTCGAGCGCGCGCGCCAGCAGCCACAAGGTCACCGGGAGCCAGGACAGGCTCATCACCTGCCCGGTGTGCTGGATGCGCCAGCTCGACGAACCGCCGAAAGCGAAGGCCAGCGCCGCGAGCAGAGCGCCCGCCGGATGCCAGCCGCGATCTCGGAAATAGAGCATCAGCGCGAGGCCGCCCGTCGCCAGCATCGCGAAGACGACGCCGTCCTCCAGCCGAAACGACGGCTCGGGCGAAGCCCAAGCGGCGAGAAGAAAAAACGGCGAAAAAATCAGCGACTGCGGATCGGCGATCTGCGGCATGCCGGCGAAGACATTGGGCGTCCAAAAGGGCGATTGCCCCGAGTGCAGCGCATGCGCCAGAAAAGCGAATTGCGGCTGGAAATGCGCCTTGGAGTCCCAGGGGATGGTGTAGTCGCCGGACAGAAAGGGAAAAGCGAGCGCGAAGGCGGAGAGCAGAAACATCGCCATCGCCGCGCCATAAAACCTGTCATCGCCTTCGCGAATTTGTGTCACGCCGTCTCGCCTTCCGGGTGGTGGAGCTTTTGGCGTTAATAGCCGCTTCCCGCCGCGGCGCAAAATCGCCCGCCGCTTCACCCAATCGCCACGACGATCCGACCGCGCACTCGACCTTCGACGATTTTTTTCGCGCGCTCCAGCGCCTCGCTAAAAGGAATGGTTTCGCTCATGCGCTTCAGCGCGTCCTTGTCGAGATCGCGCGCGAGTCTGGCCCAGGCCTCGCGACGCAGGGCCAGACGCGGCCGCACGCTCTCGACGCCGAGCAGCGTCACGCCGCGCAGGATGAAGGGCGCGACGCTGGCCGGCAGATCCATCCCCCGCGCATTGCCGCAGGCGGCGACGGCCCCGTCGAATTGCGTTCGCGCCAGCACATTGGCCAGCGTCACAGAGCCAACCGTGTCGACGCCCGCCGCGAAGCGCTGGCTTTGTAACGGCTTACCCGGCTCGGCCAGCTCCGCGCGGTCGATGATCTCGTGAGCGCCCAGACTCTTAAGGTAATCCGCCTCCTCCGGTCGGCCGGTGACGGCGGCGACGCGCCAGCCGAGCCGCGCCAGCAGCGCCACCGCGACCGAGCCGACGCCGCCCGAGGCGCCGGTCACCACCATCGTCCCGCGTTCGGGCGTCATGCCAAAGCGCTCCAGCGCGAGCACGCAGAGCATCGCGGTGAGGCCCGCCGTGCCGATGGCCATGGCCTCTTCGGGCGACAATCCCGGCGGCAGCGGGACAAGCCAGTCGCCGCTCACGCGCGCTTTTTGCGCGAGGCCGCCGAAATGCGCCTCGCCGAGTCCGCAACCGCCCGCGACGACGAGATCGCCCGGCGCGAAGCCCTTATGTGTCGAGCGCGTCACCCGGCCGGCGAAATCGACGCCGGGAATCATCGGAAAGCGGCGCACCACCGGACCCTTGCCGGTGATCGCGAGCCCGTCCTTGTAATTGATGGTCGAATGGGTCACGGCGATGTCGACGTCGCCCGGCATCAGATCGGCGTCGTCCATCACGACATAGCCAGCGCGATAGCCGGCGTCGTCCTTGTCGATGCGAATGGCTTCGAAGCTCACGAACAGGCTTCCGTCACAAAAACGCGTCCAGCGCCTTCAACACGGCGTCGGGCGCTTCCTCGGCGAGATAATGGCCGCTGTCGACGGCCTCTCCGCGAACATCATCGCCCCATTCGCGCCAGACTTCCAGCAGCGAGGGCGTTCGCGGGAAATGCGCCGCGCTCCACAAAACCAGCGTCGGGACGATGATCTTTTTGCCGGCCGCCTTGTCGGCCAAAAGCTGCTCCCTGTCGGCGCCTTCGCCGGCGCGAAAATCCTCGCAAAAGGCGTGGATGCGCGTCGGATCGTTGAAGGCTTGGGCGTAGGCCGCGAGCGCCGCCTCGCCGAAAACGCCCAGCGTCTTCGATTTGGTTCCGCTTTGCAGCGCGTCGTTTAGAAAACCTACGGGATCGAGCGCGATCAGATTTTCGGGTCGCGGCGCCTCGTAGCTCAGGAACTTCGCGCGGCCGACCCGTTGCAAATTGGCGTCGCCAAAACCCTCCTCCAGCGGCGCGATGTCGAGCATGACGAGCTTGGTCAGCCGTCCCGGATGATCGAGCGCGAGCCTCAGCCCGACGCGCGCGCCGCGATCATGGCCTACAAGCGCGAATTGAATGAAGCCGAGCTTTTCCATCGCCGCGACGGCGTCGGCGGCCATCTGGCGTTTTGTATAGGCGGCGCCGTTGTCGCTGTCCGGCGCCGCCGACCAGCCATAGCCGCGCAAATCCATCGCGACGACTGTGAAGCGTCGCGCCAGCGCGGGCGCGATTCTGCGCCAGGCGACATTGGTCTCGCCAAAGCCATGCAGCAGCAACACGGGCGGCCCCGCGCCATGCGAGCGCGCGAAAATCCGGCCGGCGTCGGTGTCGATCCAGTGCGAGGCGAAACCGGGGAGGAGGTCGATTGGGTCGGACATGGCGGGGATCGTCCTTAAGGTGAGGTCGAAGTTTTAGACGACGATACGTCGCAAAGGAAAGCGTCTCGCGAACGCGAAAATGCGTTATTCCCTGGCCTCGTCCGGCCCCTCGACTCCCAACGCCCGCAGCTTCGCCCGTTCGGCCTCGCTCAAAGCCGCCGGCGCCGCGGCGACCTTCCGGCGCCGGTAGGCGGCCCACAGCGCGAGCGCGCCGCCAGCGAGCGCGATCAGCGGCGCGCCCCACAGCAGCAGCGTCTCGGGTTTGAACGGAGGGCGCAGCAGCACGAAATCGCCGTAGCGCGCGACGATGTAGTCCCGCGCCTCCCGGTCGCTCGCGCCCTTCCGTATTTGCTCGCGTAGCAGCATTCGAAGATCCTTGGCCAGCGGCGCGTCGGAATCGTCGATCGACTGGTTTTGGCACACGAGGCAGCGCAATTCGCTGGCGATGGCGCGCGCGCGCGCTTCCTGCGCGGGATCGGCGAGCTTTTCGCCGGGCTCGACGGCATGGGCGTTTGATGACGCCAGCAGCGCCGTGAGCGCGAAAATTTTGAGGGCGCGGCTCATTCGGCGGCCTGGGGCAGGGCGGGGGCGGCCGCGCGGCGCGCGACGCCGATGCGCAGCCGACGGTCGGCGAGCGAGAAGGCGCCGCCGAGCGCCATGACCAGGGCGCCGATCCAGATCAGCGTCACCAGCGGCTTGTAGTAAAGGCGCGCGTCGATGCTTCCGTCGTCATGCGCCTCGCCCAGCGCCGCATAGACCTGGCCAAGCCCCAGCGTCACGATGCCGGCCTCCGTGCGCGCCGTCTTGCGGGCGGGATAAAAGCGCTTGGCCGGCTCGATCCGAGCGACGGTCTGGCCGTTGGAGCGCACCGCCATGACGGCATAGGATTCGGAGTAATTCGGCCCCGCCCGCGCGGCCATCTCCTCGAGGCCGATCTTATAAGGACCGACATCGACATAATCACCGACGCGCATCGTCGTGATGTTTTCGACGCCCCAGCCGGTCGCGGCGAGGCCGAGCAGCGTCAGCCCCATGCCGGCGTGGGCGAAGGCGGTTCCATACACCGACAGCGGCAGTCCGAGGAAACGCGCGAGCGCGGCCCGCGCGCCGGTCGCGCGGGCGTTCGCGCGCTGCGCGAGATCGCTCAGGGCGCCGACGACGAGATAGACCGCGACGGCCGCGGCGACGACGGAAAGATAGGGCGCGCCCCAAAGCGCGCCGAAGGCCGCCAGCGCCGCCACGCCGACGCCGAAAGCCACGCGCAGCCGCGCCAGCGCCGCGGAAAGGTCGCCGCGCTTCCAGGCCAGCATCTGGCCGATCGGCATCAGCAGGGCCAGCGGCAGCGCGATCGGGATCAGCACCGTGTTGAAGAAGGGCGCGCCGACCGAAATTTTTTCGCCCGTGATCGCCTCCAGCGCCAGCGGATAAAGCGTGCCGATGACGACCGTGGCGCAGCAGGTGGTCAGCAGAAGATTGTTCAAGACCAGCGCGCCCTCGCGCGAGATCGGCGCGAACAGCCCGCCGACCGGCAAGGCGCCGGCCCGCAGCGCGAACAGCGCCAGCGCGCCGCCGATGAAGAACACCAGAATCGCCAGAATGAACACGCCGCGCTCGGGATCGCTGGCGAAGGCGTGAACCGAGGTGAGCACCCCCGAGCGCACCAGAAAGGTGCCGAGTAGCGAGAGCGAAAAGGCGAGGATCGACAGGAAAATGGTCCAGACCTTCAGCGCCTCGCGCTTTTCCATCACGGCCGCGCTGTGCACCAGCGCCGTGCCGGCGATCCAGGGCATCAGCGACGCGTTTTCGACCGGATCCCAGAACCAGAACCCGCCCCAGCCCAGCGTGTAATAAGCCCAGTACGAGCCCATGGCGATGCCGAGCGTGAGGCTTATCCAGGCGAACAGCGTCCACGGCCGAGCAAAGCGCGCCCAGGCGGCGTCGATGCGCCCGCCGATCAGCGCGGCGGCGGCGAAGGAGAACACGATGGAGAAGCCGACATAGCCCAAATAAAGCAGCGGGGGGTGGATCGCGAGGCCGGGGTCCTGCAGGATCGGATTGAGGTCTTGGCCCTGCCAGGGCGCGGGCGACACGCGCGCGAAGGGGTTGGAGGTGAGTAGGATGAACAGCAGGAAGGCCGCGCCCAAAAGCCCCTGCACGCTGAGCGTGTCGGCGCGAAGCTTCGCCGGCATGGCCGACGAGAACAGCGCGATCAGCGCGCCGCAAAGCGACAGCACCAGCACCCACAGCAACATCGAGCCTTCGTGATTGCCCCAGACGCCGGAGATCTTATAAATCAGCGGCTTGCTCGAATGGGAGTTCTCGATGACATTGACGAGCGAGAAATCCGAAACGACATGCGCATAGGTCAGCGCCCCATAGGCGAGCGCGACGAGAAGAAATTGCATGAGGGCCGTCGGCCGCGCGACGCGCATCAGCGCGCCATCGCCGAGCCTCGCGCCGGCGAAAGGGATGACGGCTTGCGCCAGCGCCAGGACGAAGGCGAGAATCAGAGCGAAGTGGCCGGTTTCGACGATCATATGCGCCTCATTTCTTCTCGCCCTGCCACACGCCCTGTTTCTTCAGCGCGTCCGCGACATCGCGCGGCATATAGCGCTCGTCGTGCTTGGCCAGCACGCTGTCGGCGCGAAATTTTCCATCGGCCTGAAGCAGCCCGTCGGCGACGACGCCCTGTCCCTCTCGGAAGAGATCGGGCAGCAGGCCGGTGTATGTGGTCGCGAGCTCCTTCTCATTGTCCGTGATGACGAAGCTCACGTCCTGGCCCTCGCCCTTGACCAGCGAACCCTGTTTCACCAGTCCGCCAATTCGCAAGCGCGCGCCGGGAGCCGGGCGTTTTTCGGCGAGCTGCGTCGGCGTGTAGAAGAACACAATATTGTCGCGCAGCGCGAACATGATCAGCCCCGCGGCCAAGCCCAGAACCGCCAGCGCGCCAAAAATCAGCGTCAATCGCTTCGACTTGCGCGTCATGCTCCCGCTACCTTTCGATCTTCAATTCGGCCGCCAGCGCCTCGATGCGCGCGACGTCGGCCGGTTTGCCCGTCAGCGCCTTGCGCGCATCCTTGAGCGCGGCTTTGGCCTTTTCCGGCTCCGACAGCGCGCCGCAGGCGCGAAGCAATTTGAGCCAGCCCTCAACGTCGTCGCCGTTTTGCGCGAGCCGCCCGGCCAAGCGCTCCACCATCGAGCGGATAAACGCCTGCTGGTCGTCCTTGGGCAGGGCGGCGACAGCCTTGCCCTGTTCGCTGGCCGGGCCTTCGCCGCTTAATTTACCGGCTTCTCCGGCTTGCGTTCCCTGGATCGTCTCGCCTCTCAGCTTTTCGATCTGCCCGCGCACGAGGTCGCGGTAGCCGGCGTCGGGGGGCGCGTCGGCGAGCAGTTTCGACCATAACTCCGTCGCCTTGTCCGTGTCGCCGTCCTGCGCGGCGCCCAGCGCCAGATAATAGCGCGACATTGGATCCGTCGCATCCAACGCCAGCGCGGCCTCGAAATCGCGGCGCGCCTGTGGCGTCACCTCGCCCTGCGCCGCGATCACATAGGCTTCGCCCAGAGCGGCGTAACGGGTCGGCGTCGCCCCCAGCAGCCGCAGCGCCTCGCCATAGGCGTGTATGGCGTCGTCGTATCGGCCATTGCGCATATAAAAAGGCGCCACCACTTCGAAGCCGCGCCCGTCGTCGGGACGCTCCGCGAGATGCGCCTCGATCTGTGCGACGGCGGCGGAGAGGTCCGCGTGAGGCGGCGTCGCCGCGAGTCGCGCCGCGAGCGGCATATCGGGGAGGCCAGCCGCGCCGACCGAGTAATACAGCGGAATGGCGAGCGCCGGCACCAGCAGAAGCGTCGCGAGGGCCGTGATGACCCGCGTCTTGCGGCTGGAAGGCTGGGCCGTCGCGCCGTCGGTTTCGCTGGCGCGAAGCAGTCGGCGAGCGGCTTCCACCCGCGCGCCCTCGGCGTCGGCGGGATCGAGCAGGCCCTCGGCGCGTTCGCGCTCGATTTCGGCCAGTTGCTCGCCGAAAAACGCCTTGTCGGTCGCCGTGTCGCCCGCGGAGGAGCTTCTGGCGGCGAGTGGCGCGAGCACGGCCAGCACGGCGGCGCCGGTGAGAAAGACGAAGATGAGCCAGATCATGCAGGGTTGTTTAGAGGGTTGCGCCGGTGTTTGGAAGCGCCGCGTGACATTGGCGCGATTGCGCCGACTTGGCGGAAATAAGCTTCGCCGTTGGCGTCTTCAATTCGGCGAAACCGGCCCGGATGAAGCTGGGGCCTAACCCCAGCTCCCATCTCGCCCGCTAAAAGTGTAAGGCTTTATTCACCATTGAGCGCCAACGCGCTATTTTGCCCAGGTTGATTTGGCGAAATAATGTTGGCGGGTCATTCGATGTCCTTCGTTCATGAAAGACGCGCGTTTCCCCGCCACCGGACCTGACTCGGCCGCGAAATCGTTTCCGCGGAGGGAGAAAGCGCGGCGAATTGCGTGATCCGGAGCCTGCCACGACCGGGCGCTTTTAGGTCTGTCCGGAGCCGTTCCGACCGAATTCGGTCTTGGAATCCCGCGGGACGGCGCGGCGCATCGCGCGCGCCTCGATTGGCGAGAAGGGGACGAGCGCGACGGCGACGTGAAAGCCGAGGCGCCGCCTCTTCCGATCATGGCGTTGCGTCGCTCGTCGCCTTCTCGGACTGTCGACGAAAAATAGAACGAGGAAACGATCGCGACGCCGCTTCGCTCGTTCTTCTTGTCGGATTAACGTTCTTCGCCCGACCGACCTTGCGGTTAAGCGGCTTTGCGAGCCGGTTTCGGCGAGGGCTTGGGCGCCGATTTGGCCGCCAAGGCGAGAGCGGGCTTGGGCTGGGTCGAAGCGGCCGCGGCCTTGGGTTCGACGGCCGCGGCGGCCTTTATCGCGACCTTGGCTTCGGCTTTGCCGGCCTGTTTCGCCTCGGCCTTCGTGGTCGTCGCGCCCTTCTTGAGCCGACGCTTCACGCTGGCCCACAATTCGCGCATTTCTTGCGCGGCTATGCCGCTCGGATGCAGTTCCGCGACCCCAAGCCCGTGCCGGGCGGCTTCCTGATAGTCCACCCGCGCGGAAACGAGCGGAGCGAGCAATCCGCCCATCGCCTGCAACGCCTTGGCGCCCTGTTCGACGCGGGCGCTCTGCTGGGACGGCGGACATTGATTGAGCAGGAAAGCGTATTCCTTGCCGGCTTCCTTGACTTTCGCGCGTGTGACTTCGCTCGCCCAAAGATCGAAGACATTTGGCCGCGCCGGAATGACGCACAGATCAGCGGCGCGGATGGCGGCCGCGAGATTCTCGCTGTCCTCGCCGGGGGCGTCGATCACAACCAGGGAAACGCCCTTCTTTTCCAACGCTTCGAGCGCCTTCGCGAGTTTCGACGCGGGAATATGTTCGACCGCGACTTCGCTCTGGCCTCGCAATTTCGACCATTTGACGAGAGACTGCAGCGGATCGAGATCGATGACGAACACCCGTTCGCCAGCGTGTTTCGCGGCGACGGAAATATTGCTTGCGAGTGTGCTTTTGCCGGCTCCGCCCTTTTGCGTGACGAATGCGATTGTGCGCATGTTCGTAGATCCGTGTTGGAGGTTTGGTGTTGACGCCGCGCCGAACTCCACGCTGAACGCACTTTGACGAGCCGACAAAATTCCATCAGGTTGAAAATTCTCGATCGGCGTTCACAGTATCGTAATAGTTGTGGGGAGGTTAATTTTTGGTTAATGGCAGGCCTCGGATGGTAAACGCGCGTCTAACTTTTCGCCCTCCGCTCCGCGCGAGATCGGCGCTCGATCACGCGCGACGGTTTTCCCGGGGGAAACCGTCGGGAGGACGAAGGTGAGCGACCTGTTTCGCGCCGCGGGGCTGGAGAATGACGCCCCTCGCCCTCTCGCGGACAGGTTGCGCCCGCGGCGCCTGAGCGAGGTCGCCGGCCAGGATCATTTGCTTGGACCAGACGGCGCGCTGACCCGAATGCTGCGCGCGAAGGCGATCGGATCGCTGATTTTCTGGGGGCCGCCCGGCTCGGGCAAGACCACGGTGGCGCGCCTTCTGGCGCAAGAGACCACATACGCTTTCGTCCAGATTTCGGCGATCTTCACTGGCGTCGCGGAATTGAAAAAGGTTTTCGAGGCGGCGCGGGCGCGCCGCGCCGCGGGCCAGGGCACGCTGCTGTTCGTCGACGAGATCCACCGCTTTAACCGGGCGCAGCAGGACAGCTTCCTGCCGGTGGTCGAAGACGGCTCGGTGACGCTGATCGGCGCCACCACCGAAAACCCCTCGTTCGAATTGAACGCGGCGCTCCTGTCGCGCGCGCGGGTGATGGTCTTCCACTCGCTCGACGAACAGGCGATCGCGAAGCTGCTCGCGCGCGCCGAACAGGCGGAAGGCAAGATTTTGCCGCTCGACGAGGATGCGCGCCTCGCCCTGATCGGCATGGCCGACGGCGACGGCCGCGCGGCCTTGACGCTCGCCGAGGAAATCTGGCGCGCGGCGGCGGAGGGAGAAATCTTCGACCGCCACAAGCTCGTCGACGTCGTTCAGCGGCGCGCGCCAATCTACGACAAGGCGCAGGAAGGTCACTACAACCTTATCAGCGCGCTGCATAAATGCGTGCGCGGCTCCGACCCCGACGCGGCGCTTTATTATCTCGCGCGGATGCTGGAGGCTGGCGAAGACCCGCTGTTCCTGGCGCGGCGAATCGTGCGGATGGCCGTCGAGGACGTGGGGCTCGCCGATCCGCAGGCGCTCGTCGTCGCCAACGCCGCCAAGGAGGCCTATGACTTTCTCGGCAGCCCCGAAGGCGAGCTGGCGCTCGCGCAGGCCGTGATCTACGTGGCGAGCGCGCCAAAATCCAACGCCGCCTATATCGCGTATAAAGAGGCGCGGCGGCTGGCGCGGGAGCATGGCTCGCTGACGCCGCCGAAAATCATTCTCAACGCGCCGACCAAGCTGATGCGGAGCGAGGGCTACGGCGAGGGCTACGAATATGACCACGACTCGCCCGACGGCTTTTCCGGCCAGAACTACTGGCCCGAATCGCTCGGCCGGCAAAAACTCTATGCGCCAGTCGAACGCGGCTTCGAACGCGAGCTCGGGAAGCGTCTCGATTATTGGCGCAAATTACGTGGCGAACGCGGTAAATCGTGAGAAGAGCCTGTAATTTCAACGAATTGATATAGATCAACAATCGCGCGGCTGTGACCTATTTGTCACGCTCGCCAACAATCGAACCTGTGACGGCGCATAAAGGCTTGGTTTGAATTGACCGTTCCGAAGGCAAGAGCGTAAATTTGCATCATCGGCGCGGTCACCTCGACATGCCGCCAACTAATCTGGGCGCGGTCCGCGAAAACTCGTCGCATTCCGCATCCGCCAAACGTCAATTTAATGGGGCGAATAAAATGAACAAGTTCACCGCCGCCGCCAGCGTCGCTCTGGCGCTCGTCGCCGGATCGGCCTTCGCCGCCGATCTCCCCTCGCGCAAGGAAGCTCCGGTTTACGTCCCGCCGCCGCCGTCCTTCAGCTGGAACGGCCTCTATGGCGGCGTGAACATCGGCTACGGCTTCGGCGCCGGCGGCCAGGAGTGGGGCGGAGTTAGCTACATCACCCCGGCCAACTTACCAGGCGTGGCTCCGATCGCGGCGTACCCGGGCGGATCCGGGTTGGGCGCCTCGTCCAATCTGAATGGCGTCGTGGGCGGCGGCCAGGTTGGTTACAACTGGCAGTTCTCGCCTTGGCTGGTTCTCGGCGTAGAAGCCGACATTCAGGCCTCCGACGTGCATGACACCGTGACCTCCGCCGCAGGCGTGATTGACGCCTTCGGTTCGCACGTCCAGTCCGTGCGTTCGACCAAGAGCGTCGACTGGTATGGCACGGTGCGCGGCCGCATCGGCGTCGCCCCGTTCATACCCAATCTTCTGCTCTACGGCACCGGCGGTTTCGCCTATGGCGGCGTCACCAGCGGATCTTCCTTCGCGGACAATGGCGCCGGTCTTCCCGCCTTCGGCTCGATCGCGACCGCCCAATACGACAGCACCTCGACGGGCTGGACCGCCGGCGGCGGCATCGAGTGGAGCCCCACGGGTTTTCCGGCCTGGTCGGTCAAGGTCGAATATCTCTATGTCGATCTCGGCAACACGAGCGTTTCGGGCGTGAGCGTCACCGGAAATCCGGCGTTCGGCGTGAGCTACAGCTCGCCGACCCGCTTCCATACGGTTCGTGCTGGCCTGAATTGGCACTTCAACCCCTTCGCGCCGGCTCCGATCGTCGCCAAATACTGATCGCGAAACGCGCGGCTCACCGTCAAACCCGGCCCTCGTGGCCGGGTTTTCTTTTTTTGAGGCGCGCCATTATCCGCGCCTTGGCGCGGCGAATTCACCTTCGCCATTGGATTTTGCGGCGGATCAACGTATATCCGCTCGGATGACGCGCCGCCGGCGAGAAGCCGCGCCGGGCAAGGACATGAATAACCGAGGACGGACTATGAGCACCTTCGACAAACGCGAGGATTCGTTTGAAAAAAGTTTCGTCCACGAGGAGGAGTTGCATTTCCGCGCCGAGGCGCGCCGCAACAAATTGCTCGGGCTTTGGGCGGCCAAGAAGCTCGGCAAGACGGACGCCGAGGCGCAAGCCTACGCCGACGAGCTGGTCGTCGCCGAGACAGCTCCTCAGGCCAGCGAAGTCGTGCTGGCTCGCGTGCTCAAGGATTTCGTCGCCGCCGGCGTCGACCAGTCCGAGCACCAGATTCGCCGCACCATGGACGAATTGCTGATCACCGCCAGCGCCGAGATCAAGTCGGGCGAATAATTACGTCCGCCCGGCCGCGCGCGAGCGCGAGCCTTTGTTTACGCTCTGGCGTAATCATGGGGCTCATGAGCGAATCGAAAGGTTTCAAACTCCCCGCCGCCTCCGTCTTTCTCGCCAGCGCGGAAGTCGGCGAGGAGGCGGCGCGCTGGCTTGGCTTCCTTGCCGGGGAACGGCGTTCGTCGCGCCACACCATCGACGCCTATGGCCGCGATCTGCGGTTTTTCCTGGCTTTTCTCGCCGAACACCTGGGCGCCCCGGCGGACTTCGCGGCGCTGAAGGCGCTGGAGCCGGCGGATCTGCGCGCCTTCCTGGCCAAACGGCGCAATGAAGGATTGGAGAGCCGCTCGCTGCTGCGCGCGCTCGCCGCCGTGCGCTCCTTCCTTCGCTTTCTCGAAAAAAAGGGTCTCGCCAAGACCGATCTGTTCGGCGCCGTGCGCGCGCCCAAGCGTCCGCGCGGGCTGCCCAAGGCGCTGGCGATCGCCGACGCCCGCGATCTGATCGATCAGGAGTCGCGCGCCGGCGAGGCTCGCGAGCCGTGGGTCTTGGCGCGCGACGCCGCCGTTCTTGCGCTGCTTTATGGCGTTGGACTGCGTATCTCGGAAGCGCTGTCGATCGAGCGCGCGCGCGCGCCCATCGGCGCGATCGACCGCGTGACGATTCTGGGGAAGGGCGGCAAGACCCGCACCGTGCCGGTGATCGAACCCGTGCGGAGGCTCATCGAGAGCTATCTCGATCTTTGCCCGTTCGAGCTTTCCGGCGGGCCCTTGTTCGTCGGGACGCGCGGCGGACAGCTATCGCCGCGCATCGTGCAGCTCGCCGTGCAACGGATGCGCGCCGCGCTCGGCCTGCCCGACAGCGCGACGCCGCACGCCCTGCGTCATTCCTTCGCGACGCATCTTTTAGGGCGGGGCGGCGATCTGCGCACGATTCAGGAATTGCTTGGCCACGCCTCGCTCTCGACGACGCAGATTTACACCGCCGTCGACAAGACGCGCCTGTTCGAGGCCTATCGGCACGCGCATCCGCGCGCGGATTAAAAGGCCGTCGTCACGCGATCATCCGCCGCAACGCCGAGATCCACGCCTCATTCGCGCGGGCTGAGAAATGCAGTCCGTCGTTGGTCATCTCCGGTCTGCGGACGCCGCCCATCGAGAGCTCCGGGTTGAGATCGAGCACGCGGACCCCATGCTCCGCGCAGAGAGCCGCCATCCGGCGATTGGCCGCCTCGATTCGCTCGCTGTAAGCACGGTCGGCCACATGGGGCATCAGGGTGAATATAGCCGTCGCGCCATCGTCCAGACGACGCAGCAAGGCGCGAAAATCACGCTCGATTTGCTCCGGCGGCGCGGCGTCGAACAGAATATCATTGAGGCCGCCGTCGATGACCACATATCGCGCCGCGATTCCCCGCGCCTGCATGATTTGCCCGGCGATCTCCTTGAGCGTCGCGCCGCCCTTCGCCAAGGTCAGCACGCCCAAGGGACGCCGCGACAGCGTTCCGAACGGGCAGCAGGCCGCGAGACTATCGCCGACGACGATGATTCGCGGCGCGATCCAACGCTGGTTTCGCGCGACGGAAAGCAACATGGCCTCTCGCGCCCCCCGATTGACGAGCGCGAAAACAGCCACCGTCGCCGCGAGCAAGAACACCGCGGCGAAGAGCAAGGTGAAAATCAAAATCATGTCCAATCCCCGCCCGGACGCATGGGCGCGATCAATAGTACGCGGGTTGGTCGGCGGCGGTCGGAATCCACGGAGTCGCTCCAGCCTGTCGTTTGCAACTTGGCGCGAAAGGACACATAGTCCACCCAATTTCCGCCGCCCGGATTTCGAGGCGGCGAGCGGTTGAAT
>Ga0181539_1003289_pt1 | contig 15036 bp, 10 predicted proteins | sample PEATcosm2014_Bin_46_FD_119767 | JGI IMG/M metagenome (GOLD analysis project Ga0181539, IMG submission 119767) | Peatland microbial communities from MTU Mesocosm Facility, Houghton, MI, USA - PEATcosm2014_Bin23_60_metaG | ecosystem: Environmental > Terrestrial > Soil > Wetlands > Peat | place... | reverse complement strand
GACTCTGGCCTTCGGCCTATTGACGCTGGCGACGGCGTTCGCGTCCGGCCTGACGTCGCTGCTCGCGCTGCGCCTGCTGACCGGATTCGGGCTCGGCGGCGCGATGGCCAACGCCATCGGCCTAACCGCGGAATACAGCCCGGCGAGGCGGCGCGGGGCCGCCGTCGCCATCATGTTCTGCGGTTTCGGCCTCGGCGCGGCGACGGCGGGCGCGCTCGCCGCCTGGCTTATCGGCGTGGGCGGCTGGCGCTCGGTGTTCGCCACCGGGGGCGCCGGCACGCTGCTGCTCGCCGGCGCGCTGGCGCTCTGGCTGCCCGAATCGCTGCGCTTCCTGGCGCTGCGCGGCAGGCACGCCGAGGCGGCGCGGCTGGCGCCGGAGTTCGCTTCGACCGCGCCGGCGACGGCGGCGGCCGAGCGCCCGGAGCCTGGGCTCGGCGCGCTGTTCCGGCACGGCCGCACCAGCATGACGCTGCTCGTCTGGGGCGTCTTTTTCGCCAGCCTGCTCGACCTCTATCTCCTCAACAACTGGCTGCCGACGACGATCAACGCCGCCGGGCTTTCGGTGCGCCTCGCCATCGTCGCGGCGACGTTGCTGCAACTCGGCGGCATCTTCGGCGCGCTGACCCTCGGCCCGCTGATGGACCGCTTCGGCCCGTTCACGGTGCTGCCGCTGGCGTGCCTCGTCGCTGCGGTCTGCATCGTGGGAATCGGTCTGGCGGGAACGTCGGCGCCATTGACGCTAGCGAGCGTATTCGGCGCCGGGGTGGGCGTCATCGGCGGCCAGAACTGCAATCATGCGCTGGTCGCGGGCCTCTATCCCACGACGATGCGCGCGCGCGGCATCGGCGCGGCGCAAGCGGTCGGCCGTCTCGGCTCGATCCTCGGCCCGCTGGTCGGCGGCGCAATGCTGAGCCTCCACATGGACATCCGCCTGCTGATCGTCTCCAGCGCGGCGCCGATGCTGATCGCGGCCGCGTGCATGGCTGGGCTCGGCGTCGTGATTCGCAACGCAGGCCGGAGCGAAACGGCGCGCGATTAGAGCGCCGGCAGGTCGCGAGGCAGGCGTCAGCGGGACCGCCGCACTTTCACCAGCGTCGCGGCCATGAGGGGGCCGCCATACCAGAAACGCCAACCAAGGCGGCGGCGCTCCACCTCGGCGCCGGGCTGCGCGGAGAAATATTTCTGGTAGTCGGGCGTATGGAGGATGTCGACGATCATCGCCGTCCCGTCTCTTTTCAGCACCCGCAGAATCTCCGAGAGCGCCTGTTCGCGGCCCGGCGCGCTGTCGACGTTGTGAATCGCAAGACTGCTGGCGACCACTTCGAAACTCTCGTCGGGGAACGGCAATCGCCTCATGTCCGCCGTGTGCGCTTCGACACGCTCCCGAACGCCCTCAATCTCGGCATTGCGTAGCGTCACCCGCTCGCTGTTGCCCGATTGATCGACGCTCGACCAGATATCGACGCCGATCGCGCGGCCCGCAGGCAGGCGCTTGGCGGCCAGGACGAGAACCGTTCCGCGACCGCATCCCACGTCGAGAAGGCGTTCGTCGCCCTTCAAGGCGAGGGCGTCCAGCAACTCGGCCCAGACCATGAACTTGCCGCGTCTCGTCGTCCAAACGAAGCTTACGGCCGAAAGGGAAAATACGAGGCCGATGACGAAGCTCAGGCCCGCCGCCCACAAGAAAGAGTTGGCGAAGAGAATGATGGAGGCCCCGAAGGCGAGAACGGCCACGATCGCAACGCCGATGGCGAAGTGGGGAGCGTCGAAGCCGTAATCGGCGCGGGCCTTCGTCATTGCGCATCCTCGTTCTTGCCCGAACGCCGAGGCAACGTTCGCACACCCGCTTGCGCAAGCGCCAGCGGATCACACATTTGGCGAGCCCGCGGCCGATCGCCCCGAACCCGCCTCACCCCCGCCCCGAGCGCCGCATCCATTCCTCTTCGTCGATCGTCTCGACGCCGAGTTCGCGCGCCTTGTTGAGCTTCGAGCCGGCGCCGGGGCCGGCGACGACGAGGTCGGTCTTGGCGGATATCGAGCCGGAGACTTTGGCGCCCAGGCGCTCGGCGAAGGCCTTGGCCTCGTCGCGGGTCATGCGCTCGAGCGAGCCGGTGAAGACGATGGTCTTGCCGGCGAGCGGGTGGCCGGCGGCGATCGCCTCCATCGGCTCGATGCGCACCTCAGCCAGCAGCGCGTCGATCACTTTCTCGTTGTGCGGCTCGGCGAAGAAATCGACCACCGATTCGGCGACCACCGGCCCGACGCCTTCGACGCCGTTGAAGGCCTCGGCTGCGTCGGGCTCTCGCGCCGCCGCGCGCAACGCGTCGAAATCGCCGAAATGGCGGGCGAGCCGGCGCGCGTTGGTCTCGCCGACGTGGCGCACGCCCAGCGCGTAGAGGAAGCGGTTCAGCGCAATGCGTCGCCGCGCCTCGATCGCGGCGAAGAGATTGCGCGCGGACACTTCGCCGAAGCCCTCCCATTCGCTTAAACGGGGCCGGCCGCGGCCGTCGCGCGCTTGCAGCGTGAAGATGTCGGCCGCCGTCTTGATCACCCCCTCGTTGAAGAACAGCTCGATCTGCTTGTCGCCGAGCCCCTCGATGTCGAAGGCGTTGCGCGAGCAGAAATGCTTGAGGCCCTCCACCGCCTGGGCCGGGCAGACGAGGCGCCCCGTGCAGCGTCGCACCACGTCGGCCTCGCCGGTCTTTTCGTCGATCTCGCGCAGCGCCGCCGAGCCGCAAATCGGACAGACGTGCGGAAACGCGAACGGCTTCGCGCCGTGCGGCCGCTTTTCGGCGACGACCTGCAAGACTTGCGGAATGACGTCGCCGGCGCGCTGCACCACCACCGTGTCGCCGACGCGCACGTCGAGTCTCGCGATCTCGTCCTCGTTGTGCAGCGTCGCGTTGGAGACGACGACGCCGCCGACGGTGACCGGATGCAGCCGCGCCACCGGCGTCAGCGCGCCGGTGCGCCCGACCTGGATCTCGATCGCCTCGACGTTCGTCGTCGCGCGTTCGGCGGGAAACTTGTGCGCGGTCGCCCAGCGCGGGCTGCGCGAGACGAAGCCGAGCCGCTCCTGCAATGCGAGGTCGTTGACCTTGTAGACGACGCCGTCGATGTCGTAGCCGAGGCTCGCGCGGCGCGCCTCGATGGCGCGGTAATGGGCAAGCATCTCGCCGGCCGAGCCGCATAGCCTGGTCAACGGATTGACCGGCAGGCCGAATGCTTGGAAGGCGGCGATCGCCGCCATTTGCGTCGTCGCCAGCGGCGCGCTGATCTCGCCCCAGGCGTAGGCGAAGAATTTCAGCGGCCGTTCGGCGGTGACGCGCGCGTCGAGCTGGCGCAGCGATCCGGCCGCCGCGTTGCGCGGATTGGCGAATACGGGCTTGCCCGCCGCCTGCTGGCGCGCGTTGAGCGCGGAAAAATCGTGATGCGCCATATAAACTTCGCCGCGCGCCTCCAGCACGTGCGGCGCGCCGTGCAATGTCTTGGGGATGGCGGCGATGGTCAGCGCGTTGGCGGTGACGTCCTCGCCCTCAAAACCGTCGCCGCGCGTCGCCGCCTGCACGAGCTTGCCATGCTCGTAGCGCAGCGAGCAGGAGAGGCCGTCGATCTTCGGCTCGGCGGTCACTTCGAGCGGCGCGACGTCGCTTAAGCCCAGGAACCGCCGCACCCGCGCGCAAAATTCCTCGACTTCGGCGTCCTCGAAGATGTTGCCGAGCGACAGCATCGGCACGGCGTGGCGCACCTTGGCGAATTTCTCCGCCGGCGCCGCGCCGACCTTGCGGCTGAGCGACTCGGCGTCGGCGAGCGCCGGAAACGCCTCCTCCAGCGCCGTGTAGCGCCGCCGCAGCGCGTCGTAGTCGGCGTCGGAAACGATCGGCGCGTCCTCGCCGTGGTAGCGCCGGTCGTGCTCGGCGATCTCCGCGCCGAGCCGCGCGTGCTCGGCGCGCGCGGCTTTGAGCGAGAGCTTTTCGGGCGGCGTCTTCTTCGCGGGCATGGGAGAGGTTTATCGCAGCGGCGGCGTCAGCGGAAGGCGAGGGGTGGCTCGTGAGCCATAGGCGCTGAGATGAGGCGCTAACCCCGTCATGCCCGGCCTTGTGCCGGGCATCCACGCCGTGAGGCAGCGGCTAACCTCAAAGGATTATTGCAGCGGCGCCGCGTGGATGGCCGGGACGAGCCCGGCCATGACGGCCGCCGGCGTCTTCGGCGGTTGTTGCGAGACCGGCGCACGAATGCGAGACTCTCCATTGTTTGCTTGGCGGAGCGGAGCGCGAGAGGAATTCGAACTCAAGGACGGCCCGCCGGGCCGCCGCCGCAGGCGGTGCGCCATAGGGCGTTCGCAAGAACGGGCGTTCTTGCGAACGCCCTATGGCGCATCCTTGAGTTCGAATTCCTCTCGCGCATAATCGCCTCCAAGCGCTCAATGAAGCGCCGGCGCTGAGGCCAGCGCCGGCCTCGCCGGCGTCCCGCGCGAGTGGACAAAATCTTACGCTCGGCGCTCGCATCATAGGAGCGCTCAGGGTGGGGACCGGCGGTTTGCGGGCGCGGACGCGAGCGCCGCATGATTGGCTTCGCGGCGCGTCGGGCTTAGAGCGGCGCAGCGCGTAGCGGCGGAGGCCACGGCCGGGCCGACCGAGGGCGGCGCCATTTTCGGGCGCGACGGTTTGTTTTCAATGCCTTGCGTGACGATTTTCCGCCGCCTCGCCGCGCGGCGCGGGTTTCGCTCGCCAGCCGATGCCGGGCAATTAAGGGGTTGAGTACTGCTACCGTAATCCGCGTAATCCGTAACCCCGCCTTTAGTGGATTGGACCGTAAACTAAGAGGCATTGTTTGGCGTTCGCTCGATCAATGTCCTCAAAATGAATAGTAGAGAAAGCACTTTCCTTTCTACGTCCGGAACCATATGGAGCTCTTCCGGATTTGGGTGTACTGCGTCATTTCCGAGCTTATATAGTAATTGGATTTCCATTAGGCGTATTTCATTCGGAAACACATTATTGTTTGCCGCCTTATCAATTAAGTTGTTGAAATTCCCGCCACCAAGTTTATAGTGTTTTCTCAAAATTATCTCAAGAATAGAACGCATGATAGCCAATGCGCCTAACGGTACGCCATACACAAACGCTTCCTGCGCCTGCTGCAATCGCGCCATAAGCGAAAGGGGATCGGCCTTGCCATAGTGACCTGATACGTGCCGCGGGATCATTACAAAGGGAACCAGTTCTCGCCGCCTGAACACTCCGGCCAGATCAAAGCCAATCTCATTGACTAGTCTTCTCCAAGCGGCAATTCCACTTCGTACACGTTCCTGGTATTCTTCGTCCGTTGTTCCGTCGCCAACGGAAGCGTCGATAGAAATTCTAGCTTCCTCAATTACCTTTTCAATTGCATACGCGTCCGCACGAGCTTCCTCGTCGCTCTCCCTCCACCGGGCTTCCAAACTCTTCTCGACCCCTCCCCAGTAATATTCCCAGGGGCTTCCGCGAAACCTTTCCTCCTCTCCTTTCCAGTCTATTGCTTCATACTCTTTCCAGAGTGCCGCGCGCCTGTGCTCGTCCAGCGCCGGGCCAAAGATCTCGTGACCTCCGATATTGAAAAGAATATAGGCCACTTGGCCCACCGCGCCGCTGTATTTCGAATTATATTCCTGCCACGTAGCGAGAAATGCCGGGTTCGTCGGGGAGCTGTACAATTCCCTTCGACTATGCTCATCAATACGAAGCTGATTCGCGGCCTCCAGTACGTCGTGGCAGAGGCCTTGGAGACTGTTGTTCTCCCGCGCTTTACTGACAATAAGATCAGGCGCGTCGTCGACGAAATCGCGGAGCTTCTGGAATGCCGCCATGAAGGCCTGAACCTCAGGGCTGTCAGTCGACTCGGACATTGGTTCCCTCACCCAGAACTCTCTCCGAACGGAGAGGGGAGAATCACCACGGCCAGAACCCGGTGTCCAGCGCCTCGTCGACCGTCCACGGATACGCCTCAGGAAACGTCGCCCCCGCGCGATTACGGTAGCGATTACGGTAGCAGCTTACTCAACTCCTTAATGGGCCGGCATCGGCTGGCGAGCGAAGCCCTCGCCGCGCGGCGAGGCGGCGGAAAATCGTCACGCAAGCCATTGAAAACAATCCCTCGCGCCCGAAAATGGCGCCGCCTTTGATCGGCTCGGCCATCGCCTCCGGCGCCAAGCGCACTATTCCAGGCCCTACCTCAGCGCCCCCGCCCCCGCCGCATCCGCCTCCTCCGGCGCGACCCACGCGAAATCGGCCATCTGTCCCCGCGCCCAGGTGAATTGCCGCTTGGCGTAGCGGCGGGTGTCGCGCACGGCGCGCTCGGCGGCCTCGGCGAGCGACAGCTCGCCGCGTAAGTGGGCCATCAGGTGCGGAACGCCGTGCGCGCGCATGACGGGGAGCGCCGGATCGAGCCCGCGTCGCAACAGCGCGGCGACTTCGTCGAGCGCGCCTTCGCGCAGCATCGCCGCGAACCGCGCCTCGATGCGCGCGTTCAGCGCAACGCGCTCGGGCGCCAGAAACAGGCCGGCCCATTCGCCCGCCGTCAACGGCGGCGCCTCGCGGGCGCCGTGGAATTCGACGAGCGGCCGCCCGGTCGCGGCGACGACTTCGAGCGCGCGCAGCACCCGCTGCCGATCGCTCGGGCGCAGCCGCGCGGCGGTGAGGGGATCGCGTGTCGCGAGTCTTGCGTGCAGGTCCGGCGTCGCTGCGCCCTCGGCCTCGGCGCGGACCGCGGCGCGCACCGCCTCGGGCACGCGCGGAATGTCGGACAGGCCTTGCGTCAGCGCGCGGAAGTAGAGCCCGGTTCCGCCGACGAACAGGATCGGAGCGGAATGCCCGGCGTTTTCCGCCAGAACCGCCCTCGCGCGCTCGAGCCAGCGCCCCACCGAGAAGTTCTCGGCGCCGTCGATCTCGCCGAACAGCCGATGCGCCGCCTGCCGCTCTTCGGCCTCGCTCGGGCGCGCGGTGAGCACGCGAAGATCGCGATAGACCTGCATCGAATCGGCGTTGACGATCGTCGCGCCGAACCGCTTGGCGAGCGCCAGCGCCACCGCCGACTTGCCGCTCGCCGTCGGGCCGGCGATGAGCAGCGCGCGAATCATCGCCCCCACCGCCGCGCTCCCATCGAACAGCGTTCGCATTGCAAGCGAGGCGAGCGACAAATCCGAGCAAACAGCGCTAGCGCATTTTGCATTTGGGCGTCCGCGACGATCTCCTCTCCCCGCGCGCGGGGATATGGCATTCACACCTCTTGGCGACAGCGCGGAAACTCACCCGGCCCCTCACCCTGCCTCTCCCCGCGAAGCGCGGGGAGAGGGGAAGAAGGGCGCCGCGCGCTCCTCTCCCCGCTCGCGGGGAGAGGCAGGGTGAGGGGCCGGGCGATTGGCCGCAGGCTTCGCAAATGTGTGAATCTGGTAGCCCGTGCGGGAGAGGGTAGCGGGAAAGAGCGCCGACCGTTGAAGCGCCCTCGTCCGGCCTTCGCTGAAGCGAAGGCCCCCTTCTCCAGCAAGCGCGAGAAGGGGCGCGTCTCGATCGGCGCCCCGGACGATCGCCCTCCCTCGGCTCAGGCGCGAAGCTTGGCGATCATGGCGATTTCGATCCTGGCGTTCAGCGGCAGGGCGGCGACGCCGATCGTCGTGCGGGCCGGATAGGGTTTTGAGAATTGCCCGGCGTAGACTTCGTTCATGGCCTGGAAGTCGTTCATGTCGGTCAGATAGACCTGCGCCGCGACGACGTCGTCGGGCGCCAGGCCGGCCGCCTCCAGCACGGCGAAGAGGTTCTTGAAGCATTGCGCGGTCTGCTCGCCGATGGCGCCGGGCGCGAGCTTGGCCGTCGCCGGGTCGATCGGCGTCTGCCCGGAAAGAAACAGCAGCCCGCCGGCCTCGACGGCGTGCGAATAGGGGCCGATCGCGGCGGCGCCGCCCGCGTCGATCGCCTTGCCTCGACGAGCCACCACGATCTCCTCTTGTCGGGTCCCGAAACGAGCATGATTCGCCCGGATGCGCAGCCGACGGCGAGAACTCGCCTGATGTCAACGCTTGCGGCGACGGCAAGGCGTCGCCGCGACGCCTTGCCGCAACGCCGCGCATCGCGCTTGCGGCGATGGGGTGGACGGCGCTCCTCCCATCCCCCATATTATTCCAACAACGGACGCGGCCCATGCTATATTGGCGCCGACCCAAGAGGGCCGAGGTCGGCGACTCTTGAGCTGTTGCGATCGATCGGGTGCCTCACGCCCGCGGTCGGCCAGCGTCAGATTGGAGATATTTTGCAAGTTCTGGTGCGCGACAACAACATCGAACAGGCCCTGAAATTCCTCAAGAAGAAGATGCAGCGCGAGGGAATCTTCCGGGAGATGAAGCGTAGGTCCGCCTACGAAAAGCCCTCCGAAAAAAGGGTGCGCGAGAAGGCGGAAGCCATTCGCCGCGCCCGCAAGCTCGCCCGCAAGAATGCGATTCGCGAGGGTTTGATCGCGGCCCCCAAACCGAGGACGCCCGCGCTCGGCCGACCCAAGCCGGCATTCGGCCAGCAGCGCTAGGCGGCGCCACGGCGGTTGGGCCTGCGGGCTCTGTCGTTGGGCGCCTCGGCCTGGGACTCTCCGGCGAATCGTTCGGGGATTGTGGACGACGCGGGGACTTGCTCGGGCGACCCGACCGGCGCAGATTGGCCAAAAGCCGATGGCGAACCGGGGGTGTCGCATGCGAGCGTTCGATGGCGTGTCGGCGGGTAAGGTCTCGTCGCGATGGTGGTCCGTGTGGCTCGCCCTCGCGTCATGCCTCTGCGCCGCGCCGACCCTGGCGCAGACGGCGGCGACGCCGCAGATCGTCGAGCCGACCGGCAATCTCAAGCCCGAATATTCCAAAAACCCCGATCCGAGCTCCGGCGACCTCATCGAGACCTGGCGATCGGCCAATCTGGCCATCGCGGGAAAGCGGGTCGACCAGGAAAAGTTCGAGATTGTCCTGCGTCGCGTCGCGCCGGGAAAAATCCCGCGGGCCATGCTGCAATTCCAGATCTTCTCGGCGCAGTTGGACCCGCTGGCCTGGGCGGCGCAGCGCTGCAAGGGCCGCGCCGCCCCGGTGGAGCTGCAGATTTACTATCAATGGAGCCCCTATCTGAACGCCTGGGTTCCGCTCGGCGCGCGCGGCGAGGGCGACGACGATCTGTGCGCCCGGCAAACCCTGTGGACCGCCGATCAGATCGAGAAAATCGTCAATCCGGGGCCGCTGCCCGTTCCGCCCAATGTGAGCCGCGCGCAGGTCGTCACGCCGGCCGCGGGCTCGCCCGATCGCGCCGCGATCACGGATGCGCTGCGGCCTGGCTACGAAAGCCTGTTCGGCGCGCCGATTGTGTTCAGGATCGTGAAGCTGCGCGTCGCCGCCGGCTTCGCCTACGCCGTCGTCCACCCGCAGCGCCCCAACGGCGCCGCGATCACGCAGCAGGTCTGGACCAAGGCGCTCGGCGCGCCGTGCTTCCAATCCCCGCAGAGCGTCGAACACGAATACTGGATGAAGAAGGTAGGCGCCGTCTGGACCATCGGCCTGAAAAACGGCATGTGCGCCGACGATTCGATATCGCAGCAAGGCGATCTCATCGGCGCGCCGCCGCAGCTCGTGGACCTGGACGCGTGGCCGGAGCGCGAGGATTTTCCGCTGCCGGAGTGAGGGGACGAAATCCGCTTGGCTCGCACCGGATGAGCGGCGCCTCGTCGTAATTCGGAGAGGGATGGACGGCGCCGCGCCCCTCTCCCCGCGAAGCGGGGAGAGGCAGGGTGAGGGGCGTGGGGGATTAGCCGCGGCCGGGGAGAGCGGGGTTTCGACGGGAAGGCGCTTATCTTGCCTCGGCTCAGCGACAGGGAGCAGTCGAGTAATCCAAATCGCGAAATATGTATGTCCTGTAATCCACTGTAATCCAAAAGTCATCGGCTGAAATCATGCGACGAGCGCTTCCGCGTTATCCGTCCGAGGTCCAGGAGCTCCTCAAGCTCTCAGGCGAAGGTGTGCCCCTCGACACCTGGTTGGCCGGCGCGGAATCTTCCGTTGAATTTCTGAAGGAAAACGCTCGCGCCGAACGTATCGTTATATATGCCAGCCTCAAGCACGTCCTCATTGAAGGTGTGTTGGCGCCACTGAAGCAGCTTAAGAACCCAGACCAGAGCGAAGTCGGCAATGGTTTTCAGTCGTCGGACGCGGCTTGGTACATCGAGTACGCGTCAGGCGGAGGTAAACCAGACCGTGTCTACCTGACCACACCCTTAACGGACAGTCCCACTCTCAAGGGCGGGGAGCAGCTCGTCTTTCGCCGTTCGTGGCCAGTGATGCCGCATGCTTCAACCGACATCAGCCAGAGGCTTATTCATGCACTTCAACTTCACTTCGTTGATTACCGAAAGGCCTATTGTCGCCTTGACGAACTCGGCGAGATTGAGGACATTATCAACATTATCGATGTTCCGAGCGATACGTTCGCTGACTCCATCTTTGTGGTCACGATTCGAGCTCACGAGTTTTTCGAGTTTGCCCGGTTGGCTGGAATGGGCGTTTATTTCTTCTACGACTTCACACGCTATCAGTCCGGCTCGTTCAATGGCTGGTCGAACCAACGTACCTTCCAGTCCGCCGATCCACACCTTTTCTATCATGGCGGCGTTCAGCGAGGCTCCGGCAGCTATATAAATGGGCGCCAGGTTGTTATTCCTCCTGTGACGAAGGCCGAGATCGTTCGGCGCTATAAAGAACGTCTCGCCCCAAAGAAGCGGCTTTACGGCACGTTCAAAGCGCAGAACCTGAAAACAAGAGAACGCATTGAAGTCAGCTGTGACCCAGCTAAGCTATCGAACTATTTCCAGCCGCAGTCGAATTTGCCGCTGGAAATGTCGCCGGCGTTCTTCCGTGCTGAGGTGCTCCATAAATACAAGGCGGACCCTGCGAAATATGAACTGACGGACAGGGATATCAGCTGCCGGGGAACGTGGCGTCTCAAAACCTATGACGTAAACGACGCCGGGCAGGTACACACGTATCTTCGTTACCTCGCCGACCTTCCTTACCAAGAACAGACTTACTGGCAATCGTTCAACGAGTGGCCCAAGGGCTTGATCTCACAAAGGGCGTTCCGCACCGACTTCTTGGGGAAGTGGAGTGCGGACTACGAACCGCTTCGCGAGATAAAGCGCAAGGTCGAGCGCCTTGACGCGATGTCGCTGGTTTGGTGGAAGCCCAGAGGGGCGGATACAGCCCGCGCCGTCCATCCGCCGGTAACAGGCTCGGAATCCGAATGGGCAGAAGCGGTCCTGACGCTTGATCAACTTGTGATCGAGGGTTTTCAGGATAAGCCATTGAGGAAGGTCGCCCTCGATCTGGGCAGAACCCTTGAACCCGAGTGGCGTTCGCTGAAAATAATCGAGGAGTGCCTAATCGGGAAAGGCGCGAACGCGAACGCGGCGAAGGAGGTAGTCAATTCTTTGCGCGCGGTAAGAGACCTCCGGACAATCGTGAAAGGTCACGCGGCACCGGAAAAAAAGGCCATGGCGATAAGCGATGCGCGAACGAAGTACGGCAGCTTCCGAGCTCATTTCGAGGCGCTGGCCGCTGCCTGCGATGACGCACTGGGTGTCGTCATGGCGCAGCTGAACTAATTGCCGCCGACTGGGGTTCCGGGTTCCGGTGACGGGTTCCGGTGACGCCTTACTAAACGCACTAAACTACCCACCCGTTCGACGACCCACTGCGCCGTCGACCTCATGGATGCCAAAACTTCCGAAGCCGAGCGGCTGTCAAGGGCGCGCGTCGCGCGCCGCCGCAGGCGGGCTTCGCCCCTTGACAGCCGCTCGGCTTCGGAAAAGAACGCTTCCATGAAGTCGACGGCGCTCTCTGCCGAAGGTGCGCTGCACTGGCGGCGCGGCGTCGCAGCGCTCGGCCTTCGCACCCGCGCATGCGCCGCGCTCACGCCGAGGCGCCCCAGAAATCGCCGCCGACAATTTCTTTCCAATAATCAGACCTCGCGCTACATTGAATCGCGAGCGCGTTCGGCAGGGCGTCGCTGGGCCGCTCGTCGCGGCCGAGACCACGCAGACATTTGGAGAAAGCGCGAATCCGGCTCGACCGACCGACAACCCCTTGATTTCCCTCGAAACGGCCAAGGAAAAAAGTTTGGAAATCCTTGGAAAAGTTTGGAAAAGCTTGGAATTTCCATGGAATTTCCTTGGAAAAGTTTGGAAATCCTTGAAAAAGCTTGGGGCGCTGCGCTCTGACCCACCACCCTCACCCTACCCTCTCCCGCAAGCGGGAGAGGGGCGCGCCAACTGCGATTGCGCCTCGCCCCGCCGCCCCCGCTTGCCCTGCGCGCCCCTTCCTGCCACACAGTCGCACGCATTCCCCTCGCCGGAGGAGCCCCTCGTGACGCAGCCCGCGGCCTCGCGAACCGGCGGACAGATCCTCGTCGACCAGCTCGTCGCCCAGGGCGTGACGCGGGTCTATTGCGTGCCGGGCGAATCGTATCTGGCCGCGCTCGACGCGCTACACGATTCGAAGATCGAGACGATCGTCTGCCGGCAGGAGGGCGGCGCGGCGATCATGGCGCTGACCGAGGGGCGGCTCACCGGGCGGCCGGGGGTGTGCTTCGTCACCCGCGGGCCGGGGGCGACCAACGCCGCGCACGGCGTCCACATCGCCGAGCACGATTCGGCGCCGATGATCCTCTTCGTCGGCCAGGTCGAGCGCGCCATGCGCGGGCGCGGCGCCTTCCAGGAGATGGACTACCGCGCCTTCTTCGGCTCGACCGCCAAGTGGGCGAGCGAAGTCGACGATCCCGCGCGCTTCCCTGAGATCGTCCAGCGCGCGTTCCACACCGCGATGCAGGGCCGCCCAGGCCCGGTCGTTCTCGCGCTGCCCGAGGACATGCTCGCCGAGACGGCGGAGGTCGCCGACGCGCCGCGCGTCGAGCCGGCGCCGATCTGGCCGGGCCAGGCGCAAATGGCCGAATTGCAGAAGATGCTGTGGGCGGCCAAGGCCCCGATCGCGATCGTCGGCGGCGGTGGCTGGAGCGAGCGCGCCGGCGCCGCGGTGATGCGCTTCGCCGAGCGCTTCGACCTGCCGGTCGCTTCCTCCTTCCGTCGCGCCAGCCTCGTCGACGGCGGACTTCCCCATTACGTCGGCGAGATCGGCATCGGCCCCAACCCGAAGCTCAAAGGCCGCATCGAGGCGGCCGACCTCGTGCTGCTGATCGGCGCCCGCATGTCGGAAGCGTCCTCGCAGGGCTATACGCTCTTCGCCGTCCCCGAGCCGCGCCAAAAACTCGTCCACGTCCACGCCGACGCGCTGGAGATCGGCCGCGTCTATCATCCGAGCCTCGGCATCGTGGCGACGCCGCCGGCGTTCGCGGCCGCGCTCGAAGGCCTTCAGCCGCCGGGCGCCATTCCCTGGAGCGAAGCGACGCGAGCGGGGCGCGCGGACTATCTCGCCTGGAGCGACGTCGCGCCGGTGGGTCCGGGGCGGGTGCAGCTCGCTTCGATCATGCTGCAATTGCGCGAGGCGGCGCCCGACGCGATCTTCACCAACGGCGCCGGTAATTTCACCCTGTGGCCCGGCCGCTACTTGCGCTTCCGCCGTTTCGGCCAGCAGATCGGCTCGACGTCCGGCTCGATGGGTTTTGGCGTGCCCGCGGCGGTCGCCGCCAAGCGCATGTTCGGCGATCGCACGGTGGTCGCCTTCTCCGGCGACGGCGATTTCCTGATGAACGGGCAGGAATTCGCCACCGCCGTGCAATACGATCTGGCCGTCGTCGTCGTCGTCGTCGACAACGGCATGTACGGCACCATCCGCATGCATCAGGAGCGCGAATATCCCGGCCGGATCAGCGCGACCGCGTTGCGCAATCCCGATTTCGCCGCCCTTGCGCGGGCGTTCGGCGGCCACGGCGAAACGGTCGAGGAAACCTCGGAGTTCCTGCCCGCCTTCGCGCGCGCGCTGCAATCGGGCAAGCCGGCGATCCTGCACGTGAAGGTCGACCCGGAGGCGATCACCCCGACGACCACCCTGAGCGCGATCCGCCAAGCGGCGTTGCAGCGTCGCTCGGCGTCGTGAACGGCGCCCGCGATGCCTGACTCCTGGCCGATGATTGGCGCGGTGGCGCTCGGCGCGGCGCTCGCGGGCTTCGTCCAGGGGGTGTCCGGCTTCGCCTTCTCGCTCGTCGCGATGGGTCTGTGGGCCTGGGCGCTGCCGCCGCAGATCGCGGCGCCGCTGGCGGTGTTCGGCGCGCTGCTCGGCCTGGTGGCGAGCCTGGCTTCGGTGCGCGCCGGTTTCGATTTTCGGCGCATCGCGCCGCTGGTCGTCGGCGGCGCGCTCGGCGTGCCGGTCGGCGTGTTCCTGCTGCACAACGCCGATCCCCTGCGCTTCAGGCTCGCCATCGGGACGCTGCTGACGCTCTACGGCCTCTACGGGCTGACGGTTCGCGATCCGCCGCGCGTCAAGGGCGGCGGCGGCGGCGTGGACGCCTTCGCCGGCCTCGTCGGCGGCGTGCTCGGCGGCTTGGGCGGCATGTCGGGAACCGTGCCGGCGATCTGGACGCAACTGCGCGGCTGGAAGCGCGATCTCAGGCGCGCGACGATGCAGATCTACAACATCGCCATGCACGTCCTGACCCTTTCCGCCTACGCGAGCACGGGGACTCTCGACGCGAGGGGGTTTCGCCTGTTCGCCCTGGTCGCGCCGGCGATGCTGATCCCGTCCTATATCGGCGCGCGGTTCTACCACCGCTTCAGCGAAAAGGCGTTCGAGCGGCTGGTGCTGGCGCTGCTGCTGGCCTCCGGGCTGGCGCTGCTCGTCGGCGCCGGCAGGGCGCATTGGGGGAAGTGATAGCGGTTGCGCGCGAGCCCGCCGGCCGTCAAGATGACGCCCGCCGGCCGTCGAGATGACGCCGGGCGGCCGTCGAGATGACGCCGGGCGGCCGTCGAGATGACGCCGGGCGGCCGTCGAGATGACGCCGGGCGGCCGTCGAGATGACGCCGGGCGGCCGTCGAGAT
>Ga0181539_1003283_pt1 | contig 15068 bp, 14 predicted proteins | sample PEATcosm2014_Bin_46_FD_119767 | JGI IMG/M metagenome (GOLD analysis project Ga0181539, IMG submission 119767) | Peatland microbial communities from MTU Mesocosm Facility, Houghton, MI, USA - PEATcosm2014_Bin23_60_metaG | ecosystem: Environmental > Terrestrial > Soil > Wetlands > Peat | place... | reverse complement strand
GACCCGGAATTCTTCTGCAAGAAAGTGAAGGAGACGCGTCGGGGCATCTGGAGCGACTATTGGTGGCCGAAGCCCGGCGAGAAGGAGGGCTCCCACAAGCTCAGCTATCACTTGAGTGCCAAAGGGACCCCCTACTTGGTTTCCTCCGGGGTAATTCCTTGACAGTACCGGGGGGAAGCGATTACACCAACTGAGAATTCCCTCGCACGCACCGAGCTGTCCTGAGCAAACCGAGCACCGGTCAATGAGCATTATGGCGATGTTGCGCCAATTGACCGGCTCAACGGCCTCTCCCATACCGCAGATTTGAAATCCAGGCCCCCGGAGGCTAGTATTTCATCCGCTCTTGGAGGAGGTCTCATGCCGGTCAAACAACACAGTCACAAGCATCCTGAAGTCGAACAGCTTGTGAAAGCACTCGAACAGCAAATCAAGAAGCTGGAGAAAGAAGTGCGCAGTCTTCAGCAGAAGTTGGCAACGCACGACCATCCCCACACTCACTGAAGGATTGCCCCGAATAGCCATGACGAACATCAAGCTGGTACTTGTCTGTGTCGCCCTCACGTTCGGCGTCATTGCCGCGCAGGAGCATGCAAAGCGTGAGCCGATGACTTTTGCCTTGGACTGTGCCGGGGGCGACTGCCCACTGCTAAAAGGAGCACCGCAGACAAGCGGGATGCGGGGCGGCTCTGTGAAGCTCAAGCCGGGTGAGAGCGTAGGCTGGCACTCGACTTCGGGGAATGAGGAAGCTTTGGTGATACTGCACGGGAGTGGCGTTGCCAATATAGAGGGACATCCCGATGTGCCGCTCACGGAGAAGATGCTGGCGTACATTCCGCCAGCGACAAGGCACAACGTCACGAACACAGGGACACAAGCCCTTGAATACGTCTGGGTAATAGCACCCACTGGCCCGCCGCATAATTGACGAAATCAGGCGATTACACTCATTGAGAATTGGCCCGTCCAGGTCAATATTGCACAGACGGTGCGGCCTCTTGAACCGCACAGAATCACGGCGGGAAGTTCATCCGGCGCTGCAGGTCCTGAAATCTTGGATCGGAGCGCAAGGGATCGACTTTCGGCTCGACCTTGATCATGACCAGCGCCCTCGCCCGTTCTTCGTAAGCCTTTTCGAGCCATGCGAAGGCCTGATTCCGATCTCCTAAAGCCAGGCAGACCTCCGCGATACTGTAGGATGAAACATACGACCTTACTGACTGTTCTTTCAGTTGGTCGAGGATTTTCTTTGCCTCCGCCTTGTTCCCTGCCACACCATAGGCGTGTGCCAGGAGCGCAACGTAAAGATGGCTTCCTCCAGATATCTCGTTCGCTGCCCGAATCTCGGTGATAGCTTCCGGAAAGAGGCCTTGCTGCAAGTAGGTTCCCCCAAGCCACGCGTGCGCATTGACGAAGTGCGGGTCCATCTCCAGAGTTTTTTGCAACTGTTCGATTGCTTTATCGTACTGGCGCGCGAAGTAAAAGCACCATCCAACCCCAGCGTCGATGATCAGCGAGAGTGGGTCGAGCTCTTGAGCCTTTTCTGTCTCCGCTATCCCTTCTTTGAAACGTCCCATTGCGATAAGAAGGTCTCCGTAAAAGAGGTGGCCTATTGCGTAGGCAGGGTTCCGCTCGACGACCCGATTGAATTCCTTCTCGGCGCCCGACCAATCCCAATCGTAATAGAGCTTGACATAGGCCGAAGACGCTTTGACCTCGGTCAGTGCTTCGTCAATCTCGAGGGCCCTCGAAGCCGCAGCTTTCGCTTTCGGAAAGGCATGCCGCGGAGCAGCGTAAGCATAGAAACCAAGACTGTTGTAAGAGTCGGCGAGACCTACGTACGCCAGTGGGTAATTCGGGTCCTTCTGGATCGCCTTCTCGAAATACTCGATGCCCTTCTTCACTCCATCCGCCGTCCTCTTATTCCAATAGAATCGGCCGCGGAGATAGTCCTGATAGGCCTGTGCGTCACGCGTGGGCCTCTTGCTCAGACGCTTCCTCTCCTCGCCCGTCAGGCTGAGCCGCAATGTCTTGGAGATCTCATCCGCGATCTCTTCCTGGACTGCCAAGAGATCGGCCAGTTTTCCCCTGTACTGCTCCCCCCAAAGCCGCCACCCATTGGCCACGTCCACCAGCTCGGTCCCAATCGTCAGGGAATCGCCCCGCTGAACCACCCTTCCTGTGAGCACGGTGCGGACGTTGAGTTCATTGCCAACCTTCTGCGGATCCGCCAGTTGGCCCTTGTAGCGGAAAACTGTGCTTCGTGCCATGACGCGTAGTTTAGGCAAGTGTGAGAGGCTGCCGATGATGCTCTCGGTGATGCCATCACTCAGATATTCTGTGTCTGGATCGGCGCTCGCGTTTTCGAAGGGCAAAACAGCGATCGAATCAAAAGGCTTGCGAGACCGCGCTGCGGGCAGATTCTCGACCGCCGAGCCCACGAAACGATAGCCTCGCCGGGGAAGGGTTTCAATGAAGCGCGGTTTCTCGGCTTCATCATTCAGGGCTCGGCGAAGTTTCCTGATTGCCGTGTTTAGGCTGTGGCCAAAATCAACGAACGTGTCGGGGGACCAAAGCCTCTCGCGAAGCTCATCCCGGGTGACGACCTGGCCCCGCAGCTCCAACAAGATTGCCAGAATCCGAAGAGGGAGCACCTGAAGCCTGATTTTGCGACCGTTCTTGTAGAGTTCGCCTGCCCGCACGTTCAGCTCATAGGCATCAAATCGCAGGATCTCCTCATTTTGGGAACCGGATTTCATGAGGTGGGCCTCGGTTGGGGCCAATATACCATCCCGCACCCTTTTCGGCGCCAACCCGCTATCGGTGGTGACTTGTCAGGTTATCGAGAGTTGATCGTCAGGTTATCGAGAGTTGATCGACAGCTTACTAGCAGTGCATTGTAATTTTGAGGTCGAGGCGCAAAAGTGGATCCAGCTCAATCTTCGGTTGAACAACGGAAGACATGAGTTCAAATGAGAAGAAAAAGGAGGATCCCATGAAAAGGCAAATTCTTTCCGTTGCTGCAGCTTTCCTTTTGTCCATCATCGCCGCTGCTCAGTGCGACGCCCAGCAGACGGTGATGAAGGTAAACATTCCCTTCGCCTTCGGGGCCGGGAACACGATGTTACCTGCCGGAGAATACGGCATTCGACGATACGCATTGGGCGAAGTAGTTCAGCTGATCCGGCAGTCCGATGGAGAGCCGTTGATCCTGGTAACGACGCTGGCGGTTGAACGAACGGGCAAGCCACTCTCTCCGGGCCTGATCTTCAATCAGTACGGAAACGACTATTTCCTCTCCGAGATATGGGTGGGCAACACGCAGGGACGGCAACTGCGAAAATCGCCCCTTGAAAAGGAGTTGACGAGCACGATGGGAAGGCACGAGGTTGCGGTGCTGGCTTCTGACTTCTTTCATCACAGCCAGCCGGTGTCCACCATCACAGACACTCACCCCCGCTCTGCGCGACCATAGAAATCTGATTGGGGCAGCAAGAGGTGTGCCGGTCAAACCAGACGGCCCTCGAAGCTGCCCCAATCCATCCCAGCACTCTTTGACAAGTTAAGTTGAGGCGTTTAGCGGGCGTGAGCGAAGTGGGAGCCCGCTGCCGAAATCCTGCGCGAAGCGAACGGATCTCGTAACTCCATTCCGGAATACTTTGATTTAAGTCCTTTAAAATCAAAGACCGGACTGGATTTTTCCCTCTAAACTCCATGATTCTACGAGGCAAGGGGGAGGGGTAACGGGATAATACCTTTAGAGTGAACAGACAAGAATAGACACCGTTCCGGACCTTCGGCACCAACCGGACGGGCGAGGACGCCCGTCTCTCCACTAACCGGTTTTGCTGAGACCTGAGACCTGCGACCTGCGACCTGAGACCTGGGCTCTCGAAACCTAGTACCCTGTTCCCATGTCCTTCCACTCCGGATTTGTCTGCATCCTCGGACGCCCTAACGCGGGCAAGAGCACGCTGCTGAATGCGCTGGTCGGCGAGAAGTTGGCCATCATTTCGCCGAAGCCCCAGACCACGCGCAACCGCATTCTTGGGATCATCAACGTCCCCAAGCAGAAGGGACGCGAAGCCGGGCAAATCGTGCTCATCGACACACCCGGCGTTCACCGTTCCGGCTCTTCGCTCGGACGCAAGATGATGTCCGAGGTACGCGAGGCGCTCGAAGGCTGCGAACTGATTCTGATGATCGTGGACGTTAGAAGCAGTGACGCAACAAAGAAGTGGGACCGGGACGATGCCTTCGTCCTCGACTTGGCGAAAAAGGCGGGCACTCCGGTCTTTCTGCTGCTCAACAAAATTGATCTGCTCGCCGACAAAAGTAAACTGCTCCCGCTGATCGCGCAGTTTCAAACGCTGCACGATTTCAAGGAGATTGTCCCCATCTCCGCTCTCAAAAAGAAAGGCCTCGACGAATTGCTGTCCTGCGTGCTGAAGGCTCTGCCCAACGGCCCGCGTTATTTTCCCGAAGATCAGATTACCGATCAGCCGGTGCGCTTCATGGCGGCGGAGTTGATCCGCGAGCATGTTCTTATGCAGACGCATGAAGAGGTGCCGCACGCAGTCTCAGTCCTGATCGAGCAGTTCGAGGAGAGTCCGAGGCTGACGCGGATCGCCGCTGTGATTTTTTGCGAACGGGAAGGCCAGAAGGCCATCCTGCTCGGCAAAGGCGGCCAAATGCTAAAAAAGATTGGAACCGCGGCCCGCCTCGACATCGAGAAGATGGTAGGCACAAAAGTTTTTCTCGAACTCTTCGTCAAAATCAAGGCTGGCTGGCGCGATTCGCGAAGTTTTGTGGAAGAACTCGATTGGCGGCGTCAACTACAGCAGATCGGTGGCCCTCAAGACCCAGAGTCATGAACTCTAAGAGAAACCGCCGGTGCATTGCACTAACGGATGGAGTGCAATCCAAATAAAGTTGCATCTCACCCACCTGAATCCCTAGAATTTGTCAGCCTCATCCTGCATCTTAATTAGGGGAAAGGCTGGAACCAAAAACCACGGCCCTTTATGACAGATTCTTCCCCATCCTCTAAGCAGCCGCAGTCGTGTAACTTCGAGGCGGAGAAGCTCGATCTCAAACTCAACGTGACGCTGGCCGCCGACCGCGATGCCGTGGACCAGGTCGTCCGCAGCGTGATGAATGTGGTCCGGGAAATGAAATGCGCTCCGGGACACGAAGACGACATCGAACTCGCGTTGACCGAAGCCCTGGCCAATGCCGTCGTGCATGGAGCGAGAAACGATCCATCCAAGATTATCGAATGCAGCGTGGCCTGCGATGATGAGCGGGGCATCCTGATCGTGGTGCGCGATCCCGGATCCGGCTTTGATCCCGCCCAAATCGCCAATCCCTGCCATGGGGAGAACATCTATTCGAATCATGGCCGTGGCATTTACCTGATCAATCAGTTGATGGACGAGGTCCAGTTTCACAAGAACGGGACTGAGATTCACATGCGAAAAGATAAAAGATAAAGGTCTCAGGTCGTGGGTGTCAGGTCTCAGGAAAACCGAGCGACAGATCGGCGTCCAGGCTTTTCCTGACACCTGAGACCTATTCTTTTGCCGCAATCCCCAAACTCTTCATCTTGCGATACAGGTGGCTGCGCTCGAGGCCGAGCACTTCGGCCGTGCGGCTGATGTTGGCGTGATTCTCGTCCAGCTTCTTGAGGATGTAGTCGCGCTCATAGGCGGCCCGCGCCTGGTGCAGCGTGGAGCCCTCGCCGCCCGCCACGCGGCGGCTGCTGTCGCGGTGCACCAGTGGCGGAAGATGCTTGCGTTCAAAACGTGAAGTTGTGGGATTCATGATCACGATGCGCTCGATCACATTGCGCAACTCGCGGACGTTCCCCGGCCAGGCATAGCGCATCAGGACGTCGATGGCGTCGTCGGTGATCTCTCTTGGACGCCGGCCGTAGGCCGAGGCAAATTCTTTCAGAAAGTGCCGCGCGAACAATGGGATGTCTTCCTTTCGATCGCGCAGCGGCGGCACGACGAACGGAATCACATTCAAGCGATAAAAAAGATCCTCGCGGAAGTTTCCCTTGGCGATTTCCTCTTCCAGATCTTTGTTGGTGGAAGCAATCACGCGCACGTCCACGGTGACGGGATCGTCGCTTCCGACCGGGATGAATCGCTGCTGCTCCAGCGTGCGCAAGACTTTGGACTGCGTCTTCAGACTCATGTCGCCGACTTCATCCAGAAACAAAGTTCCGCGATCGGCCTTCTGGAACTTGCCTTCCTTGTCGGCGGTGGCTCCAGGAAACGACGATTTGCGATGCCCGAAAAGTTCGCTGTCGATCAGGTCCTCGGGAATCGCGGCACAGTTCATCTCGACAAACACTTCATCTTTGCGAAGGCTCTGCATGTGGATGGCATGCGCGACCAGTTCTTTGCCGGTGCCCGATTCGCCGTAGATCAGCACGCGCCCGTTGGTGGGCGCCATCAGCGCGATCTGCTGGCGCAGCGCCTTCATGGGAACGCTGTCGCCGACGATCACGCTCTTCGACTGTAGTTGCTTGCGCAGGTCGAGATTCTCATGGCGCAGCCGTCGCGCGTCGATCGCATTTTTCACCAAGATGAGCGTCTTTTCGAGCGAAAGCGGCTTTTCGGCAAAATCATAGGCGCCCAGCTTGGTGGCGCGCACGGCGGTCTCGATGGTCCCGTGGCCCGAGATCATGATGACCTCCGGCGGATCTTCCATCTCGCGGATCCTCTCCAGCACTTCCAGCCCGTCGATCCCGGTCAGCCACACATCCAGCAGGATCAGGTCGAAGCTGCTCTTGCGCAACAACTCGAGGCAGTCTTCGCCGCTCGGGCTGACGCTGGTCTTGTATCCCTCGTCATCGAGGATGCCCCGCAAGGATTCGCGGATACCGGATTCGTCATCAACGATGAGGATGTGGGCCATGGTTTGGCTTAACCGTACTTAGCTTGCCGCCGGTGCGCTGATGGTTTCAACGGCTACGGGCAACTCGATAACGAAGCGGCTGCCGAACGGCTTGTTTTCTTCCACGCGGATCGAACCACGATGGTCTTCCACAATTCTGCTCACAATCGCCAGACCTAGCCCCGTGCCACGTTGCTTGGTCGAAAAGTAGGGCAGGAACAGCCGCTCCTTGACGTCGCGCGAAACCCCTTGCCCGGTGTCGGAGACCACCAGCTCGACGGCATCCCGGCTGGCCAGGAGCGAAGTTGAAATCGTGATCTCTTTCAGCATCGCGTCGTGCATCGCCTCCGCGGCGTTATCCACCAGGTTCGCAACCGCGCGCTTGATCGCTTCCGGGTCGGCCATCACCGCCGGCAGATCGTGCGCCAGTTCCGTACGCACGCGAATGCCCTCCAGCCGCCCATTGAACATGATGAGCGCACTTTCCACCAGGTTATTCAAGCTGGCGGGTTGTGGGCGGGAAGCGGGAAAACGCGCCAGCGCCGAGAATTCGTCCACCAGCGTGCGCACGCTTTCGACGGCATTCCCGATGGTTTCCGCGCACGTGCGGATCACCTCAAGTGAGGCTGCATCGGGCGCCGAGCCCCGCGTCAAATGGCGATGAATGCGTTCGGCGGAAAGCGCGATCGGGGTCAGCGGGTTCTTGATTTCATGGGCCACGCGCCGCGCCACCTCGCGCCAGGCAGCCTGTTTCTGCGCTCGCAACAGGTCCGACAGGTCTTCGAACACCAGCACGTATCCGAGCCCTTCGGCGGCGTGGCTCAGCGCGGACACGGTTACGGCGACATTCAACTGAGCTCGGGGCAGGGCAAGTTCCATGTTCGCTGCGGTGATGCCCATACGATCGGCTCGACGGAGCAGCGGTTCGAGGTCGGCGAGGACATCCGCGGGTATCACGTCGCGTAGCGGCAGGTTCACCAAGTCCGCCGGGCTCACGTACTCACTCCGCTCCAGGTAGAACATGCGGGAGAAAGCGGCGTTCGCCAGCGTCACATGGCGCGCCGCGTCAATCGAAATCACTCCGGTGGGAAGACTTTCGAGAACCGTTTCGATGTAGCGGCGTCTACTTTCGAGCGCCTCATTGGCGGCGCCCACATGGCGACTGGAGGCTTCGATCTGGCGCCGGCTGGATTCGAGTTGCTCCGCCATGCTGTTGAATGACTGCACCAGTTCGGCCAGTTCGTCGGTGGCGCGGATATCGACGCGGTAATCCAGTTGCCCTTTGGAGATGGCCTCCGTGCCCGCCGCCAGCGCCGCCACGGGACGGTTGACCAACTTCGAAAGCAGGAGCGCGAGCCAAGTCGAGGCGAACAGCACCACCACCGTCAGCAGCAGCAGATATCCGATATAAGTCCGCCGGAACAACTTTCTTTTCCCCGCCAGCTCGATGTAACGCTTTTGGCTGTCCTGAATCTGCTTGGCGGTTTGGGCGAATTTTGGCGGGAGAGGCATGGCAACGAGCACAGCGCCGCCTTGCAGAGGGGCGGCCGCGACAATGTAGTCCGTCTGGCCCCACTGGAAGTGGGGGTGTTCTCCGCGCAGGGCGGACTGTAGCGGGAAGGCGCCCTTCATGTCGGTCCAGAGCGCCGGGGCGTTCACGCTGGCTGCGGCGTTGCCGTTGCCGTTGCCATTGTCCAGGGCCAGAACGAATCCGCCCTGCAGCGCCGGGATGTGTTCCCGAAGTTCTTCAGTGGCTTCAGGGAGATTTCTGCTGGCAAAGGCTCTTTGAAATTCGTCTGTCTGCGCGATGGATTGTGCTTCCGAGGCCGCATTCTGGCCGGCGTAATCATAGAGCAGAGCCGACATGGCCGCGGTATCCGCGCGCACTTCCTCGACCGGTTGGGAAAACCACTTGTCGATGGAGCGGTTCATTAGCCCGTACGAGAACCAGAACATCGCAAGCACGGGCAAGAATGACAGCAGCAGGCTGACCACCACCAGGCGCGTGCGGAACTTTGAACCGGCCACGCCTTGGCGCCGTTCCGCATAGAGCTTCAGCAGGTTGCGTCCAAGAACTAGCGTCAGCGCCACGAAGGCAAAGAAAATCAGGCCGCTCAGTCCAGCAAAAAACAGAAGTTGCTCATTGCTGTCGGGGCTGATGAACTTCAGATTGAACGAGGCCTGCAATACCAGGACCGCAAGCAGTAGAAAGGCGCCGATCGCCAACGTGATCACGAAGGCCCGACGACTGGAGGCCTTGGTTTCGTCGCGAATTGGGTTCGGCGTGGCCACGGCTAGGCGTCCCGGCAAAGACACAAAGCCGGCGACGACATTGCCCTATTATAGAGAGTCGTTGGTCGTTAGTCGCTGGTCGTTCGCGGTTCGGCGCATCCCGCGGAAAGCAAGTGCACCTGCACGCCAACGACTAGCGACCGACGACTAACGAGTCCTTGCCTGCTCCAGCGCATTCCGCAATGCCTCGTAAGCAGGCTTGGCACGATAGTTCCGGTCAAACGGCAGGGCCGCGCCTTGCGTCTGCTTCGAGTGCGATGCGATCCAGGAATACTTGTCCGTGAAACCCCATGTCTGGATCGCCGTACACCCGGGATGAGACAGGCAAGCGGCGGCGATCTGGCGATAGATGTCCGCCTGTAGTTGCAAGTCCTCGGGGCGAGGATTGCCGTTCGGGTCGACCGGCAGGGCGACGTCCATCTCGGTGATTTGGACCTGAACTCCCAGGTCAGTGAAGCGTTTGATATTGGCAGAAATGGACGCGACGTCGGCGTGCCGGTTCGCGATGTGCATCTGAAATCCCACGCCATTGATGGGCACACCGCGCTGCCGGAAATCGCGAACCATGGCATAGATCGCGTCCGACTTGGGATTCACGACCTCCGCCTCGGCCTCGTTGTAAAAGAGCTGAGCTTGCGGATCGGCTTCATGCGCCCAGCGGAAACAGCGCTCAATATAGGAGCTGCTGTCTCCCGCCGGGCCAATTCCGGGCTGGTCTCGCCAGATCGTGCTGCGCAGTTTTCCCGGGTGCAACTCGTCGAAGGCCTCATTGACCACGTCCCACGCGAACACCTTTCCCCGGTAATGTCCGACCACGGTCTTAATGTGTTGCTCAAGAATTTGCGCAAGCTCATTGGAAGTGTATTTTCCTTCCTCCAACCATTTTGGATTCTGCCGGTGCCAGACCAGCGTGTGACCGCGAACCTTCATGCCGTGCTGGGTCGCGAAATCCACAATTTGATCTGCTTGAGAAAAATCGAAAGACTGCCAAGCCGGATGCACCACCTCCCACTTGAGGGCGTCTTCCGGCTCCAGCATATTGAACTCACGCGCGAGCGTGGACGCGTATGCCGCCTCGGAGAGTTGCGCCGGCCTCACCGCAGTGCCGATGAGCAGTCCAGAACGCTGCGCAGCCTCGCGCAATGACTGCTCCCGGACGCCTGCGCCAAATCGCGGGCAAAAGGCCGCGGCCGCCAAAAGAAAGACAAGCGCTTGCCATTTCATGTCGTCACTCTTGACTCACTTTGCCTCAGGAAGGAACTTCTGCAAAGGACATTGCTCACACTGCGGTTGTGACTTTAGGCAGTAAGTCTTGCCGACTCCGACGATCAGCCCGTGCATTTCATTGAATACCTGGACCAGCGCAGCGCGCTCGGCCGTGCTCACGCGCGAAGGCCGATGACTGGAGCCCTGCGGCCCGCATGTATCCTTTTTCACCGCCGAGACGCCGAGAGCGCCGAGGAAAACTTCTTGAGTTTTGGAAAAATCAGTAGGACGTCCAGTGAGACAACCAGGGCCACTCGGTTCCGAATTCGACCGTGGATTTTCTCGGCGTCCTCGGCGTCCCTGCGGTGAAAAGCTCTCCGCAGCGGGTACCTCGCCCAGTGCCTGCTCGAACATTTGCCGAATTTCATCGTAGCCGGCCACGCTGGAAACAACCTGGTGCCGTTCCAGAATGCGCCTTGTGTAAGCGTCCACAACAAAGACCGGATGATTGCCGGCATACAACAGAATCGAGTCCGCGGTCTCCGGCCCAACACCATTGAGCGCAAGCAGTTCGTCGCGAAGTTCGGCCGTTGGCCGCGCGAACATCCTCGCCAGCAACCCGCCATAACGCTCATCGAGAAAACTTACAAACGTTTTCAGCCGCTGCGCTTTCTGCCGGAAGTAACCTGCCGGGCGAATCAATCGCTCAAGCTTAGACTGAGGCGTGCGCCGGATCCCGCGGATCGTCAGAAGGCGCGCTTTCCGGAGATTGGCGAATGCCTTCTCAACGTTCGTCCACGAAGTGTTCTGCGTTAAATATGCTCCAACAATCACCTCAAAGCGCGATTGCGCCGGCCACCAGTGCTGGCGTCCCCAGGCAGAAAACAACGTGTGGTAGTAAGCGCGGATCGCGTCGTGTTTGATTTCGCTCATGGCGTGCGCGGGTTGGAATGGGCGTCAGCATTATAGGGCGTTGCACTGGCCTATGATCTCAAAACACGGAATGCAAAGGTGGCTCTGCATTATTTCCGAGTTTCTTGGTACATTCACAAGGGAATAAGGATGGTTCCATGGATGGTTGGTATAGGGCGGAGGGGTCTTCATTTCATCTGGGAGTGACCTGGATTGAGGAGGAACAGGCTTTCAATTTTGCCCTATATTCGAAGCATGCCGCCGAAGTGACTCTGTTGTTGTATTCCAAAAGCGACCTTGTTCACCCACTTCACGAATACGGGTTCGATCCCTTGATAAACAAATCCGGGCGAGTCTGGCATTGCCGGCTGAAGGGTGCCGCGATTTCTGACGCCCGTTATTACGGCTACAGAGTCGCCGGACCAAATGAGCCCGGCGCTGGCAATCGCTTCGATGATCAGAAGATCCTCGTCGACCCGTATGCCAGATCGTTGTTTTTCCCTGAGCACTTCAGTCGTCAAGCCGCCGAGCTACCCGGAAGCAATGCGGGAAGAGCCCCGCTTGGAGTAATCGCCGTCGAACACAGCTTCCCTTGGGATGACGACCATCCACCTGTTCACACATCCGACCTGGTTACTCGAGTCCGCCTGTCAGGCTGCTCAGGCTTGCGCTTTGGGCAAACCGTGAATCGCACTCGCGAAGCCTGTTAGCGCCGCGCCGTCGAAGATGAGGTCGACGCCGATCACTATGCCAAAGAAGTAGGTACTCTCTGAAGGGTAAATGACCAAAAGATAGATGCCGAGGCCGATGGAGACGAGTCCCGAAAACGTCGTCCATCCCCACCTGGGGAACTGAATCACACTCGACCCGATTGCGCGGAACAGCCCGCCTACGATGAAGAGTACAGCGAGCAGCATGGTCACACCTTCCGCACCTGCGTCCGGGTGACGAATCAGGAGGTATCCAGTGACTCCGCGGATGATCGCGTTCAGCAGGTACAAAAAGAATCCGTGCCAGTTGAAGGCGAAGAACGAATTAACGAACCAGACTACGGCGCTGATCAGAAGCACCCAGCCTAGCACCAGAATCGAGAAACTGGTTGCGGTCTGCGCTTTGCCGACGCACATGACACCCAGAATCATCAGCAGAATGCCGAAGAAGAGAAACCAGCCCCAGGATCTCCTGACTTGCTCGAGGCCGGTGGCGAAGACATCAGACAAATAGGTCATTGTTTTTCTCCTTTTCTTTTCGCGCACCGCCGTTATTCGGCTTTCGCCGGTTCGGCAGTGCGGTTGAATCAATTCTCAGCGCAAGAAAACCTCCGGAGCGTTCTTTGGAACGACCAACGGTGTCGCCGTCTTTGGGTCCGGATTGAACTTACTGAAGACCGACGGGTTCTTGCGGAAGTGCCGCTCCAACGCATTGACCCGATTTTGGTCATTGGGGTGATCTGATAAGAGCTGGGGCACCTCTTCCGGCTTGGCGCCTTTAAAATCCTGAAATAGCCAGACAAGTCCCCAAGGGTTGTATCCGGCAGCGGCACACACGTCAGAGCCGGTGATGTCGGCTCGGGATTCCGCATCTCGGGAGTAGCCGAGGGAACGCAGTTCGCCAAGGAGAGCGACGGCCAATGAGGGGCCCAGAAGAATGGCGGCTCCAACTTCCCGCTCCATGATTTTCTGCCGCTTTTTCGCCAACTCCATGGAGTCGTGATGGATGGTGTGGGAGACCTCGTGACACAAGGTGCCGGCGAGTTCGTCCGTATTCTTTACGAAATACAGGAGCGAATCGACAACATACACGTTGCCACCCGGAACTGAGAACGCGTTTGGTTGAGTTTCATGAACCAGATAGAACTTGAACGGGTGGTTGTATCGCGGTTGCGCCGCTCGGGTAATGGCCTCCGCAATCGGTCGCAACGTATCGTACAAGGGAGATGATTCTATGATTTCTCCCTTGGCCTTGAGTTGGTTGAAGACCTCCTGGCCCATCTGTATTTCCTCGTCCTGATTCTGCCCTTGAGACGCTGATGGGGTTTGTGCGATCCCAACCCCCGCGAAACACAATGCTCCAACGATGCTGCACAGGAGCCGCTTTCGAAGTAGTTCGAATGCATTCATGGTCCATCTCCCCGAATTTAGTCTCTCTACTGCATAGTCTGCGGGATCTGTTTACTGTTCGTTCGAGCCCTTTCAATCAGCAATACAGCCCCTCGTCTGGCCCGAGCTCAATCCCTGAAGCCAACAAGTACGAGCGTACGGCCCGTTCGGCTGCAAGCCAATCGAGCTGCCGATTGACATCTTAGGCGACCCCTAGAGTCTCCACGAACCAGCTCCGTGTACGCTTTTACCACCTTCGCGAAACGCCGGGTCATGACGGCTTCCCGTCTCCTGACCATTGCCACTTAGTGGCGGAGAATACGCGGCCGGGAGTCGCAGCTCAGAACGAACCTGCAGTAACTGCATGAGCTGGGAACGGGAAACGACTCCTTGCAAAGTGCCATTCGCGACCACCGGCAACTGGTTGACATCGTTGCTGGCCACGAGTTTCAGCGCATCCAGAACTGGCGTGTCAGGAGTGACGATATACAACTCCCGCAGCGGGCGCATGGCTTCGCGCACAGTGGTCTTGTCCCAACGGTCACGCGGGATGCGGCCCACATCGCGGGGGGTAATGAGGCCCACGAAATGACCCTGGTCTTCCACTGCGAAACATCGTTCGCCGGCCCTCAGAAGGTAGGTATTAACAAACTCCTGCAAACTCATTCCAGAGCTCACAATGGCACAATCACGCGACATCACCTCGGAGACTGGTATGCCGCGAAGCGATTCCGTAATCCCCACCTGGGCGTAGCTGGCCTTGGCCGCGTCCATCAGAAACCAGCCAATGAATGCGATCCACAGGCCGCTGAAGCCATCGCCGGAGAAAAACTTCACTACCCCATCGAGAATGAACAGAAAGGCCACTACTTGGCCGACGCGAGCGGCGATGCGGGTGGAGCGATCTGCATTCTTGGTAATCGCCCACACGATCGCGCGTAACACCCGGCCACCATCGAGCGGAAAGCCGGGAATCATGTTAAAGACCGCGAGAAGGATGTTGATATATCCTAACCAGACCAGGACCCCAGTCACCGCAGTCTGCGGTTCGATGGAACGTTGCCAGCCAAGGCCGAGCGCGATCGCGAGGCAGCCAAAGCCGATAATCAGGCTGGCGATCGGTCCGGCGATCGCAACCCAGAATTCTGTTTTCGCGTCGGTGGCGTCATCCTGAATTTGGGAAACACCGCCGAGCGCGAACAGGGTAATCGACGTGACTTTCAATCCACGCCTCTGGGCTACCAGTGAATGCGCCAGTTCATGCAACAGCAGGGTGACGAAGAACAGAGCCGCAGTGATGAGCGCAGCGATCCAGATCTGGGCCGTGCCCCAATTCGGGTTTACCTGACGGAAGTGTTCGCCGAGTGAGAACACGATCAGGGCAGCAATAATGAACCAGCTGTAATGAAGCCCGATCTCTATTCCAGAAATTTTTCCGAGTTTGATGTTGGAGCGCATCTGCGACCTTCCTTATCGAGCAGCCATGCACCTGGGTCCTCGTTCTTTGGTCCTCGTTCGTACTTCGAGTATTTGCTCCAAAGGGAGGTCTTTTGTCCTCCCTTTGGACAGGTGCCTGAACCGGGCTGAGGTGTCTCGGGTTACGAGGCCTTGGCCTTCGCAGCCGCCGCTTTTGCCTTGAGCACCTGAACTTTT
>Ga0181539_1003280_pt1 | contig 15077 bp, 9 predicted proteins | sample PEATcosm2014_Bin_46_FD_119767 | JGI IMG/M metagenome (GOLD analysis project Ga0181539, IMG submission 119767) | Peatland microbial communities from MTU Mesocosm Facility, Houghton, MI, USA - PEATcosm2014_Bin23_60_metaG | ecosystem: Environmental > Terrestrial > Soil > Wetlands > Peat | place... | reverse complement strand
TTCATCCTCGCCATCGTCACGGCGCAATGGCTCGGGGTCTTCGTCTCCTACATGCTGATCACGACGCCCAACGCCACCATTTTCGAGGAGGCCGGGGCGCTGCTCGCCATCTACATGTGCATCAATATCGCCACGGTGGCCGTGTCGATCGTCGGCAAATGGCTCGTGATCGGACGCGTCAAGCCGGGGCGCTATCCGTTGTGGGGCGTCTATTACTATCGTTGGTGGCTGTCGCAGCGACTGATCGGCCTCACCCAGGCCAAATGGTTTCAGGTCTCGCCGCTCATGCGGCTGTATCTGACGGCGCTGGGCGCCAAGATCGGCGACGACGCGCAGATCGGCGAATTGGACATGGGGGCGATCGATCTCGTGGCGATCGGCGCCGGCTCCAGTCTCGGCTCCAGACTGAAACTCTCCAACGCGCGCGTCGAGGGTAATGAGCTGGTCATCGGAACGATCGACATCGGCGCGGACGCCTATATCGGCTCCTCCTGCGTGATCGAGGATAATGTCGTCATCGGCGAAGGCGCCGCGCTCGAGGATTTGACCTCGGTTCCGGCCGGGTCGCGCATCCGCGCCCATGAAATCTGGAACGGTTCGCCCGCGCGCCGCACCGGAACCGTTGATCCCGCCTCGCTCGACCCACAGGCCGAGGCGGGCCCCTTCCGTCGCCTGACAATGGGCCTCCTGTTCACGCTGCTGGTTCTCTCGATTCCGCCGCTGGGGCTTCTGCCGATCTTTCCCGCCTTCTGGGCGTTCGACCAGCTCGACATTTGGATGGGCGCCGCCGCGGACGGCGACCGCGCCCTTTACCTCGCGGCGGTTCCGTTATTCGCCTGGCCGGCCGCCTTCATCATGGTGCTGGTGACGGTCGCCTTCATTGTCGCCTTCCGCTGGCTGGTCCTGCCGCGCGTCAGAGAGGGGACTTATTCCACCTGGTCCTTCTTCTATCTGCGCAAATGGGCGGTCGCGCTCGCGACCGAGATCACGCTGGAGACGCTCTCATCGCTGTTCGCGACGCTCTATATGCGCACGTGGTATCGGCTGATGGGAGCCAAGATCGGGAAGGATTCGGAAATCTCGACCAATCTCGCCGGCCGCTACGATCTCGTCGAAATCGGCGACAAATGCTTCATCGCCGACGAGGTCGTGCTCGGCGACGAGGATATTCGCCGCGGCTGGATGTATCTCAAACACGTCAAGACCGGCGAACGCGTCTTCATCGGCAATGACGCGGTGGTGCCGCCCGGCGCGGAAATTCCCAATGGCGCGCTGATCGGCATCAAGTCCAAGCCGCCAGCCAACAGCGAATTGGCGGAGGGCGACACCTGGTTCGGGTCGCCGCCGATCAAACTGCCCGTGCGGCAAAGATTCGACGGCGGCGCCGCCTGGACCTATCAGCCGCCGCGCTGGAAAAAGGCGATGCGCGCCTGTTACGAGGCGGTGAGCATCTCGCTGCCGCCCATGCTGTTCGTCACCTTCGGAACCTGGGCGGTGGAGAGCTTCGGCCAGAAGCTGATCGACGGCGAATATGGAACGGTGGCGGCGCTGTTCATCCTCGACTCGGTTCTGATTTCGCTCGCCATGACGCTTGTCATCGTCTGCGTCAAATGGCTGACCATGGGGCGCTACGAGCCGCAGGTGAAGCCGATGTGGTCGTTTTGGGCCATGCGCACCGAGTCATGCGCGGTGCTCTATTGGGGCCTCGCGGGCAGGGTTTTGCTCGAACATCTGCGCGGCACGCCCTTCCTGCCTTGGATATTGAGGCTGTTCGGCGCGAAATTCGGCGAAGGCGTGTTCATGGACACGACCGACCTCACCGAATTCGACTGCGTGAAAGTGGGCGATTTCGCCGCGCTCAACGCCGTGAGCGCGCTACAGACCCATCTTTACGAAGACCGCGTCATGAAGGTCGGCCGCGTCGACGTCGGCAAGGGCGTCACCGTCGGCGCGGGCTCCACCGTGCTCTATGACACGCATGTCGGGGATTTCGCGCGGCTCGGGCCGCTCACCGTGGTCATGAAGGGCGAGACGATCCCGGCGCATTCGGAATGGATCGGCGCCCCCGCCGAGCCCGCGGCGGCGAGAATCGCCGTCGCCATCGAGAGCGCGAAAGAACTGTCCCGCGTCTACGCGACCTCGCCGCTCTTGAAGCCTCTCGGCGTGTTGACGGCTTTCCTTTCCAGACCGCCGCGTCGATTGTTGAAATTGTCCGCCGCGGCTCTCGTCGTCGTCCTCGGCGCGGCGACGATTGACCGCGGCCTGAAGCTGACGGGTTCTGGCCGGGACCCGCGCTCCATCATTGAAACCCGGTCGGGAACGACCAGGGTCGCGCCCCCGTCCTCGCCGGGCGCCCAATCGATCGCGCCGGAGCCCGCGCCCTTGCCGCCAACGCGGCCGGCCTCTCAAACGATCACGATGGACGAGGTCCGGTCCAGCTTCTCGCCGAATTATTTCGTCCTCGGAAAGAGCGCGCCAGTCCTTTGGATCGTCGCCGGAAAACAGATCGGCGCCTGCGACCATCGCCTCTTCGCGCCGAGTCCGAATCTGGAGTTCGACGCGAAAAAGGGACGGCGGGCCACGCAATTTGTCCCCGGCCACGCGGGCGTCATTCCATGGAGCTGTTCGGCCGGAACGCCGCATGGCCAGTCCGATGCGATCGAAGCGCCTCCACCCGACCTCGAATTGCCCGCGGCGGCTTCGCACGCGCCAACGCGGATGATCGGGGCGCGGCCCGAAGTTCCGACGCCACGCGGGCGGCGTCGCTCGAGTCATGAGCGATGAGCGGCCAGCGGGTCGCGGTCAAGGATGGATTGTCGATGTCCTCGAAGGCGATCGCTCCGCCGCGATTTCCGGCTCGACGAGACGACTCCGCGCGCCGCCGACGACGCGACGCTTTCGCGCGGCGCGCTTCTTCAGCCAAATATAGACGCCGGTGACCGAGAGCGCCGTGATGACGAAGCCCATCGCGCAGACGAAAATCTTCATCGGAAGGCCAAAGACCCGAGCCATGTGCAGCATGGACAGCCAGCGCGAAATCGCGTCGCCGGTCTTCTCCGTCGCCTTGCCGGGCCACGACGCGTCAAGCGGCGCGCCCGTGTCGGCGTCGAAACTCACATAGGTTCCGGCGTCCGCGTCCCCGTCGAGAGAACCGTGGACCACCAGATAGTAGGAGCCGTGCTCGCGATCGAAAATAAGAGCATTCTCCCATCCGATCGCGAAGCCATGCAGGCGACCCTGTTCGTCGAGCAAGGCGCGGCCGGCCTCATGCGCCGCGCGCCAATCGAGTTTGGGGTTGTCGAGCGGCTCCGCGCGCGCGGGCATGTTCGCCGTTGGCTCGCTGTGAGCGAACAGCGTGTTCATCACGGGCGCATAGACTTGAGGAAGATTGAAAGCGACGCTCGACCAGGCGAAGACGAACAGCATCGCCCAGGTCCACAGACCGAAGGCGCGATGGATGTCGAAGTTTATTCGATAGGCGCCGGCGCCAAATTTGATCAGCCAGGCCGGCTTCCATCGGCTCCACCAAGATTTCGCCGACGATGACGCGCGCTCGCGGCGCGAAAGCGGAAAGGTGAGGTAGAAGGAGACGAAACAGTCGATGGTCCAGACTAACGCGGTGACGCCGAGGATGTAGCCGCCTAAGCTTCCCGTGCTCGCCGGCAGGGCGAGCGACATATGCAGGCGATAGAGAAAGGAGATGATGTCCTTTTTCGCCAGCGAGACCTCGCCCCATAGGCGCTCGCCGAGCCTGTCGCCCGTATAGGGATCGAAATAGGCCTGGATCGGCCGGGCGGCGGGGTCTTTTTGCGTTTGAACCACGAACTCGACCGAACTCCCCGCTTCGACATGCAATTGAACGATGTCGAAGCGCGCATCGGGATAGAGCGCCCGCGCCTTCTCGCGCAGGATGAGCGGATCGAGCATCGGCGCGTCGCGCTTGGCGACGGTCAAGAGTTCGGGATTGAGCCAGAGATCCAGCTCGGCGCGAAAGGCCAGCACGGCGCCGGTGAGCCCGACGATGACGAGAAAGCCCGCCATCGCCAGCCCGGCCGAGCGATGCAGCCACACCCAAAAGGAGCGCTGCATCGTCAAAACTCCATGCGCAGCGAGCCCTTGAAGGCGCGCGGCTCGCCGATGACGCGCTGCGTGAAGGACCAACCCTGGCCTGGCGTAATCGGAAAATAGTTTCCTCCGGCGGAATAATATTTGTGGTCGAGAAGATTGTTGACGTTCAACTGCGCCGTGATCTTCCTACCCTCGAAATCGAAGCTATAAGCGGAGAAGATATCCGCCGTCGCATAAGAGGCGATGTCGGTCTGATTCCTCGGGTCCGCATAATCGAGGATGCGTTGAGAATCCCGATAGGTGACGCCGCCACCGAATTTCAAGCCTTTGAAATCGCCCTGCTTGAACTCATAGCTGGTGAAGCCGCTGGCGGTGTTGCGAGGCACGTTTGGAAAACGCGAACCGACTGTCGAAATCCCGTTGGAATCCGTGTCGTTCGCCACGGTAATGCGGGTCTCCGTATTGGCGTAGGCGAGAGTGATATTCCAGCCGGGCAGAACCTCGCCTTGAACGTCGAACTCGACGCCCTTGGCGTTAACCGCGCCTGTTACCAGGCTAAAGCCGAGATGCGCCAAATCGGCTGTCGGCACATTGGTTTTGGTCAGGTTGAAATAGGCGGCGGTAGCCCTCAGCTTGCTGTCGAAGAACTCAGCCTTGGCGCCGAACTCATACTGCACGGCGTCCGAGGGCGGAACAGGCGTGCCGGGAAAAATCTGTCCACTATTGGGGCCAAAGCCTTCCGCGTAGTTGCCATAGAGACTGAGCCAGTTTTGCGGCTGCCACAACACGCCGACTCGGGGCGTGACGCGCTGGGCTTTGGTTGGGACGTTTAGAGTCCAGTCACCGACCCGATAGTCGCTGTTCCGAGACAATATTGTGACATTTTGGTATCTCACGCCTCCCATCAGATGCAGGCCAAACGGCAGCTTGATCTGGTCTTGAATATAGATGCCTTCATCGTATTGTGTCTGGGCTCCCGTAGCTTCGTAAGCTGGCATGCCGCTCAAAGGCAGGCCGGGATGAACCGGGTTAAAGAGATCGATCGGCGAGTCGACGGCCGTCTGCAATTGTTGCCCATAATAGTTGTATCTATAAATCTCCCCGCCAAACAACAGTGTATGCCGTAGTTCCCCGGTATTAAAGTGTCCGATTAGGTCCGCATTGGATGCAAAGATATCCGCCTTTGTATTTGACAGTATCACCAAACGGTCAACGAATATTCCGTTCCCAGTGTCTTGTATCCCAAGCGGTAAGAAGTCAAAACTATTTAGTGACGTGCGAGTATATTGTACGCGATGTCTTATAGTCCAATCGTCGTCAAATTGATGTGACCAGTTGAACCCGAACAGGAGTCGCTCAATCTTGTCGGGGGAATATTCACCATAATTAAGGCTGCGTGGGATTGGCAATATCTGGCCATTGTAGGTCGGCATGAAGCCGTAAGGGTCGGATTGATCGGTATTATTGTATTCGAACTCTAGTGTCGCCTGAGTTCTGGGGTCGATGTTCCATTTCACCACCGGGGCGATGAAAAAAGTGTCGCTTTTCGCCAGATCCACAAAGGTATGAGCGTTTTCGTAGGACATGTCGACGCGGTAGAGAACGCTCTTGTCCTGCGTAACAGGCCCGGTGGCGTCGATCGTGGTGCGATAGGTCGCGAAAGAGCCGATCTGCTGCTGCACCGAATAGGCGGCTTTTTCCTGCGGCTGTTTGGTGATGACGTTCACAATGCCGCCGGGGTCGACGAGACCGTAAAGAATCGCGGACGAGCCCTTGAGCACCTCGACGCTCGCGACATTGGCGAATTGCAGCGCGCCGGCGCCGATGCCGCCGAAATCGTCGCGGAAGCCGTTTCGGAAATAAGAATTTGTCTCGAAGCCACGAATGGTGATGGAGCCCCCAGGGCTTGGATCATGGGCGGAGTTCGCCGCGATAGTCACGCCGCTGACATTCTTGACCGCCTCCTCGAGCGTGGTGACCTGCTGGTCTTGCAACACCTGCTGCGTCACCACCTGCACATTGAGCGGCGTCTCCATGATCGGCGTGTCGGTGCGCGTGCCGGTGGCGGCGTCCGGCGCGAGATAGCTGGTCGGGTCCATCTTGGCCCTGGCGCCCCAGGCGTCGCCTCCACCGCTTCCCGATCCGCCGTCTCCCGATCCGCCGTCGCTCACAGGCCGCGCCGTGCCAACGTCGATCTCCGGCAAGGCCTCCTGCGCCAGAGCGCTGCACGATAGCCAAGTCGCGGTGAGAGCGCCGGCGGCGGCGACGCGCGAGAGACGAGAACGAGACATGGGTATAGCTCCTGATGCGGCTGGAGAGCCGTCAAAGTCCGAATGCGCGATGCGGCGCGAAAAGCCGCGTTCAGTCGGTCAGGAGAAGATTGGCGGCGCGCGCGAGGACCAGGCCCCGGTCCAGCCGATGGGGCGCGCGTCGGGATCGTCGATAAGGCGTCCAGCGATCCGCGTAATGGCGAGGGAGGGATAGAATACCGCGGCGTCCGATCGCGCGGCGTCGTGAAACGGCGCCCAATCGTGATCGCGAGCAATGCAGAAAATGCAACATGGGGAGTGATCGCGCTGGCCCCGCGCTGGCGACGAATGGCTCCCATCGACGTCCGCGTTGCAGTCCACGCCGAGAGCAGCGAGCGCCGCGCTCGCCTCGACGCCGCGCCGATGGGAGGGCGATGTCGCGATCGCGGCGAGGCTTTGCAACGCGATCAGAAGAGCGACGAGAGCCGCGACGATCGGGCGCGCCGAGCGTCCTCGACCGCGGCTCGTTCCCATTCGCTCGATCACCCCGCCTGTTCCCTTCCGGAATTGTCCTATAAAGCCGCGCGCGGCCCCGACCATCGCCCCGAAGCGATTCGGACGCGTGAAGGCTAAGTAACAAAGAACCCTAACCTGAGTGCAACCGCCGCGGACTCCGGCGAATGGGACACCCTTTTCCCGACCACTGTGCCAAATTTGTCACATTCGCTGTCGCGAACCGCGGAGAGGACGCGGCGACTGGCGCGCGAGACTCCTTGTTCGCCGTCGCGGGATGTGAAATCGTCCGGCGGAAAGACATATGACAGGCGCGCGGCCTTTCGCGACGCCGCGTGGAGCCAGGCATCGGGAACGCCATTCAATGCGTATTTTGATGGTCGAGGATCAGCTGGAAATGGCCGCGTTGATCGCCAAGCGCGTCAGCGGGTCCGGATTCGTCGCGGATCATGTCGCGTCCATCGGCGACGCGATCGAAGCGCTGAAAGGCCACGAATACGCGCTCGTTCTGCTCGATCGCCGTCTCCCGGACGGCGACGGGGTTTCGGCCTTGCCGGCGATGCGCAAGCTGCGGCCCGGCGTTCGCATCCTGCTTGTGACCGCGCTTTCCGACATCAGCGAAAAGATTCGCGGTCTCGACGCCGGAGCGGACGACTATTTGACGAAGCCGGTCGACGCGGACGAAATGATGGCGCGCATCAGAGCCTGTTTGCGAAGGCCGGGCGGCGAGAGCCAGCCCATGGTCGTGGTCGGCGAATTATCCTTCGACCTCGACGCTTGCCAGGCTTTCGTCGCCGGAAAGCCATTGGCGCTGCAAAAACGTGAACTGACGCTGCTGTCGGTCTTGATGCGGCGCGCTGGGCGGACCGTCGCCCATGGCGCGCTTGTCGACGAAGTATATGGCCTTGGAAAGACGGTTCAGGAGGACGCGCTGCGCATGCTCGTGTCGCGCCTGCGCCAGCATCTGAACGAGGCGAACACCGGCGTGAACATCCATTCGGCGCGCGGCATCGGCTATATTCTGACAAAATCCTTGCAATGACGAAACATTCGTCCCTGGCGCGGCGGCTCTCGATACATCTCCTGGCCCTGCTTCTGCTCGGGTCGATCGCGATTTCGCTGTCCTATATGGCGATGTCCCTGACGGGAATTGGCGGCCTGCCGCCCATGGCGCTGAACGATCTGGCGGAAGGCCCGGCGCGCGCGCTGGTCTTCAAGTCCATCGCGCGCTCTCCCGACGGCTCGCTGTTTATCGAACCGACCGCGGCGTTGCGCGCGCAGGTGAAACGCACGCCGACCCTGCTCTATGCCGCTTACGATCCCGTCACCGGAGCCGCGCTGCCGGGATCGTCGGCCAGACTGGTCGAGGCGCTGGGCGACTTCCATCAAAGCCGCATCAACGCGGGCAGCGTGAATTTCAGCATGGACGGCGACGAAAATACCGGACTGTTTGGGCAATGGAGCAAAGCGGAGACGCCATTTGGGTGGATGATCATCGCGATCCATGGCTACACATATGAACCGACGAATATACGGGACATCGCGCTGGATTCCCTGATGGGATTGCTCTATTGGTCCGGCCCTCTTTTCGCCTTCGCGGCGTTCCTGATCTGGTTCGGCGTGCGGCGCGGGCTGGCCCCGCTGAAGGCGGCGGCCCGAGACGCGAGCCGCATCGACATGGATTCGCTCAATCAGCGATTTCCCGAAAGCGAAATGCCGATCGAGGTTCTGCCTTTCGTGAAGGCCGTGAACGAAGCGCTGACGCGCCTCGACGCCGGCGTCGCCAGGCAAGGGCGTTTCACCGCCAACGCCGCTCATGAATTGCGCACGCCGATCGCCATTCTCGACGCGCGGGCCGACGCGGTGGACGACGCCGCGCTCAAACGGGAGATGAAGCGCGACGTGCGGCGCATGCGGACGGTCGTCGACCAGTTGCTGCTCCTCGCGCGGCGCTCCAGCAATGAAAACGACGACGCTCCATCGATCGATCTCGGGGAAGCCGTTCGATCCATCGCCGGAAACTATCTGCCCATCGCGATCGCCAATGGCCGTCACCTCGAACTCGACGCGCCGACGCCGCCGGTGATCGCGCGCATCGGCCGTTGGGAGCTCGAATGCGTCGTCGGCAATCTGATCGACAACGCCTTGCGGTCGGAACCTCCCGGCGGATGCGTCTCGATTCGCGTGGGAGCGGATCGCGAAATCGAAGTCGTCGATCACGGCGTAGGCGTGGCGCCGGAAGATCGCGAGCTGATTTTCGAGCCCTTCTGGCGCAAGAGCGATGCGCCGCCTGGCACGGGCCTCGGCCTCGCCATCGTCAAGGAGATCGTGGAGACGCATGGCGGACGAATTTCCGTCGAGGAGACGCCCGGCGGCGGCGCGACGTTCAGGATGACGTTTCAATAACCGCGAGGCGGGATTTGGCCCGCGATCGGATAGCGGTTTGGCGACGAAGGTTTGACCACCGTCGATTCCGAGCTCGAACTGTTTTCCATGGATGCGCGGAGCGCCCCATGGGATGCGCGGAGCGCCCCCCATGGTGAATTGGCCACGCTCATCTCTTGGATCGGTTGGCGCGTTTCCAGCGCGACCTTCGGCCCGCCGCCGCGGCGCCCGATTCGCGGCTATTCGCCAGTCGAATCGGGCTTACGAGGGGGACAGCCGCGCCGACCGCCCGGGCGGGGATCAATGCGCCAGCGGATCGGGGCGCAACTGGAAATTCACCACCAGCGGGCTGGAGTAGGTTTCCGGCGTATTGCCCGGCGCTCCGGGCGCCGGCGCGTCGACCGCCTCGATATGGAACGGCGTGCGATTGCCCGAGGTCGACCACAGACCACGCCCCTTCCACCCGGCGGCGGGATCGTCGATGCGGCCGTCGACGCCCTTGGCGTAGAAACCCATCGGATAGGGCACGCGCAACTCGACGACGCGGCCGTTCGCCAGCGCGTGCAGCGAGTCCGACTGGTTGCCGGTGGCGAAGGGCGTATTGGCGCCGAGCCCCAAAATGTCGTGCCGATCGACCCAGGCGTAATAGGGCGTCTCCGCCGAGCCCGGCGCGCCGGCGAAGCCCGGCCCTGGCAGCGGGTAGAATGTCCAGCCCTCGGGGCACTTCTCGCCCTTTTCCGCGCCGGGGCCGTTGAGCGGCCCCTTGCATTTGCGCCGATCGAAGCTCGCGAGATGCCCGCTGCCAAGCGCGGCCCAAAACACGCCCTCGCCATCCACGTCGGCGCCGCGGATGCCGTAGCCGGGCAGCGGAACCTTATAGACCTCGGTCAGCGCCGTTTCCGGCGGATTCTGGCCGAGCGCGACGCGGATCGCATAGCCGGGGAAAGTGAGATTGGAGCCCCATACCGAGCCGTCGAGGGGGCTCCAGGAGACGCTATAGAGACCGAACGGAACCCGCGTGTCCTTTCTCGGATCGACGGGTTTTCCGGGCTCGTTATAGTCCGCGCCGCGCTTGCCGTCGCCGTCGGTGTCGACGATGAGCGGCGTCCAGCCCTGCGCCTTGGCGGCGTCGCCGGTCTCCCAGAATTTCTTCGTGTTCACCCAGCCGAGGACGGCGAGTTCCCCTTGCGCGGAATTGTTGAGGAACACCGTGTCATCGGCGTCTCCCGCGAAGTTGAGATGATGCGAGCCGAAACATGTGTCGATGAACGACCACTTCTTGCTTTTGGGATCGTAGACCGAAACCTGGCGCGCGTTGCCGACGAAACCGTCGGGCTTGGCCGCCAACGGATAGAGCTGCGCCGAACGAATGGGCGAATTCTTCGTGCAATAGTCGGGCGTGTTTTTCGGCGAGCGCGTTTGCGCGGCGAAATATACGCGCCCCTGCGCGTCCATCGTCGGCGTATGCGCGTTGAACTTGCTATTCCAGAGAATCTCCTTGCCAAAATAGGGCGAGGGCTCGATCACCGGATTGGCGAGCAGGGAGCTTGGCGCGTCCGCGTCGCGCAATCGCGCCGGAAGCAGCGTCTTCGTATTCTTCACCGGATCAAGCACGGGCACGTCGTCGCTGCCAAGCTCCGTGGCGCCATAGATCTGTCCATAGGGATTGATCGTCGGCTTGCGTTTGTCGGTGAGCGCGAGGTCGTGGAGATAATGCTTGGGATCGGCGTAGTCGCGCACCGTGACCACGAGGTTGCGCTCGACGCCGACCGGGCGCGGCGGCGTCTCGTGTGGAAGCTCGCCAGCGGCGATGCGGTCGGTCCAATCCGCGAACAGCGCGAGCTGTCCGCCGTCGCTTGAATCGAGTCGCGCCATGCCGTTGATCATCGCCGTCCCGCCCTGGCCTGATTGCAGCCGGCGCCGCCAGGCCTCGACGGAAGACTCGAAATGGCCGAGCGCCGGAGGAATCGTGCGCGTCGCGACATTGCCCAACTGATGACATGGACCGCAGCCGTTGGTTTTGACCAGATCGAGCCATTCCTCCTGCGACTTGAAATTCTCCGGCACGCCATTCCCGGACAAGCCCGTGCCGGGAAATTTTTCGCGCCCAGGCGTCTTGAGCAGCGAGAGCCAGTATATTGGCGGATAATATTGCGCGGCGGCCGCGAGATTGGGCGCGACGACCGCCGTCAGATTAACGATCTCGCCGGGCTCCGTCGCGACCTTGGGGGAATCGACGAGGCCGTAGCCGCGCACCCACAAACGGTATTTGGCCTTGGGCAGGTCGGGAATGACGTAACGCCCCTCGTCGTCCGTCACGACGATCTTGGCGAAGCGCGTCTTCAGATCGGTCGTCTCGGCGATGACCCAAACGCCAGCTTCCGGACCGACGCGGCTTGTTACGACGCCGCCAATGTCGTCGGCGTCGATCGCGACGACAGTCCCGGCGCTCGTCCCTGCTTTGTCGTCGACCGCTTGCGCCGACCCGGCGGACGAACACAAAGCGGCCGCGACGCCGGCGGCGATGATCGAAGTCTTTCCCCTGCTCATTGCATGCCTCATCCTGTTCGATCTCGACCCGCCGATATGGACCCACCGCCCCGAGAGGGCCCGTTGTTCAGTCGGCTCCGCGATGGGCCAGCGGCGACACGTCGCGCTCAAGAAGATGGCCCGCCCGATCCCATCTAGAAACGAAATAGCGCGCATTGCGGTCGTTTTCGCGCCCTGGGACGCGCTGATCGGAAACGACCTCCATTCCGCCCTCCGTCAGCGGGGCGATTTTCGCCGGGTTGTTGGTCATCGCGCGCGCGACGTCGATCCTTGGCGAGGCGACGAAGCCAGGCTCCGCGCGGTCCAATCCGATCCGCCGCGACCGAGGGCCGGCGAGCGCGAGGCGGGCGGAACCCCGCGCCGCGCCATCGCGAAGGATTGCGGGCCGGCCGGCGCGAATTTCGCGAATCGCCCGCTCCGCGTCGATGTGGCCGGCCGCGGAGCGAATCCGCCTTTGCGCGAGAACGAAAGGCACGAGCGTTCTGATCCAGCTTGATGATGGCTGCCCCGAGTTATAATTTATCTATCCGATAGAGCAACAAGAAATATAGCCCGCTCCGAAACGGAGGGGGTTTGAGTCGAAGGAGTGTTTGAAATTGATTGGCCCGACTTTTCGACGAAACGGCTCGCGCGCGAAATCCGTCGCGGAAAGGCCGCGGCGGTATGTCCGTATCGGCTGGGAGCGCGGCGGCGAGCGCCGGCGGCGCGGCGCGGATTTTATCCACGAGTTCGATGAAATTCGCGCCCGCTTGCCGTCACACCTGAACCCGCGCCGCGACAGAGCGTGTTGTTGATGGTCGCGGGGGTAACGCCATGGCGAGACGCCGCGTCGCGATCAATGTCGACATGCGGCGCGCGGCCGGAACTCCGCAAACCGCCGACGATCCAGCGCATGGCAGGATCATGGCGCGGGCGTCCAGGTCTCGAACCGCCGTTGGCGCGAGCAACCCTTCGTGCTTGAACAAGGAATTCCGCTTCGGAGAACGCCAATGAGAATCATTGCGCCGTTGGCGGCGCTCGCGCTGATGATCGGCGCGACGGCCATGGCCGCCGAAGATGACGTCATGAGACAACTCGCGCCGACGGGCAGGCTGCGGGTCGGCGTCGCATATGCTCCCGCCGCCACCCCGCTCTTCGTGGTCAAGGACGCCGCCGGCGATGTCCGCGGCGTTCCCAGGGACCTCGGCGCCTTGCTCGCCGGAGAGCTTGGCGCGCCCGCCGAAATCATCGTCGCGGCGAATACGGGCGAACTGACCGAAGCCTGCAAATCGGGAAGGATCGACATTGGCTTCATGCCGGCGGATGACGATCGCAGAAAGGCCTTGGATTTCAGCCCGCCCTATTTCGTGATCGAAAGCACATACCTCGTCGGCGGCTCGACCGATATCAAATCGCTCGCCGAGATCGACCGATCCGATGTTTCCGTCGTGGGCATCGCCGGCTCGGCCACGGCCCGCGCCGCCAGCCGAACATTGAAGGTCGCGAAGCTCGTCCTGGCGAACTCGGTGGATGAAGCCATGGCGATGATGAAGGCGGGAACCGCGCAGGCTTTCGCCCTAACCCATGACGCGCTGCCGTCGTTGCAAAAGCAACTGCCGGGTTCACGCATATTGGATGGCGCCTTCCAGACCACCGGCGTCGCCATCTCCGTGCGAAAGGATCGTCCGGCCGCGCTCGCTTTCATCACGGGATTCATGGAAAACGCCAAGGCCAATGGCGCCGTTCGACGCGCGTTCGACGACGCCGGACTGAAACAACTCCCGGTCGCGCCTTAATTCGAATTTCGCGGGCGCCGCCTCTCGACAGGTTGCCTGGGAATTGTCGGCTCGAACACGGAACCCCCCCGCCGAACGCTGCAATTTCGCGAGATTTCCCCTTGACCCAGCCCTACTTATCTACATACTTACTGGATATGTTTAAAGCCGAGGAAGGTCAACCATGATTGAGGCGATCCGTCGCGCCATCGAAACGAAAGGAAACTTACGGGTTTCGTCGCGCTATCTTACCGATCAGACGGATCTTTATGCCGCCGGGCTGACTCCCCTGGCCGCCATCGAGGTGATGATCGAAATCGAGCGTGAACTTGGGATCACATTTCCGGAACGAATGCTCAATCGCCAAAGCATGGTCTCAATCGAGCGGACCACCGCATGCGTTAGAGAAGCGCTCGTCGAAGGCGTCAGGCGGCCCGCGGCGGCCTACGCCGAAGCGGCCTAAAATCGAAACGCCGTGTCTTCTTCACCCCCTCCGCCCCACATCCGCCCGCGCGTGAAATTACGATTTTTTCTCGCGTCGCCGTGGGCGAACATCTCTCCAAGCGTTTCTTGCCCCCCTGCTCCGAGCGCCGCGAACAGCGCGACAGCGCCGGTTAGTCGCGGGGCCTCGGCCTGGAGCCGGGCGCCGCCTTGGCGCTCGCGCGGAGACCGAAGGAAACCGTTCGCGCCTCCCTTCCGAAAGACGCCATGATGCAAGCGCTCCTGCTCAATCACGCCTATCTCCTGATTCTTGTCGCGTTTGGCGTTCTGGAGGCGATTCAATTTCGCGATGGCTCCGCGAAGGCGGACCGCGACGAGAGCATCTTGGACGCGGTGTCCATTGGGCTGCCCCTGATCCAGCGTCCGATCATCTATTTAACGGTGGTTGGGCTCGGCCTTTCCTTGGCGCCTCAATATCGAGACGCGCTGAAGGATTGGCCTTGGTATGCTTGGTTGCCGGTCTTTCTGCTGGCCGAGGACATGCTGCAATATTGGTGGCATCGCCTGGGTCACACCAAATACGCGTGGGTATGGCATCGCGCGCATCACTCGGCGCCCTACATGGGCGCGCGGATGACGTTCCGGAATGGTTTTCTCTACTCGTTTTTCATGCCCAATGTCTGGACCAACGTGCTCTTCGTCTATCTCGGCGCCGGCGGCTTCGCGGCGGCCTACGGCCTGCTGAAGATATTCGTCATCATCGGCGCTCACAGCGAAACGCGTTGGGATCAATATCTCTACCGATCCAAGCGTCTGCGGCCCTTGGCTCGGATCGTGGAAAGAACGATTTCGACGCCGGCGACCGATTTCGCGCATCATGCCCTGAGCGAAGGGGACGGCGTCGGCCATTACAGCGGCAATTTCGGCAACCTGTTGTTCTTCTGGGATGTCCTGTTTGGCACAGCATTGATCACACGCAAATATCCTCCAGCCTTTGGCGTGGAAAACGATCTCGTCCACGGGCGAGAACGATGGTGGGTTCAGTTGTTCTTCCCGCTCTTCCAATCAAAGCGCGAAGCGTCTGATTTCAACGATCCCGCGTTCTGGTTTCGCGGGT
>Ga0181539_1003279_pt1 | contig 15078 bp, 9 predicted proteins | sample PEATcosm2014_Bin_46_FD_119767 | JGI IMG/M metagenome (GOLD analysis project Ga0181539, IMG submission 119767) | Peatland microbial communities from MTU Mesocosm Facility, Houghton, MI, USA - PEATcosm2014_Bin23_60_metaG | ecosystem: Environmental > Terrestrial > Soil > Wetlands > Peat | place... | reverse complement strand
TCTGGCGGTATCGTCGAGCGAACTGATATGCTCTCGCGGCACGATCAGCACATGCACCGGCGCCTGGGGGTTGACGTCCGCGAAGGCATAGCCAAGATGGTCCTGGAAGACCGGCGTCGAGGGGACAATTCCTTCAATGATCTTGCAGAAGAGGCAGCTCATAGCGACCTCAGTGTACATGCGCTGCTTTCAACAGGGGAGTAGCATCCTTGGTACGCGAATGGCGCACCCTCGATTTCGCACCGATGAGGGTGCCCCATCCTACGCTTGGCCGGGGCCCCCACGGACAGGCCTTCGTCCGTGGGGTGGTCGGGCGAAGAGTGGGGAGCACAACACTCAACCATCCGTCTCCGGCTCCCCACGGATGCGAGTATTGAGCGCGTTTTCCGGAGTCGAATTCCCCAGTCATGTCGAATGCCTTCCCTGGGGAACCGCGCCGGGTCGTTGCTGCCGGTCGCACTCCAGGAGTTGAAACAGCGGACATGGCGCAACCTGAAGGGGCGCGGTGGCATCCAGGCAGGCGCCAAGACCGGAACCTGGGGCGCCCAACTGTAGGATGGAGATGCGGCCCACCCGGCGCGCGAATCATGGCAGAGCCCTCAAGCAGAGGAAAGATGCGCGTGGATATTCTGCTCTTCGAGCGGGGGCTGGTCCCCAGCCGCGAACGGGCGCGCGCGCTCATCCTTGCCGGCCGGGTTCTGGTCCGCGAGCAAAAGGTCGATAAGCCGGGCACGGCGGTTGCAGCGGACGCGCCGATCCGCCTGCTCGGCGAGGACCAGCCCTACGTGAGCCGCGGCGGCCTCAAGCTGGCTGAAGCGCTGAATCATTGGAAGATCGTGGTGACCGGCAGGGCTTGCCTCGACGTGGGCGCATCCACGGGCGGATTCACGGATTGCCTCTTGCAGCACGGCGCCGCGCACGTGACCGCCGTCGATACCGGCTTCGGCCAGATCGCCATGAAGCTGCGCAACGACCCTCGCGTGCGTTTGCTGGAGCGCACCAACGCGCGCTTTCTTGAGCCGGGTTCTCTCGCCATACTGATTGAAGATAAATTCGATCGGATGAAGGGTACGGGCTTCAGCCCGTACATCGGCACCGCAAATCGAACTCGGGCTTTAGCCCCTGAGGGAATTCCCGGCCTCACGCTGCTGGGGATGGACGTATCGTTCATCTCCGCCACGCTGCTGCTGGAGCCGGTGCTGGCCGCAGCCCCCAGCCTCGCGGAGGCCGTGATCCTGGTCAAGCCGCAATTCGAGGCCGGGCGCGAGCACGTGGGCAAGGGCGGCATCGTCCGCGCTCCCCAGGCGCACCAACTGGCCATCGGCAAGGTGGCCGATTGCGTCCGTTCGCTCGGCTGGCAGGTGGTCGGGACTATTCCCTCGCCGATCACCGGCGCGGAGGGCAACCGCGAGTTTCTGCTCTACGCGCGGCGGCCTGAGGCTTCGGTCTCCGCAACTCCGTCCGAGGGCGAAGTTGCGGAAGAACCAGGGCGCATGGGTTAGCCGATCGGCGCGGCCTGCAAACCTAGCTTCGGATTTGGGCCATATTGGTTGGCTGCCGCATCGCTGTCCATACAAACGAACACGAGCACGATTATGGGCCCGACGATGGGAATCAGCGCCAGCAAAAGGAACCAGCCGCTCTTGCCGGTGTCGTGCAGCCGGCGCACACTGACAGCCAAACCTGGGATGAGAACGGCCAGGCAGTAGATGAAATACAGGCCCAAGAAGATTGGGCCGATCCCGCTCTCCCTGAGCGCGAGACCGGGAATATACAGCACCAGACAGATCACCATGTTAATGAGGGTAAACATCCAATACTCTTTGCGGCGCGAACGCCCGCTGAACTCGGCAAATCTCTTCCAGACCATTATGTACCACTCCATCTTCTTCCTCCATTTCCGATCGTTGATCACGTACCTTGCTAGGCGTGCAGTATCCACACTGTCGGCTGGCCGCGATGCCTGGGATTTGCACGAAGTTTTCCGGCGTCCTGCCAATATACATCCAATTGCCGCGGGTAGGCGACTGAAATCTTGTGACGGGATTCCCAGAAGGCTCGCTCAACCGGTAAATGTCCAGCCTTCACAATCGAGTTCCCAGGCCGCATCCCTTGCACCGAGGCCGGGATGAACCCTCAGGCGCGCCCTCCGCAATTGCCGCGAAACGGGGATGCAACCTTCAGCCTTATGCCGCAACTGCGGCAAAACCCGAAGTTGCTCTCGACCTTGGGCTGCTGCGGCTGCGACTGGTGCTGCCGAAGGGAATCGGCACGTGGTCGTTGACCAGCTTGCAGCAACGGTTGGTGAAGACCGGCGGCCCTTTGGTAAAGCATGCCCGTTACTACTGGCTATTGCTGGCGGAGAGCCATCTCGCGCGGCGCTTGTTCGGAAGCATGCTGCGGCGGATGGAGGCTTTGCCGCTGCCAGCCGGATAGGCGCGGCAGCCAGGCGAAACCAATCTGGACGACGGAGGGGAATTGATGGGGGAGGTGTCCGTGAAATGGATTCGAAATCAGGCAAGTTATGGCTTTTTGGCCTGGAGACGGCCCCGCCTGAAACGACCGGGTATTTGGGATGGAAACAGATGCAAAGAGGTCGCAAGCGGAGGCAAATGGGCGTATATTGGTTCCTAGCCGAAAGGCAAAAGGGAGAAATTCCGGTGACAATGATTTCCGCCAAGCCATCTTACCTGATTCTATCTTTATTAGCGACCATCTCGATCCTGGGATGCGGGGGAATGAGTAGTGCGCCGGTCACGACTACTGCTTCGACGCGCCCCGGGAGCAGCTTGAGCGGCCAGGTGAAGAGTGTTCAGCAGCAGAGTGACCCGCAGCCGACTGTCCAGCAGCCGATATCGGGCGCCACGATTCAGCTTTACGCCGTTGGAACGAATGGAGACGCATCGTCAGCGACAAACCTGATCGCCACCGCGCTAACCACCAGCGACGGCACCGGGCAGATGAACAGCAATGCCAATGCAGGCAACGCCAATAACAGCCTGCCCGCCGGTTCCTTCACCATTAGCGGCGACTACACGTGCCCAGGGCAGAATACGCAGGTCTATCTGCTGGCAACCGGAGGGAATCCAGGCCTTGCGAGCGGAACGAACAATACCGCAATCGACCTGATTGCGGCGCTGGGATCATGCGGTTCGCTGAGTTCGAGCACTTCCATCAATGTGAATGAGGTAACCACGGTGGCGGCGGTGGCGGCGCTCTTGCCGTATATGACTTCGCCAACCAGCATTGGATCGGGCACGTCGGATGCATCTGAGCTGGCGGCCGCGTTCACACTGGCTTCGCAATACGCAAGCACGGCGACCGGAACGTCGCCTGGCACTTCAGTACCGGCCGGCGATGCAGTTCCGAGCACACTGATCAATTCGCTTGCGGGCATTGTGTCGTCGTGTGTGAACACCACGGGAGGCATTGCCGGCGATGGCTCGAATTGCGGCACGCTGTTCACCGATTCCACGCCCTCGGGCGGCACGGCCCCGGGCGACGTTGCCACTGCGTTGTTGGATATTTTGAACAATCCAACCAGCAATCTGACCTCGCTGTTCGCCTTACTGCCGTCAACGCCGCCGTTCGAGCCGGACTACAATGCAGCGCCGTCAACGGCGGCGATCAGCCTCATCACCACGCCCACCGGAGGCGCGCTGGCGGACTTTGGCGCGCAGGAGCAAATTATTCGCGGTTTCGGCGCATCGGAAGTGTTTTTTGGGGTGCTGCCAACCTCCCAATGGGATGAATTGTACGGGCAGGCTATGCCAGCGCCCACGCAGGTTAACCCAGGGTCCCAGCCGGTTTACCCACAACTCGGGCTGAGCATCATGCGCATTCAAATCGCTCCCGCCACCTGGAATACAACCACCGCGAGCGTCGTTTCCGGCGGCACCAGTGCGTGGACCCCTGAGCTTACCAACGCCTACTATGCGCAGCAAACCTACGGGGCGCTCATCTTCGCCACTCCCTGGACCCCACCCGCCAGCATGAAGAGCAACAACAACACGGTTGGGGGCAGTCTGCTTTCCCAGTATTATGGCCAATATGCGACTTATCTTGAGGACTTTGTCAACTATGCAGCAAGCACCGGCCCAGGCCCGAACGGCGTGCACCTCTATGCGGTTTCCGTGCAGAACGAACCGGACTTCAATGCCAGCTATGTATCTTGCCTCTGGACCGGAGCGCAATTGGATACATGGATCGCGGGTAACGGCTCGGTACTCACTACAGGTTCGAACCCGGTCAAGTTGATGATGCCGGAATCGGATAGCTTCAATACAGACGAATCCGACCCGGCGCTGGACGATCCCGCGGCCGTCGGCAACATCTCGATCGTTGGCGGTCACCTCTATGGGGCGTCGCCCTTCTATTACACCAATGCCGAGAACAAGGGCAAGGATGTGTGGATGACCGAGCACTACATCGTCCCCGTCTCAGGTGGAAAAACCACCGCCATCGCCGATGCCATTGCCATGGCGGAGGAGATTCATGCCTCCATGACCACTGCCGACTACAACGCGTACGTCTGGTGGGAGGGCCCCAACACGAATCCGAACATCAGCCCACAGGAGCACCTGATTACCTCCAGTGGCATTCCCACTTTCTTCGGCTTAGCTATGTCGCAGTTCTCTCTCTTCGTGCGTCCTGGCTATTACCGTTACAACGCCACGCCGACCCCGGTCACCGGTGTCTATCTTTCGGCTTATAGCGGTGACGGGCACCAGGTGATCGTGGCGATCAACTCCACCAGTTCCGCGGTCACGCTGCCTATCCTGATCGCAAACCAGACAGTGACCTCGATGACGCCTTACCAGACTACTTCCAGTTCTTCGGTATCTCAGCTGAGCCCGGTTACAGTAACCAACAACGAGTTCAGTGCCACACTGCCCGCCATGAGCATCACCACCTACGTGCAGTAGCCGGGACGCCCAGCCCTCCATGCCCGATTATGGGCGCGTTGCTTCAGCGATGGAGGTATTCCCGTTAATCATCCAATACTCTTTGCGGCGCGAACGTCCGCTGAACTCGGCAAACCTCTTCCAGACCATTAGGTGCCACTCCATTTTCTTCCTCCATTTCCGATCGTTCATCGCCTACCTTGCTAGGTGTGCGGCATCCACCCAGTCGGCTGGCCGCAATGCCTGAGATTTGCACGAAATTCTCCGGCGAGCTGCCAATATACATCCAACTGCCACGGATAGGCGGCTGAAATTCTTGCCCTGCATTCGTGAGGGCTCGCTCCGGCGAGATCGCTATCTTGCCGGAATCGCACCCCAGGCTGCATCCGTTACACTGAGACCGCATGGTTCACGTCGCCATAGTTTGCAAGTCGCAGAAGGAAGAGCTGACCCGGCTCCTGCCGGAGCTGATCGCCTGGCTGCGCGGGCACGGATTTGAGCCGCTGCTGGACCTGGAGGGCGGCCGCTACACAGCAGCTGCGCCGGCCGTGGATCGCCTCGAGATGCCCTCCTGGGCGCCGGGGCTGGTAATCGTTCTGGGCGGCGACGGCACGCTGCTCTCGGTAGCGCACATCTTTGCCGCCACCGGTACGCCCATCCTCGCCGTGAATCTGGGCTTTCTCGGCTTCCTGACCGAGGTGCGCCTCGCCGACCTCTATTCGACGCTGGAAGCCTGGTGCGGCAATTGCCACGTCATCGATGCGCGCATCCTGCTGCACGCGGAGTTGTGGCGCGCGGGCGAAAAGCATGCGGCCTTCAGGGCGCTGAATGAAGTGGTGGTCTCCAAGGGCGATGTGGCCCGCATGGGCGACTTCACCGTGGAACTGGAGGGCAAGAGGGTAGCTCGCTTCCGCGCCGACGGCGTCATCGTCTCCACCCCCACCGGTTCCACCGCCTATACGCTGGCCGCCAACGGCCCCATTCTCACCCCCGATGTGGACGCGCTGGTGGTTACTCCCATCTGCCCCCACCTGCTTACGCTGCGGCCCATAGTGGTGCGCGGCGACGCCTCGCTCACCGTCCGCATCGAGGGCGTTCCCACCAAGGCGCTGCTGACCGTGGACGGCCAGCAGGCCGTCGCCCTGCAACTGAGCGACGAGGTGCGCTGCCGGCGCTCCCACCACACCGTCAACCTGGTCCGGCTGAGCGAGAGCGGCTTCTTTGAAGCACTCCGCAGCAAGCTGAGCTGGGGCGAGCGGTAGAGGCGGATCCGCTGGACGCCGGCGAAGGTGGCCAATTCTCCCGCAATCGGAGCATTTTCACGGATACTCCAAAGCCATGGGTGCCCCACCCTCGCCGCGTCTTCGTACTTGCGGCTAGGGTGGGGTAGCTTGATGCCGACCGCAATGAAACAGTGAAAATGCACCGCCCGTCAGTCCCGCGCGAAAGCCCGATTCACAGCCCCGTTTCCGGTATCGCTCCCATCCGATTCATTGCGCCGCCGCGAGCGAAACGATATGCGGATCGCCGTAGAGCTTGCGCAGGCTCTCGGCGCGGCCGGTCGAGTCTGCCGGCGCCGAGGGCAAAGCGGCGGCCATGAACCAGGCCCAGCCGGCGTGCTCCGTCAAGGCCGCGGGCAGAGGAAGATCGCCCGTCAGCTCGACGCCGATAGGCTTTCCCACGGCGGTCTGCTCAAGAATGCGGCCAGCCTGAAAGTACGGATCGACCCGGTCCAGCCGGATCTCGACCGCATCGGTGTAGAGCAGGCCGGGGTAGAAGTCGCTGAGCGTTCCCGCGCCGCCGGACCTGAAATCGGGTGCCGCGGCCTCCCACACCCAGACCAGGTTGTGCAATCCATCGCGGTTCACCAGGCGGTCGAAGAGCTGGCGATAGAGCTCCCCCGAGCCGTGAATACCCTTGCGCCCCGCCCACCAGAACCTCTTGCCGTTGGACTCGGGAAGGGGATTCCACAGCACGGCCACGCCGCCATCCTGAAACTGCCTGAGCGTGTTCGCGATCTCGTCCACCTGCTTGAACCATCGCTGGTTCAGATTGCTGCCGGGCGTGAGCAACTCGTTCCATTCGTAGTCGCTGAGCTGAGTGTGGCTGTCGGCACCCGCGCCGTTGGTGGGGCTGTTTGCGCGCCAACTCAGGCTCACTTCGGCGTGGCGGTCATGAGCCGAGAGCGCCTCTTTGACGAGGGCTTGCCGAAAGGATGCCACGGCGCCCGGCACGGCTTCCATGAACGGGTTAAGTTCGGCGCCGTAGATAGCCGGCTCCTTTCCCGTCGCCTGGACGACCTCTTTGGTTTCCGCCGCGGGCGCTGTGAAGCAGTTTTCCTGTCCGCTCAGTACCGCCTCACCCGGCGCGGCCACCAGGCGCGCCAGCAGGGCCTTGGCTTCGGACGTTGCGCCGGGGCTTACCGGATCGGCCTCAGGCTTGCCGCCGTTGCGCTCGGCCGTGGCCTTGCGGATGACCTCCATGGGTCCTGCCAGCCGCGGATCGTCCCGGTTCAGCGCTCGCGGGCCGTGGTAGACGGCGTTGGTCAGCTCAAGCGGGTTGGCGGACTGGATCCACTCGCTCCAGACCATGAAGTAGGTCCAGCGCGGCTGCAGCTCAAGCACCTCTGGGCTGGGCAGTTCGCCCACCTCGGCCAGCGCGATGGGCTTGCCGCCGGCCAGCGCGGCCATGCTGTCGTAGTACTCCTGCTTGAACTCGCCGTAGTTGTCCATGGTGACCACGTCGGCGAACTGCGGGCCGGGATAATAGTCGACGATTGGGCCGGCATTGCCGCCGGGCACATTCACATTCCACACCCACACCAGATTGTCCAGATGATGGACGTTCACGAAGCGGTCGTAGATCTGGCGATAGAGCGCCGCCGACCCATCCATACCGGGACGCCCTCCCCACCAGAACCAGTTGCCGTTCATCTCGTGATAGGGCCGGAAGAGCACCGGCACATGCGCATCGCGCAGTTGTCGCAGATAGCCGGCGATCAGGTCCACCTGGGCGCACCAGCGGTTGTGGAGCGGACTCCCTGGGGTGAGCAACTCCTGCCACTCGTAATCGGTCAGATGGCCCTGCACGCTGTCCTTGAATGTGACCGGCTCGTCCTCGGTGGGCCTGACGGCGTGCCAGGTGAGGGCGATGACCGCGCCGTTGCGGTACTGCCGCTCCACCTCTTCGATCATCGCCGGACGCGAGAGCACCGAATCCTTGTCGTCGCCGCCGGAGAAGCCGAAGTCCTGCCCAAAGAGCCCAGGGTACTTGCCGGTCAGGTCGAAGGCCATATCGGTCCAGCGCGAACCGGTGTTGGGATAGTTGTGCTGGCCAGTGATCGTGCCCTTGCCGGAGATGGAATAGAGATAAGCGAGCAAGGCGCGCGCCTCGGGAGTTGCATGGGGGTTCACCGGCTCAGGAGCCGTCTGCGCCCAACCGCTGACTCCCAGAGCGGCAGCCAGAACGCCCGCCGCGATCCGCATCATCCCCATTGTGTTCATCCGCATCGTGCCCTCCGCATCGTAAAGGTCCATCTTTTCCCGGTGCGAATTATAAATGTCCCCGCTTTCGCGCGGAGCCGTCCTTCAAGACGCCGCGGGCTCCCGCTTGCCATTCGTCCACCGGCTACGCCGGCCCACGGGGTGAGCGTTCCACATAATGCTGGGTGCCCCTGGTTCCGATTTTGGGACCTGGGAGAGCACATATTCACACGGTCGAAGTACTAAGGCAAAAGAAGGCGGAGCGCGTTGGGAACAATGGAGACCCGCATGGGAATGCGCCCGAGCCATTCCCCGTCGGCCTGGAAGTGCGGGGCAGGGCCCGAGCATGGGCGGCAGGAGAAAGCGGTCACATCCGCAAAACGAAGGAAAGGGTCGAGCCGGAGAAGATTGAGCCAGCCGGAGACGAACCACAGCGGCAGCGAGAGCGCGGCCGGTGGGCTCAGGATGAGCAATCGCAGGTTTGCATCCTGGATGGTGGCTCGGCGGCCCGCGAGCTTGCTGAACAGTCCGCCAAGGTCGTCCACGCGAACCGCCATTGCGCCGACAGCCAATCGAGTATCCGAGGCCCCGGTTGCCGCATCGGTGTACTCGACTTCGAATGCTCGGAAGCGGCTGGTGGCGAACAAGCGGGCAGCGTGAAGGTAGTATGCCAGGCGGCCTAAACTCGATTTCCGGGCTGAGAGAAGGCTGTATACAAGGGCGCCGTCGGGGCCTGCTCCGGCCATCGCCGCAAAGTAGCGGGCTTGGCCGCCGTATATAACCTTGCCCAGGGGAATCGTCCGCGACCTGCCGTGAATCTCCTGGAGCGCTGCCTTCAGCGGGTCGAGAGAGAGGCGCAGGTTGCGGGCCAGAGCGTTCGCGCTGCCGAGCGGGATAATACCCATGGCGGCGGTTGGCTCGCAGGTTTCCGAAGCGAGTCCCTGGATGACCTCATGGATGGTGCCGTCGCCGCCGCAGGCGAAGACGATCTCTGCGCCGCCGCGGACGGCATCTCGCGCCAGGATGGCCGCCGAGCCGGGAGCGGTGGTGGCCAGGAGTTCGACTGGATGGCCAAGAGAGGAAAGCGCATCGACGATCTGGCGGAGCTGCTCTGCGCGGCCTTGCCGTTTGCGGCCCGCGGCGGGATTGTGGATGAGGATGCAGCGCACGGGATCATTCTAGGTCTCTGACCGCTTGTTTATGTACCATCTCCGTGCCCCATCCTTTCGCTTTTTCCTGGCGAAAGGGTGGGATAGCGCGAACGCCAACGTACGAAATCACGCGGTCAGAGACCTAGGCGGAACTGCCGAATCGACGCGCCGGGCGGCGGCCGGCCGTTCGCTCTATCCCGCCCTCTCCGTCCGCTCCGCCGGGCGGGCGCGGACCGAGGCAGCTCACCCGATGTGCATGAGGAAACTGATCTTGATCCGGCTTTTCATTCCCGTGCCGCCCTTCTCCCAGCGGCTGTGGCTCACCATTTGGGAAAATGTATCGTTTATTCCTGTGCAAACGTGGTGCTTGTCGAGTAGGATGTCTCTTCGATGTCCAAGTCAATCGATTTCCGTCCTGTGATTCTTGCCGGCGGCAGCGGTACCCGCTTCTGGCCCCGCTCCCGCCGCGCCCGCGCCAAGCAGGTTTTGGCCCTCGATGGCGAGCGCTCTATGATTCAGCAGACCGTGGAGCGGCTCAAGCCGCTGGCCACGTCGGCCAATACCTGGGTCATTACCAACGAGTATCTGGCCCACGAGATCGCCGACCAGTTGAAGGGCGTGCCCGCCGCGCAGATCGTGCAGGAGCCGGTCGGGCGCAACACCGCCCCGGCCTGCGGACTGGCCGCCTTCCTGATCGAGAGGCAAAACCCCGATGCGGTGCTGGGGATATTTCCCTCGGACCACGTCATCTCCGACGAGCCGCGCTTCATCAAGGCTCTGCAGAAGGGCATCGCCGTTGCCGCGGCCGGCGAAAACATGGTGGTGCTGGGCATTGAGCCTACCCGCGCCGAGACCGGCTACGGCTACATCGAGACCACCGACTTTACCCGCGACGACTCCGCCCTGCACGTGCGCCGCTTCATCGAAAAGCCCAATCAGAACAAGGCTGGGGAGTTCGTCGCCGCCGGCAACTACTACTGGAACTCGGGCATCTTTCTGTGGTCGGCGCGCACCCTGGCCAACGCCGTCCGCGAGCACCTCCCGGAGACCGCTCCGCTTCTCGAGAGTATTGCCGCGGCCTACGGAACGCCCGAATTCGAGGAGGTCTTTCGCGCTCTCTATCCCAAGTGTGAAAACATCTCCGTGGATTACGCCGTGCTGGAGCCGCGCTCGGCCAAGGGCGCGCACCTCTCCCACCTATACTGCATCCCGGCCGAGTTCAGTTGGAACGACCTGGGATCCTGGGCCTCGCTCTACGAGTATCAGCTAGAGACCCGCCTGCGCGGCGACGGCGAGGGCAACGTCACGGATACCCAGGGCCATCTGGCCATCGACGCGGCCAACAACTACATCTTCAGCCCCAGGAAGTTTGTGGCCCTGGTCGGCGTGGAGAACCTGGTCATCGTGGATACCCCGGATGCCTTGCTCATTGCCCATCGCGATCACTCCCAGGATGTGGGACAGGTCGTGAAAGAACTGGGACTCAACGGGCGCACCGAGCTGATCTGAGCCGATCCCAAACCCCGAGACTGGGTCACCTGCCTCATTTGTTAAATGATCGCTACCCTCGCACCTCACACTGGGGAGCGATAGTCCAAGTTGCACAGCGGTGATACAATTCGCTTGCCCTCAGAGAATTACTTATATGCCTCGTCAAATCTCCGGGCAAGAACGGAGTCTTTCCGTGAAAATTACCTTCCCAGCCTTTATCATTGTCTCCTCATCGCTCGTGACGGCCCTCTGCGCCCTTGCTCCGCGAGCCTCTGCCGCACCTGCGTCAACCACCACCACTTTGGCGATAACTTCAGGCGGCAACGCCATCGCCTCCGGCGGGACGGTAGCCTCCGGCAGCGTGGTCACCCTCACGGCCATGGTCGCCGCTGGCTCTAAAGCGGTGACCGTCGGACAAGTGAACTTCTGCAACGCCTCGGCGACCTACTGCACAGACATCTATCTGCTCGGCACCGCGCAACTCACCAGCGCGGGAACAGCAGTGTTCCGGTTCATCCCCGGCATCGGCAGTCACAGATACAAGGCAGTCTTTCGTGGAACGCCCAACAGCACCCAGGCCTATGCCGCCAGCACTTCAGACACCGTCACGCTGACCGTGACCGGCACATCTCCCACCACCACGGCCATCGCCCCCAGCGGCGGCGCCGGCAACTACTCCCTGACAGCCACGGTGACAGGTCATATCAATGCGCCAAGCCTGCCCGCACCGGCAGGGTCGGTCTCTTTCCTTGACACCGCTGACAACAACCTTTCGCTGGGAACGGCAACACTCGGCCCGGGCGCCGCGGCGGCGGTGAGCTTTTTGAATTCCAGCAACCCGACGCCGGGACTGGATCCCTTGGGCCTGGCGGTAGGAGATTTTAACGGGGACGGCATTCCTGACCTGGTTGTTACAACCGCCAGCGCCGAAACGGTAGCCATTTTTCTGGGAAACGGCGACGGCACATTTTCGGCCGCGGGATTGGTTCCGATAGCGGGTCCGGATGCCCAACAGGTCGTGGTAGGCGATTTCAATGGAGACGGCAAGGCTGACATCGCCCTGCTGTTCGCCGATATCAATCTAGTCCAGGTCCTTCTGGGCAATGGTGATGGCACGTTTACGGTAATGCCGGCTATACCGGTTCCCAATCCAGAGGGATTCCTGTTTGCAACGGCCGATTTCAATGGAGATGGCAAGGCAGATCTGGTCTTGGCGAACACTGCCACCAATACACTGACGATCCTCTTGGGAAATGGCGATGGGACATTCAGCGCGGCTGCTGCGACCCCGGCGATGAATGGCCTTCCCCAGGCCGTCGCAGTAGGCGACTTCAATGGAGATGGCATTCCCGATCTGGCCGTGGCGATAGACATCGATCAAATCGGCGTGCCTGGCTCAGTGGCGATTCTGCTCGGAAACGGGGATGGGACCTTTACTCTAAAAGCGGAAAGCTTCGTTACAGGCGACAGTCCCAGTTCCATCGTAGTCGGGGATTTCAATGGAGACGGCATCCTCGATCTGGCTGTAGCCAATGGGTATGACAACACCCTCTATCCGGGCACCGTGACAGTGTTGCTGGGCAACGGCGATGGAACCTTTACACCAACAAAGGTGAGTCCGGTAACAGGTTTTATTCCCAATTCCATCGCAGTAGGCGACTTCAACGGAGACGGCATCGCCGATCTGGCGACTGCAAACGAGGGTGGCATGGCTACGGTACTGCTGGGCAATGGCGACGGAACCTTTGCCACGGGACTCAGCCCCGCGGCGGGTGGGAGCCCTTGTTTCATCACGGCGGGAGACTTCAACGGCGACGGCCTGACGGATCTGGCCGTGTCCGACTGTTACACGCCAAGCGGTTCCCTAAGCACCGTATCCGTGCTGCTATCGCAATTGACCCGGACTGCAACCGCCACCTCGACAGGCATCTCGCCCGTGGGCGTCGGAATCCACCTGGTGGCCGCCAGCTATCCCGGAAACAGCACTTATAGTTCCAGCGTCTCCGCAACGACCGGATTGACCGCGAATGGTTTTGTGATCAGCGGCACGGCAGTCACTGTTTTACCCGGCGCATCCACGGGGAACACCTCGACTATTACCGTGACACCTTCTGGCGGCTTCACTGGACTTGTAATGCTCACCGCAGCCATCACCTCCAGTCCGGCGGGGGTAGTGAACCCGCCCACCTTCAGTTTCGGCGCGACCAGCCCGGTAAGCGTCACCGGCATCCCCGCCGGCGTAGCCACTCTGACCATTACCACTTATGCAGCCGCCGGCTGTGGGCAAGCAAGGAACTCGTCCCCCGAATTTCCCTGGTACCGCACAGGTGGGGCGGTCTTGGCTTGTCTGTTTTTCTTCTGCCTCCCGGCACGGCAGCGCCGCTGGCGGGCCATGCTCGGCATTGCTCTTTTCCTTGTGATTCTTTCCACGGGCGTAGAGGCGTGCGGTGGTCGTGCCGCCAACGGAGTCTGCCTCGCCATCAGCCCGGCTACCACAGTGGGAAACTACACCGTAACCGTAACCGGCACTTCAGGAGCCATCACCGAACAAGGCGCGATCACCCTCACCGTGCAATAGCCGAGCGCCCCAGGTCTCGTTTGGGAGGCCTGGGAGTTCCATCCTTTGCTCATCTCCCATTGGTTCTGTTGAGTTTTTTCGCGGAAAAGGGTGGGATGCTTTTCGCTGATCGGGCCTCGCTCCCCCACCCTCGCAGCCGCGATCCTTTACCCTAGAGTTCAGGGAGAACGAAAGCCCAACCATGTCCAAGCCTCAGATCAAGTTCGGCACCGACGGCTGGCGCGGTCTCATCGCCGACGACTTCACCTTTGCCAACGTGCGCGTCGCCGCCGAGGCTATCGCCGCCTATGTGCAATCCCGCAAAGGTTCGGCACAAGAAGACCCCGCCAAGGGGCTGGCGATCGGCTACGACACGCGCTTCGGGTCGAAGAGGTTCGCCCGCACATGTGCCGAAGTGGTGGCCGCCGCCGGCATTCCTGTGCTGCTGGCCGATCGCATCACGCCCACCCCGGCCCTCAGCTACGGCGTGCGCCGGCGCGGCTTGGCCGGCGGAATCATGATTACCTCCTCGCACAATCCTGCGGAGTGGAACGGCGTGAAGTACAAGGCCTGGTACGGCGGGTCGGGCAGGCCCTCCATCATCGCTGAAATCGAGTCGTATCTGGGCCAGCCCGTCGCCCGTCCCGCGCAGCCCGCCGCGATTCGCGAGGCCGATTTCCTGCCCGATTACCTCCAGGCGATCGAGAGCTTTGCCGACCTGGACCTGATTGCCAAATCGGGGATGAAGTTCGCCATCGACTCGATGTACGGCGCCGGCGGGACGATCATTGCGGACATTTTTGCCCGCATCGGCGTCGCCCATGTGCAGATTCGCGGCAATGCCGATCCGCTCTTTCCCGGCATAAATCCCGAGCCCATCGAGCCGCACATCCGCGCCCTGGGCGAGGCGGTGGTGGCCAACGGCTGCCAGGCCGGCCTGTGTACCGACGGCGACGCCGACCGCATCGGCGCCACCGACGAGCACGGCGAATTCGTCGATCCGCACAAGATATTCTGTGTTCTTCTGAGCTGGGTACTCAAGCGCCACAATGACTGGCCGGGCGCCGTAACCCGCGCCTTCAACACTACCAAGATGCTTGACCGCATCTGCGCCAAGCACGGCCGCGAGCTCATCGAGCACGGCATCGGCTTCAAGTTTGTCTGCGACTACATGCTGGAGCGGGAGATCGTGATGGGCGGCGAGGAGTCCGGCGGCATCGGCTTCCAGCGCCACCTGCCGGAGCGCGACGGCCTGCTCAACGCGCTGCTCCTGGCCAACGTAATGGCCCAGGAAGGCAAGACCCTGGGCCGGCTGGTCGCCGACCTCCAGGCCGAATACGGCGAACACCAGTACGGCCGCATCGACCTGCACATCCCCCGAGACGTCATCGATGGCGCAGTCGCCCGCGCCAAGGCGCTGCTGCCAGGCGACCCGGTCTTTGCCGGAATGCCCATCCTGCGCCAGGACACCCTCGACGGCGTCAAGTTCTACC
>Ga0181539_1003266_pt1 | contig 15139 bp, 10 predicted proteins | sample PEATcosm2014_Bin_46_FD_119767 | JGI IMG/M metagenome (GOLD analysis project Ga0181539, IMG submission 119767) | Peatland microbial communities from MTU Mesocosm Facility, Houghton, MI, USA - PEATcosm2014_Bin23_60_metaG | ecosystem: Environmental > Terrestrial > Soil > Wetlands > Peat | place... | reverse complement strand
CGCGGTTGCAAACGGATCTCGCCCCGGCAGTTCTTTTGGGCCGCGAGCCGGAGTAAGGCATTCAGCCTGGCATGGTCGTCGGGCCAAACCAAGTCCTGCATGGAAGAACCGATGACGCTCTGGAGCCCCGCTCCCAGGAACCGGGCAAAACGGTGGTTGCAGTGCAAGACGGTGTGGTCGCTACTGAGAACCGCGGCGCCTTCGTTCATCCTCTCCACGAAAACACGGTAGGTGTGATCGGCCCCTTGCAGCGTGAACACTTTCTCCCCGCCGGGGCCGTTCACAACAATGGCATCCACTTCGCCGGAACGAATGGCACGGAGCGTTTCCTCGGCCTCGCTCAGGCGGGCGACCAATTCACGGCGCGACAGGGCCGGCAGTTTTTGCGGGGAGCGGTTTTTCTTTCGGTTCGCCAACCGCTTTCCTCCTTCCACCTGCAATTACTCCCGCACCTTCAGATCCAGTCCGAAAAGTACTTTTTCCTGGTTCGACATGTCTCCAATGAGCCTTCGCAGCGGGAGCGGGAGCCGCTTAATGAGCGTGGGCGCCGCCACAATCTGCTGGTCTCTGGCCAGCTTCCCCTGCTGGTAAATGTCGATGACTTCCAGATCATACCGATTCTTCAAGTGCTGCTCACAAACCCGCTTGATATTTTCTACCGCCCGCGACGATTTCAACGTGGATCCGCTTACGTACAAACGCAAGATGTACTTTGCCTGGGGAGAATGGGAGGCGGCCTGCTCCGCTTTCCCTGCCCATCCGGGTTTCTGCTTTCCTGCCGCGCGGCTCTTTTTGGGGGGCTTTTTCATGGTGGCCTTGTTGCACCTCGCGTAGGGCCGAGCGGCGCTCGGCCCGGGGCCGAACGCCGTTCGGCCCTACATCTGATCTGGGTCAGTCTTCCTTTCGCACGTCCAGGCCCACCAATACCCGCACGCTGTCGGAAAGGTCTCCAATAATTTTTCGGACAGGTTGCGGAAGTTTTCTGATCAGGGTTGGAACGGCGATGATCTGATCGCCCCGCGCCAGTTGCGGATTCTCCATCAGATCGATTACTTCGATCCGATAGCGGCCCTTCAAGTGTTCTTCACACAGCACCTTGAGGTTGGCAAAGGCACGAATCGACTTGGGAGTCTGACCCGCCACGTAGAGCCGCAGTTTCCAAATCTCCGGTTTCCGGGGGGCCGGTTTGCCTGGTCGCGCCCCAGTTTTTTTCTTGGTTGCCGACATTTAGCGTTTATGCGCGGCTTTCGCGCCCCCTTCCTTTTTGTAGGCTGAGGAGTCTGCTTTCCGGCTCCGCACCATCTGCCCGCGGGCCTGCGCCAGTTCCTCGCCGAGTGATTCCGATTCGGAGATGGTTTGTTGAATTCTTTCTTCCTCCGCTTCCTGCTCCGCCCGGAGCGTGGCCATGCGGGCTTCAAAGGACCGGTGCGCGCGCTCCAGTTCGCGCCGGCGGCTCTCCAGTTCTTGCCGGCGGGACGTGGCCGCTGTTTTCTCGCGCTCTTCCTGCGACAACCGGGCGGAACCGGTCAGCACGCCCTCGGGCCCGAGGTAAACATCCAGCAATCGGAGGCCGTGGTCCGTGAGCAGGAATTCGCGAATCTGGTTGGAATGCTCCATGCCACGCGATTTCAGCACGTAGAGCGCGCGGTTCCGCTCCCCCCCGACCTCGATGCTGACCAGCACGAGCCAGGTGTCCATGAGGGAGGAGACGTCCACCTCGCTGGCTTCCAGGGGGCCGCCACCTGCCGTCAAACTGGTGAAAATCGAGGTGATTCCCTGGGTCTTCAGAAAATCGACCAGTCGCGTCAGCATGGACCGCACTTCGTTCGGGGTACTGACCATGATCAGATTGGTAACCGGGTCCACCACGACGACGCTGGGTTGGAAGCTGGTAATGCGTTTGTGGGTCACTAACAGGTGCTCTTCGATCCCCCCGTAGGTGGGACGCGCTGCTTGGAATAGCAGCAGCCCTTTGCGGACCCAGGGCTGGAGGTCGATGCCGATCGAACGCATATTGCGGACGATCTGCCGGGGCGATTCCTCAAAAGCGAAAAACAAGCAGCGCTCGCCGCGGCGGCAGGCCGCATCCACGAAATGCGCCGCGACGCTGGTTTTACCGGTTCCCGAGGTGCCGGATATCAATATGCTGCTCCCCCGATAAAAGCCCTTACCACCCAGCATGCCATCCAACCGGGCAATGCCGCTGGAGATTCGTTCGGCGGGCGCGGCGTGGTCCAGACCCAGTGAGGAGATCGGCAGGACGGAAATGCCTTGTTCATCGATCAGGAATGGATATTCGTTCGTGCCGTGCGTGGAACCCCGGTACTTGACGATGCGCAGGCGCCGGGTCGAGATCTCCTCCCGGATACGATGGTCCAGCACGATCACGCAATCGGAGACGAACTCCTCGATGCCGTGCCGGGTCAGCCGGTCGGGCCGGTCCCGCTCGGCGGTAATGACCGTGGTCAATCCTTTTTCCTTGAGCCAACCGAACAAGCGGCGGATTTCGGCCCGCAGGATACCTGGATTGGGCAACTCGCTGAAGAGTGATTCAATGGTGTCCAGGACGACTCGCCGCGCCCCGACCCTCTGGACAGCGTCGGCAATGCGAATGAAGAGGCCATCGAGATCATACTCGCCGCTTTCCGAAATCTCGCTTCGGGTGATGAGCACGTGATCCAGAAACAGCTTCTTATCCGCCGCCAGCCGGGCGAGGTCGAAACCCAGCGAAGCGGCATTCTTGGTCAGGTCCGGGATCGATTCCTCGAACGACATGAACACGCCGGGTTCGTTGTATCGTGTGGCGCCCTGAACCAGGAACTCCAGCCCGAACAGGGTCTTTCCGGAACCGGCGCCTCCACTGATGAGAGTGGGACGCCCGCTGGGCAACCCTCCCAACGTGATTTCGTCCAACCCCTGGATGCCGGTGGCTGCTTTCGGCAGCGCTTTGGAAGTTGGCTGGCTGGCTTTCTTCTTTTGTGCCATTGGCTTCATCCTTGCCCCGGGCGATCTACGCCGGGTTGGCAGTAGCGGCGTCCTCGCGCCGCCTCGGGGGTCGCCCTTACTCAAGAAGGCCGCGCGGTCCCTTCACCGCAGACTGCCTCTCTAGGAATATGGCGATAGATTTTACCAGCATACGCGCCATCGCGTATAAACTTTCGGGGCGTGGAGTGCTATGTTGTGCCTACCAAAAACTCGCATCGGGGATGAAAAGCCACCCATTGCTGCCCTTAGCTTGGCTCTCCCGGGGAATCTGAAGTGGGGTGCCAGGCATGGGCTTGGGTGAGTCACGAACGCGCACCAACGGGGAGATCATATTCGACCGCGTGCGTTTTGATGTGATGAGCGTACGGCGGTGCCGACAGATGAAGTTGTCCCGTAGGGTAGAGGGAGGTCGCTCAGCCCGTGGATTGTCGCGCGCTCGGAAAGTATCGCCATGTCAGGTCTCAGATCCAGCGCGCAGCCACATGCATGTATAGTCGCCATAACCGGAAAGGTGGGGTAGCGCGGAGTAGGGTGCGGCGCTTCCAAATCCGCGCGGGATGATTCCGTGAGCTGATGGCGCAACCCCTCACCTTGGATCAACCGAAAATTCCCTCCAGGGCCTTCCGGCTTTTTCGAATCCCGTTCCGTGGTAGACTGTGCGTGGAGTGGACCCATGGATCACTTCCCCTTACCCCAACGGGTTTGCTTCCGGGCGTCCAGCGGATTATTTTAATGGAACGGACAGTCAGGACTTTCTTGATCATGCGCGACGAATCCTGGAGTTCTTTCGAGCTGACCCCTCCAGCCTCGTGGCGCAAGAGTTCCCCTTCATGGCGGAGTTGTGATGATGTCCGGCCAGCAAGGTGCAAATACGGACTCACTCGACACATCGTTATCGGTTGAGAGCGCAGCGCGCCACCGCAGTTCCACGCTTCGGGCGCTGGTTGAAACGCTGCGCCCGCAGCAGTGGGTCAAGAATGGATTCATCTTTGCCGCCCTGATTTTTTCCCAGAGCCTCACGCGCTGGGACCGTTGCCGGCAAGTTCTGCTGGCCGCTCTGGTGTTCTGCCTGGTTTCCAGCGCCGCGTACGTCCTGAATGACATACTCGACGCCTCGGAAGACCGCCATCATCCTACCAAAAAGCTCAGACCCATTGCCTCGGGCCGGCTCAGCCCAACGACGGCGGGAATCGCCGGCGCGATCTTGGGGAGCGCGGGCCTGATCGCGGCCTGGAAGCTTAATACTGGCTTCTTTGGAATCGTCGTGGCATACCTCGCGCTCAATGTTCTCTATTCCACCTTCCTGAAGCGAATCGCTCTCCTGGATGTTTTCATTGTGGCGGCAGGCTTCTTGTTACGCGTGATTGCCGGCGGGTTGGTAATTCGGGTTCCTATTTCCCCCTGGTTGATTGTGTGTACCACGCTACTGGCGCTTTTCATTGCCCTCAGCAAACGCCGCCATGAACTGGTTATGCTGGGGCGCCGCGCCTCTGATCACCGGGCCATCCTGGCGGACTACTCGCCGTATTTTCTGGATCAGCTCATCGGTATTGTCACGGCATCGACGGTGGTTACCTACGCCCTCTACACTCTGTCGCCGGACGTCCAGAGCAAATTCCCCGGCAAACGGTTGGAGCTGACCATTCCCTTCGTCTTGTTTGGTATCTTTCGTTATCTCCACCTCATCCACCATCGCGACCAGGGAGGAAACCCCACGCGGTCTTTATTTACAGACCCGGTATTACTTTCAGTGGTGCTTTTATGGGCGGCATCCGTTATTTTGATCATTTATCTTTAGCGAAATGAAACCTACCTTCGCCACCAAACCTCTTTCCGGCTGGGGCCGCTACCCGGTGGAATCGTGCCACGTTTTCCGGCCGGAGAAACGGAGCGAGGTGGCGGCCACTCTAGCATCGGGCCTGCAACCCTCTTACATTCCTCGCGGCCTGGGGCGCAGCTACGGCGACGCCGCTCTGAACGAAAATGCCGGCGTGATCTGGCCCATCCTGCTGAACCGTTTTCTCTCCTTCGACAGCGCATCCGGGGTGCTTGAATGCGAGAGCGGTGTGAGCCTCGCCGAGATCATTCGATACTTCCTTCCCCGCGGTTGGTTTCTGCCCGTAACGCCAGGAACAAAGTTTGTGACCGTGGGCGGCGCCATTGCCGCAGACATTCACGGCAAGAACCATCACCAAGACGGATCTTTTTCCAACTTCGTTCTGGATTTCCGGCTGCTCGCTCCCACCGGCGAAGTTTTGCTCTGCTCCCCCGCCGCCCATCCCGAAATTTTCTGGGCGACGGTAGGCGGCATGGGCTTGACAGGGGTCGTCCTGAGCGCGCGGCTGCGGCTGCGGCGGGTGGATTCGGCCTATGTCTTTGTGGACTTTCACAAAGCTCCGAATCTCGATGACGCCTTGGCGACGATGGATGCCTCCGACGAGCGCTATGCTTACTCGGTGGCGTGGATCGACGCCCTCGCCACAGGCAAAACCATGGGCCGTAGCGTCCTGATGCGAGGCAATCACGCGGCGGCGGCGCAGTTGCCCGCGCGGCTGCGGAATCCGCAATCCGGAATCGGGAATGGTCCAACCAACCCGACCCGTCCCCAATGGAACCTCTTTATGGACTTCCCTTCCGGGACTCTGAACCGGCTAACCGTGAAGGCATTCAATACCGTCTACTACGCCGTTCACCGGACTTCACCACGGCAATTAGTGAATTTTGAAAAGTTCTTTTATCCGCTCGATGCCATCGACCAGTGGAACCGGATGTACGGCAAGCGCGGCTTTGTCCAGTACCAGATCGCGCTACCGCAGGCGAGCGGACGCGCGGGCCTTCGCACCATCCTTGACCGGTTGGCGCGTTCCGGACGCGCGTCGTTCCTGGCCGTCCTGAAGCGCTTCGGCGATGCCGGCCCCGGTCTGCTTTCCTTCCCGCTGCGCGGCTACACCTTGGCTCTGGATATTCCCGTAGCTGGCGGGCTTGTTCCCTTTCTCCACGAACTCGACCGGATGACTCTGGATTATGGAGGGCGAATCTATTTGGCGAAGGATGCGGTGCTCCGCGCCGAGGATTTCGCCGCCATGTACCCCAAACTCGAATCCTTCCGGGCCATCCAGCGGAAATTGGACCCAATGAGATTGTTTTCGTCCTCGCTGGCCCGGAGGCTGAAGATTGTCTAATTGCCGATTGTCGATTGAAGATGGACGATTGTTTAATTGCCGATTGCCGATTGCCGATTGAGGGAATGGACGATCTAGGATTGCCGATTGACGAATGGTTGACTTTCGATCAGTTCAATCGTCATCAAGTTGACGATTTGCAACGGTCGAGTTTCGATTAGTTCAATCGACAATCGTCAATCGTCAATTAAGGAGTTTTTGTGCCGACCGTTCTAATCCTGGGCGCCAATGCCGGCATCGGCCGAGCCTTGGCGGCGGAATTCGCCTCGCATCAACACGATCTCATTCTCGCCGGTCGTGACCTGGAAGAGTTGCAAGCTCTCGCCGCCGATCTGAATCTGCGCCACAACGTGAGCGCCCGCGCCGAGAGAGTCGATGTGCTGGAGTTCGAGGCTCTGGAGTCGGCTCTTGCGGCGTGTATCGGTCCTGCCGGCGATTCGCTGGAGGGAGTCGTTCTCTGCACCGGCTACCTGGGAGATCCCGAAACGGCACGAAAGGATTTGAACGAAGCGCGCCGGATTCTGGATACGAACTTTACCGGCTCCGCGCTGGCCCTCAATGTCCTGGCCAACCATTTTGAACAGAAGCGCAAGGGATTTATATGCGCTCTTTCTTCGGTGGCGGGGGACCGCGGCCGCCAAAGCAATTACCTCTATGGGTCCGCGAAGGGCGGACTGACCACTTATCTTCAAGGCCTGCGCAACCGGCTTTACCACCGTGGGGTCCACGTCATCACCGTGAAACCCGGCTTCGTCGACACGCGCATGGTTTTCGGAAGAGGAAAGCTGCCGATGGTCGCTGCTCCCGAGGCCGTGGCGCGGGATATTTACCGGGCGGTGAAGCGCCGGAAGAATGTGGTTTACGTACCCTGGTTTTGGCGGGTTATAATGTTCATGGTAGGTTTGATTCCCGAAAGCCTATTCAAAAAACTGAGAATGTAACGTTTGGCACTCCACTTGCCGTCTAAGTTAACGGTGGGACACGGGACGCTGCGTAGGCGTCGTTTTGTGGGAGCCCCTCAAAATCAGAAAGTATAAGGGAACAGGTTTTTCTTACAACACCTTGATAACCCTCTAAAACCCGTTTACGCCCCGGCCAGACGAAGAGATGGACACTGTCTTGGGGTTTTGCAGGTGAGAGAAAATGGCATTCGACCGCCGAAACCGGCAGACAATTATTGGCAGGGTTGGTTTGCTGGGAGCAAGCGCCGGGATCGTTCTCGGACTGCTCGAGGCCGGCTTTCTGCGCCTCACAGACTTGCCTTTGGTTCTTCAGAAGCCGCATGTCCCGCTTTCCTTCTGGTTCTTTGCTCCTCTCCTGACCTCGGTGTTCTTTGGGTTGCTGGGCCTGCTGGCGGGTTTCCTCGCCGCCTTACCGAGATCCCGCTTCCTCGGGATGGTGATTATCGCCGGCTTCGTCGGCTTGACCGGCGTCCACCTGGCGTTAGCGCTGGGATTCTCTCAATCAGGAAGCGGTTGGTTTATTGCGCTCCAGCATGTCATCACGCCCGCAATCTTGTTCGCAGTAGTTTTCGCCTGGACTTTGCCCGCTCTGTGGGCCACTCGGAAGCCTGACTCTCCGTTGGGCTTCTTGGCCGAGGTGCCGCAGCGACTTTGGTCGGGGGTAGTCTTTGCCTCGATGGCCACGCTGGCGGTCGGCGTGGGAATTAGCCACCTCCCGGATCACTTGAGGGGCTCTACCCCTCACACCACGGGCAGGGCGCAATCGCCCAACATCGTCCTGATCGTGTGGGACACCACGCGCGCTGACCATTTTTCTTCCTACGGGTATTTCCGGAATACTACGCCGAACGTCGATCAGTTTGCCAAGCGCGGAGTTCTTTTCGAGAATGCCATCTCCGCATCGTCGTGGACGCTGCCCGCCATGGCTTCCGTGTTCACCGGCCTTTTGCCCCACCAGCACGGCGTCGGCATGGAAAGGGCTCTGGGAAACGGGCCGCGGACCTTGGCGGAAATCCTTCGTTCGGGCGGCTACGAGACGGCGGGGTTCAATGCCAATCCCTATTTCGGTATCGTTCCCTGGGGAGTGGGCCGGGGCTTTGATACTTACGTCGATAGCACCAGCAGCATGGGTTACAGCTTGGATGTTACCCGCATCGGACGCGAGTTGGTTGAACATTATAGCGAAGAGTGGTTCCACCGCAGCCGCTTTAACCAGTTCACCGCCCACCAACTCAACGAGCACGTTTACGACTGGTTCGATCACCGCTCCGACCGCCCCTTTTTCCTCTTCCTCAATTACAACGATGCCCATCAGCCTTACGAAGTCCCTTCCCCCTACAATCATCTCTACGGGCACGCGTCCAAGGGCGCCAAACATTTGCTGCATACGGCATATCCGGCCCGCTTCTACCTTCCCCCCGGCGAGCGCGAAGGGGTGCTCGCCGCCTACGACAACTCCCTAAGCTACATCGACAGCCAAGTGGGAGAGTTGCTGCGATTTCTGGAGCGTTCTCCTGAGTGGTCCAACACCTACGTCATCATCACCTCCGACCACGGGGAAGGTTTTGGCGAGCATGACACCTATTCGCATGGCTGGAACCTGTATCGCGAGGTCCTGCACGTGCCGCTGATTATCGCCGGCCCGGGAATCCCCGCCGGCGTCCGGGTCACGGACATTGCCAAAACGCGGCAGATCTTCGAGACGGCGCTGGAAATGGCAGGGGTGAAGGGGGCCATTCTGCGCCGCACCAGCTTGAGACGCTTATGGGCGCCGGGTGACGTGCCGAACATTCTGGATGAACCCACCCTCTCGGAACATGTGGATAAGACCCCCTTGCCCGCCATCCGGGGCATGATCAGCATCACCACGCGGGAGTGGCAGCTCATTTACCGGCCGGGTTATCGTCGCAACGAGCTTTATCATTGGCCCACAGACCCCTCGGAACAGCAGAACCTCGCCAATTTGCCGGAAAATCAAGCCCTGGTGGAACAACTCAAGGCAAGCCTGCTCTCGATTATCGAAAGGTCGTACCGGCCCTGGCGCAACACCCGCTACCTGTTGGCACTCTCCGGACCGGATTTCTCGCCGGACCTGGAGGCCATGCAATCGATTCCATCACTTCCCGGGGGACCGCTCCTTTACGATGGAGTCGGAGCGGCACAAACCCTCTTCCCCCCTAACCCGGAAACTCCCCCGTCCAATGGCAAGATTCCTGACAAAGAACTGCTGGAGAGCCTTCCTTACGACGCGCGGTGACTTGGGCTGGCGCCGCCGGCGTCATGACCCCTTAATCCCAGATCCCACCCGTCTCCATCCGGCAAGGGTGCAGGCCCCGTAGTGCTATATTAGAGTCTCGCAGTTCGTATCGACATGACGCCAATCCATCCCGACACTCCGGTGGAACCCCGCGACATAACCCTGAACCCTGGTCCGTTGACTCGCCGCGACGGGGTGGCGTTGGTGCTGCTCGTTGCGTGTTTGTTGGGCATGTTCTGGAAGGTCGTCTTCACCTCCGCGATGTTCTTCTACCGCGACGTTTACAATTACACCTTTCCCAGCGCGCGCTTCATCCACGACCTTTGCCGCCAGGGTTTTCTGCCCTACTGGAATCCCTATTTGAATTACGGCCAGCCGGTGCTGGCAAATCCCAATCTACTTTTCTTCTATCCTTTCACGCTTCTCATTGTTCTCCTTCCCATCGATGCCGCCTACACGATGCACTACCTGGTGCATTTTGCCTTGGCGGGAATCGGCGTCTACGTGCTGGCGCGTTCGTGGGGGCAGACCTATCTGGGAGCTTCGTTGGCGGCCATCGTCTTCATGTTTAGCGGACCGGTGCTTTCCCTCGGCAATCTTTATAACCAATCGGCCTGCGCCGCCTGGATTCCCTGGGCGCTGCTCGTTACCGACCGCGCCCTGGCGAGCCCGCGGCTGCGTCCGTGGATCCTGCTCATTGTGATCTTCTCGTTGCAGTGGCTAGCTGGTGAACCGCTAACCATGTTGGCGACGTTCGGCCTTTGCTTCGCCTACGCGTATTACAGGCTCGTCCGAAGTTCGCAGGGCGACTCCGAAATTCGAAACTCGAAATTCGAAAATCGGACAATTCTGGCGCGACTTTCGAGTTTCGAGTTTCGAGTTTCGAGTTTCGCCTCTTCGCCATCCGGACGTGCGCTCGTCCGAACACTGGCGATCTTCTTCCTGGTGGGCGCGGGAATGATGCTGCTTTGCGCGGCGCAGTTTCTGCCTGCCTCCGACCTGCTCAGCCAATCGCGGCGCGGTGTGCAAGGCTTGCGCTTTCGCGAAACCGCCAACTGGGCCGTGAATCCGTTTTCTCTGCCGGAAATGCTCGTGCCGGACTTCTTCGGCTCCGGCATTGCCGCTCCTACCGGCTGGTTGTGGTTGATGTCGGACTCGAATCTCCCTTATTTCCTTTCCGTCTTTATTGGCTTCGTGCCTCTCTTCTGCGCGTTGGCCGGATGGGCGCTGGGGCGCGACCGCCGGCGCAACTTCGTGGCAGGCGCGGCGGGAGCTTTTTTGCTGCTCTCCTTCGGCCACTTTACGCCGGTCTTTGCTCTGGCCTATTTGCTTTTCCCGCCGCTTACCGTGGTGCGCTTTCCCGTCAAGCTCCTGGTCCTCGTTACGTTTCTTCTGGCGATTCTGGCAGGGTGGGGGTTTGATGCCTTGCGCTCACCGGATTCGCCGTGGAAGACTCATGGCCGCCGGCTGCTGACGCCTCTCAAAATATTCCTCGCTTGTATCGTCGCCGCCCTGGCCGTGGCTTGGCTGCTGCCCACGCTCATCATGTCGCCCACCCGTTGGGTGCTGAGTACGCTCGGCGAAACCCCCTTCAACCTTCACCAAATGCCGGATTTTCTCGTCACCATCCTTCGCTATCAACTTCCCGGCCTCGCCGGATTTTGCTTGGGCGGAATGGTTTTGGCCTTCGGCCTGGAACAGGGGAAATCCTGGGCGCGACCGGGATTGCATGCCTTCGCTCTGCTGGCGATCGGCCAACTGGTGGTGGTGAATTCCGGCGCGAACCCCACGGTATCGAAAACCTTCTTCACCTACCGGCCCCCTGTTCTGAAGGAATTCAAGGATCCGCCCGGAACCTATCGCGCCGCTTCCTTCTGGCCCATCATCTCGACGCCGGCTACCAAGAATCTGCAAACTTACATCAATTTCCAGTCTGTCCCCGAAGCGGCAGACTTTTCGCCGTTGGCGCAAGGAGCCTTCCAAGTCCGGTTGCAACTCGCCGCCGGCTCCATGCTCAACCAAGTGGAGGGAAACATCAACTTGGATCTGGAGCACTCGCTGCCGCTTTATCTCTACGACATCGAAATCTACCAGGATCGCCAGGCCACCGACCCCGTGCACGTCGATTGCCTCCTGGGACGCACGAATGTGAAGTACCTTATTCGCCCCACGCCCGCTGATTCCCCCGCCACTCGCGCCATCGGCGACGTCTTCAATGGATCCGCGATGCCCAGCCGGTTGTATGAGGATTTGTGCTTTGTACCCCGGACCTACGTGGCGGGTAATTCCCTGTTCTCGACGAATTCCGCCGAGACACTGGACCACCTGGCCGCACCGGATTTTGACGCGCTCAACACGGTCATTCTCGCCGCCACGGCGGGCGCATCACCGGCGGTAAGCGGCAGCGCGCCCGCCGGCGAGGTGGAAATCGTGCATCGCGATCCCAACTCCGTCACCCTGCGGGCGCAACTCGCGCGCCCCGCTTACGTCGTCTTGCTGGACCGATACGATACCAATTGGCAAGCTACCCTCGACGGCCGCCCGGCGCCCATGCTCCGCGCCAACCAGATTTTTCGCGCCGTATACGCCGGGGTTGGCCTTCACGAAATCCGCTATGACTATCGCCAGCGTGGTTTCCGTCTGGGAGTGATCATTTCGCTTCTCACCCTCGCGACGTCGGCCGTGCTCTATTTCAAACGATAAATCTCAAAGTCCCAGTAATTGACGGCCGGCTCGTATTGACGGCGCAATAGGCCGGCCAGGGCGGGATACACTTGCAGGTATTGCTCCGAATCCATCGTCGTCTGGGATACGCCGGGATTGGAATCGTTGCGCTCCACGACAATGTAGCGCGGGTGCTTTAGATTTAGCGTTCGCACCAATTCCTGGCGCCAGCGCTCAGGGCCCCAGGGTGAGATCAACACATGGTTGAGCACGAATCGGCTGGGATTTCTCCGCTGGCCCAGAAAATTGATGAGTGGAGCAAATCCCCAGACGTACACCTCGTCCTCAGCGGTGGAATTCTTCTTTAGATAGTTGACAACGCTCAATTGCTCCGAGAGTTTTTCATACGGAAGCTGGTAGTAATAGACTTGGTATGAAAGTTCTGGATTTTTCCACCAGTCAGCAAAGAATTTGTACTGTTGCACAACACGTACGGACTCCTCGGGAAGCAACGAGAATACAAAGCAGGCAAAAACCACCCACAATAAGGTGTGCGCCACAGTCCATTGCCGTTGCAGGAAAAGCCGCCGAAGCTGGAGGAAGCCTTCATAGGTCTTCACGCAAACATAACCCCAGAACATGGCAAAGAATGGGTAACAAGTTTCAAAATAGTAAGGGAGGAACCGCCCTTGCATCGCCGTGGAAAGATATCCAGCGAGCGCCAGCAACAATGCCGGGGCAACAAAGCGCAGCTCGCGTTGCTTCCAGGCGATAAGCAAGGTAACCGCAGCCATGACCTCCGACCAGGACCCTAAGTGACTTTCGGTTCGGCTGAGAGCCCCGGCAAAGTAGGAAAAGGTCCAATGAAAGGCGGTCGCACCGTAGCGTGGCAAGACCTCAAACTGACCTTCTTTCATGGCCGGCCACCCGCCCGAAAACCCGATATACGCCAGCACTCCGAGGACCGCAAGAAGGAAGCCCGCGATAACAATCGACGTTCGAACGAGCCAGTCTCGCCAAGAGATTTTCATTCGCAGCCGCGAGGATCCTCGATCCCACTCGCCAAAATCCACGTACGGCACCACGAGGAGGAAAGGGAAGAAGGGAACGCTGCTGTACTTGAGCCAGAACGCGGCGCCCATAGCCAGACCTGCCGCCATGTAACGCAGGTATCCTGCCCAACCCGTCGGCACGCCCGGGCGCGGTGGGGGGGCTTGCGGAGCACTCCTCCCATTCGCCGGAAGCAGAAGGAGATAGGCGGCGAACACGAAAACCATCAAGAAGGTCTCCGCCTGGCCGGCGTGAAAGTACCCTTGCCGACAGTGTCGACAGGCATTGAACAGCATGGCCAGGACCGCGGGCGCCGTTCCCATGTAATGACGAGCAAACCAGAAGATGCAGCAGGAAATGACAAGCAACCAAAGAATGTCTACGACCCCCACGCTCCACATCACCGGCCCGAAGATCTTCACGATCAAGGCATAGATGTAGTAGATTCCTGGCGGTTTGTTATCCCAAACATCGCGGTAGAGAACCTGACCATGCAGTAACCCTTGGCCGACCACGCAGAAGGCGGCTTGGTCCGGCCCGAGAGGATAACGAAGGTTGGGGAGAGCCCGCAGGAAGACCAAGCTTAGGGCCCCATAAAACCAACCGGACGAGCGAGTGGAGATACGTAAATTGGGAACATCCATACAGGCATCTGCTCCGGCCCAAGGGCTTTTAGGGGAGTGGGTCGGCGGCGCGAGCACAGGCCGCCGGCGCCCCCAAATCACACCTACCCCGTACTAATGCAAGCAGCCCAGGAAGAACTCGATTGATTACTTCGGTCATTTTGCGGCATTCGCGGATTCCGGGGAACCGACTTGGCTATTCCCGGTGCTTCCCTGCGGCCTTCCCGCCGTGTGCCACAATCGAATGGCCCTGCCGGCCTCAAGGCTAGATGACGACCTGCCTGTGAAATCGCAGCCGGGCCAACTGGAGCGTGCAGATCCATCCAACTCGGGCCCAGCGTGCAAGTCCGCGGAGCGACTGTGTTCCTCCGCGGCGCGGCAGGTGCTGCACGCGAACTTCCTTCACCCGGAAGCGGAGCCGACGCGCCAAGATCGAAACCATCACCATGGGAATGAAGGCATCTTCGGGAATGTGAGTGAGTACGGTCGCGAGGGCATCGCGGCGCATGAGCTTGAACGGGCAATTGGCGTCAGAAATCCATACCTGCCAAAGCAGCCAGTTCAGCACGCGCATCATGGTGGTGACCGCCTTGCGAAAGGTGCCGTCCTGGCGCTTCTCCCGGATACCCAACACGAAATCGAATTGATGACGCAGTTCCCAGAGTTTCCAGAAATCGGCCGGACAATGCTGACGGTCACTGTCCGTCTGAAATACGAACTCGCTGTGTGCTTGGCCAAAGCCGAACAATAAAGCCCGACCATGCCCGCCATTCACCTGGCGACGGAAGAAGCCGACGCCGGGAAGCGTCCGGGAGAGTTCCGCCAGCACTGCCGAGGTGCCGTCGGTGCTGCAGTCATCGATCACCAGGAGTCGGGAACTCGGCAATCTGGCGATAACCTCCGCATGCCACTCCGACACAGCCGCGGCGATGATGTCCTCTTCGTTAAAGGCAGGCATGAGGATGGTCAACATTTGCCCGGCAGTGGGAGCGTCGGGCGGAAGGGCTTCGATCGGGTTGGCGGGGCCCAGCGGATTCATCCGTTGTCCGCCGATAGAAGCCTAGTCGAATCTGTCAGTCCCAATGCCCCTGCCTGGATCAACAGGAGAAGAAGAATCATTGCCATGCTTCCACCTGCCAGAGCTAGGGCCTTTTTCGCGGTCGCCGTTGGGGGAGAGAACAACCCTGTCCGGTCGACCCCCGTGCCTCTGCTGGACGATGAATAGGACCCCGGCCGAGATCTGGCTACTGACCGTCGTGAGATGATAAACGCTGCCTGGAAGGGAAAGCAAGGACGTTTGAACGAAGCCGCTGGGGCGGCGGACGCTTCGCGTGCGTGGAGTTGAACGTTTATCCTGATCAGGTAAGGTCGGGTCATAAGGAGGATCCCTATGACCCGTCTACGCCAAATGATGCT
>Ga0181539_1003262_pt1 | contig 15152 bp, 15 predicted proteins | sample PEATcosm2014_Bin_46_FD_119767 | JGI IMG/M metagenome (GOLD analysis project Ga0181539, IMG submission 119767) | Peatland microbial communities from MTU Mesocosm Facility, Houghton, MI, USA - PEATcosm2014_Bin23_60_metaG | ecosystem: Environmental > Terrestrial > Soil > Wetlands > Peat | place... | reverse complement strand
TTGCTGCGGCTCGCGCGGGTGCAGGCGGAGGCGGCGTTGGCGAACGGCGATCGGCTGCGCGGCGAGGCGAACCGCGGCCTGCGCCTGCTGCTCTACCTCTTCGAGCGCGACGAGGCGGTGCGGTTCTTGGAGGCGGGGTGAACGGAGCGCGAAAGGTTGGACAAACGCGCGCCGAAGTTGTTTAGTTCTTTCGCCGCTCGGGAAGTTGGAGGTCCACGCATTCCTCCTTCCGCCGCCGCGCCCATCCACAGCCGGAGCCGACTTTTGCCCACCTGGATCATCGTCGCCGTTCTTGACATCGCGCTGATCGTGCACGCCGCCAAGACCGGGCGCTTCATGCCCTGGGGGTTCGTCATCCTGTTCCTGCCGGGCATCGGCGCGCTCGCCTATGTCGTGGTCGAGCTTCTTCCCGAATGGCTCGGCTCTCACAAGGCGCGGCAGGCGCGCCAGCAGTTCGCCGGCGCGATCGATCCGACCGGCCGCTATCGGCAGTTGCACGATGATCTCGAAATCGTCGACACCATCGCCAATCGTACGGCGTTGGCGGAAGAATGCCTGACGCTCGGCAAATACGACGAGGCGCTCGGCCAATACGACGCGATCCTCGCCAAGCCGCTCGGCGAGGAGCCCGGCTTCATGCTCGGCAAGGCGCGCGCCGAGTATGGCTTGGGCGACGCCGGGGCGGCGATCGCGACGCTCGACGAGCTCAAGCGGCGCTGGCCCGCCTATCAGTCGGCGGACGGTCGTCTGCTCTACGCGACGGCGCTGGAAATGGCCGGGCGCAACGACGAGGCGCTCGCCAATTACGCCGACGTCGGCCGCTATTACCCCGGCGCGGAACCGCGCGTGCGCCAGGCGCAACTGCTCCAGCGCCTCGGTCGCCAAAGCGAGGCGCGCGCCATAGCCGAGGATGTTGTGCGAACGCTGACCCGCGCGCCCGCGCACGTGCGCAAGAGTCAGCGGCAGTGGCTGGCGAGCGCGCAGAAGCTCGCGAGGTCGTGACGGCGGCGCGGCCAAGGCTTGGAGGGACGAGCGATGGGCGTATTGGTGGACGGCGTCTGGCGCGTCGACGGCGAGTTCCCGAAGGACGCGTCGGGGCGCTTCGTGCGGCCCGATGCGGCGTTTCGCGACTGGGTGACCGCGGACGGGTCGGCCGGGCCGACGGGCGAAGGCGGGTTCGCGGCCGAGCCCGGCCGCTATCACCTTTATATCTCGCTCGCCTGTCCCTGGGCGCACCGCACGCTGATTTTTCGCAAGCTCAAAGGCCTCGAGGCGATGATCGGCCTGTCGGTCGTCAATTGGCATTTGGGCGAGGAGGGTTGGACCTTCGCGCCGGGGCGCGGCGTCGTCCCCGATCCCGTGCTCGGCGTGCGCCGCATCTATGAACTCTACACCGCCTCGCGGCCGCGCTACACCGGCCGCGTCAGCGTTCCGGTGCTGTTCGACAAGGCGCGCGGCCGGATCGTCAACAACGAGTCGGCGGACATCATCCGCATGTTCAATTCGGCGTTCGACGGCGTCGGCGCGGCGCCGGGCGACTATTACCCCGCGGAGCTGCGCGCGGAGATCGACGCGCTCAACGCGCGCATTTACCCGACGGTCAACAATGGCGTCTATCGCTCCGGCTTCGCCTCCAAGCAGGCCGCTTACGAAGAGGCGGTCGTCGCGCTGTTCGAAACGCTCGACGGCCTGGAGGCGCGGCTCGCCGAGCGGCGTTTCCTCTGCGGCGATCGGCTCACCGAAGCCGATTGGCGGCTGTTCACGACGCTGGTGCGCTTCGATCCGGTCTACGTCGGGCTGTTCAAGTGCAATATCCGGCGCATCGCCGACTATTCCCATCTCAGGCGATATCTGCGCGAACTGCGCGCCCGACCGGGGATCGAGGAGACGATCGACCTCTTCCACATCAAGCAGCACTATTACGGCAGCCTTCTCTTCATCAATCCCACGGGAATTGTGCCGTTGGGGCCGGCCGAGTCCAGATGAAGCCGGCCGCGAATTCGCGATCGCGTCTTGCGCATTCGAGGTTCCCCTCGCCGGCGTCCCGCCCTACATTGCGTGGGCGCGAGAGGTTATGCGGGCGAGTGGAATGGATGTGTTGAGTTGGATGCGCGCGGCGAGGTTATGGGCCGTTCTGGCCCTCGCTGCGCCGGCGGTTGTTTGCGGCGCGCGCGCCGCGTCGCCGCCCAGGGTCGATGTCGTCGCTTTCGGCCTGTGGGGCGATCAGAGCGTCTTCGCCAGCGAAGCGGCGGGCGCGGCGCGCATCGTGGCGCGTCGATACGGCCACGGCGGCAAGGTGATCGTGCGCGTCAACACCAAGCGACGCGGCGAGGCGACGGAAGAGAACCTGCGCGCGACGCTCGCCTCCCTCGGCGCAAGCATGGATCCCGAGCGCGACATCCTGTTCCTGATCCTCACGTCGCACGGCGACCAGGAGGGCGTCGGCGTCGCCACGCCGAGCGAAAAATCCTTCATCACGCCGATCGAATTGCGCGACATGCTGCGCGAGAGCGGTGCGCGGTTCAGCGTCGTCGTCGTTTCCGCCTGCTATTCCGGGATATTCGCCGACGCGCTCGCCGAGCCCGACACGCTGGTCATCACCGCGGCGGACGCGGACCACGCCTCCTTCGGCTGCCGCGACGGCGCGAAATGGACGACGTTCGGCGAGGCGTTCTTCGGCGACGCGCTGGCGCAGGCCAAGACTCTGCCCGGCGCCTTCGCCCTAGCGCGAAGCCGCATCGCGGCGCGCGAACAGGCCGAAGGCTTCGATCCCTCGAATCCGCAAATGGCGGGCGGCGAGCGTGTGCTGAAGCGCCTGAACGGCAGCGAGTAAAGCGCCGCTCGAGGCCGCCCGACATCGACCGCCCGCCCGCCGCGTCGCCGCCGATTCGATCGATGCTAAAATCGGCGCAATCGGAACAAATCGAAGGAATTCTCTAAGAAAGCCTCAAAAGGTGTGAAGCCATGCTTTCCGCTTTCGCACGCTACGCGCCTGCGCCGCCGTAGCGTCATCCCCGCCCGAGCGCCGAACCTGGCGGCGTCGGGCGCCGAGCCGGAAGGGGTGAAGCGATGGTCGAACGGAAAGGGAAGAACTGGGGCCTCAGAGCGATCGTCTGCGCGGCGGTCGTCGTTTGGCAAATCTACGACATGGCGAGCGCGAGCGTGCTCACGTCGAACGGCAGCAACGTTCTGCGATATGTCGTCATCGGCGCCGCGCTCCTCGGACTGGTCGCCTCGCTGCTGAAACTCAGCGCCGACTACTAGCGTGCGGTTCGTCGCTTGCCGCGGAAGTGTCGCGGAGGCTGACAATCGTGTCCGCCCCCGCTATAAGCCGCCCGACGTTCGGCGCGGGCGCAGGCCGCGCCTCTCCCAGAGGATGCTCATGTCTGGTTCCGACCTCTCGAGCGCCGGGCTCGACGCGCGGCGGCGACGCGTGCTGTTTCGCGCCTGGCGGCGCGGCATGCGCGAGATGGACCTCGTCATGGGACAATTCGCGGACGGGAATCTGCCCGACATGGGCGAAGCCGAATTGTGCGAATTCGAGCGCCTTCTCGATATTCCCGATCCGCAGCTTCTCGCCTGGATCACCGGCGACGAGCCGACGCCGCCGAGCTTCGACACGCCGCTCTTCGCGCGTCTGCGCGCGGCGCCGCGCGAGGCGTTGATCAGGGACGCCGCCAGGAAGTGAAATCGCTCGCCGCGGCTGTCGGCCGCCTCGCTGAAGGCGGCGCCGTCACGCTCAGCCGCGCGCCCGAAGGTTTCGACGCCTTCGTCGTCGCCGAGCTCGCGCGCAGTTTCGCGCGCTCTGGCGAAGAGCGCGCGGCGGCGCTGGTCTTCGTCGCGCGCGACGGCGTGCGCGCGCAGAGCTTCATCGACGCGCTGGGCTTCGCCGCGCCGGAGATCGAGGCGCTCTATCTGCCGTCCTGGGACTGCCAGCCCTACGACCGCGTTTCGCCCAACGCGGCCGTTTCGGCGCAGCGCATGACCGCCTTGGCGCGGCTCGCGCGCACGCGCGGCGCGCTGGAGCGGCCGCGCGCCCTCGTCGTCACCCCCAACGGCCTCGCGCAACGCGTTCCGCCGCTGAAATTCGTCGCCGGCGCCGCCTTTTCCGCCGCGCCGGGCAACAGCGTGCGCATGGAGGATCTGGCGCTGTGGCTGGAGACCAACGGCTACGGCCGCGCCAGCTCGGTGCGCGACGTCGGCGATTATGCGACGCGCGGCGGCATTCTCGATCTCTATCCGCCCGGCGCACCGGCGCCGATCCGGCTCGATTTCTTCGGCGACACCCTCGAGTCGATCCGCTCGTTCGATCCGGAGACCCAGCGCAGCGTCGGCCAGTTGCGCGCGCTCGATCTCGTCCCGATGAGCGAAGCGCGGCTGACAGCCGAGTCCATCCGCCGTTTCCGCCAAGCCTATACGGCGGAATTCGGCGCGCCGCGGCGCGGCGACGCGCTCTACGAGGCGGTCAGCGAGGGGCGTCGCGCCATCGGCCTCGAACATTGGCTGCCGCTGCTCTACGAACGGATGGACACGCTGTTCGATTACGCCGCCGGCGCGCCGTTCGTCCTCGACGCGCGGGTCGAGGACGCCGCGCGCGAGCGCTTCCAGCAGATCGCCGACTATTATGGCGCGCGCCTGACGGCTTACGAGGACGACCCCGTCAAGGCCGACTACCGGCCGCTGAAGCCGGAACGACTCTATCTGACCGAGGACGAATTTCGCCAGCGGCTTACGAGGGCGCCGCTGGCGCGGCTGACGCCGTTCGAGGCTTCGCCGGGGGCGGCGAACGTCGTCGACTGCGGCGGCCGGGTCGGACGCGATTTCGCCCCCGAGCGCCTCGACGAAAACGTCAACGTATTCGACGCGGCGGTTCGACACATCCGGGCGTTGCGCGACAAGGGCCTTCGCGTCGTCGTCGCCGGCTGGAGCGACGGCTCGCGCGAGCGCCTGAGCCACGTGCTCGCCGAACACGGGCTGAAATCGCAAGAGCTGGCCTCCTCCTACGCGCAAGCAAGAAGCGCGCGCGCCGGCGCGCTGCCGCTCGCGGTCATCGCGTTGGAGCACGGCTTCGAATCGGACGATCTCGCCGTCGTCGGCGAGCAGGACATTCTCGGCGATCGTCTGGTGCGCCAGCAAAAGCGCAAGCGCCGCGCCCAGGACGTCCTGGCGGAAGCCGCCGCGCTCACCGCGGGCGATCTCGTCGTCCACGTCGATCACGGCATCGGCCGCTTCGTCGGCTTGGCGACGATCGAGGCGGCTGGCGCGCCGCACGACTGCCTGGAGATACACTACGCCGGCGGCGATCGGCTGTTCCTGCCGGTCGAGAATCTCGAATTGCTGTCGCGCTACGGCTCCGAGCAAGGCGAACTCGATCGCCTGGGGTCGACGGGCTGGCAGACGCGTAAGGCGCGGCTGAAGAAACGCGTGCGCGAAATGGCGGGCGAACTGGTTCGCGTCGCCGCGCAGCGCATGACGCGCGCCGCGCCGCGCCTCGTCCCGCCCGACGGGCTCTACGACGAATTCTGCGCGCGCTTTCCCTACGAGGAAACGCAGGATCAGGCCAACGCCATCGAAGCGACGCTCGACGACCTCGCCGCGGGCCGGCCGATGGACCGGCTGGTGTGCGGCGACGTCGGCTTCGGCAAGACCGAAGTCGCCTTGCGCGCCGCCTTCGCCGCCGCGATCAACGGCAAGCAGACCGCGATCGTCGTTCCCACGACCCTGCTGGCGCGCCAGCACACCCAGAATTTCATCGAGCGCTTCGCCGGGCTGCCGATAAGAATCGGCCAGCTTTCGCGCATGGTCGGCGCCGCCGAGCAGCGCGAAACGAAGAAGGGCCTCGCCGAGGGCGCGGTCGACATCGTCATCGGCACCCACGCGCTGCTCGGCAAGGCGGTCGTCTTCAAGGACCTCGGCCTCGTCGTCATCGACGAGGAGCAGCATTTCGGCGTCGCGCACAAGGAGCGCCTGAAGGAGCTGCGCTCCGAGGTGCACGTGCTGACGCTGTCGGCGACGCCGATTCCGCGCACGCTCCAGCTCGCGATGACGGGCGTGCGCGAACTGTCGATCATCGCCACGCCGCCGATCGACCGGCTCGCGGTGCGCTCGTTCGTCTCGCCGTTCGACGCGCTGATCGTGCGCGAGGCGCTGCTACGCGAGCGCTATCGCGGCGGCCAGTCGTTCTACGTCTGCCCGCGCATCGAGGACCTCGACGAGGCCGCGGCGTTCCTGCGCCAGAACGTCCCCGAAGCCAGGTTCGTCGTCGCCCATGGTCAGATGGCGGCGAGCGAGCTCGAGACCAGGATCGGCGCCTTCTACGACGGCAAGTACGACATCCTCTTGTCGACCTCGATCGTCGAATCCGGGCTCGACATCCCGCGCGCCAACACGCTGATCGTGCATCGCGCCGACATGTTCGGCCTGGCGCAGCTCTATCAATTGCGCGGCCGGGTCGGGCGCGCCAAGACGCGCGCCTACGCCATCTTCACCACGCCCCTCAACAAGCCGGTGACGCCGCAGGCCGAGAAGCGGCTCGAGGTGTTGCAGTCGCTCGACACGCTCGGCGCCGGGTTCCAGCTGGCGAGCCACGATCTCGATCTGCGCGGCGCCGGCAACCTGCTCGGCGAGGAACAGTCGGGGCACATCCGCGAAGTCGGCTACGAGCTCTACCAGCAGATGGTGCAGGACGCGATCGAGCGGCTCAAGGCGGGCGTCGAGGAGCCGGCGCAGGAGATGTGGTCGCCGACGATTGCGCTCGGCGCGCCGGTGACGATTCCCGAAGGCTACATCCCCGACCTGCCGACGCGCCTCATGCTCTACCGCCGGCTTTCGGCCCTCGAGGAGGATGCCGACATCGACGCGATGGGCGCCGAGATCGTCGACCGCTTCGGCCCGCCGCCGCCCGAGGTGGCGCTGCTCCTAAAATTGGTGACGATCAAGGCGCTGTGCCGGCGCGCCCACGTCGAGAAGCTCGACGCCGGCGCCAAGGGGCTGACCCTCGCCTTCCGCGACAATTCCTTCGCCAACCCGGCGGCCCTGGTCAAATGGGTGACGAACCAGGGCTCGCTCGCCCGCGTCCGCCCGGACATGCGCATCGTCGTCGCCGGCGACTTCGAGGAGTTGCCGCAGCGCCTCGAAGGCACGCTGGCGATCATGCGCGAGATCGCCAAGATCGCGGCGAAGAAGGGGTAGGCGAGGCCGCGGCGAGCGCGGCCAAATTTTTCCAAGCCTTTCCAACGAAAATCCAAGCTTTTCCAAGGAAATTCCAAACTTTTCCAAGCTTTTTCCAAGGAATTCCAAACATTTTCCTTGGCGGTTTCCAACGAAATCAAAGGCTTGGCGGCGGCGCCGACGATTTTGCCCTTTTTGCAGCCGGCGCGGCCGAAATTCCCTTCGAACCCAAACCGCGCCCGGCGAGCGCCGAGCGATCGCGGAGCGACCGGCCGCCACGGCCGACGCGGAAGCCCTTGCCGACCTTCGATTTCAAGCTACCACCAATTCTGTTTTTCCGGAAGGAAATGTCGCGGGCATTACGGTCGCAGCGCGCGTATCACGCTTCTGCTCGGCGACCGCCATGCGGAGTTCATGCGGCGATAGTTAAGCGCACTGTCACCGTAACTGCAGAAGAACGGCGTCGTGCGGCAATGGGTGCGGCGAGGAACGCGACCGCGCCAGCCCGCCGACCAACGCTACGAAAACGCCTACCTGTTCGGCGCCATCTGTCCCGCCCGCGGAACCGGCGCTGCGCTGGCGTTGCCCTTCGCCGACACCGAGGCGATGCAACTCCACCTCGAAGAAATCGCCGCCAACGTCGCCGCTGGCGCCCATGCCGTGCTGATCTTCGACCGGGCCGGCTGGCACACCACGCCCAATCTCGTTTTCCCGCCCAACCTCACGCCGATCTGGCTGCCCTCGCGCGCCCCGGAGCTCAATCCAGTCGAGAACGTCTGGCAGTATCTGCGCGGCAATTGGCTGTCGAACTCCGTCTTCGAAACCTTCGACGACATCATCGACGCTGCTTGCCACGCTTGGCGCAACCTCACAGCCAGGCCCGAGGTCATCACATCCATCGGCATGCGCCGCTGGGCCCACGTCGGAGTCGGTCAGTCCCTATGACCCTTGGTATTAGACGGTCGCGGGCTTGCGACTGCGCTTGGCCGCCGTCGGTAGGAGCGGCTCGATGAGCGGCCATTCCTCGTCCGTCAGATCCGTCGGGTAACGCGTCGATCGTTTCTAAAATCCAGCCATTCAGCCGCGGCTCGCCTGGGTCAACATCCCGAGCTTGAATGACGCATCCGACAATTGCTCAACCTATTCTCAAAAGGTCATTTTGGCTCAATCACCCGGAATGCGCGGCTGCCGATTTCGGCGCCTGTCTCCATATCCACGACCTTCGCTCGGATATCCTTTCCCGTCTCGGCGTCCACATATCGCGCGATCCGACCCCCACCGCGATATTTCTGTCCCCAAGCGCCGATCATCACCAGGACGGGCATGAAATCCCGCCCGGCATCCGTCAGGACATACTCGTCCCGCGGCGGCCGCTCGGAGTAGCGGCGCTTTTCGAGCAGGCCATCGTCCGTCAAGGCGGCGAGACGCTTGGTCAAAATGGTCGGCGCAATCCCGAGCCTTTTGCGAAATTCGTCAAATCGACTGACGCCCAGCGCGGCCTCCCGAAGGATCAAAATGCTCCAGGCATCGCCGACGCAAGCGACGCCTCGGGCGATCGGGCAAGTGGGCTGAGAGAAGTTCTTTTTGTTCATATCATTTCGATATTGACTTCATATCGAAACGATAGTATCACGCTTTCCGAACCAGTTCCACCCTTTCATGGAAGGAAAAGAGAATGAGCACGGTCAATCGCGGCGTCGCCCTCGTCACGGGCGCATCCACAGGCATCGGGCGCGCAACCGCGACCGCGTTGGCGAGGGCCGGTCTTCGCGTCTTCGGCACCAGCCGGAAGCTCACGTCCGGCGGACCCGCCGGCGTGACGATGATGGTCTGTGACGTGAGCGACGACGCCTCGGTGTCCAAGCTGGTCGCGGACATCGTCGCCGAGGCCGGTCGCGTCGACCTGCTGGTCAACAACGCCGGCATCGGCCTGTTGGGCGGCGCTGAGGAATCCTCGATCGCCCAGGCCCAGCGCCTTTTTGACATCAACGTCTTCGGCACGATGCGCGTGACCAACGCCGTGTTGCCGATCATGCGACGGCAAAAGAGCGGGCGCATCGTCAACATGAGCTCCGTTCTGGGTTTGATACCGGCGCCGTTCAACGCCCTTTACGCCGCGACCAAGCACGCCATCGAAGGCTATTCGGAATCGCTCGACCACGAGCTGCGCACGCAGGGCATTCGCGTCGTCCTGGTCGAGCCCGCCTTCACCCGGACTTCGTTCGAGGACAATTTGGTCAAGCCGGATCAAGTGCTTGATGTCTATAATTCCGGCCGCGCGAGCCTGAGCGTTGCGATGCGCAAGGCCATGGAAACGGGCGACATTCCGGAAGTCGTCGCCGGCACCGTGCTCAAGGCCGCGACGGACGTTCGTCCGAGGCGCCGTTACCCCGCTGGCAAGACGGCGCGGCAGGTCAGCTTTCTGCGCCGCTTCGTACCTGAATCGGCGTTCGACAAGAGCCTGAGGAAGCAGAACGGCCTCCCCGCTTAAGGGAGCGGGGAAAGGCGGACACTCTGGGGTCGCCCGCTCAACCATCGCCTCACAGCCGCGCCCGAATCGACGCCAAAGATCATCTATTCCGACACCCAGCCCTCATGTGGAGTTTCAAAATGACAGGAGTCGCCTCGCACAGTTCAGCGCGTTTGGCCGCGACGCAGTTCATCGAGATCAACGGCCGCACGCTCGCCTATCGGTCCGTGGGCGAAGGAAAGCCCCTCGTCTTGTTCAATCGCTTCCGCGGAGTGCTTGACACCTGGGATCCCGCTTTCATCGATGCGCTGGCCGCCGAAGGTCTTCTGGTCATCACCTTCGACTATTCGGGTCTTGGCCTGTCCACCGGGGAACGAAGCTACAATCCGCCGTCTCTAGTGACTGACGGCCGTGAATTGATCACCGCGCTTGGACTGCAAGACGTGGCCGTCGGCGGCTGGTCGATCGGCGGCATCGCGGCGCAGATCTACCTTGCGATGTTCGGCGCCGACATCACGCACGCCGTTCTGCTGGCGACAACCCCTCCGGGCCAACTCGTAAAACCGGCGGAACAGCTCTTCTATGATACCGCCGCGATTCCGGGCATCGCCGTCGAGCAGTTCACAACGATCTTTTTCGAGCCGGCCGACGAAAAAAGCCGCGCGGCCTCCACGCGCTCCTTCGATCGCATCATGCAACGCACCCAAGACCGCAGCCCCGACGTTCCCGCAGACTGGGCCATCGCGCAGATCGGCAATACGCCGAGGAATCCGGTCTTTCCGTCAGCAGAAGTTCTGCACGTCCTGAAAAACACCAACGTGCCGATCCTGCATCTCGGCGCCGACCACGACATTATCTTCCCGGTCGAAAACTGGTATGCTCTCAACGGCGCCTTTCCGACAACGCATCTGATTACCTATCCGCGAGCCGGGCACGGCCCTCATCACCAATATCCAGAGGCCGCCGCCGCTCAGATTTCTGCCTTCATCAAGGCGACGCGCAAAGGATGATCCAACTCCCGAACCGATCTCCTCCCGCGCGAAAAACCGCAGAGTAAGCGGTTGATGAGCAGAAGAATGACGTCAAGAATGTCCAGTTCGCCTGCGGCGAGCGAGCCCGTTTCCGCCGTGCGTCCCGAACCCGCCAGCGTCGCGAGAGCCTTTCTGACACCGCGGCGACCTTCCCGTCCCCGGGCGCTCACGCTTGATGGCGGCGAGACGCTCCGGATCGCCACGCCCGAAGGCGAAATCGCGTTGCTGCGCGCCGGCGCCGCGCCGCTGGTCTTGCTGCTCCATGGCTGGGAGGGCCAGGCCTCGGACCTCGCCGCTTTTGCGGCCGCCCTCCTCGAGGCTGGCTTTGGCGTCCTCGCCATGGACCTCCCCGCCCACGGCGCATCGGCGGGCGCCCAGTCGTCGATTCCGCAGGCGGCCCGGGCCCTCCGGGCGGTGAGCGACGCATTGGGGCCGCTCTACGGCGCGATCGCCCACTCGCTCGGGGCGCCCGTCCTCGTCGAGGCGCTGCATGCTGGAATGGCGGTGTCGCGCGTCGTGCTGATCGCCGCCCCTGCGCACTATGAGCGGTATGCGCGCGCCTTCGCCGCCGCGGCCGGGTTGGACGCGCACCGCGCGGACGCGATGCTGGCGTCGCTGCGCGACGTGATGGGCGTCGACGTGCGCGAGGTCTCGCTCCCGGCGCGCGCGCTGCACCTTCGCCAACCTGCGCTCTTCATTCACTCGGGCGACGACCGCGTCGTCCCGATCGAAGACTGCCTTACCAACGCCGCGGCCTGGTCGGGCGCCCGTCATATGCGCGTCGAAGGCCTCGGCCACGGGCGCATCCTGACCGATCCGGTGGTCGTCGCCTCGGTCATCCGTTTCATCACGACCAACACCGACTGAAAGGAAAACCCATGAAGATCAGAGGTTCTGTCGCGCTCGTCACTGGCGCCAATCGTGGCCTCGGCGCCGCCTTCGCGCGCGGTCTGCTCGCCGCCGGCGCGGCCAAGGTGTATGCGGCGGCGCGTGACCCGTCGACGGTCACCGTGCCCGGTGTCGTGCCGGTGCGCCTGGACGTGACGCAGCCTGAACACGTCGCGGCGCTGGCTCGCGATCTCAAGGATGTGTCGCTTCTCGTCAACAACGCCGGCATCTTCGAGGCAGGTCCGGTGCTGGCGCCCGGATCCGTCGACGCGCTGCGACGCCAGCTGGAGACCAACGCGGTGGGGCCGCTGCGCATGGTGCAGGCTTTCGCGCCGGTGCTGGCAGGCAACGGCGGCGGCGCCGTCGTCAATATGCTGTCCGTGTTGAGCTGGCTGACGCTGGCGAACGTGACCGGCGCCTACAGCGCTTCAAAGGCCGCTGCCTGGGCTCTGAGCAATGCGTTGCGGCAGGAGTTGAACGCGCAGAAGACGGAGCTGCTGTCTGTGCACGCGGCCTTCATCGATACCGATATGGCGCGCGGCGTGCCGGGGCAGAAGCTATCTCCGGAAGAGGTCGTGCAGCAGGCGCTTGCCGCGCTCGAAGCGGGACAGCCGGAGGTGCTGGTCGACCCGACGACGCGCCACGTGCACGCCGGGTTGACGGCGCAGCCGCCGGTGTACGTCGGGACCGGTGCGTGAACGGATCGTCGCGGAACACACCAAGGCCCGGCGTGCATTACAGTGATGGGGTGGACGGCGCCCCGAGCGGCATCGATGTGCCATGATGGTCGTTGTCACTATCCATCAGAGGGAAGCCGTCCATGGGCAAGTCTATCAAGAATCTGTCGTCTGTCACGACCGTCGGGCTCGATATCGCCAAGAATGTTTTTCAGGTTCATGGCGTCGACGCGAAAGGCGCGGCGATTGTCGCGCGTTCGGTTCGACGCGGTCAGTTGCTGAAATTCTTCGCTTCGCTGCCGCCATGCCTGGTGGGAATCGAAGCGTGCAGTTCGTCGCACCATTGGGCGCGTTCGCTGATCGAACTCGGTCATCAGGTGAAGCTGATCCCGCCCGCTTACGTGAAGCCCTACGTTCGGCGCAACAAGAACGACGCCGTCGACGCGGCGGCGATCTCTAGGCGAATGCGCAGCATTCGTCCGGGCGAGGCGGTCGGGCGGCCGAGCATGCGCTTCGTGCCGGTTCGCAGCGTCGACAACCAGGCCGAGCTGATGCGCCACCGCGTGCGCGAACTTCTGGCGGGCAACCGCACGCGGATGCTCAACGCGCTGCGCGGTCATCTGGCGGAGGTCGGGATCGTGGCGGCGCAGGGGGCGCAACACGCCTATGCGCTCAAGCGCCTGCTCGCCGACGGCTTCGACCAGAACGGCGAAATCGTCGTCGCCGATTGCGTGCGCCGAGCCCTGGCGCCGCTGGTTCATCAGATCGACGCGATCGACGCCGAGATCGCGGCCATCGACGAAGAGATCGAGACGCTCGTAAAGGCCGACGAGACCGCGCGCCGGCTGATGACCATCCCCGGCGTCGGGCCGATCACAGCCTCGGCTATCGTCGCCACCGTGCGGGAGACGAGCGCTTTTGCTTCCGGCAGAGAGTTCGCGGCCTTCCTCGGCTTGACGCCGCGCCAGAGCTCGAGCGGCGGCAAGGAACGGCTCGGGCGCATCACCAAGATGGGCGACCGCTACTTGCGCAAGCTGCTGGTGGTGGGGGCCTGCGCCACGCTCAGCCATCGCAAGGGCCACAACGACGCCTTGCGGGTTTGGGCCTCTTCGCTGCTGGCGCGCAAGGCCGTCAAATACAAGTTCAAGCTGACGGCGGTGGCGCTGGCCAACAAGGTCGCGCGCATCGTCTTCGCGATTCTGACGCGAGGCGGCGAATATGACGAGCGGCCGGTCGCCGCTTGAAAGACGGCTGTCGATAAAGGAGTTTCGCCGCGAGGCGACACGGGATCGAGGGTGACCACGGGGTGATGTGAACCAACGGATAAGGCTCGGAAGCCTGTTGTACTGTCTGCGCCATCACAAGCGCGATACGGTGATTGAGGCAAAGAGCTCAGCGGACGAACCATCAGGGCCAGCGGGTCTCAACCCCCCCGCGAGAAACAGGCCGAAGACATGACCGCACCCGAGACGTTCGCAAAACCGCAAAGAAACCCTTGACAAGGGGCGCCGTCCAGACATGACAGTGCACGTACTGCTGGTCGTCAGCGGCAGGTGCCCGTGTGCATTCCCGTCTCCCCGCTCGCGGCAAGAAGCGACTCGATTTCCCCGCTTGGCCTCGGCCGCGAACCGGGTAAACTCGCGCCGCGATCCGAACCGCGAGGCGTCATGGGAACCTTCGATCTTCGCCTGGTCGCGACGGGGTTGGCGTTCGCGCTCGCCGCCGCCGCGCCGTGCTCGGCGGCGAACATGGACAAGCGTCCGCCGCCGCTCGACCTCAAGCCGGGGACGGAGCTGACCATCCCGATCGCGATCGTCGACGGCAAGGCCGTCGCGGGCGTCCCGCGCGCGTCGAAACTCGGCGCGGGCCAGCCGCAGGACGGCGAGATCACCGTCGGGCTCGAGCGCCAGCAGGGGACGCTCTACAATGAGATCACCGTCACCGAGAAGACCGCGCAGCCGATCGATTTCCTCGTCACCGGGCTCAACGGCGGCACCAAGATCGACGAAACGGAGATCTGCGGCCGGCTCGACGCGCCGCTCAAAGCCCACATCGGCTCGGTGCCGTGGCGGTTCTGGCTCAACGGCTTCGAAGTCGGCAAGGGCGCCGGGAGCTGCGAGTAGGGCGCGGCGCTTCGTCAGCTTGGCGGCGCCGGCGGCGGCGCTAGACTTGGCCGCATCCGTCACCGCCAGCGAGGCGCCATGAGAACCTTCGTCACTCGCGCCAGCGCCGCGGCGTTCGCGCTCGCTCTCGCCGCGCCTTGCGCGGCGAAAGAGCTGCCGCAGAAGCCGACGCCGTTCGACCTCAAGCCCGGCCAGGAGCTGACGATTGCGATCGCGATCGTCGACGGCCATGTCGTCGCCGGGACGCCCCGCCTGTCGAAGCTCGGGACCGCCGCGCCGAAGGACGGCGAGATCGTCGTCGGGCTGACGCCGGCGCCGCTCGGGTCGTGGTTGGAGACGGTGACGGCGACGGAAAATACCGCTCAGCCGATCGATTTCCTCGCCACCGGCGTCAACGCCTACGTCAAGATCGACGAGGCGGAGATCTGCGGCCGGCTCGACGCGCCGACCTCGGCGCCCATCACCGCCGCCTCGTGGCGCGTGTGGCTCAACGGCTTCGAGATCGGCAAGGGCGGGCCGAGTTGTCCGTGACGGTGGGGCGTCATGAACCGGGGACGTTCAACCCAAGCGGAGCCGTGCGATGAGGGCGTTGGTCGGGGCGGGTTGCGGTCTTCTGCTGCTGGTCGGGGCGGCCGCCGCGCAGAGCCAAACGTTCAAGACTCCGAATTCGGAAGTCACCATTGTGGATGGCGCGCCGCGTAAGATCACGATTGTGACGACCTCGCCATCGCAAGAGGACGTGCGAATCCTCGGTCGCACCTCTTCGAATGAACGATGCGGCTTGAAAGCCCTA
>Ga0181539_1003261_pt1 | contig 15157 bp, 11 predicted proteins | sample PEATcosm2014_Bin_46_FD_119767 | JGI IMG/M metagenome (GOLD analysis project Ga0181539, IMG submission 119767) | Peatland microbial communities from MTU Mesocosm Facility, Houghton, MI, USA - PEATcosm2014_Bin23_60_metaG | ecosystem: Environmental > Terrestrial > Soil > Wetlands > Peat | place... | reverse complement strand
TCGTCGCTTTTTAATGTGAATCCTTGAGCATATGCACTTTCGATGACAAGAAATCCAAACAAAGCGACCAGCAACGCAATCTTTTTCATCTTGCTTCTCCTTTCTCTTTTTGGGTTATTATCGCCTGATGTATCAGCGGCGAGCGTCATGTGATATAGATTCCAAAATGCAGGGGGCCAGTCACTTCTCAGTCTATGCAGCAGACTATCGGTGGAGGTTCCGGAACGATTCTGGGCCTTTTAGCGCGGCGAAAAAGTTCCCGTGGAAACCGAATGGGATATGATGAGGTACTTCCGCGCGCGCCCTCTCCTCCCATGTCGAGGCGTCCAGGACGAGTAAGAAAGAACGTCCCTTTTGCACATCGAGGACCACCGAAAGGATCAGCCCGTCGTCCTCCTGCCGGGCATCCGGAGCGGCAACGAACACCGGCTCGCCAGGGAAGCATCCCGCCGCATACCATGTCCGAACGGCGTCTGCGTCGAGATCGATCTTTACGAGGTTGTCAAGGAAGTCAGCGTTGCCGTCGTTCGCCTCGTTGCCCGCGCAGAAGAGAAAGCGGTACGGCTGCCCCGCCCGGTGCCGATAGTTGATCCGAGGCAGTTCTAAGTGAGTCTTCAGAAGCAACTGCTCCCTGACTTCAGAGCGGCCGTTCAGATCTACGCTGAACCGTGTGAGCTTCCCTGCGGCCGTCACGGGTTCGGCGGATCGCAGGTGCCGGAGATAGAGTTGGTCGATGATTGTCGGGTCAGGGTAGGCTACAATGTCCACGACGATGGCATCGTCCTTTTCGAAGGCGTTCACGTGGTGAAAGGCAAAGAAGGCGTCGTTGCGGGCTTCCTTGACCACCCGCCCTGTCTTCTTGTCCACGATATGGAACCGTACGCCGCGCACCGGCTCCCACTTGTAGTTGCAGATGAACGGTTTGCTACCGAGCAACAGCTTCAGCGGGTTAACCACGAGCGGGAACTCTGTGAGCACAAGGTAATGCTCGGTCATTCCGAACGAGTGCATGTACGCAGGCCGTTTCACCGGTATGTTTGCCAGGACAGCCTGCCGCCCTGTGTCGGCCTCGATGCTGAAGAGGCGGTATGTGCTCTGCTTGCCGAAGTCGAGGACATAGCTGTAGTGGCAGCCGCGTTCGAAGTCGAAGTGAGGGTGGGCGATGGAGATCTGTCCGGGGAGGCGGTCTCCGGGTCCGTGGTTGTAGTCATAGATGCCGAGCGTCTCCAGCGTCTCGGGGTCGAACTGGATCGGAAGTCTAGACTCGGTGAAGGCGACGACCTTGTCGGCGAGCTTGTTTACACTGACGTTGCAGTTGTCCGTCAACTTTGGATCGAAGAAATCCGCCACTCGTTCGAACAGCGTCCGGCGTGAATTTGTGGCGAACTCGCCCCGGCTGATCTTCCCCTTCTTCATCGCCTCCCGATACGACTGGCTGTGGAGATAGCGATTAGCGTAGGAAACACGACCGCCGGAGAATGTGAAGGCGTGAAGCATGGCAAGGCCGTCGAACCAGTGGTTATAGCTCCGGTCGCCCACTTCGAATTTGGCCGGGGCCGTTCTCAGGAGGGTACCGCCAAGCCAGGAGGGTAGTGCGCCATGGACCGGCAAGTCTTGTATGCTTGTTTCCCGGTCAAGCGTCGAGAATCCGAGGTAGTAGGGTGATCGGTTCATTGTGCCTCGCAGTTGATTGAAAATATAAACGGATGATATGCACACATGTCGCCGGCGTCAACACGAGAGCTTCCTGGTCCGCTGGGTTCTTTTCTAATGGTGGTAAGGATTCTTTCGATACTGCCAGAGTTTGAGAACAAGCCGGAGGGGCCAAAGGGCCGGAGCAAGATAAGGCCTCCCGCTCCCGCCCCGTCTCGCGGGTGGGTGGGCGGGCTGTCGAGAATGAGCGGTCGGCCTCCGCGCTACGCTATCAGGACTGAGTGCTGAGGACTGAGGACTGAGAGTGAGACCTTTACACCATTGTCGTTTCACTTTTTGGAAGCGCCTCATATTTGGCTTGCCTTCAAACGCACCACGTTTAACGTATGTGCATTCTGCATGGCTGCGCGCACGGTCGCCGCTCTTATCATGTCAAGCGCATTTTTTTTCGAGCAAGGTATTTATATAAGTGTATCATACGAGTGATTCCGGGTGACGGTATAAGAGATGAAAAAACGAGATAATGGCATTGTCTACTCGACCGTGCACGGAAGGATGTGCCCCGTCTGCGGCAAGCCTGTGGCAAAGTGCCTATGTCATCAAAAGAAAGTGATTCCTCAAAGCGATGGCATTGTGAGAGTTGGAAGAGAAACGAAGGGACGCAAGGGGAAAGGTGTGACAATAATTACCGGTGTTCCCCTTGATGAAACGAGGCTCGAGGAACTCGGTAAAGAACTCAAAGCAAAGTTTGGTGCAGGAGGTACCGTAAAACGCGGTGTTATTGAAATTCAGGGCGATCACCGGGACCTGTTGCTGGAAGAGCTGCGAAAACGTGGCTGGACGGTCAAGCATGTTGGGGGTTAACTCAGCCCTCAGTCCTCAGTCCTGACTAATTCCTCGGGGGAAGAGTATGACGGATGGACAACAACGTAGTGATATTCGACCCGGTATGCGGGTCGAAATTATCCTGAAAAAAGACCAGCGTACCGGCAAACGAACAGTTGGGACTGTGAAGGATATCCTTACTTCCTCCTCCTTTCATTCACGCGGAATCAAAGTGCGGCTGGAAGACGGCAGGATCGGACGTGTGCAAGGTGTCCTTTCAGATGCATAATAGATGAACTGAATTCACCACGGAGACACGGAGTTAATCAAATTTAAAATGCCAGAAACTACCGGTTGGGTTGTGGAAAGCGCGATGCTGGTAAGCTGCCGCAGATATCTCTACCGTGAGCTCAGCAGTACGATCCCATTACGCGGAATCGGTTGACCAAGACCATGGGGATCCACCCCCTCCGCCTTACAGAGGGCGCGGTGCGCCCCGAAAGGCTTCTACACTCGAAGAGCGCATTCCGGCCATATTGGTTACTTCGGATCCCGAACTTACATCCGCCTTCGAAAGGCTGCTCCCGTTTGCCGATCTAATCTCCTCCAATGTCTTCATAGGCTCACTTCATCAGAGGGAATCTTTTCAGCTTACTTAATGCCGAAATAATAGAGTCCTTTGCCAAAAGCTTTGCAGGTAAATATCTGTGCACCTTCACCACCATCCCCGTCATTGGTTACAAGATACATGTCGTCGGTACCCGGCTTGATAGCCATACTGGTTGAACGCATATTGTGCTCTTTATCTCTGCCGGGAAGCAAAATCTGGCCTATTGGATTACCGTTTTTATTGAATACCAGATATCTGCCCTGGTCGTAAATCGCCACATAAACGTTGCCCGCGCTGTCGACGCGCATCGAGTCGGCACCGAGACAGCCGGTGAAACGATAGGGTATTGACGTGCCAAACGGAGCAATAGTAGTTGCGTCAGTCAGCGACACCCTGTACAATCTGTTCCCGGCCGTTTCGTCTGTCCAGAGGGTTTTTCCATCGGGACTCAGCGCAACACCGTTGGCAATAGCCATATTAGGCAAAATAGGAGTAATAGTTTTATAATCCGGCGGCGAAACATAATAAACTCCGCCTGTGGGATTAGTTGCACTGCCATGGAAGTCAGTAAAGTAAAAGCCGCCTTTGTCGTCAAACACCAGATCATCCACCAGATAACCTTTGCTCGTCGGAATAATGGTCTCCATCCCGGATCCATCAGGTTTGATCGCCACTACACTGCCTACTTTGAAATCACCTAAACAAGCAATGAAAATCCGACCGTCTTTATGAATAGCAAGCCCGGCTGACCCAAGCTTGTTTGCGCCGAGGACAGTTGATAAATGTTTATCTGGTGTAAGTTTAAATACACTGCCGCTCCAAACATCAACAAAAAAAAGATTTCCATTGCGGTCAAACACTGGGCCTTCCAATTGGAGGCCCTTATCAGACACTTTAAAATACGGCTCGGCAACGACAGTGGGAAGATTCCTCTCATTCTCCGGAATTGGACTGGGGGTCATCGTACTGTCATTATGTATCAATGCTGGAGCAGCCAGTGCAATAGCTACGCCGCTCACCACAGCGATAAACATGAACACCACCGTCATTGTAATAGCTAAATTAGACTGATATTTTCCCATTTAACTCTTCCTTTCGTCGAATAGTTTTGAGCCACTCACGAATTAACCCCCGCCTGCCGAACAAGCGGTTCAAATCCGCACCTTCTCCAGCCACATCAGTGGTCAATCATCAATTTTGTTACGTACGGTACAACATTTTGTCCAGTTAATGCAAAAGGTATTGCAGAATTCCATGTCGCAACCCAGCCCGTAGATGCGGAGCGGGTTCCCTATCGAAACCAAACCAAACAGACCGGACCCTGGAGTGCGTGGAGTAGAGAAGGTAGAAACCGGGACAAGTGGCTGTCTCGTGTCTGTAAACCTTGCAGCGTTTTAGCAAAAAGGATTGATTGCAGGGCCTTCCTGAAGCGTCCTGGGCGGCATTCTGAATGAATAGTCAAGGCTTTGCGCCTTCGTTACTGACTCTATTACTTCTCAGCCGCAAAGTCGGAAATTTTCCTTGACAATAGGCAAACGAGCAACTGAATTGACCACGGAGACACAGAGTTCATCAAATTTAAAACGAATTTAGGAATTTAGGGATTCAATTCCTCAATTCGCCAATTCCCTAATCCATCGCCATTTCCGTTAATCCTGTCTGAAAAACTTTTATCTGAAGTAATGGTTCATTGGCGTCTTCGCGTGAAAAATTCACACGCTCTGCAAGATGTGGAAAAATTTTAAAACAGTCTTCTATCCAAAGACCTGTATTGAATCGCCTCGAGCAGGTGAACGGAAAGGATGTTCTCCGCTGCTTCCAGGTCCGCTATGGTCCTGGCGACTTTTAGTATCCGGTGATATGCGCGTGCGCTCAGGCCCAGTTGACGGACCGCCCGGTCCAGGATTGACTGCCCGGCGTCGTCGAGCCGGCAGAATTTTTTCAGGTGCTTGGGCTTCATCTGGGAATTTGAGTAGACCCCCTCGCCGGGAAGCCTCTTTAGCTGAATCTGCCTTGCCAGCAACACCCGTTCGCGCACGGCCGCAGACTTTTCCGACTCTCCTTCCGTGCGCAACTGCTCGTATTTGACCGAAGGGACCTCGATGTGCAGGTCGATCCGGTCAAGGATCGGTCCCGAAATCCTGCTCCGGTATTTCATTACGGCCCGCGGCGGGCAGACGCACGGCCTTACCGGGTCGTCCGAATAGCCGCACGGGCACGGGTTCATCGCGCCCACGAGCATGAACCTTGCCGGGTAGGTGAGGGCGATCGCAGCCCTGGCTATTGTAACCCGCCCGTCTTCGAGTGGCTGGCGCAGAAGATCGAGCAAGTTTCGCCGGAATTCGGGGAATTCGTCGAGAAAGAGGACCCCGTTGTGGGCGAGGCTGACTTCCCCCGGCTTCGGCATGTGGCCGCCGCCGACCAGCCCGGCGTCGGATATGCTGTGATGAGGCGCGCGGAACTGGCGCTTAACGATGAGCGGGTTGTTATTGAGCATTCCGGCTACGCTGAATATCTTGGACGTCTCCAGCGCTTCGTCGAAGCTCAGCGGCGGTAGGATCCCGGAGAGGCGCTGGGCCAGCATCGTCTTGCCGGACCCTGGCGGACCGATCATGAGCACGTTGTGAGAGCCGGCCGCTGCGACCTCCAGCCCTCGCTTTGCGTGCTCCTGGCCCTTCACGTCTTCAAAATCCAGCTCGTCGGGCGACCCGGCGTTCCATATCGAATCCAGGTCGGTCTTGACAACCGGAAGGTCGGAGCGGCCGTTCAAAAATTCGACGGCCTCCGAGAGGTGATTTACCGCACGTACGGAAAACAGAGGGTTGAGGACAGAGGACGGAGGACAGAGGTCAGAGGACGGAGGGTTGAGGACAGAACTTCCTCCCTCCGACTTCCGTTCTCCGAGTTCCGTCAAAACAGCGGCCTCGTGGGCGTTTGCAGCCGGAAGGATGATGTCGCTGTAGCCGCTATCCCGCGCCTGGATCGCCATCGGCAGGCATCCGGCAACCGGCTTCACCCTGCCGTCGAGTGAAAGCTCTCCGCAAAAGATCATTTTAGCGGCTCTATCCGGGTTTACGCACCCCATTGCGGCAAGTATCCCTACCGCAATGGGCAGATCGAACCCCGCCCCCTCCTTCTTCAGGGCTGCCGGCGCAAGGTTCACGGTGATCCGCTCGAACGGGAAGGGATATCCGCTGTTCTGGATCGCGGCTTTAACCCTGTCCTTGCTTTCCTTGACGATGTTGTCGGGCAGCCCGACCGTCGCAAAGCCGGGAAAACCGGAAGCCAGGTCCACTTCGACTTCCACCAGGATGGCGTCAATGCCTAGCAGGCTGCATGTGTAAGTTTTGGCGATCATGGACAGGCGACCCTTTAGGGTGAAAACATCACAAGATTGCGGAAGCCATTATTGGCATGAATTCAGAAGAATGGCAACGCCGAGTTTTTCACGCGGCTAAAGCGTGCTAAAAGGGTCTTTCGCCTAAGCGAAGTGAACAATGCGATCACTATTCGGTTTTCAAAGATCCCAGGGGAAGCTATTAACTCAATGCCTTGATTTCATGGCAGATTGATGCTTGCCTGTAAATACAGGGCAAATACAGGAGCCAGATCCGCAACACATTGATTTTATTGAGAGGTGGGAATTGTATTTTGAAAAATAACAGGGCAAATTCAGGAGCAGGCTGCAGGTGACAGGCAAGGAATGTCCTCGATTCCAGGGAAGGATGGAGGAGCGTAGCGGTGTGGATAGGCATGGATAAACACCTCAATGTCGCAACCCTTGATTCCTAAATGCCCCAATTATTCGATCCGTATTAACAGTATACCTCGGAAGGGTTTAGCCCTGCCAAACGGCAACGAGAAGCGGCAATAGAAATGGCAATAGAAACGGCAACCAGAAACGGCAAGAGGAAGAGGGAGCAGGAGGCAGGGAGCAGGGAATACGGAAGACGGAAGACTGAGGGCATAAAGACGCAAAGCCTCTTTCACGCGAAGACTGATCATCGACAGGTCAGGGAGAGACTGGAAGGCGGAGGAGCCACTGCTGAAGGAAATATCCGGGCTTCTATTTTGGCAAAGTGTGTGCGATGCTGTGCACGACATGGGGTGCATTATAAACCAGGCCGTCCATTTCCAAGAGACCGGCAGGAATATCGAAGAAAGAGCCGAGGGCTTGATAATCGACGCCGGGGACGAAGGCCTAAATTCAAAATCGCATCCCCACTGCCGCCAGAGCCAGAAACCCGCAAAGACAGCAGGAGCAACACTTATCTGTTAAGTTAACGGCATTAGGTCAGACCGGATTTGGCGACCTGATTTGGTCCCGATTTGAGTTAAATAGACCATGCCCAGAGCCAGACGACACTTCCTGCCCGGATATGCTTGGCACATAACTCAACGGTGCCACAAGAAAGAATTCCTCCTTAAATTTGCCAAAGACCGCCGGTCATGGATGAGTTGGCTCCTGGAAGCGAGAAAACGCCACGGGCTGAGCATTCTTAACTATGCAGCCACATCCAACCATATCCATCTGCTTGTGCTTGACCGAGGAGAGAGCGAGGCAATATCCAGATCGATGCAACTAGTCGCCAGCCGTACTGCCCAGGCGTTCAATCAAAGAAAGAAGCGGAAGGGAGCCTTTTGGGAAGACCGCTACCATGCGACTGCCGTGGAAACGAACCACCATATTGTCAGTTGCATTATATATATTGACCTAAATATGGTGCGTGCCGGTGTGGTTGCACATCCGTCGGAATGGGAGTTCGGGGGATATGCGGAAATTCAGACGGGACAGGAAGAGGACTCGATAATTGATCGTCGCGCGCTTATGGAGCTTTTGCGTATACCCTCTATCGAGGCCATGCGACGATTGCACAAGGAATGGGTCGAAGAAGCGCTTGCCCGAGGCGGGCTGGTCCGGGAAGGCATGTGGACAGAGAGCGTTGCCGTAGGGAGCAGGCATTTCGTTGAGACAATAAGGACAAAACTCGGATTGAGGGCGAAGGGGCGTAAAATCACTGGTATGAAGGAAGAATTCACCCTTTGTGAGCCGCAGGGTTTTTTCGGGGATGATTTGGATGCCTGATAGGGTACTGGCCCGATATATAGTGAAAAATGTCTTGGCCCGGTACAACCTCTTTGGGGTTGGGCATCTGTTCGTGACGGCAAAGGGCAAGAAATCGGGCCCGAAATGGATTAGTTGTGTCAGTAATTTCAGATACTTACGGCGCACGACTTTTTGAGTATTTCTATAATGACAAGTACTTAACTTGGTCAGACCCAATGCCAACGGCGCACGACTTTTTGAGTATTTCTATAATGACAAGTACTTAACTTGGTCAGACCCAATGCCAACACCCAATGCCAACAAGAGAATACTACTTGTTGGCCGTGCCCCTGGGGCTGCCGAAACCGGTGCAGAAGTTCCATCCTGCAGCCGCCGCATATCCCATGTAAGGACCGCAGAAGCCTTGGGTAACGCCTGCGAAATCCGTAGTCACGTGGGCGTCGCTGTAGATCTCGGTCAGCTCCGCGGCTGTGGACTTGTTGAAGTGGCCGGCATTGTTCACGATGCCGGCCATGACCGGAGAAGCGACGCTGGTGCCGCCTACGATCCACCAGCCTCCGGCATTGCTGTCATACACCCACACGCCGGTATAGGGATCCGCCACTGCAGAAATATCCGGCACACCGCGGTATTTGCCGACGATGCTCGCGATGTTGTTTTGGTAAGCAGGTATGTGCTCATATAGGCTCGGACCGCTCCCCGCATACTCCCAGGCCCCCTCCGACATGAAGCTGCCGGTGGTTGGATTGCGGCGCACACTTGTTCCTCCAACCGCCACGACGTAGGGAGAGACAGCGGGATAGCCGGGAATTACACCGTCTCCTGAGGATGCGAAATAGACGACACCTGAGGTTTGTAAATATGTGTCATAAGCTATCTCCCCGGAGAACTCTCCGCCGCCCCAGCTCATCGTCACTTCCCCGCCTCCGGCTGCTGCGACCAGCTTGCTTGCCACTTGCACAGCGTAGAAAAGGTCCCCATAACTACTGGAATGGGCTTCCACCAGGTAGAGTGTGGCATTTGGCGCCATGGCGTGAGCCCATTCTATGTCCAGGGACTCTTCCAATTCCCATCCAGCGTCATAGGCCGGCTTGGACCCGCTGGCGAAGACGACCTGGAAAGTCTTGCTTGTAGGCAAGGTCAGGCCGAACTGCTTGGAGAAGGTAGTTAGATCGTTGAGGGCGTTAGGGGCGTGGTAAGCATCGACGACGGCTATCGCCTTGCTTCCGCCGCTCGGATTGACAGTCACGGTGTTGGGATTGCACCCGCTCACTGGGGTCACGAGCTGGTAGACGCACGCAATTGAGGCCGGGGTTTCATAGAAATAGCCGCTGTAAGGCGGTTTTCCTACAGCGGGATGCGGTGAACTGAATGGTGTTTCGGGAATGAATATGCGGAGATTGGTGTGGGCATACACGCCCGCGTCCTCGGCGCGCTGGGTATTGGACAATGGGATGGCGACGCTCCCGCGGTTAGATTGCTGAGCAAATGCGAAATTGCACAGGACAAGCAGCAGCGTCACTGCCATAAATGCTATTGCCGAACTAAAATAATTTTTCATCCGTCCCTCCTATTTGGGCAATTTGAGGACATACCACCACCATCCTCGCAGCTAATGTGACATGATTCATGCCATTGCTGTTCCTCCAATCAAACTGCTTAACACTTGCTGGTACTGGTGGGTTTAGTGCAGGTGGCGCCGTTTGCGAAGAAGTGCCTACAGTAGACTGATTGTGTGCTTTAAAGGCAGCACCAAGACCCTTCGTATTAGGATGATATTTTGCGACCCAATGTCTGCCGTTAGCTCGAATAATACCGTTAAGGGTGTATGAATCGATACTTTGTGCTGAGGCAAATTCAGATACGCATAGCGATAGGAGCAAACTACCGAAAAGGAAAAATGGAATCATGAAAAGGTTGTTTATTTTTCCGGCGAATTTTACCATCTGCATTATCCTTTATGCTGATTAAAGCCTACAATTATGTGTTTAATCTCTTTGTAGGGTTCAGCAAAAAAGAAAACCCGCTTCCTGTGGAGGATAGCGGGTTTATATGCAGATATGACTCTGTAGACTCTCCCTGGCAACCCCGCTATCTTGTCGACCCCTTGATCGACGCAGACCGGAAGCTTTGCGCCCTATCTTTTCAGATAGTTTGCCCTTCAGGCTAGCTAAAGCATCTTTCCCAAAGAACCTGTTACTTTAATTGACTGCTAATGTAGAACCCAATTTGTGAAATGTCAAGAAAAAAATACCCGGTTCCAATCCGGGAACCTATAATTTATTAAATCATTTGACCAGTTGACGCTTCTAGCGTTGCGTTTTGGTTGCTTTTCAAAGATCATGCTCGGGCTGACTTTCGAAATGATTTGACAAAAGTACTATTTCTGCATGTCGAAAAAACGCCCAAGAAGAAGACGACCCTGTATTTGCTCCTCTCGATAATACCACAGTGACGATCGGTGCAGCATCCGCTCGGCAGCTTGATCTCTCATGTCCAGAATACTGCCGACGGATCTCAGTTCACAAATGGGGTAACCAGCTTTTCCGGCGGTTTGCCCTTCAGAGTGATCTGATTCAACATGGATATCGGCAAGAGGTGAACGAAAGATTAACAAACAATGAACATTTTGGCGGGAAAAAGACGGCTCTCAAGAAAATTGAAGCTCCTGTTTCTGTAAGCACTCAAACAAATTCAGCCATTGGCATAGTCCAGGCAGGTGGGCCGCCTTTGAGTTGCCAGCGCGCCACTCTTCGGGCAACTCCTGCCTTAGAAGAGGGAAAATGACCCCAAAAATGAAATGCTGGTCCTGTAACTTCAACCACTTACCGTGATGGGCATCGCAGGTATCTCAGTAATGCCGGCTAATTCGCTTGGCGACCCCTTTTCACGTTGGTTTCCGGCTGCTGCTTCCCCGAGGACTTCAGGATTTCTGTGGCCTTGTTGTCTCTTTCCTTCGGATCATCAGTACTTATAGCGAAGCATTCTTCGACTATGCTATTGTGCAACTCAAACTGATTGTAGTTCAACTTCTTCAATTGTTCGATGGCTGCTTTCGGCTTCTGGCCGGGGCTTCCCACCTGCACGCCCGATTGCAGTTTTATGTCCTGGAATACAGCACTGATAGTACCGGCGCTGTAATAGTTGATCAGGTCATCAAAGGCTTCGTCTATTGAATAGTCGATGATGCTTCCTTTCAGCTTTCCAATGATGACTTTGCGCTGTTTACCGCCAGAAGCTCCATTAGGTTCAGGAGGATGTCGGCGGCCTGTTGCTTGAAAAGGTTCTCCCTTAAAGACAAAAGCGTGGTTGCTACTGCTGCAACAGTAGCGTGCAGGATCGACTTAATCGCTTCACCGCCGGCTAGAGTGCCTTGCCCCCTTTTCTAAACCGGGGGTTCAGCTTCTTCAGTAAGCTTTATATACATACAGCCTGACCATAGCTTGCCCTGCCGTCGCCGCAGCCGGCGTGGCACTAACGGCCGACGAATTTTGCTGTTATATAGACACCGTTGCTGATGCCCATCAGCGTGACGTAGGTTTCGGGTATCTCCGGGATCGAACCACTATAGACGATCTTCATTGCCACGAAGCAGGCCGAGATGACGGTGAAGAACAGCATCTGCACGCGCGTGACATCGATCTCGGCTGGCCGGTCGGTGTCAGTGACGATGTCCGACCATCTCGGTGTGCGGACCCCGGTGGTCTCGCGAAAGATCTTGGAAGGAGCGCTGTGGCCGAGGTTGCTGGTGGCGAACACCCTAAAATCATAGACGGTGTTCGCACTGAGCCCGGTCAGCCTCGCTTCTAGCTTGGTGGTTTCAGCGCCGAAGATCCGCCAAGCCTCACCTCTGTCGTGTGCCCGGAACTGCACGGTATATCCCCGGGCGTCCGCCACCGGGGTCCAATAGAGTGGAACTGAGTCGGCGGTTACGTTTTCCTGAAGGTGAAGCCCATCCACGGCCTTCGGCACCCCGGAAGGCAACACCTCAGGCGGGGCGGTGTGGACCTGCCTCGACATCGGCGTGCCACTGCCCGCCGCGTTCGTGGCGAACACCTGCACTTTGTAATCGGTGTTCGGATCCAGGCCGACCAGCATGAAGCGGCGGTTGGCGACAGCGGTAGTGCTGGCGGTGACCCAATCGCTACCGGGCGGTTGATATTGGACGGTGTAGGCGCTGGGCGCGCCTCCGCCGGACGGAACCGACCAGGACAATGTCACTTCCGATTCGCGGGGCGAATCCACGGTAGCGAGGTCTATGATCTGTCCAGGAGTGGCGAGTGTCGGGGCCGATTGGGCCTGCTGACTACTCTTCAGTTGCGAGCCCACCGCTGCTGCGCCAGCTATACCGAGCAGCCACAGAGCGCCGCTGCTGATCTCGATCAACGAGCCCCTAAGCGCCATGACGTAGACGGCACCGGCGCCGATCACCAGCGTCCAGAGGATAATCTGAAACTGGGCAAGGCTGGCCCAGCCACTGGCAGTGGAAATGATGCGCAAGACGACGCGTGTCCCCGGCACACCGAGAAAGAGGGCGAAGTAGTATAGAGCCGCAGCGGCTGCGACAACAAAAACCGCGGCCAACAAGAATGCAAACCAACCCCGCGCGATTCTGATCCCACGGACAGCGTCTAGTACTGGCGTGGATGTTGATGGTTCGAATACGCTCACTCTCAACTCCGCGGCGGGGTAGAGGCGGTCATACTCCAAATTCCAAATCACATCTCTGGCTGGCGGAAGTTTAAGGTCTGAGGGAAGGGTTACGTTGAATATAGTGCCCAACTTGTCTGGAGTTTCCCCAACCCGAATCGGCGTTAGCGGGAAACTGCCCGACCACTTGTTCGGGGCATTTGGATCTTTGAGCCCAGAACGCAGGCAGGCAACTATGGTGTTATTTTGGGGATCCAGACCAGTGAGCGTGAAGGAAATGGTGCCGCCTTGTGCCTGCCATGCGGTACCATCGTCGAACTTCAGCTGGTATTTCGCGTTGCTGCTGGCTTCCGGATTGTAGTACGTGTCGCAGGTCGCAGCACGTCCAGTCGATGTGGCGAGCAACGGCAGGACAACCACTATCAGTAAGCACAACGCTTGACGCATTTTGAGCAAAATCCCGCTGAAACGCATCGCTATTCCCTCCTCCTGATTACATTCCGAAATGAAACCAACAAAGTTCCGGGAGACAAGACCATTTTCCGGCCTGATTCGGATGGCACCGCGACCTATGTGTGAACAAGTGCGGCACGGGCGATCCTTCCAAAATTGGGTGATAGTAACCAGCTTCAAATAATGGTGCGCGTTGTTGCCGTCTAAACTGACTCTAGATTGCAGAGAGAGGGCTACACAAAAGTCGCCTTCAAATAACCGCCGGAGTCGCCCTGTCAGGTGTGCGAGCGCGGTCCCTCACGCGGCTTGCCGATGAATGCCTTGTAGTCCACTTAATCAGCCGGTAAACTCTCGGTGCAATTCTTTTTTTTTCATAGCTGTTTTAACTCTATTATTACCAAAGCGAGGGCAAGGTATGCCACGAATGCCTGAACATACTCAAACTTAAAGGCAAATCACACAAAAAATTTGCCGACACTAGTTGCGAGGTTTACTAGTCCATCCAAAAGTTGAACCCATTGCGCGATGTCTTTCAGCGTGCCGAGATTGTTGCGGATATCTTGCGTGGCCGCGTCCAGATCCGCTTTCGCCTTTGCCACTGCGGGATCGGCTTTCAATGCCTTCTCTTCCGCAGTGCTCCAAATGGCCTCCGCCGCCATCTCAGCCTTATAGAGTTTGCTGAGATCAGCCGCAGGATTAGCTGCCTGAGCTGCCAGATAGGCTTGGCGCACGGAGTCTGCAGCAGCCGCTAGGCTAGCGACGACATCGGTTTTGCTCGGTTGTGTATTGGGCATGGCTTATTTTCCTTTCGTGGCTTGGAGTGATGTCGCAATCGTTTGCAACTGACTTGTGATTGCAAGCAACGTGTCTAGGTTAAGGGGAGCCCCTTTTTCTAGACTCTCATGGAGCGGCACCAGTGCTTTCAATGCAGCAACGCTTTTGTCATAGGAAGCCTCCATTTGGTCGCTTTGCTCGTTTGCAAGCTCTATCGCAACATTCCGTAAACCGCTTTTGACTTTCGCATTCTTGGCTACGATACCATCGGATTGTGAATTCGATTTGAGATTAAGGGCTGCACCAAGATCGTCCAGCAGCGGCCCGTAAGAGTAGACCTCACAATCGAACAATGCTTCGGCAGCTTGATCAATCTGTCCTGTGGTCTCTTGCTTGTTCAAGATCAAGAGCTTTTTGGTGTCCGGATCATCCATTATTGGGATGATGATTTGAAGCTTCGCCCTGATAATTCGGCTCGCGTTCTTTATTTTGTTGGCCTGTATAATGCCGATTACGATCCCTCCTCCAGCTTGGACCGCCGAGGCCGTTTCCTGTGGAATTTGGGAGGTGGAGTGGACACTTTGAAGGAACTTAGTGGTGTCTTTGTCGAGGGTTGCAAAAGCTGTGTTGAAGCTGCCAACTGCGTCATAACTGGCGAGGTCGCCAAGCGCCGAATAAGTTGACGCAAGGCTATCAAGCATCTTCGCATATTGCGATATTATGCTTTGAATTGCATCGACATTGGTCAGAAAGGTTTTGGAATCCGGGTTGCCAATTTGACCGTTGAAGCCGTCATTGAATGCGACCGCTTTTCGGAGACTAAGCATCGCAGTGGAAGAGGTCGTCGCATTCTGTTCCATTTGTGCTGCTGCAGTTTGTCCCACCTTCGATAGATTCGCTCCAGCGGTCAGTGTTACTGAAGAGCAGCCACCAAGAGCCAATGCTGAAGCAATAATGACGAAAAGAGTTCCCTGAGATGCCATTTGTCGTTCTCCTCTCCGACTCAACATACTAGGAGCTTGTCGGAATAAGGGAATCTCAGAAATAACTTGAGAAACTGAAACGCTCCTGACTCAGCCAATCATTGCTCCAATTCATTAAACTCTACGTATTTGGTAGTGATA
>Ga0181539_1003260_pt1 | contig 15162 bp, 12 predicted proteins | sample PEATcosm2014_Bin_46_FD_119767 | JGI IMG/M metagenome (GOLD analysis project Ga0181539, IMG submission 119767) | Peatland microbial communities from MTU Mesocosm Facility, Houghton, MI, USA - PEATcosm2014_Bin23_60_metaG | ecosystem: Environmental > Terrestrial > Soil > Wetlands > Peat | place... | reverse complement strand
AGGTCCTGGACCGTGCGCTTGAGGCGGAAAAAGCTCTCGCTGCCGGCGTACGACTCGTCGCCGCGCATCATGGCGGCCCACTGTTCGGTGGACATGGCGCTGGTGCCCGAATCGGTAAGCAGGTCGATGAGGATGTCTTTGGCATCGATCAGGAAGAGGTTGTAGCCCGCTTCTTCGAGCAGGCGCTCGCGCTCCTGGCGGCTGGTGTGGTGCAGCGGCTCGACGCTCTTGATGCGGAACGGCTCGATGATGGTCTTCACAAACGCGCTCGCCGCTTGGGCGACCCTCCTGCTATGCCGGGTTCTCGTGCTGCGGAGCCTCGGTGAGCGGCACCTCGCACTCGCAACAGTCGCTGCAGCGCTGGCATTTACTACAGATATGATTGGGGCAGGCGTCCTTCGTGCACCAGACACAAATCTCTGTCGAAGGATCGCCGCAGATGCTGCAAGTGAACGTGCGCGGTTCGCTCAATGGTGTTCCTCCTGGCGGGGTGTGGGGCGGGCAGCCGGGCGCTCCTGGCGCGAGAGCGCCGACCGGCAACGCTGGGCTTCCTGGTCCATCACCTTGTATTGCTGTTCACGGTCGGCGGCGAGGTCCACGAGGTACTGGCGAAGCTTGCCCCGGTCGGCGCTGGTATCTGCGATCAAACCCTGCAGCAGCTCGGCGACGGCCGGATTCTGGTACTTGCGGATGCCGGCCGCCACCGAGCGCAGCATCGCATCCACGGATTCCATGCGGAAGAAGGTATCGAGCGCGGTCGTCATCCGTTCGGGATGAGCGGCCAGCTCCTTGGTGGAGCCGACCAGGTACCCGATCTCGGCGCGAGTCCTGCTGAGCTGGCCCACGTAGGCCTGGGGCGCGCCCTTCTTGACCCACTCCTCGGGGTGAATCTGCTCGAGCACCGGCTCAACGCGCTGGACGTGCTCGGCCAGGGCGGTCATCTGCTTCCGCACCTCCCATTCGGGCGGGATGCCCCCGGATTGGGCCGCCAGGCCGCCGGCTGAGAGGGCGCACAACACCATGGCGCAAAGAAATGTGGAACGCATGACCTCGAAGTCCCAGTTTCGCACGCTGGCGGCGGGGACGGGATGCGGCGGGCACGGGCTGTCCGGCCCCGAGGGAGGTGGGGGACCACGGCAGATAGCGGTGCATTCTCGTCATCGTTATGGTGCAGGGCCTGCGCTACCTCGCCGTCTGGACCCGGCACGCCAGCGGCGGCGGACTCACGTATCCGGAGCGGGCGGTGATGCGCGACGAAATCGAGAGGCTCTTCACCGCCTCGGGCGGGAAGCACCTCGTGGTGGTCCGCTACGCGCCGAATCACAGCCTACACGATCCCGTAATTTACAATCGTGCCCGGATCGACGAGTCGCCCGTCGTGTGGGCCAGGGAACTGGGCCCGCTGCGCGACGAGGAGTTACTGCGATATTATTCCAATCGTACGGCTTGGTTATTCGAGGCCGACGAAAAGCCGCCGCGGATCGGGCCATACCCACATTTACCTGGGGCGCGATGAGCAGGGACTCTATTTCGTGGACATGCCGTCCGATCTGGTTCGCACTCGTAGCCGTCGTATCCGGCGCGACGTGGCAGGTGTCGACCGTTCACTATAACTACGGCGGAAACTGGACAGCTCTATTTTGTACGGGCACTAAGTTCGCGGCACCGCCCGCCGACCTCCGGTTCGAACACATCTACCGGCTTTCGGATTCCTTCGGATACGATGGCCAATACTACCACTACGTAGCGCACGACCCTTTTCTCAAGCGTGGGTTCCAGTCGTCGGTCGATAACCCGCGGTTCCGCTACCGGCGCATTCTCGTCCCACTGTCTGCGTGGCTCCTGGCCGGCGGGCAGGACCGCTTTATAGACCGGGCTTACGTGGCTGTTATCTGGTTCTGGGTCTTCGCCGGCGCGCTGTGGGCCGGCCTGGTTGCGCAGCAGCGGGGAGCGCATCCCGCCTGGTCGCTTGCGTTCCTGTCGGTTCCCGCCGTTATCGTATCGCTCGATCGCCTCACGGTTGACGTGGCTCTGGCCGCGCTTACCGCGGGCCTGATCTATTACGCCGGCCGGCAGAACTGGTTCGCGGCGACCGCGCTTTGCGCGCTGGCCTGCCTGGTCAGGGAAAGCGGGCTGCTCATTCCCGCAGCGTTAGCCGCATGGTGCGCGATGGAACGGCGGTGGCTGTGCGTGGCGGGCATGGCAATCTCGGCCGTCCCCGCGCTGGCATGGTACCTGTATATCGGCTTGCATACCATCCCCATGGGGCCCGACGACCTGGTGTCGGCCGTCCCATTCGCCGGAATCCTGACCAGGCTCGGACATCCCGTTGCGTATCGTTTCGGCTTTGCCATGAACGCGCTGGCCACGGTTCTCGACTACGCTGCCGTGGCCGGCATCGTGGCGGCGATCGTGTATTGCGGCGCTAACTGGCGCCGTCTCGTCAGGCAGCCGGACGGCGCGATCGCTCTCCTTTTCGTCGCGCTGGCGGCGGTGGTGTCGAGCCCGTCCGTGTGGCAAAATGCCTACGGCTTCGCGCGCGGGTTCTCGCCGCTGCTCCTGGTTGTCGGACTGGACGGATTTCGTTCGCGGTCGCCGGTTGCCGCGCTGCCGGTTGCGTTGACAGCGCCCCGCATTGGCCTGGAAATGGGACCGCAGCTCGTGGGGGTCGTGAGGGGAGTGTTGGGATTGTAGGAGGCAGGAGACAGGAGACCTGTGACGGGAATCGTGCTACGATCTGGGCATTGGTATTACGCGTTAGATGCACATTCCCGACGGCTACTTGAGTCCGGCAACCTGCGCGGTCCTGTACACGGGCGCGGCGCCATTCTGGTATGTCGCGCTGCGCCGCTTGAAGCGATCGCTCGCCAGCAGACTCATCCCCCTGCTTTCGGTGTTTGCCGCATTCTCCTTCGTAGTGATGATGTTCAACCTGCCGCTGCCCGGCGGCACCACGGGCCACGCGGTGGGCGTTTCGATCGCGGCGATTGTGCTGGGGCCGTGGGCCTCCATCCTCGCGATTTCGATTGCGCTTTTCATTCAGGCCGTCTTCTTTGGCGATGGCGGCATCACCGCCCTGGGGGCCAACTGCTTCAATATGGCGATTGCCGGATCGCTGGTTGCCTACCTGACTTACCGCGCCATTTCCGGGAAGTGTCCCATCGGTTCGCGGCGCCGCGTGGTGGCCGCGGGCGTCGCCGGCTATCTCTCGATCAACGTTGCGGCGCTGCTTGCGGCGGTCGAGTTCGGAATCCAGCCGCTGCTATCCCGGGACGCCTCGGGGGCGCCGCTCTACGCACCTTACCCGCTGAAGATCGCGATTCCCGCAATGATGGCGGGCCACCTGACGGTTGCCGGCCTGGCCGAATTGATCCTGTCGGCGGGACTGGTGGCGTGGCTCCAGCGGAGCCATCCGTCCCTTTTGAGCGCCACCGCTCCGGGAGCGGCTGAAGCCGGCGATGGAGCGGGCGGCTTTGGATGGCTGGCCCTGCGGCCCCTGGTGACCGGCCTGGCGGCACTGATGCTGATTACTCCGCTGGGGATTCTGGCGGTCGGATCCGCGTGGGGCGAGTGGTCTCCGCGCGATCTCACCAATCCAGCAGTGCGCCGGCAGATCGCCGCGGTCTCCTCGAATCAGGCTCTGCCGCCGCGCGTGCCGCAAGGAATGGAGCGCCTGTCCTCGGTATGGACGGCGCCCTTCCCGGCTTACGCGCCTCGGTTCCTGCGCAGCCCGTCCTTCGGCTATTTCCTCTCCGCGGCGTTTGGAGCGGGCTTGATTCTCCTGGCGGCTGTGGCGGGGAACTGGGTCTTCGCACGGCAGCGGCGGAGCGGATAGCGTGCGCCCGAACCGCTTCATCCAGGGGTCCATTCACGGCTTCCTTCGAGTTCTCGAACACGCACTCGAATCCGAGGAGCTAGCGCGAAGGAACGGTCTGCTCCAGAGCCTCGATCCACGGGTGAAACTGCTGGGCATTCTGGGCCTGATCGTGGCGGTTGCGGCGTCCCGGCGATTGGAAGCGATCGGCGGTGTGTTCGCGGTCGCATGCGTTCTGGCCGTCTGGTCGCAGGCGCCGCTTCACACTCTGGCGACCCGTGTGTGGGCGGGCGCGTTTGCCTTCACGGGTGCGATCGCGCTGCCGGCGCTCTTTCTGACTCCGGGCCGTCCAATCTGGCGGCTACCGGTGTTCGGATGGGCGGTGACGGCGCAAGGACTGCGGGGCGCCATCTACTTGATCTCCCGCGTCGAGACGACGGCGACACTGTCGGTGCTGCTGGTTCTGTGCACACCGTGGGCGCACGTTTTGAAAGCGCTGCGGGTGTTGCGCGTTCCGATCGTGGTGGTGGTGGTCCTCGGCATGACATACCGCTACATACTGCTGACGATCGCAACGGTCCAGGAGATGTTCGAGTCGCGGCGCAGCAGGATGGTGGGAAAACTCGAGGGCAGGGAGAGCCGGCGGCTGGCCGTTGCAACGGCCGGAGTGCTGCTGAGCAAAACCATGCAACTCTCCGGCGACGTATATCTCGCGATGCAATCGCGCGGCTTCCGCGGAGAAGTGTACGTGCTCGACGAGTTCGAGATGAGGTTTCGGGACTGGAGTTGGCTGATCCTCTTTTTCGCGCTGGGAGCGGCGGCTTTATGGGTCGGACGTTAGAGACGGTCTTTGAGGTCGAGAACGCCAGCTTCCGCTACGAGGAGGTCGTCGCGCTCGATGCGGCGAGCCTGGCAATTCCCGCCGGAGAGCGGATCGCTTTGCTCGGAGCGAACGGATCGGGGAAATCGACGCTGCTGCGTCTTCTCGACGGCCTGTACTTTCCCGCGTCGGGCGTGGTTCGGTTCTGCGGGGAGCCGCTGACCGAAGATCGTTTCCGGGATGAGGCGTTCTCGTTCGACTTCCGCCGGCGCGTCGGCTTGGTGTTCCAGAATCCCGATGTGCAGTTGTTCAATCCAACGGTCTTCGACGAGGTCGCTTTTGGGCCCCTGCAACTGCGCTGGCCGCGGGAGGAGATACGCAGGCGCGTGGGCGCCGTGTTGGAGGATCTCCACATCGCCCACCTGAAAGACCGGCCGCCGCACCGGCTTTCGGGTGGAGAGAAGAAGCGCGTGGCGATCGCTTCGGTGCTGATCCTCGACCCGCAGGTGCTGCTTCTCGACGAGCCCACCGCCACCCTTGACCCGCAGAGCCAGAGCCAGACGATAGACCTGCTGGCCGGCTGGAAGGACACGGGCCGGACCATTGTGACGGCGACGCACGACCTGGACAACGTCGAGGAAATCGCCGACCGTTGCTTCGTCTTCCAGGCGGGCCGTGTCGTCGCTCAGGGAGCGCCCACAGCCGTGCTGGGGGACGCCGGTCTGCTGAGAGAGACAGGTCTGCTGCACGCGCACAGGCATGCGCACGCCTCGGGAGAAGTTCACTCGCACCCGCACCGCCATCACGATCACGCATCCTGATGGGCGGCGGGGGCGGGGTTACTCTTCGCCGAACCTTCATCGCACTGTAATCTCCGCCGGGTAGGCTGGGAGCGGAGGGAAAACCATGCCAACGCAGATTCCGCCCGCCGTGAAGGCCTCGCCCGCGGTCAGTCGTCCGGCCGCAAGGCGCGCAGTACCCCGCTTGGCCCCGGAGCCCGCGCCGTGCGCATGCCAGCCGCAGTCCACCGCCCCCGACCCAGCCGAAGTAGCCCGCCTGGCGTACTCCTACTGGGAAGCTCGTGGGGGACAGGGCGGCTCATCGGAGGAGGACTGGCTCCGCGCCGAAGACGAGCTACACAACGGCAGGCGCTGACTCGCTCAGCCCTCCCGCCGTTACGCCGCCGATCGCAACGTCGAGGATGCGGTTCGGGTCGCGCGCGGCGGCGAGCTCGACCTTCAGGTAGTTGCCGCTCAGCGCCATACCTTCCTGCTCGAGCGTCACCACGGAGAGCGTCCGGCCCACCATCCGGCGGCGAAACTCCAGATTCTTTGCGGCGGCCAACTCGCGCAGCACGCGGTTGCGGTCCTTGCGAACGGGCATCGGCACTTGGTCTGTCGCCGCCGCCGCGGGCGTGCCCGGCCGCTCGGAATAGGTGAAGACGTGGAGGTAGGTGAACGGCAGGTGCGCGATGAACCGCCGGTTCTCCTCGAATTCCTCTTCCGTTTCACCCGGAAAGCCGGTCATGACGTCGGCGCCGATGGCGGCATCCGGCATCAGCGCGCGGGCCTTCAGGATACGGTCTTCGTAATGCCGCGGTCGGTATTTCCGGCGCATGCGCCGCAGCACGGAATCCGAGCCCGTCTGGAGCGGCGCGTGGACGTGCCTGGCCATGCGCGGCGAGGAGGCCATCAGCTCCAGCAGGTCGTCGGAGAAATCCATAGGCTCGACCGAGCTGAGCCGCAGCCGCTCGACCGCGGTCTCCGCCAGGAGACACCGCACCAGGCCGGCCAGCCGCTGCCCGCCGCCCAGTTCGCGGCCCCAGCGGCCCAGGTTGATCCCGCTGAGCACCACTTCCCGATAGCGCTCCGCCAGGTTGCGGACCTGCGCTACAACCCAATCCGGTTGCGCGCTCCGGCTTCGGCCGCGCACGTAAGGAATGATGCAGAACGAACACCGGTTGCCGCAGCCGTCCTGGATTTTCAGGTTCGGGCGCGTGCGGTCCCCGGCCGCGTCTTCGACCACGCCCGCCAGGAACTCCTGCTGGGCGAAGATGTCGCCCACGCGGATCTGGCCATGATACGGCGTCCCACCCTGGCCCAGGACGATCTGGGAAATCTCGGTCTTGTGCGAGTTTCCGACCACCCAGGTCACGCCGGGCAGCGCCGCCAGTTCCGCAGGAGCGCGCTGCGCGTAGCAACCGGTCACCAGAATCCGGGCGGAAGGATTCTCGCGCCGAACGCGGCTGATCGCATGGCGGACGTCTTCGTCGGCGGCCGAGGTCACCGTGCAAGTGTTCAGAATCACGAGGTCCGCCTGGTTCCGTGCGGCCCGTTCGAGCCCGTTTCCGACCAGGGACGACTCGATCGCGGCGCCGTCAGCCTGCGTCGCGCGGCAGCCGAAGCTCTGGATGAAGAAGGTCCCCACTGACTCGATTATAGCGGGAGCGCCCGAAGAGGCCTGCCGGCCGCACACAGGCGGGGTGGAGAGGCGACCGCAATGCTGCGGTTCTGCGGGTACTAGTACCGATGAGATTCGCTAAACTTCCGAATTGGATTGACTTGGAGCTTCCGATTCGACTAGCATAACTGACGAGTGGCACATATTGTCGGCAGGTTCGTGTTCGGACGTCGGGCGGCCTCGCTCTTTGGTGTGGGGGCCGTGTTATTGACTGCGGTCGCAGCACAAGCGACAACGATGACCGAGACGTCCATATCCATAGCCAGCACGGGCACGCCCGGATCTCCTGGCCGAGATGCGAACTACCTTTACGAATACGCGGGAACCGCGTTCGATCCCTCGATCAATCCCGGGGTTCTGGTGCCCGGCACCGGCGTCCAGGCCGCCTACATCCTCAATCCCGATGCCTGGCCGCTCAACCCGAGTGGGGGCTACGCCTCGCCCACTTACTCCGAGAAGTGGATCGGGCCGCAGATGGCGAAGGGCTCAGACGGGTATCTCACTGCTCCCGCCGGCGACTATATCTACCAAACGAGTTTCTACATCGCGCCCAGCTTCAACCTGAGCACGGTCCTGATCTGGGGTGCGATTGCTTCGGATAACTGCACGGTCGGCGTTGCAATTAACGGCACGCTGGTCAGCCATACCGGCAGTAGCACGCTGATGGTGCCGGGAACCTGCATGAAAGCGGAGAATACCTTCGCGATTGGCGGCTCCACGGCGGCATTGGGCACGACCCAAGTCAACTACTTCGCCACTGGGACCTTCCACTCCGGAATCAACACGATTCAGTTCATAGTGCAGAACAATAACGTCGGTTCGGCGAACCTGGACAACCCCTCGGGATTGATCGTTTGGATGCAGGCGCAAGGGATGGCGACTCCGGAGGCTTCGACTGCGGGGCTGCTGATCGCCGGACTTGCCGCCGTGGCCTGGTTGCGCCGGCGCCGCCTGCGGCCTTCCGCCTAGGCCGGTCTTCATCTCCGAAGTACTGCCGCTCAGGGTCGCGCTGTCGGCGTGTGCGCCCGCCTCCCAGCCGGCTTGGCGGTCTCGGTGGACAATGCCGGGGGGCTGGCGGCCCACATGCGGGAGCGAAGCGGCGCCATAGGGGTGAGCGCACGCGCGACGGACCGCCAGGGGCCTTCGAGCGCTATACGTCCTCAAGACGGGTTCAGCGCCTTTCCTCAAGAAAACACTCAGTGATCCGCGTGTGGGCGGGTGTGCGGTACGATAAGTATTGTGGGTGGCAGTCGCAAGCCGATTTTCCGGCTTGACAGACCGCCGATGATCCACGACAATCGGACTTGACCGAATAGTAGAACATTGCGCTCTATTCATGTTTTGATGATGCATCGACAGATCGTCCCCCGTATCCTGCAACTAGTAATAGTCCTGGCCGCCGTTGCCGGGCTTCTCTGCGCCGCTCCGGTTCCCGCTAAGCACCACAAGCGGAAGCACACGCAGGGGCTGGCCGCCGCGAGCGGGGCCTCGACCAGCGCGACGAAGAAGAGCATCTCGACACGAGTGCGCCGCGGGCGCGCCGCATCGCGCCACAATCCGTGGGCGGCGCCGACTTACGCGGACTCGACCGCGGGCGACCTCGTGGATGGGGAAGACCTCTCCGTGCGCCGGGCTGCGGTAGAGGCGCTGGGGCCTTACAACGGCACCGTGGTGGCCGTTGATGCGAACACGGGCCGCATCCTGACGCTGGTCAACCAGAAGCTGGCGCTTTCGGGCGGATTCCAGCCCTGCTCCACGGTGAAGATTGCGGTGGCCCTGGCCGCGCTAAGCGAAGGGGTGATCGACCGCGTGACCCCGGTTCACCTGTACGGCCGCATGCGGATGGATCTCACGGAGGCGCTGGCCCGCTCGAACAATTACTACTTCGCCAACCTGGGCATCAAGCTCGGCTATGAACGCTGGGCCTATTACGCCAGGCTGTTCGGCATGGGCGAGAAGGCCGGCCTGAACATACCCGGCGAGGAGCCTGGCTACTTCGCTCCCGCGGCTCCGTCCAGCGGCATGGGAATGATGACCAGTTTCGGCGACGGCATCCGCCAGACTCCGCTCGAACTGGCAGCGCTGGTGGCGGCGGTTTCTAACGGCGGAACGCTGTACTATCTCCAATACCCGCAGAACGCGAAGGAGATCGAGCAGTTCGTTCCGCGCGTAAAGCGTCACCTCGATATCGCCCGGTTCATCCCGCAGGTCAAGCCTGGAATGGCGGGCGCGGTGGAGTTCGGCACGGCGCGGCGCGCCGGGTACGATGCCGAAGCGCCGGTGTGCGGCAAGACCGGAACCTGCACGGGCGGCACGGCGCACCTGGGCTGGTTCGGCGCCTTCAACGATTTCGGGCAGAACCGCATCGTCACCGTAGTGTTGCTGACCGGCGCGCGCGGCGTGAGCGGCCCCACCGCCTCGCAGATCGCCGGCGCCTTTTATCGCAAGCTGGCGCAGGAAGGCTACCTCGGCCACAAGCCCGTCTTCTCGCCGGCCGTGCTGATCCCGCGCTAAGGGCCCGCCGCTCCAGCGGCGCCCGTACCCCTCCCCCCCGCCCTCGCCCACTGGCTGGAGCGCCAGCCGTGAGCCGGACAAGCTGAGGCGTGTCCTACGTGGGGAAAGTGGTAAATTGGATCGTGCTCGGGAGGGGATCGATGAAGGCCTTTCCGTCCCTTTGTGCGGCTCTGCTGGGCTTCGCTTTCGTCCTGGCCGGCCAGGGGGGCCCGGTAGGGGACGCGATCCGCTCCGCGCAGGAACGCGAACGGATGGGCGACGCATCCGGCGCCCGAACCTTGCTCCAGCAGGCCGTCCGGAGTTCGAATGACGACCCCGCCGCCGCTCTCGCCTACGCCGAGTTCCTGGGCGCACATCACGATCCCGACACTCTTCGCGCATACCAGGACGCTCTGACGGCGCTGCCGCCCGCCGAGAGGGCCGACCGGCAGAAGGTGGCGCGCTCGCTGGTGCTGCTGGATCTGATCGCGGGCGACCGTGCCGCCGCCGGCGCTCACCTGGAAGCCTATCGCGCCGCGGGCGGAGGCGAATGGTCCGGCGGGCTTCCTGCGGGGACGCCGGCGGGGCTTCCCAAGACGATCGAAATCCCCGGCCCTCTGCGTTCGTTTGCGCGCATGGCGGCGCTGGCGCCAGACCAGCCTCCGGAGGAGCTGCTGCCCGCCCTGGCCAGGAACGTTGTAACCAGCGGATATCGGGCCGCGGGCGGCGAAGTCCTCGAGCCCACTGAGTACCTCAAGCTGGTCACGCGCTACGTGTCGCAGGCGCGCGAGCTGGCACACATTGCGGCCGAGAAGAAAATCATCCGCATCGAGGCCTGCGATTCGGCGGAGGCGGGCGAACTGTTGCGCGTCCTGGGGTACCGCATGCGGGGCGGCTGCGGCAGCGACGTGGTGCTCGAAACGGTCAACGCCAGCCGCGCTTTCGTGACCATCGATTCCGGCTTCCCCATCGCGGAGCTTGAACAGGCGCTGCGGACCAACCGCAAGTTCGAGTACCCGTATGCCGCTACCGCCATCCCGGTTCTCTATGGCGCCGAGTATTGGGCCCCCGGGGCCGGGAAGCAAAGCGGCGAGTTTATCGACGCCCTCCTGGGCGATCCGATGCTGTGCCGGACCTACCTCGGCCTGGCGAAGCTGGACCGCGAGACCGCGGAGGCCTTGCGGCAGGCCGCCCCCATCGAGCGCCTTAAAGCCTTCGCGCACGTGCTGGACTTCTTCGGCGGCATGTTCGCGGTTCGCGGCGGCAAAGCGGTGGCGCCCGGCGGGGCGCGCTCCGAGCCCGTGTGGGCGGAACTGGTGGGCGCGCCGCCGTCCCAGGGCGGTGCGTTCCTGGCGAAACTCATCTCCAAAGACGACGGCTGGCTGGCCAGCTACTACGACGCGCTGGCGCGGGTCAGCGGCCCTACGCAGGACTACCTGACCGACCCCCAGCGCCTGAAGCGGTTCTACCTGGCAATCCGCGGCCGGGTGACCAGCCCTGGCCCGGCGCGTCCTGTCTTCCGCGCCAACACCGACATGCTCCTGCTCACCACCAGGCTGCGGATCGAGCCCGATGGGCAGCCACACATCCCCGGCGGCCTGGAGGTCTGGAGGAACCTGTTTGCCGGACGGGCATTCGGCAAGCTCGATGTCCGGCTGGCACGCGCCGCTCCCGGCTGGAAGGCGCCGGACGACCTCATGGAAGCCCTGTTCGGCCTGTGCCGTAAGTCCGTCGACAACGAGCCGCTCGTGGTTTTCATGGACCTGACCGACCTGGATCGCCGGCGCGCCAAGCCGCTCGATCCCTCGACCGCCCAACGGCTCGCCACCGACCATCAGATCTACGGCTCGCAGTATTCGCTCTTCAGCGAGTCCCCGGAGCTGAGCGACCGCACGATCCTGCAATACATGGACACGGCCCGTGCGCTGAGCCGCAGCGGCGACTCGCAACTGCGTGTCGATCTTGTAGCGACCATGCAGGCGCTGGCGGGCTTCTGGCAGATCTTCTGCCGGCAGGGCTTCATCGCGCCCGGCGCGGCCGACGGCGTCCTGGCCGGCATCGTCGCCCCGTTCGCGGAGGCGAACAATGATCGCGAGCTGTTCGACGCGGGCCGCTCGGGAGTGAAACTGCTCCTGAAGGCCACCGGGGCGCCCGAAGGCGCTTCGCCCCAGGACTGGATCCTCGGCCTGCTCGCGGGCGCCGAGACCACGGCCGACTCGGAGACGCAAGCGCGAATGATCCGGGAAATGGTTCGCATCTTCGAGGCTCAGCGGCTGGTGTCGCTCGACAATCTGTTCGGTCTGGCGGACAATCTCGGCGCGGCGGCCCGCGGGGAGAAGATCGACGCCGCGCTGGTGAGCCGGGTGTCTGCGCGCATCGCCGAGATCCCGATGCCATGGATCAACTTCACCGTTCAGGAAAAGGGCTCCATGTCGATAGGCTACGCCGTGGAGCGCCACATCGAGAACGAGCACCGTCTGAACCTCAAGTCGGCCATTGACCACGTCCAGGGGAGCGCAGACCGCCTGCGTGATGTGCGGGGCGCGTTGGCCCCCTTGCTGCGCGACACGCTGGTGGGGTTGAACTACGCCCACTACGCGCCGCCCGGGGCACAGGTCCTGCTGACTAACCCGGCCTTCGTCCGCGGCCACGATTTCGCCGGGACGCTGGGACACTCGCTGTTGTGGAGGACCACCTGGGTGACCTCGGGCGGCTGGCCGACGAACTCCGGCGGACGGCTGACCGGTTCGCTCGCCGGGCTGCCCTACGCACTCGCCGTCGCGGAGCAGAACTTTCTGGTTCCGGTGCGGGAGCAAGCGCTCATCTGGGGCGACCTGGCGCCGCAGTTGATACAAAGCGCGAAAATCCCGCGCTGGTGGAACGTGACGCCGGCGCAGTTGCACTGGGTGGAACTGCATCTTCGCTACGCCGAGTCGCTGGTGGCCGAGGCGGCTTTCGACCCGGCCCTGCGCCAGCAGTTGACTGGGGTCCTCGAGCAGCAGGCCGCGCCGGCCCGCGCGCGCAAAGTCGCGGAATTGCTGGAACGCGGCGAGGTGCGCGCGGCGCTCGACCACATCACGCCCTGCGAGTTGTTCGTGATCGCGCGCCGCCTGATCTCGAGCGGGCGCGGGGACGGCCTGTTCGCCGGCGACATCGCCCGCATGCAGCGGGAGGCGCCGGACCGCATCAACTACGAGGAGATCTCGCGCGCCTTTGGCACTCCCAAACCCACGCTTACCGGCTCTTATCGGCCCGAGCTGCTCTACCTGAGGACGTTTCCCGCCCTGATGGGCTACTCCAGCCGCATTTTGGCCGAGAGCTGGGAATCGACAATCCTGTATTGGGCCGCTCTGGCCGATGAAGTCAACGCCACACCGTCCCAGCTCAACGTGCTCATTCCCGAGTGGACCCAGCGGACGGTGGAGCAGATTTTCGCTACGCACCTGGAAGACTGGCCGGCGCTCCTGCGTTCGCTCCGGCACGTGGGCGAGGACATCCGCGCCAAGGCGCGCTTGCGGATGGACACCGAGCAGAAGGCTTCGCTCCAATAGGGAGGAGATCGTGACCCGAACTGCGACAACAGCCCTGCTGCTGGCGGCCAGCCTGCTGGCCGTCCTTCTCTGCGCCCAGGAGAAGCCGGGAACCGTGTTCCGCGTCAAGGTGGACATGGTGGTGCTGAGCTTCACCGTCACCGACAGCAAGGGCCGTTACATTAACGGGCTCAAGCCGGGGGACTTCCGCATCCTCGAGGACGGCATCCCGCAAAAAGTCGCCACCTTCACCGAAGGCAGCAAGCCCGCGCTGCAAGTGATGGAGGACGGAAACACCCGGCCCCTGCTGGCCGCGGAAAAACCGGCCGGCGGCGCCGAGGCGGCCGAGGGGCGCGTCGATCCCTACGCGGGCACCAACGTCTTCGTGCTGTTCGACACCAGCAACTACATGTACCGCGGGTTCGTCTACGCTTCCGACGCGATCGCGGATTTCGTGCGCGGCCTGGACCGCGCCGACTCGGTGGCGATCTACACCTTCAGCCGCAACCTGAACCGCGCGGCCCCTATCACGCCCGACCGCAACGAGGCGGTCTTCGGGTTGCGCAAGGCCGTCGCCGGCGACGACGCCGCGCTCTACAACTCCCTGCTGCTCACTTTGCGCGATGCCGCCAAGATCCCCGGCCGCAAGGTCGTCATCGTGTTCTCCAACGGTCCGGACAACGCCAGCATGGTGGCTCCCGACGACGTGCGCGCCGTGGCCGAAGACGAGGGCATCCCCATCTACGTCATCTCCACCAACGAAGTGACTAAAGACCCCATCTCGGCGACCGTATTTCACCGCATCGCGCAGCGTACCGGCGGCCAGGCCTACTTCGCGCGCACCTGGCAGAAGCAGGTGGAGGCCTTCGAATCCGTGCGCGAGGCACTCGGCAATTCCTACGGCATCACTTACTACCCCGCGCCGAACCCCAATGAGGGCTTTCGCAAAATCACCGTCGAGATCCCGTCGGATGTCGGCCACAAGTACCGCATCCGCGCGCGACCCGGCTACCGGCCGCGGGGCGGGTTCTGACGTGGCGCGGGCGGTCCCGCCTGCCGCGCCCCCCGCGCCTTTTTGCCTAACCAAACCCGCCTTCGACCGTATATAGCAATATGAGCAGTCTCCTGCCGGACCTCCGGTTTGCCCTGCGCGCAATTCGCCGCAGTCCGCTGTTTGCTTTGGTGGCGATACTCTCCCTGGCTTTGGGGATTGGCGCCAACACCGCCATCTTCACGCTCATGGATCAGCTCATGTTGCGGCGGTTGCCCGTGAAGGCGCCCGACCAACTGGTCATGCTCTACCAGCGCGGCCCGCATAACGGGAGCAACATGGGCGACCGGATGAACTCCTACCCCATCTACCAGGATTTCCAGAAGAAGGCGGCGCCGCTCTCCGAGGTGCTGTGCCGGCGGCTCTTCAACAGCTCGGTCAGCATCGGCAACCAGACCGAGCGGGTGGACGCCGAGATGGTCTCCGGAAACTACTTCACCATGCTGGGGGTCAAGGCGGCCGCCGGACGGCTGTTCAACTCACAGGAGGACGACCGGGTGTTCCTGGGCCACCCCGTGGCGGTGCTCAGCTACGACTACTGGGCCAACCGGTTCGCGCGCGACCTGAAGGTTGTAGGCCGGAAGATCCTGGTGAACAACTACCCGATGACCATCGTCGGGGTGTCCGGACCGGGCTTCGCCGGGCTCGATCCGGCTCGGTCTCCCCAGATCCGTGTGCCGATTCTGATGGAACCCGCCATGATACCCGAGTGGAGCTGGTTTTCTCCGGCCGACCGCCGGACGCGCTGGGTCCAGGTGTTCGCCCGCCTGAAGCCGGGCTACACGGCGGAATCCGCCGGCGCTCCCATGCAGGTGTTGTTCCACCAGATCCGGGAATACGAATCGACGCTTCCGGCCGCGAAGGACTGGTCGGCCTACGACCGGGCTCAGTTCCTGCGGGGAACGATTCACGTGGAGAAGGCAGCCACGGGATACTCGGATCTGCGCAACGGCTTCTCGACGGCGCTGATCGTTCTGATGTCGATGGTCGGCCT
>Ga0181539_1003258_pt1 | contig 15171 bp, 13 predicted proteins | sample PEATcosm2014_Bin_46_FD_119767 | JGI IMG/M metagenome (GOLD analysis project Ga0181539, IMG submission 119767) | Peatland microbial communities from MTU Mesocosm Facility, Houghton, MI, USA - PEATcosm2014_Bin23_60_metaG | ecosystem: Environmental > Terrestrial > Soil > Wetlands > Peat | place... | reverse complement strand
GCCGGCGCCTCGACCTCCATCGCCGCCTTGTCGGTTGCGATCTCGAACAGGAGCTGGCCTTCGCGCACGCGCTCGCCCTCGGCGACGAACCAGCGCCCCATCTTGCCCGTCGCCATGTCCATGTCGACGCGCGGCAGAACGACCTCTTTCGCCATCTAACCGCCGCCGGGTTGTTGCGCCGCGCTCATCACGCCCGCCCCTGCGCGAGGCTTCGCGCCGCCGCGACGATATCCTCGACCTGGGGAACGGCGGCCTTTTCCAACACGGGGCTGTAGGGGATCGGCGCCTCGACGCCGCCCAGGCGCAGGATCGGCGCGTCGAGATAGTCGATGGCTTCGCTTTCGGCGACGCGGGCGCTGACCTCGGCGCCCAGGCCCAGCGTCTTCACCCCTTCGTAGACCGCGAGAAGCCGCGTCGTCTTCTTGACGCTGGCGACGATCGTCTCGCCGTCGAACGGTCGCAGGCATCTGAGATCGACGATTTCCGCCTCGACGCCCTCGCCCGCCAGGATCGCCGCCGCCTCGAGCGCGCGATGGGTCATGATCCCCGTCGCCACGATGGTCAGATCGCGCCCCTCGCGCCTCAGCGCCGCCTTGTCGAGCGCGACGCGATAATCGCCCTCGGGAACCGGGCCCTTCACCTTGTAGAGCAGCTTGTGCTCGAACACGATCACCGGATCGGGATCGGCGATGGCGGAAAGCAGCATGCCCTTGACGTCGTGCGGCGTCGACGGCTCGATGACTTTCAGCCCCGGCACGTGCGCGAACCAGGCCTCCAAGCTCTGGCTGTGCTGCGCCGCGCCCCCGAGGCCCGAGCCGGTCGGCATGCGGAACACCACGGGCACATGAACCGCGCCGCCCAGCATGTAGCGGATCTTGGCGGCCTGGTTGACGATCTGCTCCATCGCCAGCATCGAGAAATCCGAGAACTGGAATTCGTAGACCGGCCGGGTGCCGGTCAGCGCCGCGCCGACCGCGACGCCGGCGCCGGCGAGCTCGCTGATCGGCGTGTCGATCACGCGATTCTCGCCGAAGCGCTCGACGAGATCGCCGGTGACCTGGAACGCGCCGCCGTAGACGCCGATGTCCTCCCCCATCAGCACGACGCGCTCGTCGGCCTCGAGGGCGATGGCGAGCGCCTCGCGGATCGCCTCGGCGAAGGTGAGTTCGCGCATCGCTTGCGGCATGCCGGCTCAATCCTCCCGTGGCGAATAGACGTCGCGCGTCACGTCCGATGGGCGCGGCGCCGGGCTCTTCACGGCGAAGTCGACCGCGGCCGCCATTTCCGCGCGCACCTCGTTTTCGATCGCCTCGATCTCTTCGCGCGAGGCGAGGCCGAGGGCGACGATCTCGGCTTCGAACGCGGCGATCGGATCGCGCTGTTTCCAGCTCTCGATTTCCTCGCGCGAGCGATAGCGGTTGCGGTCGGAGCGCGAATGGCCGCGGGCGCCATAGGTCTTGGCCTCGATCAGCGTCGGCCCGTCGCCGGCGCGCGCGCGCTCCACCGCGACAAACGAGGCCTCGGCGACGTCGGCGAAAGTGTTGCCGTCGACGATCACGCCGGGCATCGCGTAGGCGCTGGCGCGATCGGCGACGTTGGGCGCCGCGGTCGAGCGGGAAATCGCCGTCGACATCGCGTACTGATTGTTCTCGCAGACGAAGACGACCGGCAGTTTCCAGATCGAGGCGAGGTTGAGCGATTCGTGAAACGCGCCCTCGTTGTTGGCGCCGTCTCCGAAGAACGCCACGGCGACCGAGCCGTCGCCGCGCCGCTTGCCGCTGAACGCGGCGCCGACCGCGATCGGCAGGCCGGCGCCGACGATGCCGTTCGCCCCGAGATTGCCGCGCGCGGGATCGGCGATGTGCATCGAGCCGCCGCGCCCTTTGCACAGGCCGGTCTCCTTGCCGAGGAATTCGGCGAACATCGGCTTCAGTTGCGCGCCCTTGGCGATGCAATGGCCGTGGCCGCGATGGGTCGAGGTGATCGCGTCGGCGTCGGTCAGCGGCATGCAGACGCCGACCGCCGTCGCCTCCTGGCCGATCGAGAGATGCATGGCGCCGTAGGACAGGCCGCGCACGTAAGCTTCCTCCGCCGCCTCCTCGAAGCGCCGGATGCGGTGCATGCGCCGTAAGGCGTCGAGCGCGTCGGACGAGGAAAGCCTGAAATAGACGGCGGGACGATTGACGTGCGGCGCGTGCGCGCCGCCGGCGCGGTCAGGCATGAAGGCGTCCTCCTCGGGACCGAAGTCGGCGGCGGCGCGGACCCTCGGCGTCGCGTCTTCTTGTATTTGTATCAGTACGAATGTTTCTGTCCAAACCCTCCATGCGGCCGTTTGGCGCAGAGGAATTGCCGCCGCGCGAAGATATTTGCCTGGAAAAGTCGCAGCCTGGCGTTTCCGTAGACCGTATTTTTGCGCATAGTGGCGAAAATTTCATCATTGCCTGAACCGTCTCGCCCGGAAGCCTGAAAAGCGACGTCCAAGCGCCGCTGATCGAAACGAATGAAGAAAAGTCCATGAAGATCATCACCGCGATCGTCAAACCTTTCAAGCTCGACGACGTGCGCGAGGCGCTCGACCGTCTCGGCGCGCACGGCATGACCGTCTCCGAGGTCAAGGGATACGGCCGCCAGAAGGGCCACACCGAGATTTATCGCGGCGCCGAATACGCCGTGAACTTCGTGCCCAAGACGCGCCTCGAGATCGCCGTCCCCGACGATCGCGTCGACGCGGTCCTCGAGGCGATCCGCGCCGCGGCGCAGACCGGCGCGATCGGCGACGGCAAGATCTTCGTCACTCCGCTCGAGCGCGCCGTGCGCATCCGCACCGGCGAAACGGACGACGACGCGCTCTGACGAACCCCTCTCTCCACGCGAGACCGCGCCCATGAGCCCTCTGATTTCGCGCGTCGGCCTGCCCGCGGCCGCGCTCCTCGCCTTCGCGGCCCCCGCCTTCGCCGCCGACGGCAAGATCGATCCGGCCGACACCGCCTTCATGATCGCGGCGACGGCGCTGGTGCTGCTGATGACGCTTCCCGGCCTGGCGCTGTTCTATGGCGGCATGGTTCGCCGCAAGAACGTCCTGGCGACGATGGCGCAGAGCGTCGGCGCGACGGGCGTGGTGTCGCTTCTGTGGTTCGCGCTCGCCTACAGCCTCGCCTTTCGCGGCGACGGCGCGCTGATCGGCGGCTTCGACCGCGCGCTGCTGACGGGAATCGGCGTCGAGTCGATCAGCCCGTTCGCCAAGACGATCCCGGAGATGCTGTTCATGGCCTACCAGATGACCTTCGCGGTCATCACCTGCGCGCTGGTCGGCGGCGCCGTCGCCGACCGGATGAAGTTTTCAGCCTTTCTTCTCTTCTGCGCGCTGTGGCTGTTCATCGTCTATGTCCCGACCGCCCACTGGGTGTGGGGCGGCGGCTTCCTGGCGCGCCTCGGGCTGATCGACTTCGCCGGCGGCACGGTGGTCCACATCAACGCCGGCGTCGCCGGCCTCGTCGCGGCGCTGATGCTCGGCGCCCGGCAGGGCTACGGGCGCGAGAACCTGGCGCCGTTCAATCTGTCGCTCGCCGTGATCGGCGCCGGCCTCCTGTGGGTCGGCTGGTTCGGCTTCAACGGCGGTTCGGCGCTGGGCGCGGGATCGCGCGCCGCCTTCGCCATCGTCGCCACGCACCTGTCGGCTTGCGCCGGCGCGCTCACCTGGAGCGCGCTGGAATGGGCCTCGCGCGGCAAGCCCTCGGTGCTCGGGCTGATTTCCGGCGCGGTCGCCGGCCTCGGCACGATCACCCCCGCCTCCGGCTACGTCCTGCCCTGGCAAGGCGTCGTCATCGGCGCGCTCGCCGGCGGCGTCTGCTACTGGGCGAGCACGGCGCTGAAACACCGGCTCGGCTACGACGATTCGCTCGACGTGTTCGGCGTGCACGGCGTCGGCGGCGCCCTCGGCACCCTGCTCGCCGGCGTCTTCGCCGCGGCCTCGGTGAGCGCGGCGGGCGGCGAAGCCGGCGTATCGGGGCTGCTGGAAGGCAACCCGTCGCAGCTCCTCGCCCAGGCGATCGGCGTCGGCGTGACGGTTCTGTGGTGCGCGATCGGCACCTGGATCACGCTGAAGCTCGTCGACGCCCTCGTCGGCCTGCGCGTCGGCGCCGAGCAGGAACGCGAGGGGCTCGACGTCGCGCTGCACGGGGAGGCGATGGGGATTTAGGGGGGCGCGGCTCGCGACATTCGGCGTGGCGCGCAACCTCCGCACCCTTGTTCCTGAGAGCGCCGGTCCCGACCGCGCTCATCACGCTGTGGCGAACCGTCGCTCGCGCGGAATCGGAACGCGACATGGGTCACCCGGAGCCGGCGATTAGGGACAGTGCTATTCGTCCCCCTCAAGCTGCTCGACAGAGTCATCCAGCGGAAGTTCAAGCTGTTCCGCGCCTTTATTAACCCGTACTTCAATGCGGTCACTTCGCAATGTGATAATTAATGTAACATTTGGATCATCGTATCGTAACGACCTCGGCTGATCCAATTCCATGAACCCGAAGAACGTAAACGGTATCTCATATACACTCCCAGACAGTTTCCTCGCCAACATTTGCGTCAATATTACGTCACCATCGATCCGTCCAAATTTTTCTTTTCCAGTTATTGCTGTCTCCAGCAGGACCAGACCCTCATCGAATCCACCAGCAGACTTCTTTTTCTTATCAGCCGCAGCGAGCATCTTTGTAAAGGTTATGCCTTGCGCTTCACCTAACGAGCGCACTACTTCCAATAAATCGGCCAGCTCTACAGTCTTTTCCTCGGGACCAACGGCATTGCGGACTTCAAGAGCCTCTTCCAGAAGCTTGCTTGTCAAAAAGCCCTTCTTGAGCTGATCTGGAACTCGTCGTGTTATGCCTCTTTCCTTTCTCTGTGCAATTCGCGCAGGAATGTTGTCGCGAACAAGCTTTCCAAATGTAACGCTTCTGCGACTACGGGAGAACTCCTTCTCTCCGCGCGTTATAATTGCACAGCCTTGACGCCTGAGGGCGAAATACGCGTGCGCGAGAGTTGAACCAGACAATATCACTGGAACACCAAGTTCTTTTGCGGTAGTGCCGACGCCGCCAATGAAATTCATATCACGCATCAACTCTAACTCGGCCGGGGCTAATTCAAGAGCGAGTCTTCCCCGCAATCCAGAATATCCGTTTGCTTTCGCAAGATCTCCCACAGTTTCCACTCTTAGGACTTGGTAGCGAGCTCGGTCCGGATTTCTTTCGGAATCATGGGCCTCGGTCCAGTACCAGGGTATATTGAACGACTGACCATCCTGATCGACGCACCCCACAAACCACATCACGTGGCACGGCTTCCCAAGGCGATCAGCAATTGCGGCGGTCCTGGTCGCAATGTCGATTGCCTCTCGGCGGCCAATGCTGAGGTTTCGAGCGAGATCATTCCTCGTCCTGACGTATTCCCATTTTCCGCCCGGATGAGCGATCAACATATGCGGTTTGTACTCTGCATATTCAGTCGCAATTTGTGTTGGCAGGTGCACTTCCCAAATGTCGTACGGACAATATTGAAGCGCGTCTGGAAGGCCCCAAAGACCATGGATTTCCACCACCGGATTTCCGGGCTCAGCGCGCGCCCAAGCCGAAGCTCGGGCCGAAATAAAACGGTGAACAACAAAGGCGTAGTCGCGCCACGCCTCTTCGCGAGCGGCAAACTGATCTCGAGACCGGAGACACCACGCGGCGGCCTCTGCTGGAGTCATTCCTTCACTTCGCGGCAAATTGACAGGATTCTCTACCCCGGCGCGACCGCTGGTTCGCACGACAATATTATCAGGACCGATTAGTTGCTCGAAATCCGACTCGAGGTGCCCCAATGCGGAAGGTTCGTCCGAGGGAGGCAATTTCGCTAACGGCACGTAGAATAGCATGGGCCTGCGGCTATCCGCCGAGTCCCAAAGGTCGGTGAGAACCTTCAACTTATCCCATTCCGAAATCGCTGTTCCCTCGGCAGGTAGCAAGTAACTGCCTATGGCGCTGGTCGGTTGATGAGCCGGCTCTATACGAATTTGGAATGGGTTGATCCCCGAAACGTCTTCATCTTCCTTGTCGATTTGGACAATGTAAATTCGGTTACCATCCCTGATCCATTCGCAATTAACGCGTTGTGAGCGGCCTCGAAGTAACTCATTATTCAGCCACGCTGCGACCGAACCGAACAGACGCTCCGGTGTGCCTCCCCGCCCAAGCAGTAGCGCAGCACCAGTGTTCGCAGCCTGGTCGCGTTGGGCATTAAAGCGAACTCGCGAGATCGCTCCTGAAATGGTTGTACTGAGTTCCCAATGGTCTCTGGTCTTCGAGACACGCAGCAGATTTCCAAATTCTCCCCGCGAACTAGGTTGCACGAATGCTTGGATTACTATGCCCGTCTTCTTGCCAGGCAATGAGCGAAGAACTTGTGTTACTGCCGACACTATTCCAGTATCAAAATCGGTTTCCGCCTCGCCGACGATCACGCTTTCATATGTGCCGCGGTCCCAGATCGTTTCATCGAGGACACTGGATCGCACGATCCACTTCGAATTTGCTCCTGCCAGTTGCCGGAGCCGTGCCATGAACTCAGTGCCAAGCTCTTGCAGCGCGCGGCCAGCAACACTCTCGCGATCGAACAGCTTTGCAGAGATCAAGGCAAAAGGGGGCGTCCATCTTCTCGGAAGAACCGCCAGCGATGCCGCCTTTGGACCAAATTCCGCCCGCAGCGGCTCCGCTTCCGACCAGTCAAACGGAACACTATCTTCCGAGAAAATGAAATTTTGGTTCATTTCTTCTCAAGAGTTCCGAAGACTGCATTGGCGACGTTGGACAGCAAGCCACTTACGCCATCCGAGAAGTACCCGACCAGAAAAGCTAGGGCCGCGGTAAGCGCGGCTGACCGTGTTTGTCCGGCCGTTTGAGCCCCGACGAGTCCCCCTTCAGCCAAAGTAAGAACCACGCAGGCATATACTCCTCCGATCGCCGGAACGAAGAAACGCCAATAGCGTCGGTCCAGATGCCATTTTCTCTTGGCAACAGCGTGCACGAGCCATTTGATTGAGAACGTAGTACCGCCCACGCAACCTACAGCAAAAATGGCCAAGATCCGAATCTGTACATTCACCGAAATCGCGTTTGTGGATGAAAATTGAATTGTGTACTTAAGAGACTCGTCCACAACACTCAACAATAACCCGCCTACGATGAGCGATATGACCAACGTGCAGGCGAGAACCCATGCCTCATTAGTAATGCAGCGCCTCGCCTCAGGTGGATATCTGGTCTGCCATTCACCGGGTTCGCGATTGTCATCGAACCGCTTACCCGAATCTGGAAACTGATCTCCAGGGTGCGGTTCCTCCGACTCCGGAGAATCCGTCGCTCCACCAAGGCCGGTTTCGGACAGGTCATTCATCGGCGGTCAGCGGCCGGCAAGTTGCATAACAGTCGCCTCAATGTTTTCTAAGAAAGGATGAGTTTTGTAGTTCCACTCGCTTGGCCGTCCCGCTAGCTTCGCAACAACCCGTCGAAAAAACTGCGAACCAACTGTTTCGACGTTAGTCGCGAAGACCGCATTGCCCTGAGAGCCCGCAACGAGATACGAGGTTCGAGAGCCAATCGATGCGTACACGAAATTCGATCGCTCGGAACGCCAATCTAAGTTGGCCGCCGTTTCCGCGGCCTCGCCAAATTCCTGGAACGTGAACGGGGGGTCGACAATCAAGTGCAAATGGGCGTGGTCCGCACCACATCCAATCATCGTTCCTGGCGCGGCAGGACCGTGCTCAAACCATATCATGCGCGCAGGATCTATCCCGAGCCCCTTGACAATATGTTCAATCACCGCCGAGGGCGAAATATTGCTGGCAGCTTGCCAGCGGACAAAGTTCAAGACGGGGCGACGTGGGATGACAAGCAGCCAATTCGGAATGATCGAACCCAAGGTCGGCGCGACCACGCAACCTTCCGCCTCCCAAAGAATCTCGTTGTAAATTGGCCGCTCGCATGGCTTCTCGGAAAGAAGGGCGGCATACCGCCCACTGCTCCCATAATCGCCAGAATGGGTTTGCATGACCGTCTCCCGGGTTCAAAATTGCTCACTTGGGGCGAGCGGCACGCTGGCTCAGCCAAGCCCGCTCGCACGCTGGCTCGCCCCGTGCGTGAGCGCAACTTCGCCGCGAATATGACCTACTCCGTTTTTGCATTCTAGCTGAGTCTGCGGGCGAAGCCCATTCCTGTTGTTGGCGGACTTCTTCGCTTAAAGCGCGGCGGGTGTTGAGCGAGCATGGCGTCGGCGACGCGGTGGTGGCGACGAGCGAGCGACGACGAAAGGACTGAGCGATGAAAATTCAGCGCATGAACGATCTCGAGACCGAGATGCGCAAGGTCGCGCGCGGCGAGATCGCCGCCGCCACCGATGCGGCCTCGCCGAGCGTCGACTCGGCCGAGGCGCTGATCCGGCTTTTGACGCCCGACAATCGGCGCCTGTTGCGCACGATCCGCGACTCCAAGCCGCAATCCGTCGCCGAATTGGCGCGGCTCACCAAACGCGCGGAACCGAATCTATTGCGCACATTGAGCAAGCTCGAAGCGTTCGGGCTATTGGAAATGCGGACCATCGACCGGCGTCGCGTCCCGACGACGAAAATCGGCATGTTGCGCCTGGACATCGATCCTTACGCGATGAGCGACAAGATCGAGATCAGCCCGGCGTCGTGAATGGGCGGCGATTCACGACTATTCCGAGGGCTTCCAACCGCCGTCATGCCCGGCCTTGTGCCGGGCATCCACGCCGTGACGCCGCCGCTTCGCCAGACGATCAGCCTCACACTCTCAGCCAGTTCGTGAAGGATGGAGCCAACTTCACCGCGTGGATGGCCGGGACGAGCCCGGCCATGACGGCAAGGGTGGTCGCGGATGGAAACGCCTTACGCAATCGCCCCCGCCGCCCGCATCCGCCCGACTTCCAGACCATTCCAGTTGCGCAACGTCGGCGACAGGAACGTCTCGAAGCGGGCGCGTTCCGCGTCGCTCAGCGGCAGGAGCTTGGCGATCAGGGCGGCGATCATGATTTGCGCCGCGCGCGTCGCGCCGTCGTCGGCCTTGACGGCGAGGCCGAGGCCGAGATCGGGCAGAGCGGCGCAGAAGACGCCCTCGGCGCCCGTCTTGGTGAACGCGCGCGCGCCCAAGAGGGTCATCACGTCGGTGTCGAAGCGGCCTTCGCCCCCCACCATGATCGGATGCGCCGCGACGGCGGCGCGAATGCGCTCCGCTGCGCGCGCGCGCGTGGGCGTGAGCCCCTCTCCAGTCGCGAAGCGCGCGAAGCCCAGCGCCAGCGCGCGCAAGGGAACGGCGTAGGTGGGGATCGAGCAGCCGTCGAGGCCGCACACGTCCGCGCCGAGCGCTGCGCCGGTCATGTCCTCGATCGCCGCATGCGCAGCGCGCTGCACGGGGTGGCTCGCCGTCTCGTAACCCCTGACATCCCAGCCGTTGGCGCAGGCGAGGCAGACGAACCCGGCGTGCTTGCCGGAACAATTGTTGTGCAGGGCGCTCGGCGCCGCGCCCGAGCGCGCCAGCGCGCGCGCCGCCTTTTCCCCGATCGGCCAATGCGCGCCGCAGGCGAGCGCGCTCAAGTCGGCGCCGGCCTTGGCGAGCATCGCCTGCGCGCCCACCACGTGCGCCGGCTCGCCCGAATGCGAAGCGCAGGCGAGCGCGATTTCCTCTTCGCTCAGCCCGAGCTTGTCCGCCGCGCCGCTCTCGACGAGCGGCAGGCCCTGAAACGCCTTGACCGCCGAGCGCGGATAGACCGGGCGTTCGACGTCGCCGAACGAAAAGACCAGCGCGCCGGCGGGATCGACGACCGCGCCGGCGCCGCGATGGCGCGATTCGACCAGCGCGCCGCGCGTGACCTCGACGACGATCGGATTGGCCATGTCCCCTCCTGGCGCCTGGGCGGCCGCCGTTCGCGACGCCGCGTGCGACCGGCTATACAGGGCTCGGCGGCGCGACTCTAGCGCTTCGGACGGACCCCAATTGCGCGGCGTCAACGTCCTGGCGCCTCGCTTGCAGTAAGGGACCTCGGCGCGAGGTTGCGATTCGAGGGGAGCATGCGATGCGCGTGCGAGATGCGATGACGCGAGGCGTGGTCGGCGTGCGCGAGACGGCCAGCCTCTCCGAGGCGGTCGAGGCCATGCTGCGCGCCGGGATCAGCGCGCTGTTCGTCTTCGACGAGCGCAAGGCGCTCATCGGCGTCCTCAGCGAAGGCGACCTCATGCGACGCGGCGAACTGGGCACCGAAAGCCGCCGGCCGCGCTGGCTCGAATCGCTCTTGAGCGGCGGCCGGCTGGCGCATTCCTACGCCCTCGCGCATGGCCGCCGGGTCTCGGAGGTGATGACCAGGGACGTCGTCTCGATCGCCGAGGACGCCGATCTCTCCGAAGCCGTCGAGCTGATGATCCGGCGCCATGTCAAGCGCCTGCCGGTCGTGCGCGGCGGCAGTGTGGTCGGCGTCGTTTCCCGCTCCGACCTGTTGAAGAAACTCTATCTGGCCCTGCCGCACGACGCCGCGCCGAAATCGGACGCCGAAATCTGCGCCGCCATCCAGGCCGAAATCGACTCGCAGGGTTGGGCGCCGCGCGCCACCATCCGGGTCTCGGCCAAGAACGGCGAGGTCACGCTCGACGGCGCCGTCACCGACGAGCGCCTGCGCGAAGGCCTGCGGGTGATCGCCGAGAACACGCCGGGGGTGAAGGCGGTCCACGACCGCCTCGCCTGGATCGAGCCGAATTCCGGTTTCCTGATCCAGGCTCGGGACGACGCCGAGCCTTGAGAGGCGGCGGAGCGAGCGCCGGCTCGCGGGCTTCGGCGCGCGTCTTTGCGCGCTACTCGCCCCAGGTCAAGAACAGCCCGACGTCGCCCAGGACGCCGTCTACGTAGCTGACGATGCGGGCAGACAGCCCAAAACCTTTCGGCTTGAGCTCGGAGCGCCAGCGCGCGAGCAATTCGGCGGGTTCGCCCCGCAACGTCGTCTCCCAACCCGGCTCCGCGACGTCGATCATGCGTCCGCCATCGCTGCATAGATCGCAAGGGAATTGGTGCAGGAGAAACTCCTTTTCGCCGTGCTTGGCGGCCTCCTGCGCGAGATCGAGGAGTTTGCGCCACGCTTCGTCGCTCACGTGCTGTCGCCGGATCGCCTCGGCCTGGCGGCGCCGTTCCTCGCGCACCGCGTCTTTTTCCGCCGCGGCGCGTTCGATCGCCTCCTTCTCGTAGGCCCTCACCTGATCGCGAAACGCATCGGCGGAAAGCGCCAGCGCTACGTGCGGCGCGGCGACGGACGGCGGCGCGACCGGCTCCGCGGCGGTCGGCGGCGGCGCGAGGTCCGCGTGCGACAGGTCGGCGCCCCCGACGAGCGACTCGAGGAACCGCAGCAGCCCCTTGCCGGCGTCGCCCTTGGCGCGCGAAATCTCGCGCAGTTGCTCGATGACGGCGAGCAGGTCCGTCCGGCTGACGATGCCGACCAGTTCGCCGTCATGGACGACCGGAACTCGCTTGATCCGATGCGCCTGCAGGATGGCGGCGATCTCCGGCGCCGGCGTGTCGGGCTCGACGGATATCAGGGGCGCGCTCATGACCTCCCGGACGGGCCGGCTCGTGTCGGGGACGCTCGACGGCCGGCGCGACTCGGCCGTGTCGACCAGCATTTCGAGCCACCATTCGCGACGGTAGTCCTCCGGCCGCCGTCCGAGCAGATCGCCGTCGCTGACCATGCCGATCGGGGCGCCCGCGGCGTCGAGCACGGGAACCGCGCCGACGCCGTTGTCGAGCAGCAGCCGCGCCACCGCCTGGACGCTCGCGTCGGCGGAGGCCGTGATTACCTGTTTGGTCATCAAGTCGCTGGCGATCAATCGATTCACCTTTCGAACCCGGCGAAAATCCTCGTTTCGCGCGTCCCTTGATTTACGGCTTTGCGACGGCTCTGGCGAGGGCCGGAACCGATCGAGCGCGCCGATGTCGATTTAGGCCGCGCGCGGCGAAAATCCACGAAACGATCTCGCGAGCGGGCTGCGACTCTTCGCCTCGCCTCGATCGGTTCTCGATTCCCCGCGGCGCGGCGTTCGCCACTCGTACACTAGTCGCGGTTCGCCGTCTGGCGCCCCTCCCCCGCCGCGGCGAGCGCGCCGAGGCCCTCGCGGTAGGTCGGGTAGAGCCAGCGATAATCGAGTTCGCGCCGCAGCTTCTCGACCGCGACGCGACGGTTGTCGTCGTAGAAACTGCGCGTCATCGGCGAAAGCGGCGCGGTCTCGAAGGCCTCCTCGGGCGGCGGGGCGAGGCCGAGCAGCTTCGCGGCGAAGGCGACGACGTCTTGCGGCGGCGCGGGCTCCTCGTCGGCGACGTTCCAGATCTCGCCCGCCCGGGCGGCTTCGACGAGGCGCCGGACGACCTCGGCGATGTCGTCGACGTGGATGCGGTTGAAGACCTGGCCCGGCTTGACGATGCGCCGCGCCTCGCCCGCGCGCAGTTTGGCGAGCGCGTTCCGCTCGGGCCCGTAAATGCCGGCGAGCCTGAGGATGTCGACCGGGACGCCCCTCTGCGCCCCGAGCGCGCGCCATTGGCCCTCCGCGGCCAGCCGCCAGCGCGAGCGCGGCGAACTCGGCGAAGCCGGGCTCGTCTCGTCGACCCAGGCGCCGCCGTAATCGCCGTAGACGCCGACGCTGGAGAGATAGACGACGCGCTCGAGGTCCGGCGCGGCGGCGATTTCGCGCCCGAAGCGCGCTAGCGCCGGGTCGCCGTCCTCGCCGGGCGGCGCGCAGACGAGCAGGATTTGCGCGCGCGCGAGAGCGGGAAGAAGCGCCTCGCCGAACGCGAACGCCGCGACGCCCTCGCGCCGCCAGGCGTCGGCGGCCTCGCGCCCGCGCGTCGCGCCGCTCGCCTCGAAGCCCGGCGCGCGGGCGATGACGCGACGCGCGCTGTAGCCGAGACCAAAGCAGAATAGCCTCACCCTTCGCCCTCCGCGGCGGCCGCGCGTTGCGCCGGCGCCGCCGGCAAGGCGCGCCCGCCGGACCCGCCGGGGCCAAGAAGTCAGGACCGTCGAAGGAATTCAAGTCCGATCGCCGCCTTCCCTCGCGTTCCCGCCGCGCCCGTATGGCTTAACCCCCTCGAAAGGTTCTGCAACGATAATTTGTCGAACAATCCGACGGACAATATCCAGGAAAGCGCGGGCAATCGTGAACACTTCGTCGTTCGACTTTTCCTCCGGCTCGCCGGTCGAGGCGACGATGCTCGGCACGGTTTTGAGCGTGCGCGGCTCGGAGGCGTGCGTCAGCCTGCCGGCGCCGGCGATCAACGAAGACTTGCGCGCGACCGTCGGATCGTTCCTCGCCATCGCGGCGGGCCGCCATCGCCTGATCGGCGTCGTCACCGAAGTCGCAAGCAACGAAGCGGGCGGCGACGACAAGCAAACCGGCGCCGTGGCGCGCGTCGACCTGACGGGCGAGATCAACCTCGACGCCGCCGGCGCCGAGAGATTTTCGCGCGGCGTTTCGGCCTATCCGGCGATCGGCGACGCCGCGCGGATCATCGGGCGCGACGAATTGCGGCTGGTCTACAAGACCTCGAGCGCGAGCGCGATCAACATCGGCGCCCTTCACAACGACGATTCGATCGCCGCCTGCGTCGACGTCGACAACCTCTTGAGCAAGCATTTCGCCATTCTCGGATCGACGGGGGTCGGAAAATCCAGCGGCGTGGCGGTGATCCTCGACGAAATCCTCGACGCCCGGCCGGACCTGCGCATTTTCCTGCTCGACGGCCACAACGAATACGGACGCAGTTTCGGCCCGCGCGCCAACATCGTCAACGCCACGACCTTGAAGCTGCCGTTCTGGTTGTTCAATTTCGAGGAATTCGTCGACGCGCTCTACTACGGGCGGCCCGGCGTCGACGAGGAGCTCGAGATTCTCGCCGAGCAGATCCCGATCGCCAAGAGCCTCTATCAGGCGCATCGCATCTCGATGGAGCGCGCCACACTTCGCCGGATCGATCCGAGGACCGCCAACTACACCGTCGACACGCCGGTTCCCTACATGATGCAGGACCTCGTCGCGTTGATCGACGAGCGCATGGGCAAACTGGAGAACCGCGCCTCGCGCATGCGCCATCACCAGTTGCTGATGCGCATCGAGGGCCTGCGCAACGATTCGCGCTACGCCTTCATGTTCGAGAACGCCAATGTCGGCGGCGACACGATGAGCGAGATCCTCAGCTATCTCTTCCGCCTCGAACCGAACGGCCAACCGATGACCGTTCTGCAGGTCGCCGGCCTTCCCGCGGAAGTCGTCGACGCGGTGGTCAGCCTGCTCTGCCGCCTCGCCTTCGATTTCGGCCTGTGGAGCGACGGGGCGATGCCGATGCTGTTCGTGCTGGAGGAAGCGCATCGCTACGCGGCGGCCGATCGCTCGGTCGGCTTCGCCCCGACGCGTCGCGCCCTGCTGCGCATCGCCAAGGAGGGACGCAAGTACGGCGTCTGCCTCGGCCTGGTGACCCAGCGTCCCGCCGAGCTCGATCCGACCATCATCTCGCAATGCAGCACGCTGTTCGCGATGCGCATGGCGAACGAAAGGGATCAGGCGCTGCTGCGTTCCGCGGTGACCGACGCGGCGGCCAATCTCATCGCCTTCGTTCCCTCGTTGGCGACGCGCGAACTCGTCGGCTTCGGCGAAGGCTTTCCCCTGCCCACCCGCCTGAAATTCAAGCCGCTCAGCGCCGAACGCATTCCGCGCAGCGAAACCTTCCAGCACGCCGCCCCGCGCGGCGAGCCGGGCGACGAGCGCGCGTTCATCAAGGCGGTGATCGAGCGCTGGCGCGGCGCGGCGGGGGCGAAGAATTCGGTCGGCGACGATTCGGGCGCCGACGGAGATTTCGTGACCAAACCGGCGCCCCCCGCGCCCCTCGCCAGCCGGATCGATCAGATCCGCGCGCAAATCCTCAAGCGTTGAACGGCGCCTTCGGCGCAAAGCCGGCGACTGCGGGAGGCGGCGATGCCGAATGCTGGGGAACACGAGGCTCGCCCGCCCGAACTCGAGCCTTCGGTTCTGCGCGCCGCGTTGGCGGCCCTGCCGATCGCAATCGAAGTGTTCGCGCGCGACGGCGAGCGCGT
>Ga0181539_1003257_pt1 | contig 15172 bp, 10 predicted proteins | sample PEATcosm2014_Bin_46_FD_119767 | JGI IMG/M metagenome (GOLD analysis project Ga0181539, IMG submission 119767) | Peatland microbial communities from MTU Mesocosm Facility, Houghton, MI, USA - PEATcosm2014_Bin23_60_metaG | ecosystem: Environmental > Terrestrial > Soil > Wetlands > Peat | place... | reverse complement strand
GCTGATCGAGAGCGCCTCACCGATCGCATACTGAGTCAGACGAGACACTCCCGTCACGGGGACGACCACCACTGTGCGCTTGGCGTGCGGCTTGCCCGGCACATGGCCCAGCTCGATGGCGCGCGCGGAGCGCTCGTAGTAGGCGTGGATCCGGACGAATAGGGCGATGAAGGCCGGTACGGCTAGCACGACCAGCCAGGCGCCCTCGGTGAACTTGGTGAGCAAGAACACCGCGGTGGCAACGGCGGTCACGATTGCACCGAGCCCGTTGACGGCAGCTCGGTACCGCCAACGCGGTGGCCGAGCTCGCCACCAATGCACGACCAACCCGGCCTGGGACAGTGTGAAGCCGGTGAACACGCCAATGGCGAACAGGGGGATCAGCGTGAGGGTGTTCCCGCCCACGGCGACGATCAGGGACCCGGACAGGATGGCCAATGCCCAGATGCCGTTGGAGAACACCTGCCGATCGCCGCGCAGAGAGAAGAGGTGGGGCAGATAGTCGTCGCGCGCCAACAAGCTGGCCAGCACAGGCAGCCCGCCGAACGACGTGTTGGCAGCAAGTGCCAGGACCAAGGTGATGGTCAGTGACACCAAGTAGTAAGCCCAGTGCCGCCCGACGGCGACGGCCATGATCTGACTCAGGACGGTCTGTCCGGAGCGAGGTCCGATGTTCCACCGCCGGGCCAGTACTGCCAGTCCCAGCAGCATCGCACCGAGGATCCCCCCGAGCAACAGCTCGGTCCGTTTGGCTCGGACCGCCCGCGGCTGTCGGAACAGCGGTACCCCGTTGGCGATCGCTTCGACTCCGGTCAGCGCGCTGCATCCGGCCGAGAACGCTTTCAGTACCAGCAGCACGGTCACGGTCTCCAACCCACGGGTGGCCAGCAGCGGCCGGCCAGGCTGCGGGGCGTGCAGCGCCAGCGGGTGGACCAGGCCTGTACAGATGATGGCCAGCAACCCGACGATGAACACCATCGTCGGCAGAAGGAAGGCGCGGGCCGTCTCGCCCAAGCCGCGCAGGTTGAGCAGAGTTACGACGGCGAGAATTCCCAAGCAGATCGGAACCGTGGCTGAGCTCAAGGTCGGGAAGGCCGATGTCAACGCCCCTACGCCGGCAGTGATGGAGACGGCCACGGTGAGCGTGTAGTCGACGACGAGCGCGGCGCCGGCGAGAAGGCCGACGCCGGCGCCGAAATTGGCTCGAGACACGGCGTACGCGCCCCCACCGCCCGGGTAGGCGTCGATCACCTGGCAATAGGAGAACACCAGGATGGCCAACAGCGCCACGATCGTGACCGTGATGGGGAGCACCAGATGCAGCGCGCCGACACCTGCCACCGCGAGGACGACGATGACCGCCTCCGGCCCGTACGCCACAGACGTCAGGGCGTCGAGTGACAGCGCAGACAGCCCCTCTACCGGTGTGATCTGTTCCTTGGACGCCTCGCGCACTCGTAGCGGCGGTCCGATCAGGAAACGCCACGCCGACGCCGTCACACCCCGCCTGCGGGTTCGCCGATTCGGCATCCTCTGCACTGTAGGGGAGCCATCGACTTCGTCGTCGTGGCGTTTCATCGAGGAGATTGCCAAAGATCCACTGGCTGTCTGGTTCTGAGGCCTGGACGGGGAGCCGACCTTCAGCGTGTAGTGACGGACAGGCCCCTGGCGGCCCGCGACGATTCAAACGATGGCGAGATGATGACGAGCGTGTGCCGTCACACGCCCTGTCCATCCGCGCTCGTGTAGACGACCTACAGGACCGAGCGAGCGTTCCTCTCTTGCACGCTCTCAGCGTCGCCGGCGTTGCTGTTTACCGATAGGCGGAGCGTTCTCAGTCGCCTTCATATTTGAAAGAGACCCGGAGCTTGGTTCGAAACGTGATGTTGTCGCCTTGGCCGAGATCGATGTCCTGTTCGACAACCTCGGCCACACGGAGGTCGCGCAGAGTTTCGCGCGCCGATTTAACTGCCGAAGATGCAGCGTCCTCCCAGGATTGATTGCTTGTACCGATGATCTCAATGACTTTGTAGACGCTCATCGATCGATCTCCTTCTCACTCCTTGGGTTGGCAAAGCCATCATGCGAGAAAGCTCGCGGGGTTGCAACTAGATGTGTTCGGGGGGATTGATGTGCGCGAGGTTCTATGGAGCCGACTGCCAATTCAAGGGAGCCAGTGGCCGTTCAAAGACTGTCAGTGGCCGTTCAAGTGGTCTCAGTGGCCGAAGGAAAGCGTGGTGGGCGCTTCTCTCGCAAGGCGGCGACTCCCTCGAGTACGTCAGGTCCCATGAAGCACAGCATCTCGTAGGCGGCTGACTGGTCGAAGATCGGCCCGGCGGTCCTCAGCCAGTTGTTGAGCGCGCGCTTCGTCCACCGAATAGCGAGCTGCGACCCGGTGGCGAGCCTGTCGGCGACGGCGATCGCTTCGCCGAGTACCTGCTCCTTCGGAAGAGCCATCGTGACCATGCCGATGCGCTCGGCCTCCTTGCCGATGAGCATCTCTCCGGTGAGCAAGTAGTAGCGGGCCTTCGCCATGCCAGCCAGCAGCGGCCAGAGGATCGCCGCATGGTCACCCGCGGCGACGCCGAGTCGCACATGACCGTCACCGAGCCAGGCGTCCTCGGCACAGATCGAGACGTCGGCAAGCAGGGCCACCACCAGCCCCGCGCCAATGGCGACGCCGTTGATTGCCGAAACGATTGGCTTCTCGCAGTCGATCACGTGGTAGACGAGGTCGCTCATCTCCGAGAGCATGTGCACAACCCGATCGTGGTTGCCAGCCAGGCGCTCGATCATGGCGAGGTCGCCTCCCGCCGAAAAGGCCTTGCCCGCTCCCGTGACGAGAGCGACGCGCGCCTCGGGATCGCGAGAGACGTCTGCGAAGACCCTCACAAGTTCGCGGTGCATGACCTCATCGGCAGCGTTGTACTTCTCAGGCCGATTCAGGGTGATGAGCAGGACGCCGTGCTCGAGACGCTCGAAGGTCAGCTGGTCGTAGTCGGAATAGTCCATTGGTGCTCTTCTCCGATGAAGGCGACGGTGAACTCGAGGCGGTCCCCCGGTAGCCCGCGGCGAATGCTCGTAACGCGCTGTGCGGGATCTCGGTTGGGTTGCTGTTGAGATTAGCGGGCGTATCCAGCAGGTCAATGGTGGGACAACTGGCACTGGAACAACCACGGTGGGTGTCATTAGGGTGCCTTTTGCGACGGTCGGACCCAAGGCGACACAGTCCTGAGCGCAACGTGCATCCAGCAGGCAGTTTGTGCCGGTGAACCAGCGTCGTTCGCGCCAAGGGTGGATGTCGTCTGTAGTTGACATGCCCCGGTCCGGGCCCGGCCAGGAGCGGGAGGACCGAACATTGCGTACGTTGATCCTTTGCGGGGGGAAGGGAACCCGGGCATACCCGCGGACCCTGGAGGTGCCGAAGCCGTTGCTCGAGGTGGCGGGCCAACCGGTGCTGGGGCACGTGATGGGGATATACGCGCGCCAGGGCTTCACCGACTTCGTCTTGGCAGCCGGTTTCAAGACCGACCTGATAGAGGCTTTCGTGGCGACTCTGCCGAGCCAGTGGCGGGTGGACGTGCGCGACACGGGGGAGGAGACGAACACCGGCGGCCGGGTCTCGCGCTGCGCGCGGGACATGGGACAGACTTACTTCGTGACGTACGCCGACGGTCTAGGAGACGTCGATCTCGCCGACCTCCTGGCGTTTCATCAGGACCACCGGGGGGCTGCCACCATGACCACGGTGCCCTTGCCATCGCAGTACGGGACGATCGACAGCGACACCGAGGGGCGAGTGCAGCGGTTCAGGGAGAAGCCTCGCCTACCGGACCACTGGATCAATGCAGGTTTCTTCGTTCTCGATAGCCGTGCCGAGAATTGGTTCGTGGGAGACGACTTCGAGCGCGAGGTGCTGCCCGCGTTGGGCTCCGCCGGGGAGCTGTATGCGTACCGACACCGTGGCTTTTGGCGTTCGATGGACACGTACAAAGACGCGCTCGAGCTGAGTGCGCTGTGCGACAGCGGAGATGCGCCGTGGGAACGGGTGCCGGATGCGAGCGTCCGAGGTGGAAAGTGAGCGCCACGACAGCGTTCACACACGCGGAGGGGGTGCCGACAGCCTCTTCGGGCCGAGCGCAACAGCCCGATTGGCCTTGCGGTGCGCGAGTCCTCGTCACGGGTGCGACGGGCTTCATCGGATCGCATCTGGTGCGCCGCCTCGTGGCTGACGGGGTCGAGGTGCACGGTCTCACGAGCGCGGTGTCGAGCATCTACGCGCTGCGCCTGGTGGAGCTGCGCGAGAACATCGCGCTTCACGAAGCAAGCCTGGCAGACAGAGGTGCCATGGAGGCACTGGTCGACGAGGTGCGGCCCACGCACGTGCTCCACCTAGGTGCCTACACCCATGTGGGGAAGTCCTGGCAGAGAGTCGACGAGTGCGTGCAGGTGAACGTCCAGGGCACCGTAAACCTGCTTCGGTCTCTCGAAGGCAGTGGATACAGCCGCTTCGTGAACATGGGCACGAGCGAGATCTACGGGGCTGTCTCCGTGCCGTTCCGTGAGGACATGTTGGTGCGCCCGGTCTCCCCGTACGCGGCCAGCAAGTACGCCGCGGAGTGCTTCTGCCGGGTGTTCCACGAGGGCAAGGGATGGCCCATAGTCATGCTGAGGCCGTTCAATGCCTACGGACCGGCACAGAGCGCGGACCGGGTGATCCCCGAGATCATCGTGCGAGCGCTTCGTGGTGAGGAGCTGCTCATGACCCAGGGCCGCCAGACACGCGAGTTCAACTACGTGGAGGACATCGTGGACGGTATCGTGCGTGCTGCCACGGCGCCGGGGATCGACGGGGAGCTGCTGAACCTGGGCTGTGGCCAAGACGTGTCGATTCGCGAAGTGACGACGCTGATCTTGGACCTGCTGGGGAATCCCGTGGCGGCGCAATTCGGAGCGCTCCCAGATCGGCCGACCGAGATCTGGGAGATGCGCTCGGACAGCTCCAGGGCCCGCGAGATGCTCGGCTGGAAGCCGCAGCACTCTCTGGCGGACGGGTTCGAGAAGACGATCACGTGGTACCGAGACGAGCTGTCCAACCCTGACTCACCGTTCATAGTGAGATGACGCGCGTTCGGGCGTAGGCACCCTCACCAACGCTTGTCAACAGACGCGAGGTCGACCATACGCGTAGGTGCCAATCGCCCAGCGAGGAGGTCGGTAATGGAGGTCCGCGACAAGCTCTATATCAATGGCGAATGGGTGCCATCCACCGGCACCGGCAGGATCGAGGTGACCAACGCGGCCACCGAAGAGGTGATGGGGAGCGTACCCAAGGGCACCGCCAACGACGTCGACCGCGCGGCACGCGCGGCGTCCGACGCCTTCTCGCAGTGGTCGAAGACCTCGGTAGACGAACGTTCGAAGACGCTTGGCCGAGTCCAAGAGGCTCTCAGCGCGCGCACAGCGGACATCGCCACGCTGATCTCGAAGGAAGTCGGCATGCCTTTCGCCCTGTCGAAGCTCATCCAGGTCGGCCTTCCCATCACGAGCTTCGCCACGATGTCACAGATCGTGAGAGAGATCGCCTTCGAAGAAGAGATCGGGAGCTCGCTGGTCGTGCGTGAGCCGATCGGGGTCGTCGGCTGCATCACGCCTTGGAACTACCCGCTGCACCAGATCTGTGCGAAGGTCGCCCCAGCGATCGCCGCGGGGTGCACCGTCGTGCTCAAGCCGAGCGTCGTGGCTCCGTTGAACGTCTTCGTTCTCGCCGAGGTGTTCGACGAGATCGGCCTGCCACCCGGGGTCTTCAACCTCGTGAGCGGACCCGGCACCGTAGTAGGCGAGGCGATCTGCTCGCACCCGCTCATCGAGATGGTGTCGTTCACCGGGTCCACCCGCGCAGGCAAACGCGTCATGCAACTCGCGGCGGACAACGTAAAGCGCGTCGCACTGGAGCTCGGGGGCAAGTCGCCGAACGTCGTCCTCGAGGACGCGGACCTGTCCAAGGCCGTGGCCTCGGGGGTGTCGGCCTGCTTCTTGAACTCCGGCCAGACCTGCTCGGCACTCACGCGCATGATCGTGCCGCGATCGCGGCTGGCCGAGGTGGAGGACCTGGCCGTACAAGCCGCGCAGACCTACTGCCTCGGCGACCCGTTCGACCCGAAGACGCGCCTCGGCCCAGTCGTCTCGGCGTCCCAGCGCGAGCGGGTTCGGGGTTACATCAACAAAGGCGTCGAGGAAGGCGCCAAGTTGTTGTGCGGAGGTTCCGAGGCGCCCGAGGGTTTGGAAAAGGGCTACTTCGTACGTCCCACCGTCTTCTCCGAAGTGACGAACGACATGACGATCGCCCAGGAGGAGATCTTCGGACCGGTGCTCTCGATCATCCCCTACGACACAGAGGAAGAGGCCGTGCGCATCGCCAACGACACCATCTACGGGCTCGCCGGCGGCGTGTGGGCGGGCGACGAGGAGCGCGCCCAGGAAGTCGCGCGCAAGCTGCGCACCGGGCAGGTGGAGCTGAACGGCGGCGCCTTCAACCCGATGGCCCCCTTCGGTGGGTACAAGCAATCCGGCATCGGGCGGGAGCTCGGTCACTACGGGCTGGAGGAGTACTTGGAGGTGAAGGCCATCCAGCGCTGAGGTCCCCTCTCGCGGAGGGGTCCACGCTGGACCACGCTGATCTGTTGGGGCAGTCGTGCGATAGCCGACCCGGTGCGGTCGGAGGGCACCTGGCGGATGGCGCCCGGTCGGTGATCGGGCGATACTCGGTGAGCGAGGCTGGGTCTCGGCATCGGCCACGACGGGAAGCGTGAGCGGCATCGTCGGTGGGCCAGATCGTGCCGTACCGTGCGCGTATGAGCCGCTCGAAAGGAAGAGGGGAAGAGGGAGAGCGATGGGCACAACGACTGTAAGAAGACTCAGGATGAAGTGGCTTCGGTGCTTCTGTGGAACGCTCGGACTCGTCGCCGGTGCTTCGGGTTTGACCGCCGTCGCGGCGACCAGTCCCTCCCCCGCAGCGGCCGCGAGCTCCACCTGGACGCCGACCGCCGCTCCAACCAGCGGCCTGAGCCCGACTGCCCGCACCAACCCCCGGGTGATGATCTTGGCCTCGGCATGTCCGGCGGCCGGCTCGTGCGTGGCCGTGGGGTTCTACTTCGACTCCTCGGACAACCAACAGGGCCTGATCGAGACCCTCTCCGGCGGGATCTGGACGGCGATGACCGCCCCCCTCGGCACTCTGAGCCCCGCTGCCGGCACCGACCCGGAGGCCATCCTCGATGCCCTGTCGTGCCCAGCGGCCGGCTCGTGCGTGGTCGTGGGGTACTACAAGGATTCCTCCGGCAATGACCAGGGCCTGATCGAGACTCTCTCAGCGGCGAGCTGGACGGCGATGACCGCCCCCCTAAGCATGCTGAGCCCAGCCGCCGGCACCGACCCGGAGATGGTACTCGATGCCCTGTCGTGCCCGGCGGCCGGCTCGTGCGTGGCCGTGGGGTACTACAACGACTCCTCTAACCAGCAATACGGCCTGATCGAGACCCTCTCGGCCGGGACCTGGACGCCGACCACCGCCCCCACCAGCGGCCTGAGCCCGACTGCCCGCACCGACCCGGAGATGGTGCTCGACGCCCTGTCGTGCCCGGCGGCCGGTTCGTGCGTGGCCGTGGGGAACTACGACGACACCTCCAGCTACGTGCAGGGCCTGATCGAGACCCTCTCAGGTGGGATCTGGACGCCGACCACCGCCCCCACCAGTACGTTGAGCCCGGCTGCCTTCATCAACCCGGTGGCATACCTCGATGCCCTGTCGTGCCCGGCGGCCGGCTCGTGCGTGGCCGTGGGAACCTACACCGATTCCTCCAGCAACCACCAGGCCCTGATCGAGATCCTCTCTGGCGGGACCTGGACTGCGATCACCGCTCCCACGAGCGGCCTGAGCCCGACTGCCGGCACCGACCCGCAGGCGTCCCTCCATGACGTGTCGTGCCCGGCGGCCGGCTCGTGCACGGTGGTTGGGGGCTACCAGGACTCCTCCGGCAGCTATCAGGGCCTGATCGAGACCCTCTCCGCTGGGACCTGGACGCCGACCGCCGCTCCCACGAGCGGCCTGAGCCCCGCCGCCGGCAGCGACCCGGCTGCGTATGTGGAGGTCCTGTCGTGCCCGGCGGCCGGTTCGTGCGTGGCCGTGGGGAGCTACGAGGACTCCGACGGCAACGAGCAAGGCCTGATCGAGACCCTTTCCGGTGGGACCTGGACGGCGACCACCACTCCCACGAGCGGCCTGAACCCCGCCGCCGGCACGGTCGCCACCGACACGGACCCGGAGGTGAATTTCCAGGTCCTGTCGTGCCCGGCGGCGGGTTCGTGCGTGGCCGTGGGGAGCTACGAGGACTCCGACGGCAACCAGCAAGGCCTGATCGAGACCCTCTCCGGTGGGACCTGGACGGCGATCACCGCTCCCACGAGCGGCCTGAGCCCGGTTGCCGGTGGCAACCCGGAAGTGTCCCTCGCGGCCCTGTCGTGCCCGGCGGCCGGCTCGTGCGTGGCCGTGGGGAACTACGCCGACTTATCCGGTAACCAACAAGGCCTGATCGAGACTCTCTCGGCCGAGAACTGGGTAGCGATCACCGCCCCCCTGAGCACCTTGAGCCCCGCTGCAGGCAGCAACCCGGAGGTGGAGCTCGCGGCTCTTTCATGCCCGGCTGCCGGCTCGTGCGTGGCCGTGGGGGACTACACCGACCTATCCGGCAACCGACAGGGCCTGATCGAGACTCTCTCGGGCGGGAACTGGGTAGCGACCACCGCCCCCCTGAGTACCCTGAGCCCCGCTGCAGGCAGCAACCCGGAGGCGTACTTAGCGGCTCTTTCATGTCCAGCGGCCGGCTCGTGCGTGGCCGTGGGAATCTACTATGGCTCCTCCGACAACCAAGAGGGCCTGATCGAGACCCTCTCGGGCGGGAACTGGGTAGCGACCACCGCCCCCCTAAGCACCCTGAGCCCCGCTGCCGGCACCAGCCCGGTGGAGGTGTACCCCGAGGCCCTGTCGTGCCCGGCGATCGGCTCGTGCGTGGCCGTGGGGTACTACACGGACTCCTCCGGCGGTTGGCAGGGCCTGATCGAGACCCTCTCGGCCGGGAACTGGGTAGCGACTACCGCCCCCACCGGCAGCGGCCTGAGCCCGGTCGCCGCCGCGGAGCCGGGGGTGTACCTCGATGCCCTGTCGTGCCCGGCGGCCGGCTCGTGCGTGGCCGTGGGAACCTACGTCGACTCCTCCAACTACGGGCAGGGCCTGATCGAGACCCTCTCCGGGGGGAGCTGGACGGCGAGCACCGTCCCCACCGGCAGTCTGAGCCCTACTGCTCGCGCCAACCCGCAGGTGTATCTCAATGACGTGTCGTGTCCGGCGACCGGCTCGTGTGTGGCCGTGGGGTATTACACCGACTCCTCCAACTACGGCCAGCGCCTGATCGGGACTCTCTCGGCCGGGACCTGGACGGCCAGTACCGTTCCCATCGGCACCCTGAGCCCCGCGGCCGGCTCCGACCCGGAAGTGGACTTCAATAGCAATAGCCTGGCGTGTCCGGCGGTCGGCTCGTGCGTGGCCGTGGGGTACTACACCGACTCTTCCGGCAACCAACAGGGCCTGATCGAGACCCAGTCGTCATCTACGAGCAACCCGTGCGCCGCCTATACCGGGAACGACGCGTTTATCTGCTCCGCCTACGAGGACCTGGTCGGTCGCGCTCCGGACTCCGCGGGTCTCACGTACTGGAACGCGCAGTTGGCCAACGGCACGAGCCGGAGCGTGGTGGCCTACGACGTCGCCACCTCGACCGAGTACAGAACCGATCTCGTCAAGAGCTACTACGAGTACTACCTGGGGCGCGCCGCGGACTTAGGCGGTCTCGCGTACTGGGTCACTCAGCTGAACAGTGGTAGCACCGACGAGTCGGTCATTGCAGCGATCTTGGGATCCGACGAGTTCTACACCACCGACTCGGGTGGCACTGCAGATGGCTTCGTCACCGCCTTGTACGGGGCCCTGCTCGGGCGTACCCCGGACTCGGGGGGTCTCGCGTACTGGGAAAGCCAGCTCTCGTCGGGAATGTCCCGAAGCGCGGTTGCAGGCGCTTTGCTCTCCTCGACCGAGTACGCAACCGACCTCGTGAACGGCTACTACGCCCACTTCTTGGGGCGTACCCCGGACTTGGGGGGTCTCAGGTACTGGGTCGCCCAGCTCGTCGCCGGCGTCTCGAACGAGTCGGTCATATCCGCCATCGTGGGATCGCCCGAGTTCTACACGGACGCGACCAGCTGAGTTAGGGGGAGCGTCGCTCGGGGTCCCGGTAGTCGGGGGGCACCGGGTCTGTGATGCCGATCTGTTGATCGGGCAGGAGTGCCACGCTCTGACCCCTTGCGGTCCATTCCTTCACGTTGTTTCGCGTTGCTTCGCAGGATCGCCTCGGTGGACCTAGGGGGGAAGAGTTGCAAATACTATCGTGAGGGGTTACGATATATCGTGATAGTCGAGTACAAATGCACGGTGCCGAAAGATCGGATCGTATCGGCAGGCATCGCATCGGCAGGCGAGGGAAGACGAGGAGGGCCAAATGCACGAAGGGTCGAGGTCCACAAGCCGCCACGGCGTCCGCTCTGGGTCGAGAGACAGAGCAGGGCGCGACATCGAGAGTGGATCCATGGCGAGGGGTCGTCAGAGACGACGGGGTCCGTGGTGGGAGGACTGGGGCGCGGAATGGGGCGAGTTCGTACCGCCGTTTCGTGGTGGAGGCCGAAGGATGCGCCGAGGGGACATTCGCACGGCCCTGCTGGCGGTTCTGACCGAAGGTCCCGGTCACGGCTACGAGATCATCAACCGTCTCGAGGAGAAGAGCGGAGGTATCTGGCGGCCGAGCCCCGGCTCGGTGTACCCGACGCTTCAGCTCTTCGAGGACGAGGGACTCGTGCGATCCGAGGAGCGGGACGGAAAGCGTGTCTACGAGCTCACCGACGCAGGGCGCACGGAGGCAGCTGACCGTGCTGAGCGCTTCGGCAAAGCGCCGTGGGAGTCAGAGGCCGGCCATGGAGCGGGCCGGCACGACGGGTTCAGAGGCCTGCGCAAGGCGGGTGAGCGGCTCGGGCCGGTGATCCCTCCGTTCCTGATGGCACTCAGGCACGTGGGGATGAGCGGGGACTCCGACGAACTGGAGCGGGCGTCAGCTGTAGTGCAGAGGGCGACCAAGGAGCTGTACCAGATCCTGGCGGGGCACGAACCGGGCTGAGGGCCCAGGTTCTCGGTCGATCGTCGGATTCCTCACGCACCCACGGCGTGAACACCGCCGTCGACGTGCACCATCTCGCCGGTGGTCATGGAGAACCAGTCCGAGAGCAGCGCGACGCATGCGCGAGCCACCGGCTCGCTGTCGGTGACGTCCCACCCGAGTGGCGCTCGGTCCGCCCACGTGTCCTCGAAGGTCTTGAAGCTGGGGATGGACTTGGCTGCCATCGTGCGTACGGGCCCCGCTGCTACGAGGTTCACCCTGATTCCCTCGGGCCCGAGGTCACGAGCAAGGTAGCGGGCCAAGGACTCGAGCGCGGCCTTGGCCACTCCCATCCAGTCGTAGGCGGGCCACGCCACGCGGGCGTCGAAGTCGAGGGCGAGGACCGAGGACCTGCCTGCCGCAGCCAAGAGAGGCCGTAAAGCACCGACGAGAGCCTTCAAGGAGTAGGCGGAGATCTGAAGCGCCTGTGCCACGTCCTGCCAGTCGGCGCGCAAGATGTCGCCGCCGAGGCAGTCGGCTGGGGCGAAGCCGATTGCGTGCAACAGCCCGTCGAGCCGTCCCCAGCGGGCGGTGAGGTCGTCGGCAGCCGCCTGGAGTTGCTCGGGCCTGCTCACGTCGATCTCGATCACGTCGACGGGCGTGGGCAGCTTGCGTGCGATGCGCCGGGTCAGCGACAACCCTCGCCCCGCTCCCGACACGATGATCTCGGCTCCTTGCTCCTGGGCGACGCGAGCCACCCCGAACGCCAGGGATGCTTTGGTGAGCACGCCCGTGACGAGGATGCGTTTTCCATCTAGTAGTCCCGGCATGCCGGCGGACCCTACCCGACCTTCTGGTGGGTCTGGGAGAGCGGTGCGCAAGGACCGGGCGGATGTCGTCGCAGATGCCGTTGCAGATGTCGTCGAAGCGGGGCATGGGCCTGGGGAAGCTCTGGCCCGGTTGTGCAAGGGTGGTGCTGTGCACGTGGGGATCCTCGGTGGGACGGGGCCGCTCGGGCGCGGCCTGGCGCTGCGGCTGGCGGATGCCGGAATCGCGGTCAGCCTCGGGTCGAGAGACCCCGAGCGCGCCAGTGCGCTGGCGGGCGAGCTAGTGCGAAGGTGGCCAGGGCGCGAGCTTCGGATCGTCGGAGTAGCCAACAGTGCTGCCGCGCAGGCCGAGATCGTCGTCGTGGCGACCCCCTGGGACGCGGCGGTGCCGACGGCGCGCGAGCTCGCCGCGTCTCTGCGCGGCAAGGTGGTCGTGTCGGTTGCGAACGTGATCGTGAAGCAGGGCCGCCAGATGATCGCGCTGGCACCGCCGAGGGGGTCACTTGCAGAGGCGCTTCAGGGAGCCCTGCCGGACGCCTCGGTGGCTGCCGCGTGCCACCACCTGCCTGCGGGGCCTCTCGCGGATCTGGAGGCGCCTGTCGACGCCGACGTTCTCGTGTGTTCGGATCACCCCGAGGCGACCGAGGCCACCATGGCGATGCTCGAGAATGTCGAGGGGCTGCGGCCTCTCGATGCAGGGAGCCTGGACGTCGCGGGAGCCATCGAGGCCTTCACCGTGGTGCTCGGGAGCTTGAACATCCGTTATCGGGCGCGCAGCACGCTGCGGCTCGGAGGGCTGGAGAACCTTCCTCCGCGAGGGGCTTCAACGCGGTGATGCGGCTGTACGAGACGGCCCGGCGCGAGATCGTGGAGTTCTCACCGGGCCCGACGGTGACCATGTACTCCTGCGGTGTCACCCCTTATGACGCCGCGCACCTGGGCCACGCCCAGGTGTACTTGATCTTCGATCTGCTCCAGCGCCGCCTGCGAGACATGGGGCACTCGACGAAGCTCGTGCGCAACATCACCGACGTCGACGACGACATCTTGCGCAAGGCACGAGAGCTCGGGGTGCACTACCTGGATCTGGCTGCCGAGGAGATGACCCGGTTTGACGCGAACATGCAGGCGATCGGCCTCCTGCCCGTCTACGGCGAGCCCCGCGCCACGTCTGCAATTCCCGACATCCTCTCGCTCATAGGCGCAGTGCTCGACTCGGGCCACGCGTACGTCACCGGCGGTGCCGTGTATTTCGACGTGTCTTCTTTCGATCGCTTCGGTCAGGTGAGCCACCTGTCGCGCGCCGAGATGCTGCGCCTTGCAGCGGAGGCCGGGGGCAATCCCGACGACCCGAACAAGCGGGATCCGCTGGACTTCGTGCTCTGGCAGTCTTCGGCTCCGGACGAGCCCGCGTGGGAGTCACGCTGGGGGCCTGGGAGGCCCGGTTGGCACATCGAGTGCTCCGCGCTTGCCATGCGCGAGCTCGGGGAGACCGTCGACCTGCACGGCGGGGGACGTGATCTGGTGTTCCCGCACCACGAGTGCGAGGTGGCCCAATCGGAGTCGGTGACCGGCACCACCTTCTGCCGGCACTGGCTGCACGTGGGAATGGTGGGACTGGGCGGGCGGAAGATGTCCAAGTCGCTCGGGAATCTGGTCTTCGTCGGCGACCTGCTGAAGGAGTGGGAGCCGATGGTGCTTCGGCTCGCGCTTCTCGCCCACCACTACCGCTCCGACTGGGATTGGGACGAGCGCGACCTCGTCACAGCGGCCGATCGCATCGAGCGCTGGCGTTCTTCGTCGGGCCGGCCCGGTGGCGTGTCGTCGGCAGCGCCGGCGGTTCTGGAGGAGGTGCGCGCACGCTTGGACGCCGACTTGGACGCGCCCGGTGCGTTGTCGGTGATAGACGAAGCAACCGCTTTCGCGCACGACGTGACGGAGGCGGCTTCGTTGCTGGGGGTCGTGCTGTGAGGATCGACGATGGGGGGAAGCCGGACCTATAGCCTGGGCCACAGGTCAGCGCAGATCAGCTCAGATGAGCTGTAGATCAGCGAAGATCAGCACGAGATCAGCACGAGAAAGAGGGACAGACCAATCATGGGAGCCGAAGTCATCGTCCGTCTGCCAGACGGCTCGACCAAGCAGCTCCCGGCCGGATCCACGGCGCTCGACCTCGCGATGTCGATCGGCAAGCGCCTCGCCAAGGACGCCGTGGCTGCAGCGGTCGACGGTGCGGAGGTGGACCTGACCTGCGTGCTCAGTGAGGACGCAGAGGTGGCGATCTTGACGGGCGACTCGGATGCCGGACGCACCGTGTTGCGCCATTCCACTGCCCACGTGCTCGCGCAGGCGGTGCTCGATCTGTGGCCAGGGGCCCACTACGCGATCGGCCCGGCAATCGAGGACGGCTTCTACTACGACTTCGGCTTGCCCTCCGGGGCGACGTTCAGCGACGAGGACATCGAGCGCATCGAGACCCGGATGCGCGAGATCATCGCCGAGGACCAGCCCTTCGTACGCGAGGAGCACACGATCGCAGGAGGGTTGGAGCTCTTCGCGGAGCAGCCGTTCAAACGCAAGATCATCGAGGGTGTCAGTTCGCAGGCCGACCTCGCCGTAGAGGCGGCGCGCGACATAACGCCCGGCAACTCCACGGTAAGCGTGTACCGGAACCCGACTGCGCGCGTCGTCGATCACGATGGCGGCTTCGTCGATTTGTGTCGCGGCCCCCACGTGCCTTCGACGGGCCGCCTCGGGCACTTCCGGCTCCTGCGGGTGGCCGGCGCGTATTGGCGTGGAGACGAGCATCGTCCCCAGCTTCAGCGGATCTATGGCACGGCTTGGGAGTCCGAACGGGCACTTGCCGAGCACCTGCACCGGATCGAAGAGGCCGAGAAACGTGACCACCGGCGCATCGGCGCAGATCTCGATCTGTTCTCCTTCCCGTCCGAGATCGGTTCGGGGCTGGCGGTGTTCCACCCGAAAGGAGCGATGATCCGCCAGCTCATGGAGGACTACTCGCGCCGGCGGCACATGAGCTCTGGATACCAGTTCGCCTATTCCCCGCACATCACGAAGGCAGAGCTG
>Ga0181539_1003247_pt1 | contig 15216 bp, 16 predicted proteins | sample PEATcosm2014_Bin_46_FD_119767 | JGI IMG/M metagenome (GOLD analysis project Ga0181539, IMG submission 119767) | Peatland microbial communities from MTU Mesocosm Facility, Houghton, MI, USA - PEATcosm2014_Bin23_60_metaG | ecosystem: Environmental > Terrestrial > Soil > Wetlands > Peat | place... | reverse complement strand
TTCGAGAGCAGGTGACACAAATTGTTGCAGCGCCGCATATGGCTCGCCACGCGAGAGTCCGCAAGGCATCAACCATTGTCAATGCCCGATCGAGTGGCGAAAAAATGAAACTGAGACACTACCCGCCGTCGCGCGAGGGAAAGGAGAGGTAGCGAATGGCCTGTTCGGGAATGGTCTCGCCGCCGAGCAAGGACTCCTGGGCGAGCGCCGGAGAGGCGAACGAACAGGCGACGAGCAGCGAACGGGAGAATCGGGTGAGGGAAGCGAACATGACGGGCTCCGGGTTATTACGGTTCTTAAACTAACCGTATATGCCCAAAGACGCAAGCGACCCGCCGCGTCGAGCGCGGCTGCGCGTGGAATTCGCGAGTCTGCGCGGGAAAGCGCGTCCGCCGCCGGATTCTTGCCGCGCGGCGGACGCTCGGAGGCGAAGGCCGGCTTCAGCCGCCCTTGGCGAGCGTGGTCAGCGCCGCCTGGACGTTGGGAGAACTGGTGGCGGCGGGTGAACTGGAGGAGGCGGTCGGCTTGTAGTCGCCGTCCGAGTCCTTGGTTTGCGAAGTCTGCGTGTTGGCCTTCAGGTAGTCGCCGTCGGCGGCCCTCGCATTGGCCGCCGCCGTCTGGGGCGCGGGGATGCTGGCGGACGCCGAACCGATTGGGGAAACGCTCATGATGTCCTCTTCGGGGTCGGAGGCGAGTCGCCTCGTCGAAGAGTCTAGAAGCCGACCCTTACCCGAAGCTTAAATTCGGTCGAACCTTGGGAAACATAACGAATATGTAATGTCGTTGCCTGCGAAGAACTGAAAACAGCACATCAGGCAAGCTTACTGTTTGCTTACAAGCGAGGGCGCCTAACGTTCAACCTGCGATGACCGTTTTGGACGTCGAAACGACCTTCGCGTTGTTCTTGTCGGGACTTGCCGTAAAGGCCGCGCAAGCGCGAGGCAAGCGCTGACCCGGTAGCGCCGGTCCGCCCGGCGTCGCGTCATTCGGGCTGCGGCGATTGGCGTAGCGCCGCCCTGCCCGCTTCGTTGAGGGCGTAGAGGCCGCGGCCCGGCCGGTCGAACCAGCCGTAGACGTTGTTCAGAAGAATCTTCGCCGCGTCGGGAGCGCGCTGCTTGAGATCGCGCGGTCGCGACGGCCCGGCGGCGAGCGCCGCCGCGCAGATCAGCGCCTGCTGGCGATAGGCGGTCATGATCGGCCGGCGCGAACCGCCGCCCGCGTTGGGATCGCCTCGCCGGCGCCGATGCTCCTCGACAATCCGGGATCTGCGCTTGGGATCGCGGCGCGGGCTCGGCGCGCACGGGCTGAGCAGGACGTGGACCTCGTCGTTCGCCGCGACCGCGAGCAGCCCGAAGCCGAGCCGCCGGCAAAGGTTGCGGAATCGCGCGTCGCTTTCGCGCCCCTTGCCGCTTCGCGAAAGCCGCGCGGCGAGCCAGACTTCGTCGCCGACCCCTGCCCGGTCGACGCCCTGCAGCACCAGCTCGAAGGTGAAGGTCAGCTTCATCTCGCCGATGACGACGACCGGCGGATCGCCCTCGCTCAAGCCGACGACATCGCAGCCGCCTATCTCGCCTTTGACGCGATAGCCTAGGCTTTCCAGATGTCGCTTGACGGGGAGATAGAGCGCGGTTTCCAGTGTGGCCTCTCCCGCCCGAATCGGCGGCGCGCGGACGATTGCTGCGCAATCGCCTTGGGATGGCCGGGACAAGCCCGGCCACGACGAGTCATTGCTTTCGCCTGTAGGTAGTTAGACTAGAGCCGCGATTCGCGGAAGCGGCGCTCGCGCTAATACACGATCACGCTGCGGATCGACTTGCCCTCGCGCATCAGGGCGAACGCGTCGTTGATCTTCTCCAGGCCCATCGTGTGGGTGATCATCGGATCGATCTCGATCCGGCCCGCCATGTACCAGTCGACGATGCGCGGCACGTCGGTGCGTCCTCGCGCGCCGCCGAACGCCGTGCCTTTCCATACGCGCCCCGTCACCAGTTGGAACGGGCGCGTCGCAATTTCCTGGCCGGCGCCGGCGACGCCGATGACGATCGACTGGCCCCAGCCGCGATGTGCCGCTTCGAGCGCCTGGCGCATCACCTTGACGGCGCCGGTGCAGTCGAAGGTGTAGTCGGCGCCGCCGATCTGGTCGGCCCCGCGCTTGGTGATGTTCACGAGATGCGCGACGAGGTCGCCTTCGATCTCTTTCGGGTTGACGAAATGGGTCATGCCGAAGCGCTCGCCCCAGGCTCTCTTGTCGGGGTCGACGTCGACGCCGACGATCATCGACGCGCCGGCGAGGCGCAGGCCCTGGACGACGTTGAGCCCGATGCCGCCGAGGCCGAAGACGATCGCGCTCGCGCCGATCTCGACCCTTGCGGTGTTGATCACCGCGCCGATGCCGGTGGTGACGCCGCAGCCGACGTAGCAGACCTTGTCGAACGGCGCCGCGGGATCGATCTTGGCGAGCGCGATCTCCGGCAGCACAGTGAAATTGGCGAAGGTCGAACAGCCCATGTAGTGAAAAATCCGCTCCTTGCCGATGGAGAAGCGGCTGGTCCCGTCGGGCATCAGGCCCTGCCCCTGGGTCGTGCGGATCGCGGTGCACAGGTTGGTCTTGCGCGACAGGCACGAGGGACATTGCCGGCATTCGGGCGTGTAGAGCGGGATGACGTGGTCGCCCTTCGCGACGCTGGTCACGCCCTTGCCGACGTCGACGACGACGCCGGCGCCCTCGTGGCCGAGAATGGACGGGAACAGGCCCTCGGGATCGGCGCCCGACAGCGTGAAATCGTCGGTGTGGCAGACGCCGCTCGCCTTGATCTCGACGAGAACCTCGCCTTCGCGCGGCCCTTCGAGATCGACCTCCATGATTTCGAGCGGCTTGCCGGCGGCGACGGCGACGGCGGCGCGGGTCTTCATCGGGCTTCTCCCTTGGCGTCCGTCGAACGGATCGCGGCGACGCCTCCGTTTAACCGTTCGCCGCCGATCGCGAAAGGCGTACGACGGCGGTCGCACGGGACGTCAAGGCCGTCTTGGGACTTTCGGCGTGACGAAGGCGCTGTTAGTGTGAAACGCGCCGGCGCCGAGCGAAGCGCCCGAATGGCGTCGTGGACGCGCATTGGTTTGTTTCCCCTCGGAGTCGGGCATGACGACGCCTATCGTGTTGACGTTCATCGGTCATGACAGACCCGGCCTGGTGAGCGCGATTTCGGAGAAAGTGGCCGCTTCCGGCGGAACCTGGCTGGAGAGCCGGCTGGCGCATCTGGCGGGCGAGTTCGCCGGCATCGTGCTGGTCGGCGTTCCCGAGGCGAATATCGCCGCCTTGACGGCGGCGTTGCGGGAACTGGAGGCGGCCGGCCTGCGCATCGCGGTCGAACGCAGCTCGCAGGCGCATTCGCCGCGAAGCCACAAGACGTTCAAGCTGGAGGTGGTGGGCCACGAGCGCCCGGGCATCGTGCGCGAAGTGACGCAGGCCTTGACCCGGCTCGGCGTCAACATCGAGGAATTCAGCAGCAATCTCGAAGGCGCGCCCTTCTCCGGCGCGGCGATGTTCCGAGCGACCGCCCGGCTTCGCGCGCCCGACGACCTCGCCGCCGACGACCTGCGCAAGACCCTGGAGCGCATCGCGCACGAAATCACGGTCGATCTCGCGGTGGTCGAAAGCGATCGGCAAGGCTGACGCCGGCGGCCAAAAATACTGCCCGTCGTCATGGCTTTGGCCGCTGGTATTAGCGCGCCAGCGCGGCCAGGCCTTTGGCGAAATCCTCGTCGAGCGGCTCGCCGAAGAGCGCGCGGCGCCAGATCGCGCCGTCGATCGCCTCGACGAGGGTCTCGATCCGTTCCGCCTCGGCGACGCGCCGGCTCAGGATCGCGCGCAGCGCCGCCGCGCGCGGCTCGACGACCTCGGCGCGGATCGCCGCCATGAGGTCGGCGTCGCCCTGCGCCTCGGCGACGAGGAAGCGCAACGCGGCGTCGAACGGCTCAGCGCCGGCGCATTCGGCCAGAAGAAATCGCCTCAGATCGCCCGCCGCCATCGCCGCCTCGCGCGGCCGGTCGATGCGCTCGCGCTCCTTGGCGAGGAAGGCTTCGAGCACGATCCGCCCCTTGCTCGGCCACCAGCGATAGAGCGTCTGCTTGCCCGCGCCGGCGGCCTTGGCGATCGCCGCGGCGGTGACGGCGCCGTAGCCGCGCCGCACGACCAGCCAGTAGGCGGCGTCGAGAAGGGCGGCGCGGCTCGCCTCGCTGCGCGGACGGCCGGGCGGACGAGGCGGCGATTCGTTCATCGGGCGATGCTAGCGCGAAGTTTTGGAACCACAAGTCTCGCAATATTGCGAGACGCAACGTCTCGTAATCAGGACTCGATATAACCTATTGAATTACTTTGCGTAATGTCGCGCGCCAAGCCGACCGACGGGCCGGTTGGCTCAACCCGTCCCCGCGCCGCCGCGCCGGCGCGCCCCGGGAAGGCCGAGCCAGCGCGGAACGCGCGCGCAATAGTCGAGCCAATCCCGGCCGAAGCGCAGCGCCAGGTGCCGTTCTTCGCGCCGGATCGCCAGCGCCTCGACGCACTTGGCCATGACGAGCGCGGCGAGGACGAACCACAGAGAACCGACGGCCCCGCCGACGCCGACGATCGCGGTCGTGTTGCCGAGGTAGATCGGGTTGCGGGTGAAGGCGAAGGGGCCGCTCACGATGAGCCTATCTGCGGCGCGGTGCGGCAGGACGTTGGAGCGCCCGCGCCACAGCGTCGCGATCCCCCAGAGGTCGAGGCCGAGGCCCGCCGCGATCAGGACCCAGCCGAGCCCGCGCGTGGCCGGCCCGAGCCCCAGAGGAAGCGGATAGGCCCACTCGGCGAGCGTCGCCAGCGCGAGCGCCGCCGCGCCGAGCAACGGCGGCCAGGGAACCCGGTTCGGCCGTTCATGCAGATCGAGCGCCATGCTCCCGCCCTCGCCCGCCCCTCGCGCAATCATCTTGAAACAAACGCGCAAATAGCGGAGCCTGCAAGTGGGGCTCGGCGATTTGACCCTATCGCAGGGGGCGCAGATGAAATCGTGCTTCGTGATATCTCCGATCGGCATCCCCGGATCGGACGTGAGGGAACACGCCGACGACGTATTCGATTTCATCATCCGGCCGGCGGCCGAGAAGGCCGGCTACGCGCCCGTCCGGGCGGATCACGAAGCGCGGCCGGGCACGATCACCGAACAGATGTACGACCACATTCTCGGCGACGACCTGCTGATCGCCATCCTGACGGGACATAATCCAAATGTCTTTTACGAAATCGCGGTCGCGGAAGCCGCCGCGCGCCCCCTGATTTTGCTGATCGAGGACGGACAGAGCGTTCCCTTCGACATCAGCGCGCGCCGGGTCTTGGCGTATGATCTCAAGCCGCGGCCCCTGATAACCGGCGCCCACGTCGACAATCTGTTCCGAACGATTACCGAACTCGAGGCTTCAAAAGGCGAGGCGAAAGTGCCGTTCCGGCCGAGCCTCAAACCGCTGGGCGCCGGCGACGCCTTGTGGCGGCTGGTTCCGCGGTCGCGCGACGTTCCGCGCGAAGATTGCATCGGGCTGATTTCCGCCGCGCGAACCTTCGTGCATTACCAGGGACTGGCGCTGTTTTCGTTCGCCAAGATGATCGGCGCCGAGGACGCCATCAGGGCCGCGCTGGGGCGCACAGTGGAATTTCGAATATTGCTGATGCATCCAGACAATCCGGCTCTGGCGCAGACCATTCGGGGATTTGCGGCGAACTACATCGACAGCGTTCGCGCCGAAATAAGGTCCGGCGCCGAGTTTTGGCAAAAAATGGCGTCGCATGGCCCCCTGACCCTGCGGTTTCAAAAAAGCGGCGCGATGTTCGGCCTGATTCAACAGAACGAGTCCCGCTCGATTTACACGCCATACAGCACCGCGCGTTCGACGTCCGAGTGCCCCTCGATCCTGACCCCGGCCGGAACGCCGTTCTACGTCACGGTGAAGGAGGATTACGACTGGCAATGGGATCGCGCCGAGGCGAGCCTTTGATGCGGCGCGAGGGCGTTCGCGCCCCACGAGCGGTCGCGCGGCGCCGAGACGAAGCGAGGCGCACAGGACGCGACGCGCCGTGACAAGAGGGGCGCGAACGCCCTCGCCGCCGCGCCGGCGCCGACCAAGCGATCGAGACCAGCATCGCAGCTATTGCCGACCGGGAGCGCGCTCTTGAATTGAGGCGCGTCAATGACATTGCCTCGAACACGTGCGCATTTTCTTGCGCTGTTGCGAATTTCCGCCGTGCTCGACGCCAAACGCCGGCATTATATTATCAGACATTATGTCTAACCGATGTAAACAGAGGAGGATGCCATGCATGAAGCGGCAACGGGTCCATTGTCCCACGGCTGGTCGCTCGCGAGCGCCGCCAAACACCTCTCGCAAGGCGTTGCGGCGGCGGCCGTCATCGCCATGATCGGCGCCGTCGCGGTCGCCAGTTCGGCGAAGGCGGCCGACGATCAGGTCATCGTCGGGCTGATCACCAAGACCGAAGTGAATCCCTACTTCGTCAAGCTGCGGCAATCGGCGACCGAGGAGGCCGACAAGCTCGGCGCGAAGCTGATCGCCCGGTTCGGCAAATTCGACGGCGACAACGAGGCGCAGGTCGCGGCGATCGAGGACTTCATCAGCGCCGGCGTGAAGGGCATTCTGATCACGCCCAATAATTCGACCGGCATCTTGGAGGCGGTCAAGAAGGCGCGCGACAAGGGCATCATCGTCATTGCGCTCGACACCGCCACCGATCCGGCGGACGCGGTCGACGCGACGCTGGCCACCGACAACTTCCAGGCGGGCGTCCTGCAAGGCGAATACGCCAAGGCGGCGCTCGCCGGCAAGGCGGCGAAACTCGCCATGCTCGACGGCACCCCCGGCGGCACGGTCGACAATTTCCGCCATGACGGCTTCCTGAAAGGTTTCGGCATCAAGGAAGGCAGCCCCGAAATCGTCGGCAAGGCGATCACCCACGGCGCGATGGACGAGGGGCACGCTGGGATGGAGAACCTGTTGACCGCTCATCCCGACATCAACGTCGTCTACACCATCAACGAGCCGGCGGCCGAAGGCGGCTACACCGCGATCAGCGCGGCCGGCAAGACGAAGGACATCGTGCTGACCTCCATCGACGGCGGCTGCCTCGGCGTCAAGTATGTCGGCGAGGGCAAGATCGCGGCCACCGTGATGCAATTCCCCAAGATCATGGCGACGAAGGGCGTCGACTACGTCGTCGACTACGCGAAGACCGGCAAGAAGCCGAGCGGCTTCATCGACACCGGCGCGATGGTGATCACCGATCATCCGTTCCCCGGCATCACGTCGCACGACACCAAGTGGGGCGCTGCGAACTGCTGGGGCTGATAAGTCCTCCTCCTGCAGTTTCGCGTGGAGGGGGCCGGGCGACGCAGTCGCGGCCCCCTCGTCATCGAGCCGGTTTCATCGTCGTAGCATAGGGCCCGTCTTGCAATGGAGAGCCGTGGCGCGCTGAGACCCAACCGCGGCTTTGGCCTTCGCAGCGTGCTTCGCGCGTTCACGACGCCGACATTCGGGCCGCTCGTCGTCTTGCTCGGGTTCGGCCTCTTCTTCTCGATCGCGACGAGCACGTTCCTCGCCACCGGCAATCTGTCGATCGTCCTGCAACAAAGCGTCATCGTCGGGACGTTGGCGATCGGGCAAACGATCATCATCCTGACCGCCGGCATCGACCTGGCGGTCGGCGGCATCGCCGTGATGGGCACGATCGTCGCCGGCTCGCTCGTCAACGACGGCTACCAGGGGCTTTCCGCCCTCCTGATCGCGTTCGCGATCACCACCGGCGTCGGGACGACGGCGGGGCTGCTGGTCAGCCGCATGCGACTTCCCCCGTTCATCGTCACGCTCGGCCTGCTCGGCATCGTCACCGCGGCGACGCGGCTGATTTCGCGAGGCGGCGCCTTTCCCGTCGACAACGAGCTGATGTCGTGGACCGGCAATTCGATCCGGTTGGCGGGCGCTTCGACCACCTACGGCGTCCTCTTGATGTTCGCGCTCTACGCGCTCGTCTGGGTCATGCTGACGCAGACCGCATGGGGCCGGCACGTCTATGCGATCGGCAACAACGCGGAAGCGGCCCGCCTCGTCGGCATCCCGGTCCAGAACACGCTATTGTCAGTCTACGCGTTCGCGGGGCTGCTGTACGGGATCGGCGCTTGGTTCGCGCTGGGGCGCATCCCCAACGCCGATCCCAACGCCCTGCAAACCGCCAACCTCGACAGCATCACCGCCGTCGTCATCGGCGGGACCAGCCTGTTCGGCGGCCGCGGCAACCTCATCGGCGCGTTGGTGGGAACCATCATCGTGACGGTGCTGCGCAACGGGCTGACCCTGATGGGGATCGACCCGCTCTGGCAGGACCTCGTCACCGGCGTATTGGTGATCGCCGCCGTGGCGCTCGATCAATTCTCGCGCGAGAGGCTCAGATGACGACGGCCGACGGGCGTCCCGCCCCATCCGCGCAAGACCGCGACGTCATTCTCGAGGCGCGCGGCATCGTCAAGCATTACGGCCAGGTGGTCGCGCTCGACGGCGCCGATCTGACGCTCAGGAACGGCGAAGTTCTCGGCCTCGTCGGCGACAACGGCGCCGGCAAGAGCCAACTGATCAAGGTGCTATGCGGCGCGGTCATCCCCGACGCGGGCGAGCTTTTCCTCGACGGCCGGCCGGTGCAGTTCCGCAGCCCGCTCGACGCGCGCCGGCTCGGCATCGAAACCGTCTTTCAGGATCTCGCCCTCGCCTCCGCGCTCGACATCGCCAGCAACATCTTCCTCGGGCGCGAAGTGCGCTTCCAAGGCGCGCTCGGATGGCTGCGGCTGCTCGACAAGCGCATGATGACGGCCGCCGCGCAGCAGTTCATGGGCCAACTGAAATTCCATCTGCCCTCCATCGACAGCCTGGTCGAAGCGCTGTCGGGCGGCCAGCGCCAGGGCGTCGCCGTCGCGCGCGCGGCGTATTTCGCCACGCGCGTGGTCATCATGGACGAGCCCACCGCCGCTCTGGGGGTGAACGAGACCGCGCAAGTGCTCGATCTGATCAAGCGCATCCGCGACGATCGCGGGCTGCCGGTCATCTTCATCAGCCACAACATGCCGAACGTGTTCGAGGTGGCGGATCGCGTTCAGGTGATGCGCCTCGGGCGCCGCGTCGCGCTGACCACCCCCAAGGAGCACACGATGGCCGAGGTCGTCGCGATCATGACCGGCGCGACCCCGGGCAACGTGCTCAGGGAGCAACGCGGGCCCGCTCAAACGCCGTGATCGCTTTCGGCGCGCCGAGCATGGATTGCGGCGGGGCGCAGTCGAGGCGAGCAATCGGCGAGGAAGAAGAGCGATGAAGGCCGGCTTTCTCATCGGCCTCGACTACGGCACCCTGTCGGCTCGAGGCGTTCTCGTCGACGCCGTCACCGGCAAGATCGAGGCGAGCCACACGCTCGCCTACCGGCACGGCGTGATGAGCGAGACCTTGCCCGACGGCGCGCTATTGCCGCGCCTGTGGGCGTTGCAGAACGCCGCCGACTATACCGAAGCGGCCGAAGCGATCCTGGGCGCGATCGGCCGCGGCAGGATCGTTCATGGAATTGGGATCGGGTTTACCGCGAGTTCGCCGTTGCCGGCGCGAGCGGACGGCGCGCCCTTGTCGGAGCTTCACCCGGGCGAACCCCACGCCTACGTGAAGCTGTGGAAACATCGGGCCGCGCAGCCTTGGGCGGCGCGCATCAACGCGCGGGGCGGCGACTTCCTCGACGCGTTCGGCGGCAAGCTCTCGGCCGAGTGGCTCATCGCCAAAGCCGCTGAGATCGCCGACGAGGCGCCGGCGCTGTGGGCCGAGACGGATCGCTTCATCGAGGCCGGCGATTGGCTCGTATGGCGATTGACGGGCGTCGAGGCGCGAAGCCTGGGCTTCGCCGCCTACAAGGCGCAATACGCGCCGGGCGTCGGCTATCCCGAAGGCGTCGTGCCGAACCTGCTGGAGAAGTTGCGCGATCCGATCCCGGTCGGCCGCGCCGCCGGCCGATTGACCGCGGCGTGGCGCGAGCGCACCGGCGTCCTCGGCGACGCCGTCGTCGCTGTCGCGGTCATCGACTCGCATGTCGTCATGCCCGCGGTCGGCGCCGTCGAGCCGGGCGCGCTGGTCGGCGCTCTCGGGACGTCGGCGGCGTTCCTGCTGCTCGACGACCGAGCCCGTCCGTTCCCGTTTGGCGTCGAAGGGGTGGCCAAGGACGGCGTCCTGCCGGGGTTCTGGTGTTACGAAGCCGGCCAGGCGGCGTTCGGCGACGCGCTCGATTGGTTCGTTCGCACGTTTCCAAGAACTGCGAATCGGAACCAGAACTTCGCCGAAAACAACGCCGCCGCCGCGAAACTGTCGCCGGGAGAGAACCATCTCGTGGCGCTCGACTGGTGGAACGGCTGTCGCGCGCCGCTCGGCGACTCGTCTCTCAGCGGCCTCATCGTCGGCCTGAACTTAAGGACGACGGCCGCCGACATCTATCGGGCGCTGCTGGAATCGCTTTGCTACGGAACGCGAAACATCGTGGAGCACTTGAGCGCCGCAGGCGCGCCGATCCGACGAATCGTGCTGACGAGCGGGCTCTCGCAGGCCAACCCCCTCTTGATGCAGCTCATGGCGGACGTGCTCGGGCGAGAAATCCATGTGCCTGAGATCGACCACGCGACGGCGGTCGGGGCCGCGATCCACGGCGCAGTCGCCGCCGGCGTCGTCAGCGACTTCGCCGAGGGGACGCGAAGATATGGGGCCAAGAGCTTCTTTAAATATGAGGCCGTTCCCGCGTCCGCCGCTTCGTACGAGACCCTCTATCAGCAATATCGCAAACTCGCCGCAGACGAAGCCGTCAGAGAAACGATGCATGCGATAGGCGGTTAGCGCCCTACCCGCCCGCCCCCGCAAACCGCCGCTTCACTCGCGCCACCGTGTCCGCCGGCACGCGCACGGTGACGTGGACGTGGCCGTCTTCGGTGTTCTCGCGCGCCATCACTTCGGTGTGCTCATAGAGCCAGTGCAACCCCTGCCCGTCGGCGGGCTCGAGGTCGAGGTCGATCAGCGAGCGGCCGCGCGCGAGGCGCGTCTCGATGGGTGCAGCAGGAGTTAGCATAGCAAACACCGTCGCCGGGGCCCGACGCTCATTGACGATCGTCGCAACACTCGAACTCTTGATACCTAGGCTGCTATTTCTCCGAACCGCAATTTCGCTTGGCTCCTCTTCTCGTCCACGACGCGAACCGCTTCTTCCGCCGCTGGAATATCAACGTGCGGTTTCAAAGAGTTCAGCTTCTTCGCGCGTTCAACCGCCGGATCACGAGGATTTTTCTTTGTGACATAGTACGCAGTCGCGACCTTTTCTAAGTACCTCACATCGCTAGCTGCGAACCAGTCTGCCAAGAAATTCAGTGCAGGGAAGTATTGTTGAATATTTTCCTCATGCAACTTGAATACTCGTTCTCCGAATGAAGTCGGCGCAATGCTGGGGCCATAGCCCTCCCTTGGAAATTGAAATTCAACGATGTTCGCTGCACGCATTGCAGTCAAATCCGAATTAAGTTCAAATGAATACGGTCCATGTTTATAGATGATAAATTTGTAGCCAAAATTTGACCTTGTCAAATCCTGCAAAATGAAGATAGCTTTCTGAAGGTGCGTTTCTCCACACCAGCTCCCTCGCGCACGCAACCGATTTGCAAGCTCAACCACCAGTGCGCATCGGCAACTGTAAGAGAGGCGTTCCATAACATTCTCCTATGCGAGCTTAAGCAGAGTGTTTATATTTAAGTCGCGCCACTTAACCGCTTCCGCGCGAATGGACTTGTCGCAGTAGACATTATCGACACCTATTTCGGGCATGCGTGCGAGTACTTGAGAACGCTGCAAAGATGACTCGATTCTTCCGTCGAAAATTAGCACCGGGAAAATGGGCGCCGCCGGCTTAGGTTGAATGTGGTCGTACCGGATATTATCCGCGCCAAATTTCGCTTCAGCTGCTTGAGCGATAATCTTCCCAGGAACCAGTATCCCACCTTGCGTATCCATCAGCGAGGCTTCGTAGAAACGTCGAAAATGCTCCCGACATTGAATCCGGCGCGCTAACGGGTGCTGTAAGGAATGTTCACCTTCATAAGCGGAACGAATGGCTGCGAGAACCTCAACATCCGAGATGTTTAGATGTTTGCTAAGCTCCGTCGAAAACTTGCCTTCTGGAAGCCATGCGACCAAGAAATCCTTCAGGTGAATGTCGTACACTCGTCGAATGTGATGTAGGTACACTTGTTTGTACATAAAGTGTCTGGCAAGCATCAGCCCCTCCGAGGACTCCAGGCCTCCCGCTTCAAGTCCTAACGCTGGCTCGTCCGAGTCTTCATATGTCGTCGGCAAAATGCGGAGCGTATTGATCAGGCGATGATGATCAAACGTGCCGTAGGTTACTCCTGCGTGATAAGAATCCCGCAACAAATAATCCATTCTGTCGGCACCAAGCGCGTCGCCGATAATAATCTCGGCCAACACAGTTTCCCAGGTATTCAATTGAAGTGGGGCAGCCCTTTTCGGGCCGACCGCCAGCTTTACAATATCATCCGATGTAAGCTTCATCGTCTTCCATATAGTTTCCATCTCATCGCTGTAGATAATGTCTTTGGTCAACCTTTCATGGTCGTAGCCTTCTGGCAGAAGCTCCTTCTCGGCGGCGTGGGAGAAGGGCAAATGTCCAAGATCGTGGCACAAGGCTGCCATCCGAAGAACGGATTTCCAATAACTACGTCCTGTCGCGTCAGGGATAAGTTCGCGAACACTGTCGTGATGCACATTCTCAGCTGCGGTCACAATGTCGAAAATCCGCGACGCGATATCCATCACTCCCAGGCAGTGTTCAAATCGCTTGTGGGTAGCGCCAGGGTACACGAGATACGACAAGGCGAGCTGGTGAATGTGGCGCAGCCGCTGAAACGGCCGAGAGTCAATCACATTCCTCTCTTCGGTTCTGACCGAAATGAAAGTGTGTATTGGGTCGCGAAATTCGTGACTTTGCTTCATAGCTGCGTGAACCCGAATCAGACAGCATGGTAGAACATTCAGGCTGAAAAGCTGCGATGCCCTCGGCAATTTTGCACAAAATCGTACAGGAACAAAACGCGAACATACAGAATTGCTGGCAGCTCGTCCATCATTTTTTGTCCCCGCTTACCGACGCATCGCCCTTTGCGGGCATCCTCTGCCCAGCAGGGTTTCGGATCCCGCCACCGGAGTGTTGCCGTTCGCGCGCGAAGCGGTGTGCGGGGATACGGCGTGAGCGCGCCGACTTACTAAATCCCCGTACTACCAGACGCGAAGCATAGCGGCTCGCCCGTCTGGCGCTTTGGCGAGCATTGCCCCCTACCCGCCCGCCCCCGCAAACCGCCGCTTCACTCGCGCCACCGTGTCCGCCGGCACGCGCACGGTGACGTGGACGTGGCCGTCTTCGGTGTTCTCGCGCGCCATCACTTCAGTGTGCTCATAGAGCCAGTGCAACCCCTGCCCGTCGGCGGGCTCGAGGTCGAGGTCGATCAGCGAGCGGCCGCGCGCGAGGCGCGTCTCGATCGCGGCGGTGAGCTTGTCGATCCCCTCTCCGGTCAGCGCGGATATGGCGACGGGCGAGCCCTCGCCCTGCCCCAGCGCCAAGCCGGAGCGATGCGCGGGATCGAGCTTGTCGAGCTTGTTCCACACCTCGACCAATTTGTCCGCCGCGCCGACGACGCCGAGTTCGGAAAGAATCGCCTCGACGTCCTTGGCCTGGGCTTCGGAATCGGCGTGCGCGATGTCGCGCACGTGGACGATGACGTCGGCGGCGCGCACCTCTTCGAGCGTGGCGCGGAACGCCGAAATCAGCATGGTCGGCAGGTCCGAGATGAAGCCGACGGTGTCGGAGAGGATCGCCGCGCCGCCGTGCGGCAGTTTTATCAGCCGCATCGTCGGATCGAGGGTGGCGAACAGCATGTCGGCGGCGACGACTTCCGCGCGGGTCAGGCGGTTGAACAAAGTCGACTTGCCGGCGTTGGTGTAGCCGACCAGCGCGACTATGGGATAGGGCACGTCGGCGCGGCTGGCGCGGTGCAGCGCGCGCGTCTTCTTGACCTTGTCGAGATCGCGCTCGATGCGGATCATGCGCTCCTCGATGAGGCGGCGGTCGGTCTCGATCTGGGTTTCGCCGGGGCCGCCCAGGAAGCCGAAGCCGCCACGCTGGCGCTCCAGGTGGGTCCAGGAGCGCACCAGGCGCGACTTCTGGTAGGTCAGGTGCGCGAGCTCCACCTGCAGCGCGCCTTCGGCGGTGCGCGCGCGGCGGCCGAATATCTCCAGGATCAGGCCGGTGCGGTCGATGACCTTGGCCTTGAACTCCTTTTCCAGGTTGCGCTGCTGCACCGGCGAAAGCGCGCAGTCCATCACCACGAGATTGATCTCGTCGGCCTTCACGCGCTCGGCGAGCTCGGCGACCTTGCCCTTGCCGAGGTAGGTCGCCGGACGGATCTCGCTCAAGGCGACCAGCGTCGAATCGACGACGCTGAGATCGATGGCGCGCGCCAGGCCGACCGCCTCCTCGCGCCGCGCCTCGGGGCTGCGCGCAGCCAAGCGCTCGGACAGCGCGCTGCGCGACGTCGAATAGGGACACACGACCAGCGTTCGCGTGTGGGCCGCGACGATGAGTTCGCGTTGGCCGAGGCCTTCCTCGGCGCCGGGCTCGGTCAAGGGCGTCTCAATGCTGGTCTGCGCCCTCGTCCACCGCCTCGAACATGGTGATCGGGCTCGCCGGCATGATGGTCGAGATCGCGTGCTTGTAGACGAGCTGCGAATGTCCGTCGCGGCGCAAAAGAACGCAGAAATTGTCGAACCAGGTCACGAAACCCTGCAATTTGACGCCATTGACGAGAAAAATCGTGACGGAAGTCTTGGTCTTGCGCACGTGATTGAGGAACGTGTCCTGCAAATTCTGCGTCTTTTCGTTCGGCATGAGTTCATCCCACTTTGGCGTTGGGCCGCTTGACGCAGCCATTTCGTTGATTCGGCTCGACGCACCTCGCCCTGCGCCGGGCCGCCCGAAGCTATAGCATTTCCAAGCGGTCGCGCCATCCGCAGGCGCGGAAGGCGCGGAAAAAAGTCGCCTATGTGCGTTCCGCG
>Ga0181539_1003243_pt1 | contig 15229 bp, 13 predicted proteins | sample PEATcosm2014_Bin_46_FD_119767 | JGI IMG/M metagenome (GOLD analysis project Ga0181539, IMG submission 119767) | Peatland microbial communities from MTU Mesocosm Facility, Houghton, MI, USA - PEATcosm2014_Bin23_60_metaG | ecosystem: Environmental > Terrestrial > Soil > Wetlands > Peat | place... | reverse complement strand
GCCAACGCCACCACCGCGCCCGTCAGCAGGCCCATCCAGGCTTCGCTCCAGGTGAGTTCCACGGGCGCCGGGCGGCTGGTGGTGTAGAGCGCGTTCACCGTTTCGGAAATGGTCCGCACGGTGACGCCCGCCAGCAGGCGGCCGAGTGCCACGCCCAGCGCGGCGCCGGCCAAGCCCAGCAGCAGCGCTTCGGCCAGGAACAAGCCCAGCACGGCGGCGCGCCCGGCGCCGAGAGCGCGCAACACGCCGATCTCGCCGCGACGCCGCACCACGCTGATGGAGATGGTGTTGTAAATCAGGAAGGCGCCCACCACCAGTGAAATATAGCCCAGCACCCGCAGGTTCCAGCGGAAGGCGCGCAACATGCGCTGGTTTTCTTCGCTGCGCACGCCCGGGCGCTCCACCAGGTAGGCCGGCGGCAGCGTCGCGCGGATGGCCTGTTCCACGCGGGCCAGGTCTTCGCCGCGCCCGATGGCGACATCGATGCGGTCGAGCTTGCCGAACCGCCCGAGCGCCTGCTGCGCGGCGGCGATATCGGCCACCAGAAAATCTCCCGAGTCCGAGTGAACCAGCCGCGCCGGCTTCAGCTCCCGCCGCCGTCCGGCAACGGTGGCGGTCACGGTTTGGGGGCCGGCCGGCTGGGGAGCATCGAGCGCCGACGCCACCAGGTCCACTCCATAAAGCGGAACCGGGCCGGCGCCATCCATCATGGCCTGGCCTTCCAGCACGGGCGAGAAAGTCGCATTCAGCGGCAGCGCATCGAGCGCGCCGATCCAATGTTCGTCGATGCCGCCATTGGCGAGGACTTCGAGATCCGTCTTGCCCGCCAGCGTCTCCATGGAGGCGCGGAAAGAGCCGGTGGCCGCGTCGCCCGCCAGGTCAATGGCCACAATGACGGCGATGCCCAGCGCCACCGAAAAAATGGTGAGGGCCGTGCGCAACGGGTCGCGGCGTAAAGGGCGGAGGATCAGCGAACGCAGAAGTTTCATGCGCGATCGATGGATTGGATGCGGCCGTCGCGCAGTTGGACGCGCGTCCCGGCGATGGAGGCGGCTTCGGCGCTGTGCGTGGCCAGCAGGACGGCGGAGCCGAAATTCCGCGCGGCGTCGCGCAGCAGCTTGAGCACCTGGTCGCCGCTGGCGGTATCGAGGTTGCCGGTGGGTTCGTCGGCAATCAGAATGTCGGGCGAATGCGCCAGCGCCCGCGCGACGGCCACGCGCTGCATCTGGCCGCCCGAAAGCTGGTGCGGGAGGCTGGCCGCCTTGTCTTCGAGCTCCACCCACCGCAGCCGGTCGCGCGCGGTTTCGGCCGACCCGGCCGCGCCCGCCAGCAGCAGCGGCAGTTCCACGTTTTCCAACACCGTGAGCGTGGGCAGCAACTGAAAGAACTGAAACACGAAGCCCACGCGCGTGCGGCGCAGGGCGGTGAGTTCGCGGTCGTTGAGCGACGAGGTGGAGCGCCCGTCGATGAGCACCTCGCCGGTGGTCGGGAAGTCCATGGCTCCCGCCAGGTTGAGCAGGGTCGTCTTGCCGCACCCGCTGCGCCCCACCAGCGCGGTGATGGCGCCGGGCTCGGCCGTAAGAGAGATGTCGTGCAGGACTTCCACCGGCTGGCCGGCGTCGGCGTAGGTCTTGGAAACGTTGCGCAGTTCCAGGCGGGGCGGAGTCATGCGCTACTTGCCGGGCGCCCGATCGCCGTACACTTCGAACTCGTAGATGCGCGCGGCGGGATCGCCATCCTGGGTGGGAGTGATGACCTCCAACTGAACGTACCGCGCGGTGACGGGCGCGAACTGGTGCGTGCTCACGTCGGCGGTGTTGTCGGTCACCGTGACCACGGTGGTGAAGGTCTTGCCGTCGGTGGAGACGTGGATTTTGAAGGCGCGGGTGTTCCAGTCACTGCTTTCGCCGCCGGCGCCGGCGTGGCGCAGGATGACGCTCGAGATCCTGGTGTTCGATCCCAGGTCCACCTGCAACCACTTGGAATCTTCGGTGGAGCACCATTTGTCGCCGGTGCCGCCGGAGACGCTTCCGTTGAATGCCTGCGCGGGGTTTTCATCCTCATTGCAGGGCGTGCTGCCGGTGGCCGGCCGGTGCAGGGCCAGGTTTTTGCCGGTCTGCGCCAGGGCCGCGCCGGCGCAAAGAAACAGCGCCAGGAGGGCGGCTTTGCGAAACGGCATCATGATTTGCCATCTTAGCAGGCACGGAGTCGCTCGGGCGCCGGCTTGGTGGGGCGGTCCCCCCTGGACCGCGGCGGACGCCCTCGTTTGCCTGCCGGCAGGCCGGCCAGGGGGCCGGCCGCAGACGAGGGCGTCTGCCCCACCGGGCTCCGCGGATACCCGCAAAACATTTTTCTGCAAAAAACAATTTGCATTGAGAATGTTTTCTGGTATTCTGGAATCGCTCTGGCACTCGATAAACCGCGTCGCGTATGGACACATTAGCCGAAGGTATTCTGACTCGCGATGAGATGGAGAGCAGGCGCCTGCTAGCCGCGCAGGAACTGCAAAGGGGGCTCTCGCAGTCCCAAGTTGCCCGCAGATTCGGGGTGAGCCGCACCACGGCGTCCCGATGGCACCGCTCGTTGAGCGGGAAAGGACTGGAGTCGCTGCGCAAACGGCGCGCTCCCGGCCGTCCCTGCCGCCTCAACGCGGAACAACTCGCCGGCGTGGCCGAAGTCTACCGCTCCGGTCCGCGGGCCGCCGGTTTTGAAACCGACCGCTGGACCACGGCGCGCTTCGCCGAGGCGATTTTCGCCCGGTTCGCCGTGCGGTACGATCCGGACCACGTGGGCCGCATCATGCACCGCCTGGGATTGCGCGAACGCACGCGCGCGCGCCGGCGGGTGGCCGAGGTGATGTACGCGGAAGCGTACCGGCCGCCGGTCAGCGGCGTGGCGTAAGGGCAACTGTTCACATAAGCCGACGTCGAAAGCGGGACGTGGCTCCGTGGCCAGGGGTCGGCGTTCGACCGGCCAGGAGGCCGGTCCCACCTGGCGCGGCAAGCGCGAAGAAGCTCTCGCCCAGTTCGCGCAATTCGAGAATGCGGACTACCCGGATCCCATCGATATGGCGGCGATCTACGGCGCGTTGGGGGACCGCGACCGGGCTTTCGCGTGGCTGGAGAAAGCGCTGGTCAAACGCAAGGCCTACGTCATCAAAGTGCACCCGTTTCTCGACCAGTTGCGCGGCGACCCGCGCTACGCCGACCTCCTGAAGCGCGCCGGTTTCACGCCATAAGCGGCGGCGCGCGCCACTATACTAAAACTGTGGAACAACGAGGCTGGCGAAGAACAGCATCGTACGCCGGACTGCTGGCGGCGGCCTTCGTGGTGGCCGTGCTGGGCAGTTGGAAGTTCGGCCGGCAGGTGGATAATTCCGCCTACGATCACCTGTTCCGCCTCTACCAGCCCAAGCCCTGGCAACCGCAATCGGCCATCCTCGCCATCGATGAAGCCACGCTCGCCTCGATCGGCGGCATGCGCCGCATCCGGCGGCCCCTGGCCGATGGTTTGCTGCTGGTGGCGGCCGCCCACCCGAAGGCCGTCGCGGTGGACGTCATCCTCACCGACCAGGGAGACGATCCGGAGGAAGACCGGGCTCTGGCCAGAGCCTTTTGCCAGACGCCCAACCTGGTGCTTTCGGCGCTCCTGATGGACAAACCCGTGCAGTGGGAAGATCCCAATCCCGAGTTCAAACGCTGTGCCGCCAAGATCGGCCATGTCCACGCGGAGCCCGACGATTACGACTCCATCACCCGCTCGATTTCGCTCGAAAAGATCGCCGGGCACGACCGCCGCTGGGCACTGGCGCTGGAAGCTTTCGCTCTCAGCCGCGGCTCGGCGATCACGGAGCGGCAGAGCGGCCTGCAATCGCTGAGCGACCTCCAGGTGGGCGACACGGTGATTCCCACGCGCCGCACGGATGAGGGCAGGCTCATGCGGGTCCGCTACATGCCGCCCGGCATGAGCATTCCCAAGGTGTCGCTCGAGCGCCTGCTGGAGAACCCCGCGCTGGCGTCGCAATTCACCGGCAAGGCGGTCTTCGTGGGCGTCACCGCCGACACCGAAGTGCGCGACCGCCTCTTCACTCCATACGCCTACGGCCAGAGCACGACGGGAATCGAAATCAACGCCGCGGCGTTCGAAACCATGGCGCAGTCTCTCTTCATTACGGATGCCGGCGAGCAGTGGGTGCTGTTGATCAGCCTCGGCCTGGTGGTGGCCGCCGGACTGTCTTTCCGCTATCTTCCCGGCTGGTGGGCTTATGCCGGCGGGGCGGCGGTAGTGGCGGCTTCCATGATTGCGCCTTATCTTTTTTTCATCCACCGCAGCGTGTTATCGTTCGCGACGCCCGTATCGGCCGCCGTGATCTCGACGCTTGCCGCCGCGGGCTACTATCACCTGGTGGTGCGGCGCGATTGGCACATCGAGCAATCCGCGCGCCAACGCTACCAGCAGGCCATGCACTTCGTGACTCACGAAATGCGCACGCCGCTTTCGGCCATTCAGGGATCGAGCGAGTTGATTTCGAAATACGCGCTCACCGAAGAAAAGCGCAAACAGGTGGCCGACCTGATCAACTCCGAATCCAAACGCCTGGCCCGCATGGTGGAAGTCTTCCTCCACGTCGAGCGCCTCACCGCCGGGCAAATGGAGCTGAAGCGCGAGCCCATTCCGGTCGAGCCGCTGATCGATGTCTGCGTCACGCGCGTGCGACCCGTGGCGGAGCGCAAACGCATCACCATCTCCGTTGCCCCGGCGCCCGCGGAATTACAATTCAATGGCGACCGCGAGCTCATCGAGTATGCCTGTTACAATTTATTGACGAACGCTGTGAAATACTCTCCGCAGCGCACCGAGGTGACGGTGGCCGCGTCGAAAGATCAGGGCTTTGTGCGGATCGCCGTGAAGGACCAGGGCATCGGCATGGACCAGAAGGAAGTCAAACAGATCTTTCAAAAATTTTACCGCACGAAAAAAGCGGAAGAATCCGGCGAAGCCGGCACCGGAATCGGGCTTTCCATCGTCCAACAGATCGTGGAACAGCACGGCGGACAAATCGAAGTGACCAGCCAGCCCGGCGCTGGTTCCTGCTTTACGCTGGTGCTGCCGGCGGCCGTGCCTACGGCGGCGGAACGAAACTGAATGCCCAGAATATTATTAGTCGAAGACGATCCCGCGTTCCAGTTCACCATCCAGACGGCTTTGGAAGAAAACGGCTATGCCGTGGATGCGGTTTCGACCACCGGCGACGCCATCGAGCGACTGGCGGATCAGGCTTACCCCATCGTAGTCTCCGATATCTACATCGACGAACGCACCGGCCTGGACGTGCTGGATGCCGCCAAGCGCAAGGACGTGCGCTGCTCGGTGATTCTGATGACCGGCCGCGGAACCATTGAAACCGTCATGGCCGCCACGCGCGGCGGGGCGTTCGACTACATCGCGAAGCCATTTGAACTGGATGTGCTGCTGGACGCAATCAGCAGGGCCGAAGATGCGCATAACCAGGACGAGGATGAATCGGAAGAAGAGGAACCGCTGGAAACCGAGATGATCGGCACATCGGCGGCCATGGTGGAAGTGTACAAGACGGTGTCCAAGACCGCTTCCACCGACGCGACCGTCATCATCGAAGGCGAGACCGGCACCGGCAAAGACCTGGTGGCGCACATGATCCACCGCTTCAGCCGCCGCAAGGATCAGCCCTTCGTGCCCGTGGATTGCGGCGCCATCGCGCCTTCGTTGCTGGAGAGCGAGTTGTTCGGCGCGATGCGCGGCGCTTTCACCGGCGCCGACCGCGACCGCGTGGGCGTGTTCGAAGCCGCCAACCGCGGCACCGTCTTCCTGGACGAAATCGGCGACATCGAACAGAATTTCCAATTGGCGCTGCTGCGTTTTCTGGAAAGCCACGAGATCCGTCCAGTGGGCGCATCCCGCTCGAAAACCGTGGACGTGCGCGTGCTGGCGGCCACCAACCGCGACCTGCAGCGGATGGTGAATGAAAGCAAGTTCCGCGAGGATCTCTGGCATCGCCTTAACGTGGTGCGCATCGTCATGCCGCCATTGCGAGAACGCCGCAGTGACATTCTCCTGCTCACCCAGCACTTCGTAAGGAAATACAACGAGCGCTACAACCGCGACGTAAAACTGATGGACTCCGGCGCCCAAGAACTACAGGACCAGACGTGGCCCGGCAACGTCCGGCAGTTGCAGCACGTGATCGAGCGGATGGTGATTCTGGCCGACCGCATCGACAAGGACGCGGTCGGCGACGCTCTCACGGTCATGGAATCACGCGATAAGTCCGTCGACACTTTGGCCGATTCGGAAGGGGAGCACATTCGCAAGATGCTGGTGGCCATGGGCGGGAACAAGAGCAAGGCCGCAAAGAAATTGGGGATCGAACGCAAGACCTTGTACCGTAAGCTCGAGCGCATGAAGCCGCAAGGGTAGCGAGTATTGCAGCCATTTGAATTCTTGTCCCCCCGCGTGGAGCAGGCTTTCCAGCCTGCAACGCCGGCATTCAAAAAGACCCGCCGGACTGAGCTACTGAATGTCCGGAAGAGGTCGGAGAGCGCTTCTGGTCCCCGGCCGGCTGGGATTGGGAACGATAACGCCCTTGCGGCCGTTTATGAACCTTCCACATGGCCGTCCTCGTCTGCTTTTCGAACTTGTGCCGGACGCGGTTGCGATACGGCCTTCCGGGAAGTGTCGGGATGCCCAGCCCCCTTGAATCGACCCGCATTGGGCTGGAGCTTCCTCAGCTCAATCCAGCCTTCGCACCAGGGTAGCCGTTCCGGAAATCAAACCCAATTCCGCGCCCATCCGGTGCGCCTCCCACGTCACTTCGAGCGCGCCACTTTCCAACAACCGCATCGTGACCTCTCCCTTGGCCCCGCTGGCTCCGGTCCACGGCAGTTTAGCTTCGTCGTTCGATGCCCGGCCTTCAAATTCAAATGCCACCGTCGGGGAAATCGCCTTGTCCGCCACGCGATAACGGGCACGATAGCGGCCGCGCAGCACACCCGCCTCTTCTGTCACACCCAGCTCGATGTACTCCGGCGGATACAATCCGGCGCTCTTCGTATCGGGCGCCGGCACGAACAGCCAATTGCCGGCCATCGAGGGGCCGGTCGGCGCCGGCTCCAACGCCGCTAGCGGGTTCGCGACTGGAGCCGCCGTCGCGCGGACCGGCGCCGGTTCTTCGAATTCCGGCTCCGGCACGGAACGCCCGCCGGCCGGCCCGCGAGCCTGCGCCGGCGCATGATCCGCCGGCACATCCTCCAGTTCCGAATTGTCCCCATCGGAATCCCTTGCCGGCCGCTCGTGGGCATGTGCTCCGGGCGCCTTCGGTTTGGGCGTGGGTGCCGCCTGCTCAGCGGCCACCTCGTGTGCCCCCACGGTTGTGGCAGCCGGCCGGGGAGTTCGGATCAGCAAGGAAAGGATACCCGCCAGCAGGATCGCCCCCAGCGCCGGCCACAGCCACCGCGGCGCCGTCCAATCCAATGATCCCGGCGGGCCGCTTAGCGCCGGCGTGCGGGAGAGGAACGAACGGTCATAGTTCTCCCGATCCACCGGATTGGTCAGCACCTGTAACATGCCGTTCAGGCGCTTCATTTGCAGATCCGCCAGACGCCGGCCTTGCTGGTCGCCGCAGTGGTCGGGATGGAGCAACCGGGCGAGGTGCTTGTAAGCCTGGCGGATCTCGTCGGGAGAAGCCGAAGGCTCTACGCCCAGTTCTTCGTAGTAGTCCATCATAGGCTCAAGTGCGGTCGCTCGACCATGCGGCCGCGGCGCCCGCTATCACGAAAAACCACGCCGCCAAAACCGGCCGCTGCTGCATCGGATAATCCACCAGCCCATGCAACAGGAAAGCCACTGCACCCAACCCATAGATCGACGGAACTGCCTTTTTGCAACACAGCAGGGCGAAAACGGCCAGCAGCAGCAGGAAGGGCAAGCCGCCTTCCGCCGCCCATTGCGCCCAATCGTTGTGTGCCTGGTTCACGAGCAGGCCCGTGTCGAGCCCGGCATAGGCCGGGTATACCGTGGGCCAGGTTCCCAGCCCCGTACCGAACCATGGATGCTCCCGCACCATGTGGGTCGATGCGCGCACCGCATCCACCCGCAGCGCTTCCGCGCTTTGCGTCTCCAGCCGGCTTTGCAGTCCCTGCCATCCGGCCACCGCCGCGGCAATCCCGGCCAAAACCGCAATCCGGACGCCAGCCGCCACCAACGTCTTGAGCGAAACAAGGTTTCGAAGACCCACCACCGCCGCTACCGCCAGCAACTCGCCGCCCGCCAGAACGAAGCCGGCCCGGGACGCCCCCGCCACCAGAGAACCGAATAGCACCGCGGCTGCCGAGCCCCACAGCACACGGCGCCGCTGGTCTGAAAAAGCCAGGTAGAGCGCCACCGGCAGCAGCAGTTCGATCCAGGCCGAATACTGGCCGCGGTTGACGAATGGCCCCATTACTCCCTCGCTATAGCCGCTTGCAAAGAGCCAGAAAATCTTCCCTCCCGAGGAGTAATTCTGAAGCGTAGCCTCAGCCGCCATCAACATGCCGAACAGCACGGCCGCCCGCAGGAACCAGCGGCGGGCGCCCTGGTCCGAAAGCACCTCCGCGGCCAGCGCAAACACCACCAGAAACGTGAACCAGTCAAGAGCCGCGTTGCAGGTCCGCGCCGGCGCCATGCTCCGGCGGAGCAAGACTTGCAGGAACGGCACAGCAGCACGCCGCCGCGAGCGGCCAGAAGGGAACCGGAACTTGCCTCCAGCGCATCTTCACGAGCCGCCACCCCGCCAGCAGAAAAGCCCCGAGTTGAAACAGGCTCCAGGCCAAGCGTTCCTCTACCCACAACGTCAAGGTGCCGAAAAACAACAAAATGGCCAGCCCTAGCGCCGCTCCTTTCATCGAGCTATCCCCAGCTCTACTTGTGCCACCGCCACCGTCCCAGCCAGACGGGGCGAACCCATCGGTCTCTGATAGGAAAGCATCAACACCAACACATCCGAGGGGGCTACAAAGGTCAGGTTCCCGCCGCTCGTCTCGGCAGCGACACGCCGTCCCGCCAGATCGTAGATCTTCCAGCAGAGGCCGTCCGGCGAGTCTATATCGACCCCCCGGAACTCCGACCGGAGCCGGTAGCTGCCCCCCGGCCGCGTTGCCAGATACTGCCACGCGACGGCGCACCACTCCGCCTGCCGCCCGCTAAAAGTCACTCGCAACTCACCCTTCATCCGCCGGCTGGTCACGCCATCCGTATCGTTCAGGCGCCAGTCGAAACCCTGCCCGAGCGCCCCACGGTCGAAACTCCCGTCAGTCAGCGAAGCCCCCGTGGCCGGATCCAGCTCTTCAAACGGCAGCAACCGGCTCATACACAGCCGGTTCCAGACTTCCACCGGGTGCGCGGGACGGCCTGCCGCCAGGCTGCGGTCGCAAAATTCCAACAGGGCCGGAAGGTCCGCGGCTACGGCGGACTCGGAGAGTTGCCTGGCCAAAACCTCGGCAGCCTCGATTTGCCGACGCCTGGAAAGGAAAACCAGGTACTGACGGGCGATCTCCGGGCGCGTCGAAAGTGCGTGCGCTCGCAGCCACTCCGGCTCCGGCCGCATTCTCCAGCACAAATCCAGCAGCGGCAAAACATCGCCGTAGGCGATATCGAAGGCTGCGTGCGCCCATTGGAAGAAGCCATCGGCATTTTGCCGCCGGAAATAATACTGCGCCAGCAGATATCGAGGCTGGTATAGGCGGCTCAGGCGGGCCGCCGCAAGCAGATTCCGCTCCGCCACGTCAAACTGGCCGGCCATTTCCGCCCGCAGCCCCAGACGCATCCGGTATTCGGTGTTCGCCGGATCCAACTCCGCCGCGTGGGCCAGAGCAGGCAGAGGATCACCGCCCGTTTCCTCGATCTTTTCTGCCAGCCGCTCATATAAGGATGCGCCAGGCGCCACCCGCACCGCGCGCTGGCGGTCGGCCACCTGGCTACCCCGCGAAAGATGGTCCGCCCATGCCAGACGCCCCGCCCAAAGCGCAGCTACTGCCAGGACCAGCAAGATGCTGCAATGGATCAGGATGCGGACCGGCGAGGCGACCGGTTGCGGAGCTTCAGTTCTCACGGAACATACTATCGACAATAAAATTCCGGAATCATAGACCTAACATTTTTCTAAAATCTTCCCGGCGAGATCTAATGAAGCTGCCGATCCCGCCGATAGAGTTGTTAGTTATGATGACCAAACCAAGTAACCTACCATTACTCGTCCGGGGAGCATTGATTCTATTGGCCCTGGGCGCTCTGAGCTCCCTGCCCGCCTGGAATAACGCCATTGGCTCGGCAATCACCAACGGAAGTTTTCAGATTGACCACGCGCGCGTGTGGGGCAATAGCACCCTGTTCGATGGGAGTATCATCGAGACCGCCAGCGCTCCCTCCCAGCTTCAACTGATCGGCGGCGCCCAAGTCCACCTGGCTGCTGACACGCGTGCCACGGTATATCAGAAGAAGCTCATCCTCGAGTCGGGTTACGGCCAGGTCGAATCGGCTCAGGGTTACGAAGTGGAGGCTCGCTCTCTGCGCGTCTCCGGGTCCCGGGATGCCATCACACGGGTCAAGCTGGAGGGTGACGGCAAGGTGATTGTCGCCGCCGTTCGGGGCGCCGTTCGGGTGACGAATTCCACCGGCGTCCTGGTCGCAACCATCGAGGCCGGAAAGAGCCTGGACCTCGAACCCCAGGCCGCCGGCGCATCGGCCCCCACCAAAGTGACCGGATGCCTGTTGGAGAAAGCCGGGAAAGCGATTGTCGTTGACCAGACGACCAGCGTCGTCCTCGAACTGCGGGGCACGGACCTCGAAAAAGAGATCGGAAACCGGGTGGAAATCGCCGGCGTTGCGGAGAACTCGCCCGCCTCTGTGCCGGGAGCCTCTCAATTGATCCGCGTTGCCGGCCTGAAGGTCGTCGGCAAAGGTGGTTGCTCCTCGGTCGCTAAGAAAGTCGGAGCTACTGCCGGCGCTGTTGCAGGAACGGCGGCCGGCACGGCCGGAGCCGCGGGCGCCGCAACCGGTATCGGCGCCGGCACCATCGCCGTCATCGGCGGTGTGGCAGCCGCCGCAACCGTGGGCGGCCTGGCCGCCGCCGGAAGCCTTCCCGGACAGAGTCAGTCTCAACCTTCTGCTAGCCGTTAACCTCGCACGGGTTGTTTGTCCTCCTCTTCAGGGCTTCGGGCCTCGGCCCGAAGCCCCTTTTTTGGTGTACCGGGCATGTTCGACAGCTCGGGGGTGAAAATCCCCTTCACAGCCTGATTGGAGGCGAGGCGCAAGGGCGTTCCGGGGTGCGGCCATGGGAACAGAAGTTTCTGGGCTTTGGCTTCACGGCGAATCGGGAACCAAAACGGCGGATCGCGCCGAAGGCGGTTCTTCGGTTCAAGGAGCGGGCTCGGGAGCTGACGCGTCGGGCGCGAGGCGTGAAAGTGGAGAAAATGGCCGAGCAGTTGGGTTAGTATCTCCCCGGCTGGATTGGCTGCTTCGGCCAAAGCCAGACGCCCTCGGTGCTGGAAGACCTTGAGAAATGGGTCCGGCGCAGGCTCCGGTCTGTGATCTGGAAGCAGTGGAAACGGGGCAAGGTGCGTTTTGCCGGACTGCGGAAACGGGGAGTGAGCTAAGAACTCGCCGCCTGCACGGCGGGAGCGCTCACGGTCCGAGGAGGCTGGCGGAATCCCCCCGCCTTGCACGGTGCGCTGCCCAATGCTTGCTTCGACTCGCTCGAGATCCCGAAATTGACTGCCGGGCGATAGCTCAACCCACCGAACCGCCGTATACGGACCCGTACGTACGGCGGTGTGACAGGGAAAGCAGGCGCTACCTATCTATGTCGATTTAGCACGCCTTGATCGGCTTCGCGATCTCTAACACAACTTGCGGGCAGAGCCACCCGATCCGAAACGGCTGCATCAACCCCAAACCGTTTGTGGCGTATTCGAACAGCGCTCCCATCGGGCGCGGCACTTTCTCGTCAAACAATACCCGCGAAGCATAACAACGGCCGGAAACTTCCACGTGGCCCCGCACGCCGGGCAACTGGCGCAGAATGGATTCCATCCCCGCACGGCTGGTAGTAACCAGGTTGTGCAGCGCGAAATCCTTCGGGCCGAATCGCCGGCCCATCGCGCCATAGACGCCGCCGTAATTCGGCACGCTGATCAAGACCGTACCTCCTGGGCGCACCAGATCCAGGTGAATCTTCACCAAGGGCATGGGGTCGTCGAAATGCTCGACCAAGCCGGCACTGTGTACTAAGTCGAAGCTCTCTCGCGAAAACGTAGTGGAAAATAAATCTTCACACCGCAGGTCCGCTTCCAAATCCAAGGCACGCATCAGTTGGCGGCCCCACTCGATTCCCTGCGCCGAATAATCCACCCCCGCCACCTGCACCCCCTGTGTAGCCACCCATGCCAGCATTTTTGCAGGTGCGCATCCCAATTCGAGAAACCGCATGCCCGGCTTGAGGTATCGCCGGAGCAGCCGCATCCGGTCCTGGGTGGTGACAAATAGCCGGCTCGGCAGCCGCATGCTCGGCACCCGCGACCAGACTCCATCCCAGTGGGCCGCACTCGTCATGGGTTTCGGCATTTGAGTCCATGGTATCATGCCGGCCCGAAACCACCAGATCTGGCTATCTACTGAAAAATGCACCCTACCCCTATAGCAATCCGGCAGACAGTCGATAGTAACAGTGAGCATAAGATGCCTAGCTTGCGGAGATTGAACAAGGGCAATGATTTCAGCGAATCCCGAATCTCTTGCCGGCCGTGAGTTGTATGGGAGTAAGCGGAGCTAGGGCATCTCTGCGGAATTACTGAGGTTGAGTTCGAGACATTCGTCATGAAACTACTCACGTTCTTTCTCGTGTTGGCGCCGGCCTGGATCCAAGGCCAGGTGCGCCCTGGCGGCCTGACTGAGCCGTCCACAAATCTCCCTGCGCAGAAGATTGGACCGAGAGACCTGATCGCTATTCAGGTGTACGATTCGCCCGAACTGACTCGCACCGTCCGCGTCGGAGCCGACGGCAACATCCGCCTTCCGATGCTGAAACAGCAGATCAAGAGCGAGGGACTGATGCCCAACGATCTGGAGGACGTGATTGCCGGAGCATTGGCGGAGGAGGATCTGATCGTGGATCCGTTCGTGACCGTCACGGTCGTCGAGTACAGCAGCCGGCCAATCAGCGTCGCGGGCGCCGTCCGGAGTCCCGTCACCTTTCAAGCCAGCGCTCCCGTGACGTTGCTCGAAGCCGTCACCCGGGCAGGCGGATTGACCGAAGACGCCGGCTCCGAGATCCTCATCAGCAAGAGCCAAACCGGCTTTTCCGGTCTCCCCACGGCCCTGATCCAACGGATTCCGGTCAAGGCGCTCATCGACTCCGCCGACCCCGACGCCAATTTGAGATTGACGGGGGGGGAAGAAGTGCGAGTGCCCGAAGCGGGACGGGTTTTCGTGGTAGGTAACGTCAAAAAGCCCGGAGCCTTCGTGGTACGGGACGGCTCGGAAACCAGCGTTTTGAAGCTGCTCGCGCTAGCGGAGGGGCTTTCGCCGTTCGCATCGAACCAGGCCTATATCTATCGCACCGAGGGGTCGGGGCCAAGAAATGAAATCCCCATCGAACTGAATAAGATTATGAGCCGCAAGGCAGCCGACGCGGCGCTGCTGCCCAACGACGTCCTCTACATCCCAGACAACCGGGGGAGACGCATCGGGATGGCGGCGCTGGAGAAAATCCTGGCATTTGGCAGTACGGCGGGCGCGACCGCACTGATTTACGGGCAATTGCCGCACTGATTTACAGACGGCTTCGGTAATAGAAATGATGACTGAAAACAATATCCTGACAAGCTTGCCGGTTCCGGTCGCGGACATGCCGGCGCGAAATCTTCCCGTTCCGGCAGATGTCTATCGTGCCCCCGGGTTCGCGCCCGAGGCCGATACCGCGGTGGCGCCGGTTCCGCTTTCGCACTACCTCTGGATCCTCCGGCGCAACTGGTGGAAGATTCTATTATTCGTGGCGTGTTCGGTAACCGCCACGGTGGTCGTCTCCAGTCGCTTGATCCCGATCTACGAATCCACCGCCACCGTGGATATCGATCGGCAGATGCCCAGCGCCATCATCGGGCAAGAGGCCACACGCACGGTTGCCAACGACTCCGACCAGTTTCTGGCGACCCAGGCCAAACTGATTCAGTCCGACTCGGTTCTGCGGCCAGTGGCGGGGCAGTTCAGGCTCCTCGAAACCGATGCGGAAAGACCGGACACTACATCCGGAACCTCCGACAGCCAGCAGGACGCACCGGTGCGTCTCAAGAACCTCAAGGTCACCCGCCCGCCCAACACCTATCTTCTGCTCATCAGTTATCGCTCCGCTGACTCGCGGCTCGCAGCCGATGTCGCCAACGGCATCGCCCGTTCCTATCTGGAACACATCTACGACATTCGCTACAAGTCTTCAGCCAGCCTGTCGGCCTTTATGGAAAAGCAACTGGAGGAACTCAAGGCCAAAATGGAGCGGTCCAGTGCCGCGCTCAACCAGTTTGAACGAGAACTGAACGTCATCAATCCGGAAGAAAAGACCAGTATTCTGTCGGCCCGCCTGCTGCAGTTGAACACCGAATTCACAAATGCTCAGGCCGACCGCGTGCGCAAGGAGGCCGCTCACAATTCCGTGGCCGGCGGCACTATGGAGGCCGCCCAGGTCTCCAGCCAGGGCGAGTCGCTGAGAAAGCTCTCGGAGCGGTTGGACGAGGAACAACAGAAGTTCGCGGAAATCAAAGCGCACTACGGTCCAAATCACCCGGAGTACAGAAAGGCAGCCCTGCAGGTGGCTGAAGTGCAGCAGCAATTGCAGCGCACCAAGGACAACATCGGTCAACGGGTCGACGTGGAGTACCGCGAAGCACTCAACCGCGAGTCCATGTTGCGGAAAGCCGTCTCGGAGACCAAGATCGAGTTCGACAATCTGAACGCCCGCTCGTTCGAATACCAGTCGCTCAAGCGGGAAGCCGAGGCCGACAAGACACTCTATGAGGAGCTGGTAAGAAAAATCAGAGAGGCCACCATTAACTCCGGCTTCCAGAACAGCGCGATTCGCATTGCGGACATGGCCCGGCCCGCTTTGAAGGCCATGTTTCCGAACCTCAAACTGAATATCCTGCTGGCGTTCCTCTTCTCAGTCCTG
>Ga0181539_1003240_pt1 | contig 15236 bp, 22 predicted proteins | sample PEATcosm2014_Bin_46_FD_119767 | JGI IMG/M metagenome (GOLD analysis project Ga0181539, IMG submission 119767) | Peatland microbial communities from MTU Mesocosm Facility, Houghton, MI, USA - PEATcosm2014_Bin23_60_metaG | ecosystem: Environmental > Terrestrial > Soil > Wetlands > Peat | place... | reverse complement strand
GGTTCCTTTTCGAGCATGTAGAAGCCAACCCAATTGTATTTGGTGAGCTTGCCGTGAAGAAGCGTGACGATGTCTTTCATCAAGGCTTCGCCGGAAGCGGCTGTGACGGCCAGACCGTTTAGTGCGAGGATGAGGTCGGAAGACTTCGGATGAGTGGATGTCATGACAGTTCAGTTGAACACAAGCGGGGCTAGGCGTAAATCCGGAATGGCGGGAGAGAGGCGGGAAAGTAAATCGAGGCGGCGGGTTGCGCAGCGGAGGCATGCGGTAGGGATCATGCGTTGCCGAGATAGGGGCCAGCAGCGCTGGACCGTTACAAAGGCTGGGGAAGCCCAGGAAAAAGCCTCAGGCTCGAAGGCCTGAGCTACGGGGCGGCGGGGCGATCGGCGCGTTCGGCGTTCAGATTATTCGCGATGCTTAGCGGCGCGGTGGCGCGTTTTGTGGCGAAGCTGGGCTGGAAGGCGAATTGACACACTGAGAAGCGGCCTCTAAACTAATTGCGTGCCGGGGTAGCTCACTGGTAGAGCGCCGCCCTGAAAAGGCGGGCGTAGCCAGTTCGATTCTGGCCCCCGGCACCATTGTAACAGCCACGCCTCCGAGCAAATTCCAAGTCCCTGAAGCCACGTAGGTTCGTCCTTCCGGCGTGAGAGTGATTCTCTCGACGTGCTTCGCGATCTCCGCGCGAACCAGGCGCGCCTCGCCGATCCACATTGACCGCAGATTCCTGAGCTCGGCTTCGACGAAGCGCCTCGTGTCTTTCAGTTGCAATCGAAGTGCGCGCGGTTCGGAGCCGGCGAGCTTTTCGCTGAGCTCGCGGTGCCGGGTTTCCAGATCAGTGAGTTGCACACGAAGGGAAGATGAGAGCCCCATGCTGGCGATCGCCTGCGTGCAATTGCGGATCTGGCGCTCAAGTAATTCCAGTCGCCGGCATATCGCGCTCGATTCTCCGCTCTGCCGACTCAAGGACCGCGCGAGTTCCTCCTCGAAGCGCCTGAAGGTGTATTCGACCACATCGGGATGCAGCACTTTGGATTGCAGGCCTGCGAGCATCTGCTCTTCCAGGCCGCGCCGGGAAACTAGCAGGTTGTTCGTGCAGACGCGATCGCCGCGGTAAGCGTGCATCGAACAGCCGTAGCGCGAATCGTTGCGCGTTCCCCACTGGCCGGAGACGATCGTGATGCTCCCCTGACACACCGAGCACGCCAGAAGTCCGGTAAAAAGATACGGCGAGCCCTCAGCGCGGCCACGGCGCGGACGTTGACCGGGTCCGCAATCATAGAGCCGCTCGACGACTTCGATGCGGCGACGCACGGCCGCCCAGAGCTTGTCAGAAACGATCCGCTGCTCGGGGATTTCCCGCCGGCGCCATTCGCTCGGGGGTTTTCGGCGATAGATTCTCTTACGAGTTTCCGGAGATCGCACCTTTTGCGTTTTCCCCCAGATCACGACGCCGCGATACCGCTCGTTGTGCAGGATGTGCCGCACTGAAGACGGGCACCAGCTCCGCGACACCCTTCCTTTCTGCGGTTGCGGCGAAAGGATTCCTTCATCGTTGAGATCGACCGCGATCCGCTTCAACGAATCGCCTCCGGCATATCGCTCAAAGATTCTCCGCACGGTCGCCGCCTGGTCGGGATCCACAGCGAGTTTTACCCCGAGGATGATCGGCCGGCCATGGCTATCGCGTTCAGTTTTGCTCTCGATCGGCACGCGGCGATAGCCAAAGACGCGGCCGCCCGTATGCAATCCATTGAGGGCGAGCTGCTCCACGCCGCGGAAAGTTTTCTTCGCAAGTTCTTCGAGATAGAGCGAATCAACGAGGCCGTGAACGGTGAGCAGTGTTTGGGATTGCGGAGTGCTGGTGTCGAAGCCCTGACTGACGAACACGACGCGGATCCCGGCAAACTTCAGTTCTTTCATGATTCCGAGCGAATGCTCCAGGTCGCGGCTCATTCGGCTGGTGTCGTCCACGAGCACTACATCGAAAGGACGCGGTTTCTCCCGCGCGGCCGAAAGAAGCCGTCGCAGGCCTGCGCGGTCGTCCGTCGCTCCAGAGATTGCCTCGTCAGCGTAGATATGGGGATCCAAAATCCGAAGGCCGTTGGCGTCGGCAAATTCTCGACACTTCCGGAGCTGCTGATCGATGGTGAGAGCGTTTTGCTTCTCATTGGAGTAGCGAGCGTAGACGGCACAGCGTGCGGGTTCGATCACGGTCTCACTTCCCTGGTTTGGCTGAGTGTGCCGCATCAGAGTCCCTCTTCGCAAGTTCGTTCTCGCGACGTTTGAGAGCCACATACCGCTTTACGAGAACCGGCACGATCGCGGCATCGATGAACGCCTTCAGATCCGGAGTCAGGGGCGATTTTTCCGCCCTAGCTGTGTGCCGCGGTCTCGAATGCGGACGCGCGCAAACCCTGGGCGCCATTCGCGGCCTCGATTCGAGTTTGACGAGCTTGCCCAGTGTCTCTCCCTAAATCGTCACCTTCTGGCGGGCCAAGGCTGCCGAGATCCCCGCGAGACGGGCATTTTGCGCCCTAGACGCTCGTTTCTGACGGCATGCTGCCCAGACCCATACCTGAGCGCGTTCGCGCTGCGCAGGCGCCTTTACGCGGGTCAAAACGTGCTTCCTTGAGGCGTCTCAACTTCTCAACGCGAGCAGTACTCGCCGTCTTCCTTTCGCCCTGCTCTGCCGCCAACTTCAACGCCATCGCCGGATTTGACTTGCAGCGCCGGAAGAGTCGAATCGCCGCCATGCGCCCCAGGGCGCCTATGCGCATGATGTCTGCGAACGTCGCTTCCTCTGCGTCTGTCCAACCCTTGCCCGTCTTTGGGTTGAGGTCCATCTATTCTCGTCTCCTGCGCTGTGCGCTGTTTTGCAGTTCTTGGAACAATCCCGGCCTTCAGCCACGTCGCAACCGGTCAAAGAATCCCGGCTTAGGCTCCTCCGATTTCGGGTCGTTATCGGGAGATGAGGCGGCGCCCACCCCCTCGTCGAGGATGACGAAAAGATCCCGCGCGCGGCAGCCCCTCGTTATCGGCCGCGAAAGCCCGTCGGGGGTGACTGTGATCGCCACACTGCCATCGCCGGACGCAGTTTTGAGAGTCCCTGGACCGTCCTCCGACCAAACCGGAGCGCCCAGCAGCTCGTGCGCGCGAGCGCATATCATGCGTCCTTCTAGGACAACGTAAAGTCCGCTGCGGTACCTGAACAGTTGCGCGATCAGCTCCTCTTCTTCCTTCCGATCGCCTGTCGCCGGCCGCGTCACGGTCAGCACACCACGATCGACTTCCAGGCGCAGACGCAGATGGTCGGCTCTCCGCATCAGCTCTGCTAATTTTTCAGTTCTTGGATCCACATGGCCTCCTTTTTTTCGCGGATGCGCCGCGCCGACGGCTTCGCTCGATCCTGGCAATCAGTTCGCGGGCCGCCCGCGGGTAGTCCGGTTTATTTTCCAGCGGGATGCCCGCGAGCTCCATCACCGCCTCGAAAACGCTATCGAACACGTCATCGCTCAGGTCGCCATCCGAACGATCGAAGAGCGCGGCGACAGAACAGGCGGCGTCCGCACTCTCATTCTGTTTTTTCGCCGCGGTCTCTAGCAGCCGCGCGAGCTCTTTCACGCTTGTTTGGCCCTGTTTCATGGCATCACCGCCCGCTCTCCGGCGCCGGATCACGCGCCACCGTGCGCTCTCTTCACGATGAATGGGCGCCGCACGCCGGCGCTGAATCTTTCGGCAGCTTCGAGAGCCTTCAATATGCGCTGCTCCGCCGTCGCTTCCGTTTCATCGAGCGCGTACATAGCTCCGCGCGCGATTTGCTCACCGCATCCGACGGCCTCGAATCTGCTCGCGCTTTCTGCAATTTGGTAGTCGGACTGAACTGAGAACAGCCTTCCGCGAATGCCGACCAGAAAAGTGCCGCCCTGCTCCACTTCTTTTTCCTTCGTTGCGAATCCGCCGTCCTTCAGCACGGTTCGCACTCTGTCGATGAAAGAAGTCGCCATGTACTCGAATGCGTCCTGCTTCTCGAGGAACGGCGGAGGCGTGAGCTTATAGCGGAGTAGCTGTCCCATCCGAAACGATGTCGTGAACCCAAAGACAAATTCGCCAAGCAAGAACACCTTCTCGTCCGCGCGAACTGTTAAGTCCAAGCCGCCGACGCCGGCACTGTCTCCTCCGATGCTGACGTCACTGCCATTCGTGAATCCAACGATGCAAGTCATTCGGACCGGGCCTCCTCGATCTGGCGATCGACGAGCGCCTCGATCTCGTCGCGAAGAAAATAGAGCGTGCCGTCAGCGTGCCGCGATTTGACTTTTCCTTCCTCGGCCATCCTTCCGAGAACCTCTTCTGGGACGTCCAGCATGTCCACGGCCTGCTCGAGATCCACTTCGTTTCCTCGATTGCTCATGCTGTTTTTCTCCGTTCGATCGCGATTGTGATGGCCTGCTCAATCGGTGCCGCTGCACCAGGCCAGCCATCGAAATACGGGACGCCTTCCTTCGCTGCCCACTTCTTCAGTTCCTCCGTCAGGTCGCCGTGCGGACAATCGGGTTTTCTCTTGAGGATCTCCGTCGCTGCTTCAGCCAGGCGGCGGATGATCGCGAAGCGATGCTGCTGCGGGGTAGCACCCATTCCCTCTTTGCCTTTTCCTAGGGAGGGCTTTTGACTTTCTTCTGAATCGCCCGGGCACAGATTTCCACAGGCGGCGGTGGGACTCGGCCGCGTCAGCGGCCGTAGGTTCATTGACGGTTCCTGACGGTTCATGACGGTTCGGGCGAACCCGGTTCGCGGTTTCGCGTCTCCAGGTTCGCAGTTAGGCGTCTCCAGGTTCGCAGTTAGACGTCCTGGCGTTCGCGGTTGGGTCGAGGCAAACAGCGAACCCCGTTCGCTGTTAGCCTCCGATTTCCACAGGGTGAGCTTGTATTCGGTCGAACGGTGGCGACCCCCGCGCGAGACATCCGAGGGGGCAATCAAACCGGCATCCTCGATCCGCCGCATGATCTTCTGGACTCCCCGCCGGGTCTGACTCGTTTTTCGCGCCAGCAACTCGATGGCCGGATAGCATCCGGTTCCGTCGTCGCGGGCGTGGTCCGCCATGGCCAGGAGCACCAATTTCTCGCTGGCAGCAATGTCGAGCTCGAACACGGCCCCCATTAGACGAACACTCACTCAAGCCTCCGGCCGGGCAGGTGCAGAGAGGCGCGCCCGCTTCCGGCATTCGCGCGACCGCGTTCTGTTTGCCATGTGTGTGAACGGTCCCCTGAAATCCAAAGGGCGTCAAGATGGACAAAAAGAGGGGAATTCTGTCCGGGGGGACAAAAAGAGGGGACTTTTGTCCAGGGGTTGACATGTGTAAGGCGGAGGAGCACAGTCGCCAATGTCATGGGCGGCTCGAAGCAGGCCCGATGTCGCAACGAACTGCTGAGGCGGAGGAAAATGCCGAACTCATCGGCTGAATCGAAGCGCAGAGCTCGCCAAGCCGCTTCTCTGCGGAAAACGCTCGCTACTCCAGAAGCACGTGCACTCAAGAGGGCGGCGGCCAAGACGTCCTGGGAAGATCCCGAGCGCCACAGGCAAGCGAGCGCCGCCGTCAGGAAGTCGTGGGGCGTCAAGGCCGTTCGCATCCGAAGAATTTCGGGCATCAAAGAGGCATGGACGTCCGATCGCCGCGAAGCACAACGAGCGGCGACCAAGAAAATCATGGCTGACCCCGAACTAAACGCCCATAGACTTGCCGGTCTCAGGAAGGCGTTGGCCGATCCCGAGTTGAGCGCGCGTAGGATCGCCGCCCTGAAGAAGGCACTAGCTGATCCCAGGATCCGCGCCCGCAGAATCGCTCAATTGAAGAAGGCAACGGCCGATCCGAAAGTGCGCGCGCGAATATCGGCGAGGCTGAAGAAGATGTGGGCCGATTTCCGCGCCGGGCGCACCGCCCTGGCAGAAAGCGCGAAGACTCGCAATCGTCGCCGCGGCCGTCCGAGGAAGGACGAAAAGTACGGACGTTTCGCAATCCTTCACAAGCAACAGATGAGCTACATGGAGCTCGCGAGAAAGTACGATGCAGACTTCCCCAAACAATCCGATCCGAAATTCGCCGAAAAGGGCGATGCGGCAATGGAGAGGATGCGCAAAGGAATAAGGCGCTATGAGCGACGGCAGAAACAGCAGGCTTCCCGATGAGCCGAAAACTTTACACCACGATTGAAGTCGCGGAGGCCGCGCGCGTGCTTCGCCCAACGCTGCAGTACTGGATCAAAAGCGGGAAGATTTCGGCACCGCCCCTTCGCCTTCGTCACGGCAGGGCCGTGAGGCTTTGGACGGAGGTCCAGATGAGGCGAATTCGGTCGCTGAAGGGCACTTTCACATCAGGGCCGAACGAAAAGGCCCGAGGCGCGCGGCGATCGAGGGCCTCCTGAAGATGCGCGCGCCCGGAATTCTCATCGTGCGGAGGCCCGCCGGTTATTTGCGGGCGATTTTGCGGAACGGCCGGGAGACGGTGTGGGGCCGCGACCTGAAAGAGCTGCGCGGGCGGTTGGCGCTCATGGGAATCAGGGACCCGCTTGCGATCGAGGAGAGGAAGACATGGACCGCACAAAGTTCGCGCGCGGCCGGAAGATGGTAACGGATGGCGCCGCGGCACGCACAAATCGCGCGTCCCGCGGACGCGGGAGTGCCAAGCGCTTCCGGGATCTCGTCGAATCGGCGCTCGAAGCAAAACGCCTCCGGGGGAACGAAGCGTCTTCGATCGAGACCGATCGGGTGAGGCTGAGGCGGGTCCTTCCGTCCATCGGGCACTTGAAGATCCGCCAGCTCACGTCCGGACGGATTGAGCGCTTCCTACAGGAGCTCGCGCGCGGCGATGCGTTGCACGATCCGGTCAAGGGCGCGACGGTCAATCGCTTTCATTCGCTCCTTTCGTCGATCTTCCGATGGGCGAAGCGCCAGGGGCTCATCGCCGTGAATCCTCTCGCCGGCGGAAGCATCCCGCGGTCCAAAGAATCGCCGATCATCCCTCGCTATTTGGGCCGCGACGAACAGCGGCGGCTGCTTCGAGTGATCCGCCAGGAGTGCCCGAGGAAAGCGCTTGAAGTGGAGCTGGCGGTCCTCACCGGCGGGCGGCGCTCGGAACTGTTCAACGCGAAATGGGAGGACTGGAAGGTTCAGGAGGGAATACTCTACGTTTCCGGAAAAACGGGACCGCGCGAGGTGCAGGTCAACCGGGCCGCGCGCCGCTGTCTAATCCGCCTGAGAAAGCGTGCGCCGCGGGAACAGATCTTCATCACGCCCGAGAGAAATGAATCGCCGCGCGATGCGCGGCTCTGGTTTGAGGACGCGGTGAAGAAAGCGGATCTGCGGCCGGCCTTCAGGTACCACGATTTGCGGCACACGTACTGTTCGCGCCTCGTTGCCGCGGGAGTGCCGCTACTCGAAGTGCAGAAACTCGCGGGCCACAAGTCCTTTCAAACAACTTTGCGATATAGCCATCTTTCGCCGGATCAGCTCAAGCGCTCGGCCGAGAAGGTGCAGTTTTAGGGATTTTAGACAGTTTTTACTGGATTGCGTATCCAGTCACGCGTTTGCGGCTTTTGGCTGCTTTTCGATGAAATCGGGAAAGGACCCACAATGAAGAAAAGCAAGGAAGTGGAAACCATCGGACAGCGCATCCTGGCAGCGGTCCTTTCGTACCAGCTCGGCATCTCCATGGACCGCGCGCGGAAACTCTACGTCACCGGACGCAAAATCGCGCCGGAGTGGGAACAGGCGGGTGAAGCGCTGCTCGCGAACGCGGTCGAGTCTGCCGGCGTTTCGGGGAGCTCGCTTCCGCTGCTGCAAATCGTGCCGCCTCGCGGACGCGGGATCCGGGGCCAGCGTGCCTGACGACCCCGACTTCACGCCGAATCCGCGGCGGGCCATCTGGATCGATGGGAAATTCACCGAAGCCCTGCTGCAGCGGCTGAGGCCACAAATCTTCGAGCTCACCGAAAGCAGGGAACCCATAACCGTGTTTCTGAACAGCGATGGTGCTGGCCCCGACGTGGCCGAAGAAATTCTGAGGCTTCTGAGACGGACGACCCAAGACGGCGCGCGGGCCTCGCGGATTATCACCGTGGCCGCGCCGAAAGCAGCAAGCATGGCCGCAAATTTTCTCGCGGCCGGCGATTGGGCCATCGCGTACCCTCACTCCACTTTGTTGTACCATGGCGCGCGATGGCCACTGTCCGACCTGGTGGCCGCCGGCGAAGCGGGAAGGCTCTATGCGCAGCTGTTGCCGACGTTTCACGAAATAAACGCCGCGAAGCTCGCGCAAAACTCCGCACGTCGCTTCCGGTTCATCGTCTCCGCGCTGCGCGCAACATTTGCGCAATGCCGCGCGGAAGCGGGCGATGCGAGGCTGACGGACCTGCAGTGTTTCCAGCGGCTTCTGCGCGGGAAGTTATCCCCGGCTGCCCAAAAGGTCTTAGACCGGGCGATCCCCCTCTGGGATAGCTACAACGGCCTGCTCCTGCAGTTCCAGAAAAGATTGCGGCGCGGCCGGACGCTGACCAGGGCACACCTCCAGAAACTCATGCTCCGCGCGAGCATGGATTTCGAGTACCAAAGCAACAAGGGGAAGCCGGCCTGGGACGCAGGGCTAGGGCAAATCTGCGATCACTTTTACTTCCTCAACGCCTATTTCGACAGCGCAACACTCTGCGAGTGGGTCGCCGCGCGTCCCGCGGAGCGGGATCGAACGCCTGACGCGGATCCCGAGGCGGACTATTTTCTGCAGTTCGGCCTTTTTTTCCTGGCGCTGTGCCGATCGCTGCAAGACGGAGAGAATCAAATCACGCCAGCGGATGCCGTGTGGCTTGGCTTGATCGATACCGTGCGCCCCTACGCCCTGGGCGCGAACGATGAAACAACGTCGCTTGGAAACAGCTCTAGTTGCGCGGGGTAAGCTGCGTCCGCGTGCCGGATCCGCGCGGCCGCGCACATCGCGAAGTGACTCACGAACCGACCGATCGGATTTTTTACAAAAGGAGCTTCGCGGCGCGTCGGCGTCCTGAACCAGTGAACGAGCCTACCGCAGTCCCCGCATTCTTTCGTCTGTTGGAACTTGTAACCGCCGCGAAGCATGTCGGCCATCGTCGCGGGGAAATGCACGTCTCAACCTCCGTCGCGGCGCCTCATTTCGCGTCCCCGCGCGAGAAACTCCTCTCGCGAAACCCGAATCGCGCACTCTGGATGGGCGGCCAGCCGATCGAGGGAGTGCTGGTAGATTTGATCGAGTGTAAGCCTCTCGCCGGATTCGCGAGCCAGATCCCGGATAGCGATGGCGTACACGCGACGAGGCGCGCTTTCCCCGCGGATCCAATGATAGATGGCCGACGAATCGATTCCGAGATCTATCGCGAGATCGGCGACACCGTAGGACAAAACGAAACGCCCGAATTTGGAGTTCCAGCGGTCGCTGTCTCGGCGAGACATTCGGCGAGCTCCCCCTCACTGGACGCGGCAAGTCGCCAACATAGTAAACCCTCGACCTGCTTATCGGAAAGCGCAAATCCATGAGAAAAAACGAGTTGCCTACTGCGTAAGTTTGTGGCAGGTTGAAGGTCCTGAAAAGCGGAGCCCGGAAGCGTTGTCCCGCCTCCGAGCCCCTGACCCACACAGCGGAGGTAACCGCCATGGGAGCTCGTCCGAATCTATCCCACCTTTCCGCAAAGTCAACCGGATCTCACCTTCTCGCGCCGAACAAACACCCGATCCCGCATGCGCGGGACGCGCGGCTGAATTTCCTGCTGGGCAGCAGTGACAGCGACCTGGGCAGCTTCGAGCTGGCGCGCCTCGCGGAGGTCGCCAACCTTCGCACGGATCTCCACGCCGTGCTGGACAAACTCATTGACGAAATGGCGCAGGCCGCGGTCGCTGGATGGTTTCGACAGACAAATCGCGAAGCGCTCATGCGGGCAATTCAGGCTCCTGAAGAACATACCGCCGAGATCCTGGCCTGGGCGAAAAAGCGGATCCGTGACGGGCAGCGGAGCCAGGAAGAACTGCTGCCGCGCACATTGCTGGCCCCCGGCAAAGCGCACCTCGCCGCCTCGCTGCGGTACCAGCAGAGGAACGTTGCAGAGGAAAAGTGCCGCAAATGCCCGGAGCCTCTCGATCGGAACTCCGTCCAGTCCTGCACCGCGCACCTGGAGAAGAACCGCGAACGTCAGCGCACGAATCAGAAGAGTCTCAACCGGCCGCAACACGGTCGTGCGCCTGGCACCCTTGCAGCTCTGGCGGCCGGGCGTGAGAAGCGGGCGATCCCGCGGACGCGGGACCAGGACAGCCGGGAGCCGGAAAACGACTAAAGGCGTTGTCTCCGCTTTTCGATGGGCCGGTTTTGGGCAGCGAGAGCAAACGATGGATCCTCGCCGCGGCGGTCTCAGGGATCCACGTCAGCAATTACGATCCCGCGTCCGCGGGAGCGCATCGCGGCGAGCATTCCGGGGATCGCCGACCGCTCACCGCATACCCACCTATTTTTTTCTCAAGATCAGGTGAGTACGCTCGCCGAAAAACCTCCCTTCTAAGGCCCAACCCGACTTGTCAGGAAAACAGTCTCCGGTCCTCAGGTGAATCACTTCTCTCGCACGCGTGGTACAATCGCTTCACTTCGCTTCACTCTGATCGATCCACGATCCTTAAACGGCTCCCGGGCTCCCTGGCTCGGGAGCCGTTCTCATCTATCAATGCTGAAGCGGTTGCGCGCGACGTCACAGAAAGATTTCACTTCCTGCTCCTCGATGCGCGCCGGCGCCGATTTTCCCGGAGCCACGCGATATCGCGCTTGAACTCTGGGGCGACGATCGCGCGCCACGCTTCGCGGATGAAGTAGAGGAGAGTGCCGAGCGCGAAAAGAAAAACCAGGGCGCGGAAGATTTGGCCGCTCATGAATGCGCCCTGGAGAGTCTTTCCCGAGACTCCTGGATTTTGGCCCGGACCGCCGCCGGCGTGACGTCGGCCTCGCGGATCGCGATCGTGTTGTGGCTGACGGGATCGTTGAAGAGCACCAGGCATTCACGCCGTCCTTCCTGGACGCCCACCCATCCGGCGCCGGCTTCTTCGACGGCCGAGCGGAGATAAGCGAGATCGATTGGGGCGGTCGTGAACTTCAGAACGCGATGCGGGTGAATGGACGAATCTGATACGCTTTGAGGAGCCGTCATGTGCTTACCTCACTTGGCGGTCAGAGGCCTGCGGATGCTCAAACATCCGCGGGTCTCGCTGATTGCAGTCCCCACTTTAGGGCTGCCACTTCCATAGCGCAATAGCTCTACGGTACCATTTCTGCACGTGAGTCTGGCGCCCCGCTTGGATCCGGGGCGAGCGCCGTCCCGGTCTTTCGCCCCGTTTTAGGTTCCCCGGGCCAATGCTTTCCCCGCGGCCTTCGGATTGTTCGTCAGGTGGTTCAGGATGATCCTGCCCGCCGCCTTGCTGGACAGATGTTTCAGGATCAGGCCCTCATCCAAGCTGATCCCGAGGTTGATATTCGACTCCCCGCCGCCCTCGCCGCCCACGAGACCGCCCTCACCGTACTTCGGAAGCGCCAACCTTTCGAGGGACGGGATCTTCAACCCGCGGTTAATCGCGTCCAGATTCGCCGCGCCGAACGCGGAAACCGCATCCGCTTTGACGACGTATTCCCCCGCGGAGAGACGCGCCGGGATCGAGTCCGTCTTTGGACCGCCGGGGCCTTTGATTAGACCGCCCTCCGCGTGACCCGCTCCGAACAGAGGGCCGAGAAACCCCATTAATCCGCTGCCTCCGCCGCCCTCTCCGCCCGTACTGCCGATCATCTGCAGGACCATTTTCTTGACGATGATCTGTTCAAGGGACTGGACGACGCTCGCCGCTAGTTGCCGGAACTGATCCGCCGTGGATTTCGTACTCCGGCCGATGCCCATGAAAAAACGATCGAAATCAGTCGTCAGGTCTTGGCTAACCTGCTTTCCAAGTGAGTCGCTCGCCTGCGCGAGATTCTGGATTCCCTGCTTCGCGTTCTGAGCCGCGCCGAGATCCGCCTTATTCCCCGTTTTTTGTGCCGCCGCGATTTCCGCCGCCGCATCCGCCTGGAGGAGAGGAAGCCTGTCGCGGATCAGATTGTTGATTTCCTTTTCCTTTTCCGCCTGAGAGATCAGACCATCCTTGGCTTTGATTTCTATAGCCTGCTTCTCGATCTCAAAAGTGCGCTCGTCCGTCTGGAGTTTCAGCCGCGCGTCCTCGTAATCCGCGACCGCCATTTTCAGGTTTTTCCACGTCTCGATTTCCGCGAGACGCGCGTTCACTTCCGCGTCCGTTCCCCCCGCCTGTTTCACTTCCAACGTCCGCCGCTGCGCTTCCGCCGTGATCTCCGCTTGTGCCGCTCCGGGTTTGTTCCCCTGGAGCTCCGCGATCTCTTTTTCGAGTTGCAGTTGTTTTTCCAGATTCTCGCGGACCTTCGTCGCCTGTTCGTCGTCCAGCGCCGCCGCCTTCGTCCGGAACTCCGCCTCCTGGATCTGGATCTTCGTCTTCAACTCCGCGATTTTCTCGAGGTTGACCTGCTGCGTCGTGAAATCCTTCTCCGCCGCCCCCGCGTAGGCCCTGCCGATGTCCGTGTCCGGGCCGGCCGCCCGCGACTTCGCTTGATTTGCGCGACCCTCCGCGCCCGCGCGATCCGCCTCCGCCTGGCGGTCCGCGATCTCTTTCTGAATGATCGCGATCTCCTGGGTCTGTTCGTTCTGGAGATCCGCGCGCCGCGCCGCGAAATACTCCTGGAGGGAGATCAGGCCGCGATCGTAGGAACTTTTCTCCGTCTCCTCGCGCTCTTTTTCCGTCGCCTTATACAACTCCAGCTCGCGCTCCATCCCCGCGCGCAACGCCGTCGCCTCGCGGGACATCGCCTCGTCCTTCTGTTCCTGGCGCCGGATCAACTGTTGGGCCGCCCTCGTGGCCGCCTCCGCCGCTTCCTTTTTTTGCTCGATGTCGATCTGTTTTTCGACATTCATCTGTCCCTGGGTCAACTCCTTGAGCTTCGCCGTCGCCTCCTGAAGATCACCCTCCGCCTTCTTCACGTCCGCGGCCGATACTTCTCCGCCTAAAATCTGATCGCGCGAGAGGGCGAGGGTGTCTTCTGCGGCGCGCTGTTTCTCCTTCGTTTCGTCGATCTGATCGCTCAATCTCTGGAGGAGGATCGTATCCCTCGCGATCCCGCTGGTGCCGATCAACTCGAATTCGTCTTTCAACTGTTGCGTGTGCTCGACGCTTTTCTGGATCTCTTTGTTCCCCGCGACGATCGACGCATAGGCGTCTTTCATTTCCTTCGTGTAGATGAACGTGTCCGAGACCAACGCGGAGAACTGCTCCGCGCCGTTTTTGATGACCTCGAAAAACCCGATCGCCGCGACGACGGGGAACGCCGCGCTCAAGAGAGGCCCGAGGGTCGTCGATCGCGCCAACGTGGACGCCAGTTCGCGATTCAACCCCACGCCGAGATCCTGGCTCAACAATCGCGCCGCGCCGCGCGCCTCGCGCATGGATCCGCCCGCGCGTCCGAACGCGCTCGCCATTCCGTCCGCGCTGCGCGCTGTTTCGTCGTCCTGCCTTTTCAGATCCTTCAACTGCGCGCCGAGTTCCTTGATCGCCGCGGACACGCCGGCGTCCTCCGCAGTTAACTTGACTTTGATCTCGGGAGCTTCTGGCATGTTTTCATCCCCTCAGACTTTTCGCGATCCGCGTTGGTGCTTCCTCTGTGCATTGTCTCCCCGTTTCTCGATGCACGGGGGAACTAAATCCCAGAGTGGCCAAACGATGACCTCGCGGATCCGCGCCAGGTCATGCCGCGAATCAATTCACCCAAGTCCGCGAGGCTGGCGGGACTGCGTTCTTTGCAGGGGGGACTTTGGAGCTCGGGCTAGAATCCCGCTCCGCGGGACGCGAAATCTCGGACGGGTCCCATCCCCGAAAAGAAAAGCCGTTGACGAACTCCGCGATGCAGAGGTGGATCGTGATTTTTTCTTCCGGGTCGGAGATCTGCGAAAAGCGCGAGGCGTTCGCGTCCGCGTCCTTCCGATTCCACACGTGGCCCTCTTCCGTCAGGCAGCCGGCCAGGATGTAACCCGTTTGGCCGGAGAGCAAAATCTGCGTGAGCAGATCCGCCGACTTTTGTTCCTTGGTGCGTCCCGCGCATGCGGGATCCCGCGGAGCGGGATCGGACTGCAGGGCGAGCTGGAGGTGCTGCTCGACGTACTCGAATTGATCGGCCGTCTCCCCACCCGTCCCGCCGAACTTTCGGCCATCTAGGGCGATCGTTTTGTGCGTGGTCAGCATCGCGGGGTTCTCCTATTCCTGGCCGGCCAAAATTACATGGTCACAAAGTGCGTCCGAGATTAATGATCGCGCTCCTGTGGCTCCGGACTATCTCCATCTTTGACCACCCGCGCCAGATGCGCGAGGGTTTCCTTGCACGCCTTGTCCAGCTTGGCCAGGATCATCATGCGAGAGGTCTCGCCCACGAGCTCCGGCGCCATGCGCGGCGCGATCGCCATCACGTGCGCCTGGGTAGTTCGGATTAAGTTCGTCATCTCGCGCTCGACGTCTTCCACCGAGACGAGTTCGCTCCGCTCCCGCGCGAGCTCCATCTCGCGAAGATCTGCGTTGGCCCGCAGGAGGCGGACGCGTTCCCCGTGCTCGCCCGCGAATGCGCCGTCCGGCATCGGGACCTCTTTTTTCTCGATGACCGCCCTCAGATAGCGGATGTACCATCGGGCGCATTTCAGGAGATCGTACTTCCCGCGGAGTTTTTTCGGGAGGCCCTGCTCGACGAGTTGGTGGATCCGGCTCGGGGTGAGGTTGAGGATCGCGGCGAGCTCTTTGATCCCCACGATTCGCGGTTTTTCTTTTTTCTCTTCCGCACGCTGCCGCCGCCCGCGCCGGCGCGCCTTGGCGAATGAGACGATCTGCGAGGGAACAGATACCCGTTGTGGGGTCGTCATGGTGCCTATGTCTTACCGCAGCGTACACTTTTTGCGCTGTTTACTGACAAACAACGAAAGTAAAGTCAAGTCCGTCAAAAAAAGTTAGTCGCTGGTCCCCCGCCAGGCTCGCCGTCACCCGCGGTCGCACGCCCCCTGGGGAGGACCCGCTCGAAAGAAAAGACTTAAACCACCCTCCGCGTACTCACGCCCTCCACGATCCACGCATGAGAGGGAATGCCGGCGCCG
>Ga0181539_1003235_pt1 | contig 15248 bp, 15 predicted proteins | sample PEATcosm2014_Bin_46_FD_119767 | JGI IMG/M metagenome (GOLD analysis project Ga0181539, IMG submission 119767) | Peatland microbial communities from MTU Mesocosm Facility, Houghton, MI, USA - PEATcosm2014_Bin23_60_metaG | ecosystem: Environmental > Terrestrial > Soil > Wetlands > Peat | place... | reverse complement strand
TTCTTCGAATCGTCATCCAGCTCCAGCTGTTTATCTTAGCATGTCCTTTTCGCAAAACTGGCCTCGAGCCCCGGATCACGTCCGAGCGCAGGCCTCGTTGCGGGACAGGCTATAGCCGGGCGCTGTCGGCCGCCCCAGGTCGACCCTTCCGTGCGGCGCGGACGCGCCGGACCGATCGGAGCGATCCGTCGCTGCTCGGCAATATAGCGAGACTGGCTTGTGCGAACTGGCTTGCTGGCCCCGTGACGTGACCGTGATATAGTCCGGCACACCAACGACGGAGCCGCTGTTATGATTCTTCCCCCGGCATTTATCCTCGGCGCGCATCTTTTCATGCCGGTCGCCGACAGTGTCCCGGTCCTCAATGTCGATCAGGTCTGCCAGGGTATCGCGCAGCAGGGCGGTGTGACCTTTCATGACGCCGCCGTTGCCGACGAAAAGAAAAATTGCCTCGACAGCGAGCAGGCCATCCGCGGCGAACTGGTCAAACAATGGTCGAGCTTCGCGCCGGCCGATAAGGTCGCTTGCACCAACGAAGCGCGCATGGGGGGAGACTCGAGTTACACCGAGCTGCTCACCTGCCTCGAAATGGCGCGCGACGTGAGGGTCGTGCACAGCCAGCAGGAAGCGCCGAACACCGCGGCGGCAAAAGCCAAACCGAAACAGAAGCCGTAGCGCCGGATGACTTTTCTTCGAATCGCCACCCGGCTCTAATAACCGATCAGAATCTCGCTGACGGTCGGCTTCACGGCGCGGATGGCGGGGTCGGACGAGCTGAAGTCCTGGTCGGCGGACAAGGCGCCGACTGCCTCCGCGGAGGCCTTGGGATCGGCGCGCAGGCTCAAGCCGGACTTGCAGCCGCCGGGTAAAGTCGCCAGCACGCCGTCGTCCCAATCGCTCACCGTCGCGACGCCGCTTTTGTCGAAACCTTTGACTTTGAAAGGCTTGTGGTTGAGCTTTTCCAGTTGCGCCAAAGTGAGACCAAGCTTCATGCCGCCGGGAGCGGTCCAGGTCGATTGGCCGTTGATGACGATCAGATAAGTCTGGCTGCGCGCGGCCGGGTTGGCCCACCAGACTTCGAGACGCCGCTTCGGATCGTTCGGATAAAGCACCGAGGCCGGCACCTTGGTGCCGCCACTGGCATCGACGTCGGCAAAGGCGATGTTTTTGGACTCGTAGGTCATGGCGAGCCGGAGATGGCTCGAGTCCTTGCTGAAAATGCCGGCACAGACGACGACGTGGGCGTCCGCCGGGGCGGGTTTCGGTGCCGTCGCCCGCGCCGGCGGGGCGGTGGGCGCCGGCGGTGTGTCGGTAGCGGCATGCATGATCGGATGGGCTGCCGGCTTCGGTGACCCGCTCGCCGGGGAGGCAAGGGAGCGCGTGACGCTGCCGCTCGGTACCGCCACGGCGGCCGGCATCGGCTGCTTGATTTGCGAGGGCGCGAGTTGGTCGTTGGTGTCGAGGTCCGGGTCGGGCTGCATCGCCGGAGCGGCCGTTCCTTTGTGCGAGCGCCGCGCCGGTTTCGCCGCCGGCGGCGGCGCCTGATCGGGTTCGTCGTTATCCATGATGGAAGGTTGCGCCTGTGAGGCCTGGGCCTGCTGCGCGGCTAAAGGCCCCGCAGCCGCGAATGCCGCAAGCGAGGCTACGACAAATACCGCTCCAACTGTCGCGCCGAGCCGTCCTTCACCCATTCCCGCCTCCGTTGCCGATGCCCCGTTAGCATAACACGGCTTAAAAAGTCAGCCGCCGCATAATTTTTTCCCTGGCCGCAAAACACGGTGACGACAACGACTTGCACGCAAAATCGGTTTGGATGCGACGACGCAAGGAGCGCTGCGGCAAATTGATCTAGATCAGTGTGCCGGTTGTCGAAAGGCCGAAACTTGTAGCATGGGGGAGCAAGCGACCGGACTGTTGACGCTTGTCTGCGCGAAAACCGGCGGAGAAATAAACACCGGGGCGGTGTATTCATGCGCCGATCTGGACCGGGTCCGCGACGCCAAATTGATGCTGCATTGCAGATTCTGCGGGGAAACTCACCTGTTCCGCTTCGCCGAAGCCCGCTTAAAACCGATCGACGGCGGCAAATCCCCGTAGTCCGGCGCTTTCGATTGGCGCGGTGAGCAAAAACGCAGCTTGATCTGATTCTTATGAATTGCTTGCCGAGCCGAGGCGCGCGGCAACTTCGCCCGCCTATGCCCTGCGGGCTTCGGCGCGGCAGCCCGCTTGGCAGTGATCCTTAAGGACTTCCCGGGCCGAAGCTCGCATAGCGAGCGAGGGCTGGTGGAGCCAGGCGGAGTCGAACCGCCGACCTCTTGAATGCCATTCAAGCGCTCTCCCAACTGAGCTATGGCCCCTTCAGGGAACAGGGATCAGTCATCAGTAGTCAGAAGCCTGAAATGGGTTCTGATCACCGACTACTGAGTTCCTGTTACGATTATCCTTCCTCCTCGTTCTCGATGTCGCCGCCGATAATGTCGGTGACATCGGCGTCTTCTTCTTCCTGTTCCTCGATGAAGGTGTCGTCGTCGTCAAGCGCCTCGTCGATCTCGACGTCTTCCTCACCGATCTCGGCCTCGCCCGTCACCGGCTTCTTGGCGCCTTGCGCCTCGGCATCGGCCTCTTCGAGCGACACGGTCTCGACTTCCTGCGGTTCCGGCGAAACGACCTCTTCGACCGGAGCGACCCGCGGGGCGACCGGCGCCGCGTCCGGGCGCGGCCGGGTCACGATCGGCGCGACCTGATAGACCGTGCCGCATTTCGGGCAGTGGATCGGGTCCTTATCGAGATCGTAGAACTTGGCGCCGCAATTGGCGCAGAGCCTTTTGGTGCCCAGTTCGGGTTTGGCCACGGTCCAGATCCTTTTCGGCAATTCGGGTGCTTCACTTGGCTAGTCAAAACGCGGCTGTCAATAGTCGATCGTCCGCCAATGCCGCCGGTTTGGGCCGCCGCACGGATAGGATGACGGGCCGCAGCGGCCCATGGTAGAGCCCGTGCGAGAAGGCGGTCGGAACCGCCGGCTGGATGCCTCGCGACCCATGGAAGCCCAATCCACCCCGCTGACCGCCAGCCGCAACGGCCGCCTGGCCGGGCGCGTGCGCGTGCCGGGTGACAAGTCGATTTCCATCCGAGCGCTGATCCTGGGTGCGCTTACGGTCGGCGAAACCGGCGTCAACGGGCTGCTCGAGGGCGAAGATGTCCTCAATACCGCGAGGGCCTTAAGGCAGCTCGGCGCCGGTATCGAACGCACCGGCGAGCGCGCCTGGTCGATCCACGGCGTCGGCGTCGCCGGCTTTGCCGAGCCCGCCCGGGCGCTCGATTTCGGCAATTCCGGAACCGGCTGCCGGCTCGTGCTCGGCGCGGTTGCCGGCTGCCCGATCACGGCGACGTTCGACGGCGACGCGTCGCTGCGCAGCCGGCCGATGCGCCGCGTGCTCGAACCGCTGGAGCGGATCGGCGCGCGCACGTTGGTCTCGGCGGACGGCCGCCTGCCGCTGACACTTGCCGGCGCCCGCGATCCGATGCCGATCGTATTCGAGTTGCCGGTTGCATCGGCGCAATTGAAATCGGCGACGCTTTTGGCCGGTCTGGCGGCGCCAGGCGAAACCGTCGTGATCGAAAGGGAGGCGACCCGCGACCATACCGAGAAGATGCTCACGCATTTCGGCGCTCAAGTGCGGGTCGAACCAGTGCGGGTCGAACCGGCGAACGGCCATGGCGCGGGCACCGGGCGCCGTATCACGCTGGTCGGCCAGCCGGAACTTACGCCGCGGCCGGTCGTGGTTCCCGCCGATCCGTCGTCGGCGGCATTCCCCCTCGTCGCCGCTCTTGTCGTGCCGGGTTCGGAAATCATTCTCGAGGGCGTGATGATGAACCCGCTTCGCACCGGCCTCATTACGACGCTCTCCGAGATGGGCGCGTCGATCGAACCGCTCGATCGACGCCACGAAGGGGGCGAGGAGGTCGCCGACCTGCGCATCCGGGCCGGCACCTTGCGCGGCGTGGAAGTGCCGGCCGCGCGCGCGCCGTCGATGATCGACGAATATCCGGTGCTTGCGGTCGCCGCCGCCTTCGCCCAAGGCACGACCGTCATGCGCGGACTGAAGGAGCTGCGTGTCAAGGAATCCGATCGGCTCGCCGCTACCGCCGCGCTTCTGCGCGAGAACGGCGTCGCGGTCGACATCGAAGGCGACGGTCTCATCGTCCACGGCAGCTCCCGCCCCGCCGGCGGCGGGATGGTCAAGACCCACATGGATCACCGCATCGCCATGGCGGCGGTCGTGCTCGGTCTTGCCAGCGAGCGCCCGGTGACGATCGACGACGGCACTTTCATCGCGACGAGCTTTCCGGATTTTATCGAATTGATGCGGGGACTTGGGGCGGATTTGTCATGATCATCGCCATCGACGGGCCCGCCGCTTCGGGCAAAGGTACCATCGCCAGGCAGATCGCGGCGGTCTATGGGCTGCATCACCTCGATACCGGGCTGCTCTATCGGGCGGTGGCCAAGGCGGTGCTCGACGCCGGCTATGCGCCGGACGATGCGGTGCGGGCGATCGAAGCCGCGGTCATGCTCGATCCGACCAAGTTCGACGATAATGCGCTGAAATTGCAGGTGATTACCGAGGCCGCCTCGGTCGTTGCGGCAATCCCGCAAGTGCGGGAAGCGTTGATGAATTATCAACGCGAATTCGCCACTCGGTCGCCGGGCGCCGTGCTCGACGGCCGCGATATCGGCACCGTGATCGCACCGGGCGCCGACGTAAAGCTGTTCGTCGTCGCGTCCCCGGAAGTGCGCGCCACGAGGCGCGTGCGCGAACTGCGGGCGCGAGGCGAGACCGCCGAGGAAGCCGATGTGCTCGCCGACCTGTTACGGCGCGACGAGCGCGATTCCCGGCGCACCGCCGCCCCGCTCAAGGCGGCGCCGGACGCACACTTGCTCGATACCACGCATTTGGGTATAGACGCGGCGTTCCGGGCCGCCGTCGATATCATCGAGGCCGTTCGAGTGGGCCGAAAGCGCCGTTGACAGCGTTTTCGTCATTGGAGGTTAGCCCGCTCACCGTCTCGTTTTGCGCGGTACCGAACGCCGGTTTCGAGCGATAGCCGTCGCTCGGAATGCGAAGTTTCGTCCCGAATGTATGGCTTTGGCCCCACCCGCCGGTCTTGCCGGCGGTTGCCGCGTGTTCGGGATCGTTTTCATTCGAGGGGTTGGGAGACTTTATGGTTCAAGCTCAAGCCGCCTCGCCGACGCGCGAGGATTTTGCCAAGCTGATCGACGAATCTTTCAGCGACGGCCATTTGCAGGAAGGTTCCGTCGTCAAAGGCACCGTCGTCGCGATCGAACGGGATCTCGCTGTCATCGACGTGGGCCTCAAGACCGAAGGCCGCGTGGCGATGCGCGAATTCGCAAGCCCCGGCCGCAACAATGAAATCAAGGTCGGCGACACCGTCGAGGTCTATCTCGAGCGTGTCGAAAACGCGCTCGGCGAGGCGGTGCTGTCGCGCGACAAGGCGCGCCGCGAGGAAAGCTGGGGCAAGCTCGAAAAGGCGTTCCAGAACAACGAAAAAGTGCAGGGCGTCATCTTCAACCAGGTGAAGGGCGGCTTCACCGTCGATCTCGACGGCGCCGTGGCCTTCCTGCCGCGGTCGCAGGTCGACATCCGCCCGATCCGCGACGTGTCGCCGCTGATGAACAACCCGCAGCCGTTCCAGATCCTCAAAATGGATCGCCGCCGCGGCAATATCGTCGTGTCGCGCCGCACCGTGCTGGAAGAGACGCGCGCCGAGCAGCGTCAGGAACTGGTGCAGAACCTCGAAGAGGGTCAGGTCATCGACGGCGTGGTCAAGAACATCACCGACTACGGCGCCTTCGTCGATCTCGGCGGCATCGACGGGCTTCTGCACGTCACCGATATCGCCTGGCGGCGCGTCAACCATCCCTCCGAGGTGCTCAATATCGGCCAGCAGGTCAAGGTGAAGATCATCAAGATCAATCACGAGACCCACCGCATCTCGCTCGGCATGAAGCAGCTGCTCGACGATCCGTGGCAGGGCATCGAGGTCAAGTATCCGGTCGCGGCGCGGTTCAAGGGCCGCGTCACCAATATCACCGACTACGGCGCGTTCGTCGAACTGGAGCCCGGCATCGAAGGCCTGATCCATGTTTCCGAGATGTCGTGGACCAAGAAGAACGTGCACCCCGGCAAGATCGTGTCGACCTCACAGGAGGTCGAGGTGCAGGTGCTCGAGGTCGATCCGGTGAAACGCCGCATCTCGCTCGGCCTCAAGCAGACCATGCGCAATCCGTGGGAGGTGTTCGTCGAAAAACATCCCGTCGGCTCGGTGGTCGAGGGCGAGGTCAAGAACAAGACCGAATTCGGCCTGTTCCTTGGGCTGGACGGCGACGTCGACGGCATGGTGCATCTGTCCGACCTCGATTGGAAACGACCGGGCGAGCAGGTCATCGAAGAGTACAAGAAGGGCGACAAGGTGCAGGCGCAGGTGCTCGATGTCGATGTCGACAAGGAGCGCATTTCGCTCGGCATCAAGCAGCTTGCCGATGGCGGCACGCCCGCCGCGGATGCCGCCGCCGGCGATCTGAAGAAGGGCGCCGTCGTCACTTGCGAAGTGCTCGACGTGAAGGAAGGCGGCATCGACGTCCGGATCGTCGGGACCGAATTCAGCTCCTTCATCAAACGCTCCGAACTGGCGCGCGACCGTTCCGAGCAGCGTCCGGATCGCTTCGCCGCAGGGCAGAAGGTCGATGCCCGGGTGCTGCAGTTCGACCGCCGCTCGCGCCGCGTCCAGGTTTCCATCAAGGCGCTCGAAGTCGCCGAGGAAAAGGAGGCGATCGCGCAATACGGCTCCTCCGATTCCGGCGCGACATTGGGCGACATTCTCGGCACCGCGCTCAAGCGCAAGGGCGAAGAGGCCGAGGAAAGCGAAACGGCGGACTCCGAGGAGTGACGGACTCGTCATTCCGGATCGCCACGAAGTGGCGAGTCCGGAATCCATATCCACGGGCGGTGATTATGGATTCCGGGCTCCTCGCTTTGCTCGGCCCCGGAATGACGAACTAAGGGGGCGGGAGCTCCGACAAGGAACGTACCATGTCGCTTGACGCCGACCTGATCGTCGACCGCCGCCGCATGCGGCGTAAGCTCACGTTCTGGCGCGTCTTCGCCGTCGCCGTGATCGTGCTCGGCGTTGTCGGAGCGACGGCATGGGCCGGCAACCGCTTCGGCGGAGTTCGTCCCTACATTGCGCGGGTGACGATCGCGGGCCTGATCCGCGGCGACCGCGAGCGTGTCGAACAGCTCGATCGGTTGTCCCGCTCGTCGACGGCGCGGGCCGTGATCGTGCATGTCGACAGCCCGGGCGGCACCACCGCCGGCTCCGAGCAGCTTTACGATTCGCTGTCGCGGCTGCGCGAGAAGAAGCCGCTGGTGATCGTCGTCGACAGCATGGCGGCATCCGGCGGCTACATCACGGCGCTGGCCGCCGATCACATCGTGGCGCAGCAGACCTCGCTCGTCGGCTCGATCGGCGTATTGTTCCAATATCCGAATGTCGCCGATCTGCTCGATAAGATCGGCGTCAAGGTCGAATCGGTGAAATCGACGCCGCTCAAGGCCGCGCCCGACGGCTTCGAGCCGACCAGCCCCGAAGCCCGTGCCGCGCTGAATTCGATCATCCAGGATTCCTACGCCTGGTTCAAAGGCCTGGTGCAGGACCGCCGCCATCTGACCGACAGCGAGTTGCAGGCGGCTTCCGACGGCCGCGTCTTCACCGGGCACCAGGCGATCGATTTGAAGCTTGTCGACCAGCTCGGCGACGAGCGCACCGCGCTCGACTGGCTCGCCAAGGAGAAGGGCGTCGATACCAAGCTGCCGGTGCGCGACTACGAACTCAAAAGCCGGTTCGGCGACCTGCCGTTCCTGCATGCCGCGGCGGTGGCGGTGCTCGACGCGGCCGGTTTGACGGCGCTTGGCCAGCGGCTCGAAACCCTCGGCGCGGTCGACGCCATGGAGCGTTTCAATCTTGACGGTCTATTGGCCCTTTGGCACCCTGCTGGCGCGAATTAGGCGACGGTGCTTCTTTCGGCCCGCCGTTCCGATACCCGGAGCAGCGGTCGCGGGCGACCCAAGGGAATGCCCAAGGCGGGGACCATGATCAAGTCCGAACTGGTTCAACGTATTTCCGAGCAGAACCCCCACCTTTATCAGCGCGACGTCGAGAACATCGTCAACGCTATTCTCAACGAAATCATTGCCGCGATGGCGCGCGGCGACCGCGTCGAGTTGCGCGGCTTCGGCGCCTTTTCGGTGAAAGAGCGGCCGGCGCGCACCGGACGCAATCCGCGCACCGGCGCGCATGTCTCGGTCGATCAGAAATGCGTGCCGTTCTTCAAGACCGGCAAGGAAATGCGCGAACGGCTCAATCGGCCGGTCGAAGGTTGACCGGCGCTCCGCGATCGATTGGACACGTGATCCGCAAAATCGTTGCGGCGATTATTCTTGCATCGATCGCCATCGTCATCATCGCCTTTGCGGTCGCCAACCGGCAGGACGTCACGGTCTCGTTCGACCCGTTCAGTTCGAATGTCCCGGCCGGCTCGGTCACGCAGCCGTTGTTCGTTGTGCTCATCGCCGTGCTGATCCTTGGCGTCGTGATCGGCGGTATCGCGGCCTGGTTTGGGCATGGCAAATGGCGCCGAACTGCGCGCCGGCTCGAACGCGAGCTCGATGAACTGCGCAGCGAACTCCACGCGTTCCGGCGCGCCGGAGCGGCCGCTTCGGTCAGCATCCCGCGGGCGGGCCCGCCGCCCGAGCGGCTCAAGTTGACGCCGCCGCCGTCTTGAGAAGGTGGCTCCGGCCCGGGCAAGACAAAGCGGGCGCGGCACTGTAGAACGGCGCCAGTTTTGGACGCCCGAATCCCCGACCGAGTCAGTCGATGTCGCTCATCGTCAAAATCTGCGGCCTCTCCACGCCCGAAGCGCTCGATGTCGCGATCGAGGCCGGTGCCGACATGGTGGGTTTTGTGTTCTTTCCGCCGTCGCCGCGTCACCTGGCATTCGACGTGGCGCGCCGGCTCGGCGCGCGGGTGCGCGGGCGGGCGCAAAAGGTGGCGCTCACGGTCGATGCCGACGATGCCGTGTTCGACGCCGCGATCGAGGCCTTGCAGCCGGATCTGTTGCAGCTTCACGGCAAGGAACCGCCGGCGCGGGTCGCTGCCCTCAAAACGCGGTTCGGCCTGCCGGTGATGAAGGCAATTCCCGTCGCGACCACGGGCGACCTCGCCGCGGTCGCGGCCTACGCGCGCTTTGCCGACCGGCTGTTGTTCGACGCCCGCGCGCCGCGCGAGGCGACGCGGCCGGGCGGGCTCGGCCGGCCGTTCGACTGGCATGTTCTGCAAAATCTCGATCCCGGCCTGCCGTTCATGCTGTCCGGCGGGCTCGATGCCGGCAATGTCGGCGAGGCCTTGCGGATCACCCGCGCGCCCGGCGTCGATGTCTCTTCGGGCGTCGAGCGCGCGCCGGGGGAGAAGGATCTTGATAAGATACGCGCCTTCATCCGCGCCGCGCGGGACGCCGCGGCAAAGCAGATCGATCGAGTAGCCTGCGAGCGTTTGGCCTGAGAAAGTGTGTCGATGACCGTGCAGCAACTCAATTCCTTCCGCACCGGGCCGGACGAGCGCGGTCATTTCGGCATCTATGGCGGCCGCTTTGTCGCCGAGACGCTGATGCCGCTGATCCTGGAACTGGAGCAGGCTTACGCCAAGGCCAAGACCGATCCGGAATTCAAGCGCGATATGGACGGCTATCTGACGCATTACGTCGGCCGGCCGTCGCCGCTTTACTTCGCCGAGCGCCTTACGGAATATTGCCGACAGACGGCCGCCGGCCTTTCGGGTGGCGGCGCCAAGATCTATCTCAAGCGCGAAGAGCTCAATCACACCGGCGCGCACAAGGTGAACAATGTGCTCGGCCAGATTCTGCTGGCGCGGCGCATGGGCAAACAGCGCATCATCGCCGAGACCGGCGCCGGCATGCACGGCGTCGCCACCGCGACGCTGTGCGCGCGGTTCGGACTCGAATGCATCGTCTACATGGGCTCCGTCGATGTCGAGCGGCAGCAGGCGAACGTGTTCCGCATGAAGATGCTCGGCGCCAAAGTGGTGCCGGTGGAGTCGGGGGCGAAAACGCTCAAGGACGCGATGAACGAGGCATTGCGCGACTGGGTCACCAATGTCGGCTCGACCTTCTACTGCATCGGCACCGTGGCCGGTCCGCATCCCTATCCGATGCTGGTGCGCGACTTCCAGTCGATCATCGGCCGCGAGACGCGCGAGCAGATGCAAGCGGCCGAGGGCCGGCTGCCGGACTCGCTCGTCGCCTGCATCGGCGGCGGCTCGAACGCCATGGGCCTGTTCCATCCGTTCCTCGACGACAAGGACATCGAAATCTACGGCGTCGAGGCGGCCGGTCACGGTCTCGACAGCGGCATGACTGCCGCCTCCGTTTTGCGGGGCCGTCCGGGCGTGCTGCACGGCAATCGCACCTACCTCCTGATGGACGACGATGGCCAGATCACTGAGGCCCATTCGATCTCCGCGGGTCTCGACTATCCCGGCATCGGGCCGGAGCATGCCTGGCTGAACGATGTCGGCCGCGTCACCTTTCTGTCGGCGACCGACGACGAGGCGCTTTCAGCGTTCCAGCTTTTGTCCAAGCTCGAAGGCATCATTCCGGCGCTCGAACCGGCGCACGCCATCGCCAAGGTGTTGCAGCTCGCGCCGCAAAAGCCGCAAACCCACCTGATGGTGGTCAATCTGTCGGGCCGCGGCGACAAGGACCTCGATTCGGTGGCGCGGCATCTGGAAAGCAAAGCGCGATGACCACCCGCATCGATGCCCGTTTTACCGCGCTCAAGAAAGAAGGCCGCGCGGCGCTGGTTACTTTCACCATGGCGGGCGATCCCGACTACGAGACCTCGGTCGCGGTTCTCAAAGCGCTGCCCAAGGCCGGTGCCGATGTGATCGAACTCGGCATGCCGTTCACCGATCCGATGGCCGACGGGCCGGCGATCCAGGCCGCGGGCTTGCGCGCGCTCCATGCCGGGCAGAACATGATAAAGACGCTTGCCGCCGTGTGCGAATTCCGCGAAGGCGACTCGGCGACGCCGCTCGTGCTGATGGGCTACTACAATCCGATCTATGTCTACGGCGTCGAGCGTTTTCTCGCCGATGCCAAGGCCGCCGGTGTCGACGGCCTGATCGTGGTCGACCTGCCGCCGGAGGAGGACGCCGAATTGTGTCTGCCGGCGCTTGCCGCGGACATCAACTTCATCCGCCTCGCCACGCCGACCACCGACGACAAGCGGCTCCCGACCGTTCTCACCAACACCTCGGGCTTCGTCTATTACGTTTCGATCACCGGCATCACCGGCGCCGCCGCGCCCGACCCCGGCAAAGTCGCGAGCGCGGTCGCGCGCATCAAACGTCATACCAAGCTTCCGGTCTGCGTCGGCTTCGGCGTGCGTAGCGCCGAGCAGGCGTGTGCTATCGCGCAGCACGCCGACGGCGTTGTCGTCGGTTCGGCGCTGGTCGATGCGCTGTGCCGGACGCTCGGACCCGACGGTAAGGCGATGCCGGCAACGGTATCGGCGGTCACGGACCTGGTTCGATCCCTGAGCGAAGGTGTGCGTAGCGCGAGTCATTCCGGGGCGCGCGAAGCGCGAGCCCGGAATCCATAATCGCTGAACTTCCCGAACCCGCGCAGAGCGCGATCCTTGCAACGATCGTGGATATGGATTCCGGGGTCGCGGGCTTACGCCCGCGCCCCGGAATGAGGGGCGGCCGTTGAATTCCGGGTTCCCCCTCCACACATAACGGCAACTGAACTGGAGGGGTGTTTTATGGCCCGTGACACTTCGCGAGACCTGGCCCGCGATTGGATGTGGTCCGAGGCGTGCGAGATGATCGCGCGGGCCGAGCGCATGCATCGCGAGCTGTTCCGGCCGACGGGCGTGCAGGCGCGGCAGCCGGCCTGGGAGCCGCCGGTCGATATTTTGGAAACCGAATTCGAGGTATTGGCGCTGATCGCGCTGCCCGGCGTCGATGCCGACAGCGCGCAGGCCGTGATCGAGGACGGCGATCTCGTCATCGCCGGCACCCGCACCGTTCCGGCGGAATGGCGTACCGCCGTCATTCACCGGCTCGAACTGCCGCAAGGGCGGTTTTACCGGCGGCTGCGGCTGCCGGCCGGACGTTACAGCACCGTGCGCCGCGCCGTCGCCTCCGGTTGTTTGGTGATTACCTTGCAGAAAGTGGGACATGGTCGTGGCTGAAGAAATTATTGCAAAGAACGGCCCCTCGGGCAGCGCTGCGCTGCCGCCCTTGCCGCCCGATGCCATCATCATCGTGCCGGTGCGCAACACCGTGCTGTTTCCCGGCGTCGTGCTGCCGATCACGGTCGGCCGGCCGAAGTCGGTCGCGGCCGCCCAACAGGCGGTGCGCGACCAGCGCCAGGTCGGTATCCTGTTGCAGCGCGAAGCCGCGGTCGACGATCCGACCGGGATCGACATGCATCGCATGGGCACGCTCGCCAATATCCTGCGCTTCCTCACCGCGCCTGACGGTTCGCATCACCTGGTCTGCCAGGGCGAGCAGCGTTTTCAGATCGTCGAATATCTCTCCGGCTGGCCGTTCCTGGTCGCGCGGGTGTTGCGGATTCCGGAGCCGGAGGCGCGTACCTCCGAGATCGAGGCGCGCTTCGTGAACCTCAAGGCGCAAGCCGTCGAAGCGATCGAACTCCTGCCGCAGGTGCCGGCCGACCTTCTCGCCGCGATCCAGTCGATCGACGCGCCGCCGGCGCTCGCCGATCTTTCGGCCGCCTATATGGACGTGAAGCCGGAAGAGAAGCAGGAGATCCTCGAGACCGTCGATATCACGGCGCGCATGGACAAGGTGTCGCGCATACTCGGTCATCGCATCGAAGTGTTGCGGCTGTCGCAGGAAATCGGCCGCCAGACCAAGGCCTCGCTCGACGAGCGCCAGCGCGAGGTGCTGCTGCGCGAACAGATGGCCGCGATCCAGAAGCAGCTCGGCGAAGGCGAGGAGGGCAAGGCCACCGAGATGGCCGAGCTCGATGCCGCCATCGCCAAGGCCGGCATGCCGAAGGAGGTCGAAGACCAGGCGCGCAAGGAATTGCGCCGGCTGCAGCGCATGCCGGAAGCCGCCGGCGAATACGGCATGGTGCGGACCTATCTCGATTGGCTGATCGAACTGCCTTGGGCGCTGCCCGAGGAGAAGCCGATCGATATCGGGCAAGCCCGCCGCATCCTCGACGAGGACCATTACGACCTCGACAAGATCAAGCGGCGCATCATCGAATATCTCGCCGTGAGGAAGCTCGCGCCGCAAGGCAAGGCGCCGATCGTCTGCTTCGTCGGTCCGCCCGGCGTCGGCAAGACCTCGCTCGGCCAGTCGATCGCGCGCGCCATGGACCGCAAATTCGTCCGCGTCAGCCTCGGCGGCGTGCACGACGAGGCGGAAATCCGCGGCCACCGCCGCACTTATATCGGCGCGCTGCCCGGCAATATCATCCAGGCGATCCGCAAGGCGGGCTCGCGCAATTGCGTGATGATGCTCGACGAGATCGACAAGCTCGGCGCCGGCATCCACGGCGATCCCGGCGCGGCGCTCCTCGAAGTGCTCGACCCCGAGCAGAACAACACCTTTCGCGACAACTACCTCGCGGTGCCGTTCGACCTCTCCCGGGTGGTGTTCATCACCACCGCGAACATGCTCGACACCATCCCCGGTCCCTTGCGCGACCGCATGGAGATCATCAGCCTTGCCGGCTACACCGCCGGCGAGAAGCTCGAGATCGCGCACCGCTATCTGGTGCGCCGGCAGATGGAGGCGAACGGCTTGAAGCCCGGGCAGGTCGAGATCGACGACGCGGCGCTTATCGACGTGATCGGCAGCTACACCCGTGAAGCGGGCGTGCGCAGCCTCGAACGCAACATCGGCCAGGTGCTGCGCAACGCCGCGGTGCGGATCGCCGAAGGCTCTAGCGGGCCGATCCGCATCACCCGCGACGACGTGCGGGAGATTCTCGGCGCGCCGAAGTTCGAAAGCGAAACCGCGATGCGAACCAGCGTGCCGGGCGTGGCGACGGGGCTCGCCTGGACGCCGGTCGGCGGCGATATCTTGTTCATCGAGGCGACCCGCATCCCGGGTTCCGGCAAGCTCATTCTGACCGGGCAGCTCGGCGACGTGATGAAGGAAAGCGCGCAGGCCGCCCTTTCCATCGTCAAGAACCGCGCCGCGGTGCTCGGCATCGATGCGAGCCGCTTCGACAAGAGCGACATCCATATTCACGTGCCGGCCGGCGCGACGCCGAAGGATGGACCGAGCGCGGGCGTGGCGATGTTCATGGCGCTGGTCTCGCTGATGACCGACCGTACCATCCGCAGCGACACCGCCATGACCGGCGAGATCAGCCTGCGCGGCCTGGTGCTGCCGGTCGGGGGCATCAAGGAGAAGGTGCTCGCCGCGCACGCCGCCGGCATCAAGCGGGTGATGCTGCCGGCGCGCAACAAGCGCGACTTCGACGACATTCCGGAGATCGCGCGCAAGGAGGTCGAGTTCATCTGGCTCGAACGCGTCGAAGAAGCCATCGCCGCCGCGCTCGAGCCGAAACCGGCGGCTGCTCCGACCGCGCCGTTGCTCGCGGACGCGGAGGCGTAATTGTTCTCTCGCCCCGCGAAAGCGGATCAAGCAAATCCGCTCTCGCGACGCACAGCGCGCTCCCTCGCCCCGCTTGCGGGGAGAGGGTCGGGGTGAGGGGGCCTCGCCGCCCGGCTGAGAATCCAGGGGATGTCTCTACCTTCGTAGGTTTGATCCGCATCGCTCAGAATCGCGGAGAGGCCCCCTCACCCTCGTCGCTCCGCTCCTCGACCTCTCCCCGCACGCGGGGAGAGGTGAACAAACAAACCCGTTCTCGCGACGCGCCTTCGCGCCCGAGCTTTGCAAACACTGTCACGTGAAGCGCGAAAGCCGGGAGGGAAAAGCCAATCGAGGGGTGGCGCCTCGTTGTCTCTGTTCGCTGTGCCCGTTTCGCCGATGCCAAACCAATAAAAAGGAAGCGGAACGCCGACAAACGCTGTTCATCAACCTCCGCACCAGCGGGTGCGGCTCTGCCCTTGTGGGGCAGCTCGCCTGTCGGCGTTCCACCACGG